>Ga0315904_10000052_pt1 | contig 174667 bp, 252 predicted proteins | sample LakEriMetagenome_6_FD_203529 | JGI IMG/M metagenome (GOLD analysis project Ga0315904, IMG submission 203529) | Freshwater fungal communities from buoy surface, Lake Erie, Ohio, United States - Buoy 12 MA120 | ecosystem: Environmental > Aquatic > Freshwater > Lake | place: USA: Lake Erie, Ohio...
AAAGTTTTGTCATTATAGATACTAATGACTTTGATTTAAACTGGTGTGCTTCATCTCCAACGACCACATTAAATCTTGAGAAATATTGTCGGGGAAGTTTGTAGATGGACTGCCAGGTTGTAATGATCACCTGAGAATCCGTTTCTCTTTCTTTTCCCGCATAGATCTTGTGGCAGTATGAACCCACGTCCCACCCATAATCTGCAAAGTCTTTATACATCTGCTCTACAAGGGATGTCGTCGGAACGACTATCAGAATATTTTGTCCTTTCTCAACGTAATATCTCACAATCGAGTATATCATCAACGACTTTCCAGAAGCAGTTGGAGATATCAACAACTTTCGATTATGTTTTAAAGCGTCGTATACTCCCTCAACTTGGTATTCGCGGGGAGCATACTTGCAAATAGAAGTCATATAGTCTTTAACTCCTTCTTTTGAAATCATATCATTGACTTCAAATGGGAGACCATAATATTTGTTATTTCTAAACTCATAAGTGTAGTTGTGTTGTTCACAAAATCTTATGAGTTTATCTAATAAACCAACGTATATTTCTTGCGTATTGACATTAAACAGATAAATGAATCCATCCCACCACTTATTTTTATAAGCGGGAGCAAACTTGGCATTCGGAACTTCAAATTGAAATGCGTCTCTTAATTCATAGTAGACGTGTGGTTCTGCTTCAACCTGAAGATATACCTCATTCTTTTTTGAGATAATCAAATGTGACATTCATAACATATCAGTTATGAATATTTATTTCGATTAATTAAACCCTGCCTGGAATCTGTGCCATTCCACTGCGTTCTTGATTTGAAATGTTCTATTTGATATGCACTTAATTACTTCTTCAAGAAACTTAAGCATAATGTCATAATATCGAATCTTGAGATCAATTTTATTCAACCTCTCATCGGCATCCAGGTGCCTCTGTAGTGCTTCTTTATCTCTGACTTTATATGGGAAAGGATCTTCCTCATAGACCTCTGCTGGTGCCTTTCCCGTGTAGTAGTTGTATCTCTCAAGTCTCACCTTACTATAGGTCTCTCTTGCCTTTTCTCTAAGTAGGGTAATTGTATTGTAGATGGTATAATACTTTGCGTGAAGTTGAGGAATTTTTAAAGATTCATCATGTAAGTTATCAGGGTCGATAACAGAATCTCTCTGCCACATCTCCTGGATTTCATCAAGATTCATAAGGGAGTTCTACCGTCAGAGGAAAGGATATTATACACAGTATACTTGAAAGACGCCTGTGCTGTAAAGTATTGAATATCTGTGGCAGTTGAATTAAATTCTAACGATGATAAAGAAACTGGAAATAAGTCTTTAAATTTTACAATAGCACTCGTATTGTAATTGCTGTTAAGAATATATAAACTTCCATCACTGAATGCTTCCTTTGAATCTCTTAAATTATCCTCATTTGTGGTTAAATTTTTATATTGCTCTGCTGTTTCTGGAAATCCAAGTCCTGTAATCCAATTGTGAATCGCCATATAATTTTGCAATTTTTCATCAATTAAAAATGTTATTGTAAAATCTTCATATGTAATTTTATCGCCAGGAACATCAATATCTTTCAAATAGTTTGATTGCAATTCAGTTCCTAATGTAATTTGTGGAATTTGTGCATTATTACAAAAAAACGCTACCTTTGGTTCTTTTGACAACGTGAATTTAAATCCAACTGGAGATAAAAAATTCCTGTTTTGGATTTGATTTGCAAATGCGTTCGTAGTCGCCATTATTTTTATTTTTATTTAGATAAAAAAAGACCCCCTTGCGGGGGTCTGATGGATATGTGAATCGAAATCACATAAGATTTGAAACCTTAACTCTTCTGTAGTATACGTTAGAGTTGGTAGCAATGTTACCACTTGTTGCATCTGGAGCAGTAGCTCCCTTAGCAAATGGATTGTTAACGACTCCATAACGAGTCTTAAATCCGATTTTTGGTTGGAAGGTTTGCTCACCAACAGCACGTACCATCTGGAGAGGTACGTATGGGCAGTAGAAGAGACCTGCATCGTAAGGCGAGGTGCCCTTATAACCGACAACGTAGAACTGGTTAGCAGCAACGTTTGCCGAATATGGGTCAATATAGACTCTGTACTTACCTTGAAGGACACCAGCAAAGGTGTTGCCAGTATCATCAACGTTCAGATTAGCGTTAAGTGCAGGGGTGTAATCGAGAACACCAGCCATGGTTAGTGCTGAAGCAACGTCTGCCGAGCACAGGATAGTGTTACCCTTTCCTCTACGAGTTTGCTGTGCAATTGCGTTTGCATCGCGCTCGATTTGGAAGATGAGACCCTTGAACTTCTCAACCGACCAACGACCGTTAGAGTCAACATCAAGGTCAAAAGTACCTTGGGTTGCAGTGTTAACCTGAGCACCAGGAACAGCAATCTTATAGATGGTACGGATGATTTCTCTGTTGATTTCAGCGAGGATCTCAGTGCTGAGGATGTTTGCAAGCTCAGCTTCTGCATTCAGACCGTGAATTGCCTTCAGGTCTTGTGCAAGTTCGAGTGAGTACTCAGCTTTCAGAGCACGTGACTTAGCAGTAACGGTGAGCTTCTCGATTGAGAAAGCCATCTCGTTAAAGTAGTTGGTATTGCCGTCGCCAAGTGCTTCAGCATTACCAGTGGTCATTGCTTCACCAACGTTATACTGGTTAGCACCAGCAGCAGCGTTAGTTGATTGATCAGTTGGGCTGAGAAGTGCTGGGTTGCGGTTGCTATCTTGAGTTGTAGTACCTAAACCAACAGCTCCATCGATGAATCCTGCATTGAGGTTACGGGAGTTATTCTGACCAGAGAATGCAGAATCAGCTTCGTTGTAGAATGCTTCAGTTCCAGATTGATTCTGATAACGTGAACGCATTGCGAAGATGAGTCCAGTAGGACCATTCATTGGTTGAACACCGCACAGATCATAAGCGATCAGGTTGGGCATTGAACGTCTGATCAGTGAGATCAGAACTGGATCGAAACCAGCAACAGGTGAACCTGTAGTATTTGATGCGCTACCACCAAAACCGCCGGTACCGGCAGAGTTGGTTGGGGATGCTTCGTAAAGGAATGAACGCTCTTCACGAAGTTCTCTTTCTTGGTTTTCGAGCAGGATAGCGGTTACCGATCTACGATGTGAATCTTTGATTGGATCCATTCCTTGATAATCAAGGATTGGTGCCCACTTCTCCTGCAGATATTCGGAGTTGTACATCTGCATTGGGAATTACCTCTTTAAAAAGTTTTGTTTGACTATATTATATAAAAATCACTTTTTAGCGACTCTACTGAGAGTTTGAAGATATGCTTCCATGACAGGGGAAACTGAAGTTAATTCAGATCCATCATGCGACACTTCTTCAGATAGGTTCTCAGAGAAATCTCTTTGAGTACCAGTATTTGTTGGGAAATATGATTCCCTCAGAGTTACCAGTTTCTCACGATAGTTTGCTTCACTATCAAACTCAACATTTTCGGCAAGAGAAGCGAGTTTGTCTTTCTGAGAAAGTGCAAGACCTTCAGCGACATCTGCAAAAATTACATCAGCAACTGACTCTGCTAATCTTCTATTGAGAGCAACGTTTCTTTCGATTTGCTCGTTGAGTTTTTCTTCCATTTCATCAAGTTTATCTACCATACTCTCGATAACATCATATCTATCTTCAGGGATTGAAACATAATGATCTTCAAAAAGACTCTTCATTCCTTGAAGGAATGATTCGGTCATTTCAGTCTTAAGACCGTGCTCGATAGCGAGTGCATTTTCTTGAATCCACTCGTCGGCAACGTACTCAAGATAAGTATCTACACGCTCAGTTAATTCTTCTTTGATAAACTGAACTTCTTCAATAAGTGCATTTTCATAAGTTTGCTGAAGTTCTTCTTTAATTTCAGAAACTTTTGAACGAATAGCAGCTTCGAAGATGGTGCGGGCTTTCTCTTGGAATTCCTCAGAAAGCTCTTCACCAGCAAGGAGAGCGTTGACATCTTCTTCGATGTCAAACTCTTCTTCCATTTTCTTCTTACCTTTTTTCTTACCACCTTCTTCTTCTTCCTCCTCTTCTTCTTCCTCTTCTTCTTCCTCTTCTTCGTGCTTCTTGCCTTTCTTGCCTTCAGCAACTACCTCTTCATCTTCGTCGAGTTCTTCTTCATCGACAAGATCCTCATCCTCTTCAGTTTCTTCTGCAGCCATGGTTTTCATGGGTTCAGCAGCAGCTGCTTTAGCATTAACTACATTTCTTACCTGAGCAAGAGTTGATCCAGGTGTTTTAAGTGCAGCGGAATCGTCATCTGGACGATAATTTTCTGGAGTAGGACCACCTAAATCTTCCCAAGCGCCAGTTTGACCTGGAGTAATGGCTCCAGTTCCAGTTTGCATTGGTTCGGCAGGTGCAGCCCCTTTGGTTACTACGTTTTCCATTTCTTGTAAATTTCTACCAACGGACATTTGTTTAGATATTTGGATATAATCTATATTTATTTATAAATTATAGATTTGAAAGAAAATCGTTGAAAAGATTGAGTTTATGCTCTTCAAGTTTTCTTTGATCAACGAGAGTATTAATTCTTCTTTGAGTCTGTTCGGCAAGTTTTTCACGAAGAATTCCACCTTCCCAAACCCACTCTTTTCCTTCCATAATTCCTTGCACAAAAGCATCAGGTGCAGAAGGATCGGCAACAATGTCAGCAGCAGTCGCAAGCATGAAATCTTCACCAACAATTTTATGACCTTCATTGGTCATCTTTAGTGAACCAACACCACGAGAAGAAACACCAAGACAAACTCCCTCACCAATAAGAGATTTTGCAATCTTACCCATTGGCGTTTCAAGAAGTTGTGCCTTACCTCTAAAATTTGATCCTTCACAAGTAAGAGAAACAATCTTGTGAGAAACACGATCAAGATTTACAGTTGGACCATCAGGATGTCCAAGTTCTCCAAGAGCACGACCTTTATTGACAAATGCTTCCGTGTATCTTTTCACCTCTCTGGAAAGAGTTTCCATAGGATACATTCTTCCGTTACGGTTACAAATGTCACCCTGAAGGAAAATACCTTCAATAAACATTTTTTTATCAGCACCTTTTCCTTCGGTGATGAATTTTACTTGTGATACTTCTTCTGTGATGAGTTTCATTTTTATTCGGAAACTAGTTGAACTATTTCGGTAATACTAATATTTGTCGTTGCTCCATCTGCAAGTGCCGCAACTTTTACACTTCTTGATAGGGTCGCATCAGTAACAGTAATTACTCCAACAACTGATGAGGTATTTGCTGAGATTGTAACACTAGATTCAGTTAAATTTGTAATCAATTGATGGACAGTATTAATTCCAGCTGGTTGAGCATTTTCAATTGTTACATAGTCCCCAATCAAAAATGGATTTCCTGCATTTTCTGGAAGACTGATTACTGTGCTTGTTCCAGTTGTAATCCCAGATATTCTTTGTCTAGCTATTCTCTCTTTTAAAACTTCATTAGCATATGGGGAAATATAAAAAGAGTTCGTTGTTACTGTGGGATTACCTCCAGTTTCAACATAAACTGCGGTTAATCCAGCAGCAACTCTGATATAACCACTCTTTAAAGCAATTGGATTACTTGTTGCAGCAACAGAAACTGTTGGAGAAATTCTATTTACATTTTGGACAACTTTAATTGCCATTATTCTTCATCTCCTATTTGATCGGCATCACCGAACATCATCGCTGCAATTTCTGGACGAGCAGAATCTACTCTTTCAGAAGCTTTAGCATATAGTAATTCTTTAATTTTGGTGGAAACATCTGAAGGTGCTCCATCAGTTGCAATCAAATCGATAAGTTCTTCCATAAAATTTAGTTTATAATTATAAGATTATTTATATCTTCCCACCTTTGGGTTCTGGTATTTCTACTGCTGTAGCATTTACAGTTGGTTCAAGTGGAACTTCTCCACTAACACCTTGTTCTATTCCTTGTGCTTGATCTTGAGGAATGGGATTACCCATTTCATCAACAGGAGCATTTGGATCTGGTAAAATGCCCTTAGCAATTTCATCTTCAATTTGAAGATCAATCTCAATAATTTCAGAATCTGTTTGACGAAGAATTTTCTTACGAACATACTCAGTAGAATAGTATTTGCCAATGTATGGTTCAATCGTTGTTGCAAGAGTCAAGCGATTTGTTAATAATTCTGCTTCTTTTAATTCTGCAAAATGATTGTCATATAAGAAATCATATTGAATATGATCACTCATCTTCTCCCAATCTTCTGGAGAAACAATGTTCTTAAGAAGTAACTGAGTGCGAAGAATATCATTGAAAAGATTAGCAAATCTTTTTCTAAGTCTTCCAACAAATTTAGAAAACATTAATTCATCACGAAGAATTTCTGATGATCTACCTAAATTAAATCCATCACCACCACCAGCAATTCTTGTTTCTGGAACTCCAAGTGCTCTATAAAGTTTCTTTTGGAAGTATTCAATATCCGAAAGTTCTCCAAGATTTTGTCCACCGGGAAGAGTAGTAATTTCAGTCCCTCTACCACCTTCTCTTCTTGGAAGCCAAAAATCTTCAAGCATACTCATAAATTTACGATCATCACGAACTTCGCCTGTATTAGCATCATAAACAAGTTTATTCCTATAGCGAGACATAACCTCTTTGAGGTACTGTTCTGCTTTTACTTTTGGAAGATTTCCTACATCAATGTAGAATATTCTACGTTCTGGAGCTCTAGATAGTCTATAAATTACAAGAGAATCCTCAATCATTCTTAACTGATTGAGTCCTTTAATTGCTTTGTGAAGATATGAAAGAACGGTTCCTTTATTTCTATCTACTAAACCCGATGTGCAATAAGTTACAGAATCTTTTGCGATTTTGATTCCTTTTTTTGAACCACCACTGATTGTCCCCGTTGGGAAATTTGGCATAGGAGTATATACAAAATACTCCTCAATTTCTGGAAAGTTGAATTGATCAGCATCATTTCCAGTTCTTAAATTTAAATTTCTATATCCATTTAATCCATTTTCCGTCTTTTTTTCCTGACGGACATGTTTCATTTTCATTGGATCAATATATCTAATTTCCTGAATTCCTGCCTCAGGATTTTTTTGATCGATGACTTTTAAATAAAATAGTCTACCATCAATATACCAATTTCTGAAAATTTCATGACACTTTTTATCAAAGTCCATGACTTCTTTAATATATTTAAATTCTGCTCTAATAACATCTTTCAATCTATCACTTGCATTCAAATTTGAAAGTTCAATCTCAACAGGAGAATCATAAAGATCACTAACAATTGCTTCATTAACAATGTTTTCAATTGCACTGTCACACTCTGGATGAAGTGCCATTTCACGATAACGACGAATTAAATCGTACTCTGTTCTGTAAACACCTTCAATATCTACATATTGTCCATAAAATCCAGACTGAATAAAATAGTCAACCCCGTCCTCATTACTGGGAGGAACGGGGGCAACAACAGATTTCGATTTTTTTACATTATCCTCAATCGAAAAACCAAAAAGTTTCGCCATTTTATAATTTTAGACTGCTTGTATATTTTATTTAGTTGATGTCTGTTCCACCTGCTGCAGGTGAATTACCCTTCATTGCTTCCCACCAGAGAATTTGGAACTCTGCAGTAAATTCTTGAATTGTACTAGTATTGTAATCAAGAGTAATTGCACCGATAGAAGTTGGGAAAATATCATAGAAATGATATGCTCTCAAAGTTGATCCATCACGATCAAGTTGATAAACAAAAGCATCTGCAGTATATGCAGTTGGATCGGTTTCGCCAGTATTATCAGAAACTCTGTTAATTTTGTTCATCCAGTTTTCCATAGCGGAACGGATTGCAAAATCGGTATCATTGATAACTGTCACAGTCCAACTTTCGAAAGATCTGTCTCCAGCGACTTTCAAAGTTCTTCCCCTAAAGGGAACATCAATTGCTGCCACATTAGATGCCGGTAAGTTTGCACCCTTAACTAAGAATCTTGCTTTATCAAGAACATTAGTATCTGCAGGTGCAATATCGGGAAATGAAAGAACAACTTCAAAAAGATTACTTCTTGCACCACCACCAGTTAACTTACTTTTGAAGTCAGTAATCTTTCTTAGGGGAGGTGGATTTAATTGTTGTCTAGTTGCCATAGTTTTTTAAACCTCTAAATTAAAAGTTTCCGATTACTTCTTCAAAATCAACACCAGTCTTGGTGGCAACAAAATTCAGACCAATGAAGTTAATTGATCTTGCTGGTTTGACATAAATGTCCGCAACAAATTCATTATTATCAATCACAGCAGCAGTGTTATTTGTTTCATCACAAATCACGACATAATCAAAAATACCTCTCTTAGATTGAATATCACGTAGGAAAGGTTCAATTGTATTTACAAAGTTTGTTCTTGTAATTTCATCATTAAATTCAAAAAGTGCATCTTTCGCTGCTTGAGAAATTGCATCTTCAAGATAAACAAATAGACGACGGACGTTAATTCTATCAAATGCAGATGCTTTAGCAAGACCAGTTTTATCACCAAAGAGAACAATTCCAGATCCAGGTGAGAAAATGACAGGATTAACTCTATTAGAATAAAGTCTGTCTCTTTGATTTTTTGATGGATTATATGCTAACTTAACTGCATTTAAGATCGCACCTCTTGTTGTTCCTGCTGGCGAATACCATGCAAAATTATTAATGTCATTACGAGCACAAAGACCAGCAATATCGCCATTTAATGGAACATATCTGAATGTATTTGAGAATCTATCATACATGTACTTGTATCCACTATCAAATACAGCGTATGAAGAAGAGGAAACTGGTGCATAGAATTCTATTACTTTATCAGTAATATCTGTAGCAGAATAAATGTTTACTGCTGTATCTGTTGATGTATCTGTAAGTGCAGCACCTCTATATGGTGAAATAAATGCAATTGCATCTTTTCTTAACTCTGCAACAGAAATTAATTTGTTAGCAAGAGCCTGAGCAGTTGTAATATCATATGCAGCAGACCCCATAAGGAGAAAATCTACCTTAAAGTTTTCTGTATTTTCAAAAAGATCATATCCATCAGAAAGTTCTGATAGTGATGCTGTTAAAGATCCAGTAGTTCCAATACCTGCTTTTCGATTGTAATCTAAACCACCAGAAAGAACACTCGTTGAGGATCCTGTTGCTCCAAAAATAATACCATCAGTTTCTTGATTCCAGTCATTATCAGATGCAAGAGTAAAACCAGAACTGTAACCAGTAGTTACAATACCTGATGGTTGATTTAATCCAAAAATGTATTGTGAATTATTTACTAGATATTTTCTCCAGTAAGATGGACTTCCTACAGAAAATTCTGCATCTTTTCCTTTTGAAAGTGATAAGTGCTTTTCAACAATTGTACCTGCATTACCAGTTACTGTTCCAAGAGCATCAATAACAACCACATGAACCTCATCAAATCTTGAGTTTCTTGCAGCAGCAAAAGCAGAAGTTCCAGGTCTTTGTGCAACAGTATTCCAATTAATTGAAGATGATGTTGTTAACCCAATGGTTTGCTGATCAAACCAATCTCTACTCGCAGAATATGTTGTTGTTCCATATGCAACTGCCTGATCATTAGTATGAATACCAACAGTTCCAGAACTAGAAAATGCCCAAACACCTGATGGTTGATAATCTACTTGAGTCTCTGTTCCAGCAGCGGAAACATGAGAAAGAACTTTAACATCAATTGTAGATGCTCCAACACCCGTAATTATACCTTTTAGATAACCATTTAAAATTGCTGTAGTGCCTATGCCAGGATTAACTCTACCTGCTACAGACTGTTCGACTCCATAACCAATTTGAAGTGGAGCTGATGTAGTTGATGATATTCCAAACTGAATATTCAGTGTTAGTTGATCTACATTTAATGAAGTATTTGAAAATACAATTGTACTGACTCCTCGTTCTAATACAGTGGTATTTTCTGGGAAAATTCCACTAATTGCAGGAGTTCTTATAACTTGTCCAACACTAATACCAGTTGTAGTAATACCTGTTACTCTATCAGTAGTGACTCCTAAGTTTGGTGTTTTAGTAGTTTGTACCGTAAAGGTTGCTACTTCACTAGTATTAATTCCGGTTAAAGTTTGATCTGCTTTACCATCAATAATTGCTACTCTTAAACCATTTGACCAAGAACCTGGATTTCGTGCTGCAACAACAACACCTGTAAGAGTATTTTCATCATATTGTAGTGATTCATAATGATCTAAACTTTTAATTTTTACACTAGCAGCTGCACCCACAGTTGTTGGAACGAATCCATTTTTTAATTCTTGATCGTCCGATCTTACAACTCTAAGAGATCCACCATATGCAAGATATGACGAAGCAGTTAACCAATGCTCATAATGCTTATCAGTTGCATATGGTTCTCCAAAATTAATCAATAAATCATTTTCATTTTCTACTAAAGTTGGAGAGTCTACTGGTCCTTTTGCAAATGGTGCTACAATTGCACCAACTTTATTTGACGAAGGAGATACTCTTCCAAGTGTTAAATCAATTTCCTTTACTACAATTCCAGGAGATGCTAAATTTAGCGGCATCTTTATTCTCCGTGCTATCCAGAATTATTCTAGAAATATTTATGAAAACGGGTATTTACAATGGGAAAACGATGCATGAACACTTTACCAGTCAGGATATTCCCACTCAATTAAATATGGTTTTCTTTTTCTAGATTCTTGAACTCTTTTTATTGAACAATCTTTACATTCATACGAATATGATGATGAAATTGTATTATTTTTTCTAATTCTATAAAAACCATCTATCAAATTTTTTCTTATTTTGCATGTTCTACATTTTCGTTCTGATAAAAATAAATGTTCTATTTCAAATTGATCATCTAAATCCATTTAATGATATTCCCACATATAAGAACGATCACCATATTCATCCACGTTCCAAACTTCAAGTGGATTATTTTCACTTTTTTGTCCAGCAAATATCCATCGATCTCCAGTCTCTTCATCAATAGTAATGCCAAAATCATCTAACCCATCGGAAATAAATCCAAAAGGCGACATATCTTGTTCAATTTGATTTTTCTGCTCCTCATAAATTCTTTTACGAACATCATTATCCGTCATCTCTTTGAAATAATCTTGAGCAACCAACCAAGAGAAGATAACTAAACACATTGCCAAATCGTCATTACAACCTTCTTCTGCTTCAAAGGAATTGTGTTTCTGTGCAAATGTTGTAAGTTCTGAGATAATATCATAATCAACAGTTAATAACTTATCATCTTCCATTAAAGTTTTTAAGTTAGAGCACCCTAATTTTTTAACTGCTGCAGTAGTTCTCACACCAAGTTGAGATTTTTTACCACTAAATCCTGACCCTACAATTTGTCCAGCACGACCACGCATTGCACACATAAGAACATTATCATATTCAAGATCAAAATGTAAAATATTTGCTACCTGATCTCCAATATCATTAACTTCAACTAACAACCAAGCATCATTATAACCTTTTGCAACTTCATGAATAACGCTTGGAAATAGCATTGGTTTGATTTCATTGTTTCTATATTTTGCAACTACTTTATATGGAAAGTTAGTAATATCAAAAACTATGAATGCTGAATAGTCATTACCCAAACCGCGAGCAACGTCAACTGTGATTAGATAATTATTTTCTTCTTTTGGATGTTCATAAACATCAAGACCAGCATTTCTTTTAATTGGATTTTCATAGACAAGATTTCTCAGTTTTGCTGGATTGATTAGAGTATTAACCGATCCTAAAAATTCACATTCAAACTCAACCTTAAACTGCTGTTCAGAAGTGTTAGCAATCGTCTGCTCCTTCCACGCAGCGTCCCTTCCGGGCACTTCAGACCAATGAACATCTGTGGGCACATATTCGTTCTTGCCGCGTTCAGCGTCATGCCACATACGGTAGAAGTGGTTCATACCGCGTGGTGTAGATACAATGATTACCTTCGTGCTTTGTCCAGAAGAAATAGTAGGATAAACAGAGGCAAAGAAGTCATCAGCAATGTGATTCGGGATGAAAGCGAACTCGTCAAGAAAGATGACATTATAGGATCCGCCTCGGACAGCAGATGACGAAGTAGAGTTAGATGAAATTTTGGAGCCATTTTCTAGTTCTAAAGATCCTTTGTTCCAAGATATAATACCTTGTTGCATCCACTTGGGAAGGTTTTCATAAGCAAGTTGTAGTCTTCCAAGAAGGTCTCTTGCCGTGGATGCTTTGTTCGCTAGAATAGCTATATTAACGTTATCGTTGAATACGGCATAATGTAACAAATATGAAACACAAGTCGTAGATTTACCCGTCTGGCGAGGCATCTTACAGATATTAAATCTATTCTCGTGGAAGTTCTTTACAAGTTTCTCTTGAAATGGATACATCTCAAAAGGAACCAGACCGTGATCCAGAGAAACAATCTTAATATAATTTTTTGCGAAATATACAGGGTCTTCTTTACATTTTAAGAACTCGATGATTTGTTCTTCAGTAAATTGAATCTGTGTATTTGCTTTTTTTAAATTGGGGTTACCAAGATATACATTATCAGACATAATTTATTTACCTCTGTTCAATCCAGTTCAGAACTGCAAGTGCCTTTTTACCAGTGTTGGGACTTGCACAAGCAAGAGTATAAGTATCACTAATTGTTCCAATACCACTTCTACCTAACTGAAGTGCTGCTTTAATATCGAGATCAACTAATGTTCCATTACCATCAATCACAAAACCACTCAAGAGATCACTTCCACCTGTTGTTGCAGTTTCAGTAATATTGTACTGCATAAAAGAGTTTGGATCTGGATGATTTACCCAAGTTCCGCCAGTATTTGTTGCATTCAAAAGAAGTTTCCAATAAACATTGGTATTATCGTTTGTTGCTGCCTGCAATGATCTCAAAAGCATTACACCAGTTAAACTACTAGACTTTAGACGAATACTTATAATTGGATAAAATATATCATTCGATGTCATCGTTGTCCCTGTGATGGGATTGGATATACTCAAAAGAGTTCCAAGTTTCTCTGGTTCTCCTTCCTGAATCAGAGAATTAGAACCCTGATACATGTAATGAGTTCCTGCAACACCAGTTACATTTTCTATCTCAAGTCTAATAGGTAAGAATGGAGTAGAACACCACACTCCTGGATTTGTATTTGAGTTCTCAAAAGTATGGGATACAACAGTCTCATTCTTCATCAACCAAGCAAATTCTACAATGCCAGCACCATACCATTCATAATTGATTGAAATCATTTGTTGTTTTGTTGGATCCGCAGTTACTCCAGTCCAACCATTACCATCAAACTTTTCACCATTCCAATCATCTCTGTATACTCTGGTTTCTGTAACAATTCCAGTTACACTACTGCGGAGCACATAAGAATATGTTCCTCCATCATCCTCAAAATAAACGCCATTATTTTCATCAAATAATCCAAATCTTCTACGAATACCTACCTGTGGATTATCAAGACGAATTGCAAATGCAAGAGTTGCACCTCTACCAGGAATGTATCTCATCACATTCTTGGTTTGGCGAATGATTTTGCTTCCTGTAGTGGAACCAACTTGCATCACTACATTACTAGATGCTACATTATGAGTTGCAGTTGCTATTCCAACTATTCTTTCATCCCATACATCAGTTTCTTTACCATACTGGAAAGTGTTGAAGAAGACTGTTTGGAATGGAGCAATTTTGAGACGATTGTTATTGGTGAATTGAGGTCTCCAGTCTGTCTGGTTTCCCCAGTGATCTGCGATCATATTTACTTCAAAAAGAGTTCTTTCTTGATCTAAGAAGTCTTGTGTTTTCTTATTCCACTGTGCCATTAATCAATCACTCCAGGTTAAACTTTCTGGTCTATATCTTTGTGCATTTTTAATCTTTAAGGAATTGTTTGTTGATGGATAAATGTTGTGAACAATTGCTCCAGGATATTCACCCTGCAATTGTTCAGCAAGTGCATTTTTATCCATCATCTTACCTTCAACTTCCATACGATATAATTTTCCTTGCCAAACAACATCGGCAAGAAAAGATTCACCAACTGGTTCTGACTGTGATTCAGAACTATTTACATAGAGATTTCCATTGAAGTCTCCTGCAATATTTACGCTTTCTGAAAGAAACTCTTTGAATGATTTCATTTTAGTTACAGTTCCAACGACGGAGTGCTTTGTTGATTCTTGAATCTGGGTCTCTTGCAGTTTTTGCTGAAGTAAGTTTTGAACGCATTCCTTTCATACGACTACAAAAATTCTTACGTCTTTTTGCTCTTTTACCTTTTGGTTTTTTTTCAGTTACTGCGGTTTGAAGTTTAGAACCTGGATTTTCTTTGCGATAAGCATTAACTGCTGCTTGACTTAATCCATCAGTTTTATCTTTACGATTTACTGATTGCCAATCTTCCGATAATCCAAAATCTGCTCTCCAATTAGAAAACTCTTCCGCCTTAACACAGTTTGGATGTCTCTTTCCAAACATTGTTTTCATTCCTTTCTTTTTATAACCAGGCCAACACTTCTCATCAATTACTTCACCTTTTGGTTCATAATGTGCAACTTGTACCTTTGTTTCTTTTTTTGCTAGTGGAAGTTGTGGTCCAGTTCTTTTTAAGAAAATTTCCTTTTCATATGGATTGTCTGTACTGGATCCTTTATTATAAAGTTTTTGTCTTTTTTGCAAATCCTTATGCTTTTGTGGATCAATAGGTGGAAGCATTTGCTCTTTCATTTCTCCACTGTCAACATAATCTGCAGCAGAATCTAAGTAGTCTGCTGCTTTAGTAATTTTTGATTGTACCCATGCTTCAATATTACCTTCACCATTCTTCATTTTTTTGCGAAGTCTTTTTGCCGCAGAAATAATTGTAGAAATTTCTGATCGAGCCATTGAATACTCATGATCATATCCTTCTGGCATATTTCCAGGATGTGGTGTATTTGGAGTGTATTTTTTACCTAAACCGATTGGAAGAGAATACATATCCCAGTAATTTTTACCATACTTGCACTCATCACGAGTTTCATCCTTTTGACATTTTGGGCAATATCTAATCATTTGAGCCTCCTCTGATTTAGTTCCCCAATTAGAAGCACCAACTTTACGACACTTGACCAGTGCTCCAGATGCATATGCACTTGGCCAGACATCATATCTTGCTTTAACTTTGTGATAACAAGCATCTTTGGAACCACTACCTTTTCCTGGTTTATCTTTTTGTGCTTCGTTAAGTTCCATTGCTTCTTTAATTCCTGGTTCTGCTTTTACGTAATTTGGATCTTTTTTACCCTTAGCAAAAGTTGGAACATTAGTTGGTGCCATCGCTCCAGATTTTGCTTGTTGCCCCTTATCTTTCTGTCTTTTTCTACGAATTGCTGATCTAATTAACGATTTTCCTTTTTTACCCTTTTTCTTCAATGATCTCAATCTGGCGCTACTAAAACATTTAGGTGTTTTAGTTTCTCCAGGTTCATTAGCACAGGGTGAACCATCTGCTTGAACCCATCCAGGTTTTCCACCTTTCGATTTTGAACCTCTGAACCAATGATGAAGAGTTCCTTCAGAAACAGAAACATCTTTGAACTTTTTATGTTCTTTCTTTGCTTTTGCTTCCATCTTTTTCAAGCGAGTATAATAATCGGGAATCTCATCTAAATGTTGAAGAGCAATATCAATTGCAAGGTCTTTGTCTTTTGTGTGTTCATGCTCAATAGGAACTCCCATTTTGAGTTGATTTTTTATAAAAGAAACTTCCATACGATGTTTCTTTGCAATTTGTTCAACTGTTTTATGAGACTTAACTTCATGCATTTCACTAAATGGTGATTTTGATTTAATATCTTCACCCTTTGCTCTTTTTTTACGAGCAGCACAATGAGATTTCTGTGAGAATCCACTGGGATTCTCACAGTTTATTGATCGTTTATATTTGTCAGACCAACTCATTGAAAAATAGATTACTCTTTATTATTTAGAAAACCTTGTTTGAGTAATTTTGATAACTCAGATGTAGATCCCACAAAGATAGCATTATTTGTTGTATTATTTGTAGTTTTATTAGAATCTTCCTCCACTTCTTTTAATTTCTTTTGCAAATCAATAAGTTTATCAGTAACATCACCTACACTTTTAATTAACTGTCCGGCAACTTCATATGCTCTTGGTGAACCTCCCTCACCTGCAAGTTCCATGATGCCATTAATTGCTTCTTGACCTTTTTCAATTAATGAATAAAGATTTGCTCTTGTATATTCATAGTCCTTTTGTATATCATCAGGTTTAATAGGAGTTACACTTAACTCTTCTTTAACTTTTTCTACTTCTACAATACTACTCTCAATGTTTAGAGAAGAATTCAAACCGTCATAATTATTTTTCATAAAACTTATATATCCTTTTGTTGTGTAGGACTATATTCTTTACCATCAAAGAACATATCTAAAGATTCCGTAAATCCAAAATCATCATCAGGACTAGCAGTAATTGGATCTGGAACTACCGTGTATCTCATCTCCCTCTTTGCTGTTGTTTCTGTTCCAGTATAATAATCAACTTGAACCTTACGAATTAATCCATCCGTACTATCGGCAATTGGTCCGAATAGATACGTTTTTGCAGTGAAATTAAAAGTGTAAATTAAAGTTCTTCTTGTGGAAAAATCACCTTCATAGTCATCAGTAAAAGAAACACTATCTAAAACAACTGGAATATCCCTCTTTTCTCCAATGGAATCGACTAAATCTATTGTCAAATTAAATGCTGGTTGGAAGTATGGTAAAATTTGCTCAACCACTTGAAGGGCATCATCGTTTAATTTAGACATCAAATTTAGTTGAAATCCTATATTATATGGAACAGGTAAAAAAACTTTTTTTAAATTTGATCCATCTACAGCCTTAAAAGATTGAGTTATATTAGATTTTCTTGTAGAATCATATTGAATAGATGTCATTTCAAATGACATTCGAGGTAGAGTAATTGCAATTGGTTTATTTAAATCTGCTTGCTGTTCTATTCTTGCTAGAAATTTTTGAATTGGACCATATGCTAAAGGAACTCTCATCTCATTATAAACATCACCATCTCCATCCAGATGTTTAATATGAATTTGGTTAAAAAGAGTACCAAAAGCAATTATAGTTTTTCTGATAATTTGATGATAATAATAAGTTCCTAACATTAATAGTTACCAAATGGATTTGACTCTGAAAAATCGATAATTGAATCTGCTTCTATTTCAATTTGATCATTATCATCATATTTATCTTCAAACTTTGCGTCATTTATTCTTTCTAGAGAATAAATAGCAGACGATCCTTGTCCTACAATAATATCTCCTGGTAAGAAAGTCCCATCAGTTGTACCAACTTTAAGAATATTAGTATCTTTATTCCATGTTTTAACTCTTGCAGTTGCATTTGATATAGATCCAGTTACAACTTCATTGAAAATAAATGTTCCGATTCCTGTTAAAATTGGAGGAGGTGAGATTGTTACTGATGAATTTGAGGTATAACCAATTCCGGCGTCATAAAGTAATATTTGAGAAACATTACCAACACTACTAATTGATACTTTTCCGACTGCAGTTATAGCTAGACCTACAGTTGGTGCTCCAAATGTGATTGTGGGACTAGTTGGATATCCAATTCCACTATTACCTATACTTACGGATGATATTCCAGCATAGTTTGAAACTAAAACGCAGGTTGCTGCAGCACCAACACCTACTCCCGTTATCGTTACTGATGGTGCTATAGTATATCCTGCTCCAGTATTTGTTAATAGAATCTCTTTAACTGAACAAACACCATTAATACACTGGGTTATAGCAACCGCAGATGCATTGACTCCTCCTGCAGGAGCTGAAGAAATTGCAACTGTTGGTATAGAAGTATATCCATGACCATCATTATTTAAAATAATTTTTCTAATATATCCAGTTGTTGTTATAGCAATACCAGTTGCTTGCACACCCAAAGAAATTAGTTTTAATGCTGTAATATATCCTCTATTTTCAAGAGTTGAATCTATTTCATCAACTGTTGTATTAAGATTATTCCAACCACCCATTTCATCTTCATATTCAAATAGTTCACATTTTAACTCATAAACATATAGTTTACCTAATTGATAAAAGGGATTTTCATGTTCTACAAACTTAACTTCAAATAGTCTTTGACCTAAAGGAAAATAAATTAAATCCCCTTCTCTTGGTCTAGAAGCAATTTCAATTTCTGGATCATTTGAGTCAAGAAACGGAGAAATAAAATCTTCAAATCTTTCTCTGGAAATGACTAAACTTACTTCATCTTTTAAATTCATTCCAAATTTTGTTAGAATGTCTCCCTGACCACTATAACCATCATAATTATTAATGTATGCTTCAATTGCAAAATTGTCGTCAAATTTTGAAGCAGAAACTTCCTTTATAATAGTTTCTTTTCTAACAAATTTTCTTGGAATATAGATAACTTCAACTCCATAAATACGAAGTTGTTCATTTATCAACTCTTGAACTAATCTTTGTTCGTTAGGTGATCCTTGTAAAAAGAAGGGATTTAGTGCCATTATCCAATAAAATCGTAAGGAGGAAGTTCGTAATCTGTGGACATTTTTTGTATAATATCATCTAATTCTTTTTGCCCATCTTCATAAAGTTCTCTACCATTTAATTCAATACCACCTGGAAGTCTAACTCCCCTGAATTTAATTAAATTTTGACCCCACTGTCTTTTCATCAATGCAGTCAAATATTTTTTTAGAAAACTATCATTATATACTTTAGTAAAAGTATTTGGATCTAAAATTCTATAACAATCAATAACTATAAATGTATCTTTTGCTTTTGCATTCCAATCAATATCCAAATATAATCTATTTTGCCTCTTATTGAATCTTATTTGCTTATCAGTTGAAAGTAAAAAATCAATATCTTCAAGATATGTCTTTACCATTGCATATTGTAGAAGTTCAACAGAATTGAAGTAATATAAATCATTCAAAAATAATTGATATTTGATACTCCACATTCCAGCAGAGATGGAACTAGTATCAAATTTGAATACTTTTTCTATACCAATAATAGAATCGGGAACTTGAATAAAATTTGAATTTTCATAGAAATTAAAAGTAGTGGTTCCTATTCCTGAAATATTTGCAGATCCTGTAGTTGTTACAATACCTACACCATTTGTATATTGTGCTTTTCCTCTGTTAACATCTTCATCGGTAATTTTATATTTTAAGTACATTCTTTCAACACCATCAAAATGACGTTCTTGAAAATATTGAAGGGCATCGTCAACTAAATCATCTATTTGATCATCTGCCAGATTAATTTCCAAAACAGGAGCGCCCAAACGTCTTAAACAATAATCTATCAATTCTTGTCTAGTTGTAGGTTTTGACATTAATAGGATCCTCCGTCTATTACATTTGACCAGGTTGGAATTCCTGATGCATTAGTTGAAAGTATATAGTTAGTTTCACTAATTGCAGATGATGTTGTTCCCGTAGATACTAACTGATCATTAGCATCAAAATATGCAATTCCATATGCTTGACCTGGTGAGTAATAAATTGATTGCGCTACTGTAAGAATGCCAGAAATATAACCATTTCTTGCATTAAACTCATCAAATACTAAGTCATTGCTAACATATAAATCTCCATCAACATATAAATTGTTAAGAAAAGTTGCAACTCCAACAAAAGTTGAAACTCCACTTACATAAAGTTGACTTATAGATGAAATGCTAATATTTGCATTACTTATATCGGCATTTGATAATGTAGTAATTCCAGAAACATTTAAATTAGTATTACTAAGGTTAGTAATAATCCCTACAGTTGATTGTAGAGTTGAGATAGTTCCAATTCCTGAAATAATAATATTTCTACCAAAAATCTCATCTAAACTAACGTCATTAGTTACATATAAATTAGCGCCGATATAGAGATCATTTGCAAATGATGATATACCAGTAAAGGTTGAAACACCGCTGACACTTAACTGTGTAACTGATGCTATACCACCTATTACATTAACTGAGTTAGTTGCGTTATCCGCAAAAACAGAACCACCAGCAACTGATGATAATATCTTGACAGTATTTTGTTGACCAACTCTAACTTTTATGTCGGGCATTATCGAGTGACTCCCTCTCTGACAAGGACCATCCCCTCAATCACTCTACTTTTAATTGAGTTTCTAGTAATTACTACATCATACACGTATCTACCAGGTTTTAAATTAGTTGTTTGTGCAGATGATAAACTAACTATTATTTTTCCTAAATTAGATGGTGTAGAAATTGAAGTGGTAAAATCAGTAGCCGTTGAACTTCCAGCATATTTTCGCATCTGAGCAGTTGCTGTATATCCAGTAAGATCGAGAGCAGAATTTGTGTCACTGGTTTCTAAATTAAAGGTCTGAGAAAAATCAGACCCAGCATTGATTACAAGATTATTGACATATACAGCTGCCATCTATTTTATAAGCTCTACTTTTTATTTATACCTATATCAAATCGAGAGATGCTATTACCTCTTGCTGTTTAAGATACAATTTGCAATACAACTTTGCAAAATTTTTTAGTTCATTTTCATTCATTTCATCAATAACACGAACATGCTTTTCATACTCAAATAATTTATCAATCGTCTCTAAAGCAATTTTACTTGGATCCATTTACTATTTCTCTCAATAAAGATTTAATTTCGTCAATGTCTTTTTTCATTTGTTCTATTTCATATTTTTGTATCTCCCTATTATTTTTTGCATTCATATATTGATTATATGATTGATTATCCACATTAAGAATAGCACCGCTATTCTCATCACGATATAAATTAGGAAAACCTTTTACTGGAATCATTATGCTAAAGCAATACTTCTTAAATCTTTAAATCTTGGAGAATATGCTTGATTTGTTCCAGACATCACTATTTTAATCGTATAACCAGTAAAACTTCCAAGATTATTAGCGGTAAATTCATATTCTAAAAATTGGTCATTTAAACTTTCTGGAACAAAAACATCTGGAAGACCATTATTATTTGCTGGATTTATAATATCTAAATAACCATCTTGATTGTTATCCACTGTTAGATTGTTGTATCCAGGAAATAAATCAAATGAAGGTGTTATTTCACTTGAATCTGGACGTATCAAACTATATAATACTCTAAAGTCTGCTGAAGAGTGTCTATAAGCACTTACAATCACTTTGAGCGCAGATGCTGGTTGTGCTAGTCTTATTGTGTTAGAAACGTAAACAGCAGCGTGTGGATCCTCTATTATATTATTAGATCCATTTTCTCCAGCATAATCTTGAATTGGTTTATTTAATCTATTGCTTAATAGCTCTACAGAAGATTCTTTCCAGAAAACTAATGGGGAAAGATTTGAATCTGTGGTAGATAAATCAACCTTCATGGTAAATGATTTATTTCTCAAGAATGATGGTGTATTCAAATATTGTAATTCGTTTACATTTGAACATACAATTCTAGTAGAAGATAGTTTATTTTCAACTCCAAGTTGTACGTTTTCATAAGTTTGGTCAATAAATGATGATTCATTACCATCAACGCTAGTTCCACTAACTGTTCTAATTTGACCAGTTACTGATGTAGAAGAACCGGGATTTAAAATTGCAAGATGTGGAGTTATACTATTAAATTGAATATTTTCAGTTGCCTTCACAATGTTTCCACCACACGATAATTCACCATTGAATGAAAGTTGTGGAAATCCTGTTGGGGAATTATCTGAATTTCTATTGATTGCATTTGAGTCAAAATTTGTTCTATCTACTTCAACATAATAAGTATCAATATCATTTTTACTATCACTTATTGTATGTGTTTTGTTTATTCTTCTTAGAGATACTCCTCCAAGTTCATACTTATATACTAATGAATTTATATTATGAGTACTGACTAAAGTAGAATCTATGCCTCTTCCAGTAAGATTGAGAATTCCGACTCCAACAGTATATTTCATAATTTCATCATCAATTTTTATATAACCTGGATTGGTAACACCATCGACAGGCATACCTTCAAATGTTGAGAAATTAGATGTCGAAGCAACGCTAATTGTTACATCTGTTAATGTAACAGGTAAAGTTAATTGAGATGGAGATACATCACTTTCAACATTTGATAGTGAAACTTTATTACCACTAGAATACATACCATGATTATAATGATTAACTTTAAAGAAGTTTCCTGAATATACTCCACCTACTGAAGTAGATGAAGTAATTGTAGTATTTGCAAGAGAAACTAAATTTCCAGAAAAATCATAATATGACAAAGTTGCTATTCCAACGTTAAATGAATTTCCCTGAACATTTGATAAGTATAATGTATCAATACCAGTTCCTATTCCAGTGATTGTAATACGAGCATTACTTCCTCCAACAGGACTTACTGATGATGTAACAATTCCAACAACATCACCAACCTTGTAACCATTTCCTGGATATGGTGTAGATACAGCAACTCCAGTTATAACTCCACCAGAAGCAATAATGTTCAATCTCAAACCACTTCCATTTCCGGTAATATTATAAGTTTGAACTCCAGGCGTTGTAGTATAATTAAATCCTCCCGTAGTTAATCCAACAGAAGTAACAGAACTTCCAGTTCCAACAACATAACCATAATTATATGTTGCAGATTGAACAGAAATTTTTCTACCACTTGTTAATATTCCAATTATACTAGAGTCGGTAATTGTAGTTATGCCTAAATTAACTTTTCTAGGTAAAATTGTTATTGGATTTGAACTTAATGTTGGAACATAACTATTACTTTGATCTAATGTTGGATTTTGAAATAATATGCTACCAATTTTTGATGTGAAATTTGCTTTGTATAATTTAAATTTCAGATCCTGATAATCATTTGGAGTCCACTCTCCACCATTTTGAGATTTATACAATCTACCAATTGCAAATTGTCTAGAATATCTTACTGCTTGAGAATCGGGCAGAGTCCTAGTTTCTATGGTCTTCTCTCCCATTTCTGCAATCCAAACTTCATACTCATCACTCTGAGGGGCAAGGAGGACAATTGCATATTGCAATCCTGCTTCTAGATAAATTGGATATTCAAAAGTAACTCTTGTAGGTATAGATGCATTTGTAGATGTATTAATATCACTTGGCCTTAAAGTTACTGATTTTCCAACAATAGTTCTTGTAGGAGTACCTAATTCTACGGTTCTTACTTCAACTGTTAATGGAGCATTTCCACTATCTTTATTTGCAAAAAACAAATCAACTGCAGTTAAATAAGCTCCGTTAGCATCATCATTTGGTTTTAAACCATTTCCAGATTCTGCTACTCCACCAACAGTAAAAGATTGAGCAAGAGGATCAACATAATAAATTGATGTTGTAGTTGTTATAACTCTTTGTCTTTCTTCCCAAGTTCCTTCAGATTTATAAATGGTTTCTGCTGAAGAAATTAAAGTGCTTCCTGGTAATGGAATTTGATTTGTTGAACTTGATGATAATTTATAAACCTTTGAACCAGTTGTTATTCTGACTGATGGTGGTGGAGTTGTATTTGGATCTTTTAAGAAGAAAGATCCTGATAAAAATCCATTAACATCAGTGATTAATCTTAGATCTTTTACATATGCTTCTGCACCACTAGTTTGTCCAACTAATTTCATACCAATATCCAAGTATCCAGAATATAATCCCTGAGTTTGGGCACATAAAGATGAGATATCAATATTCAAAGTTTTTGATGATGCACTATATGCTGAAGGAATAGTTTCTGAAATTGCGTATGGATTGGTTGTATATGTAATTGATGGATTGTTAAATGCACCTTCTTTATGATTTGACGATGCAACTCTGAATGAAATTGCTTGTTTTAGTGTTCCAGAACTTGAATTTGTCCATCCAATTACAGTTTCTCCAACTTGGAAAGCAGCGGAAGATCCATAATTTTGAAGATTACTATCAGTGGAAATTTCAACAAGTTTTGGAATAAATTGAACACCACTATTTCCATCTAAAAATTGATAAACTCTAGTTAGTGGTTTCATGTTTACCGCAGTGAATCCAGTGTTTCTGGATCTCATATAAAGTTCTGCCCCAGTATTTCTTAGTACATCTTCAACATTTCTATTAACTGATGATCCAACAACTCTAAAAGTTCCGGTTGCTCTTAACCAAATCCAATTTGTTTGATTGATGTTAACATCTTCTAATCTAATTGTTCTGACCCAACTATCACTGGATGGATTTAATTTGATAGTTCCACTATAAGAAATAACGTTAAACGGATTTACATTTTCCACCTTTGTAGCAAATGTTTGTTCAATCCAATCTATCTGTTGATATTTTAATGTAATAGCATCGCCACTTTTTTGAACATTCGAATCATATAATTCAAAATTAGTTTCTAGATCTAAATTTTGATCTGTAACATTTTGAGATGGGACAGGTCTAAGATTTAAACTATTTTTTGATATTCTTGTGATTAATTCATCATTATCACTATCAATTTCAATCTTTGATAGTTGAGTATTAATCAGACTAGTATCCTTAAAATCGTCTACAAAAAATCCCGTTTTAAATCTGTTGAGACCCTGTGCATCTTGTATTTGTAATGTTTGAGTATTAATCTCAAGTAAAGATAATGATGTTACTCTTTCTAGATTTTCAACTCTATCTTCAATTTTGCCAATATCCCGCATAGTATATCTTCTATTATCTGCTAAAGATACTAATGCATCTTTAGGATTATAAAGATATGGTGGCAATGTAATAGTAGCAATTTCCATTACATCATTTGGTTTATTTGGTTCTTTTGGTGTAATTGATGGTATCCCCTTAAGAACGGTAAATACTCCAAATTTATCCAGATATAGCTTATCAATTCTTCCAAGATAATATTGATAACCAATTACTGCACTTTCATTTGGAGACATAATAATCTTTGGTTCTATTCCAAAAGATCTAGAAGCAAAATCAAATGGTGATGAAGTTATTGATGTAAATGGCGATACTCTTGGTCTAAAGTCCAAAGTATCAGATGCTCTTATGTTACTTTTATCAATATATGGAATATCTGAAGAAAATCTTTCTGCAGCATAACTATTAACAGTAAATACATCTCCAGTATCATTAGATGGAACTGAATAATGGTCAAATACTATTAAAAGTTGTTTAGAAGGAGGTGATTCTTCATTTCTTCTTACAATTCTTGAATAATCATAATATTGCTCTTTTTGTCCCTTATCTAAAGTATACTTTGAAGTAATATTTCTGTAAGTGCCAATTATAATCGATGAAATATTTGTATTAATATTTGATTCTTCAAAAGTTACAATTTCATTAGTTACAAATTTACTATCATTTAAATAAACAATTCCTAATGTATTTGCTGCTGGTTTTGATACTATTCTCGCTATTGCATCGCTAGTTCTGCCTATAATATTTTCCCCAATAATTGCATTAGTATCGACATTTGCAATTGAACTAAATGTAAGTCTATCTAATGAAGGTGAATTTGCATCTAAAGACTCATATATTGCAATAACTTTGACAACATCAGGATAATTTAAACTTATTTCTTCATCTTGAATGCGTAAACCATAGTAAGGATTATAAGTAAGTCCATCATTAATTGATGTATTAACACCAACTCCAGATCTAGGATCTTTTGATAATGTTACACTAATAGTTTGTGATCTGTTAAATTGTTTTATCTTACTTTGAATTTTATTTTTTACAAAAGTTGCATTGATTACTGAAATATTTTTGTTTTGAATATTTGAAAATGTAATTTGATTTGATCCTGCATTTAAAGTAACTTTGTCAGAAGTTAATGATTCAATACTTCCATCTTCATAAAAAATAGAATATCTTTCTTCATCAAAAACCTGAAATTGTGCAGTTGTTGAATTAATTCCTAAATTAAATTTTCCAGTATCTACAGTTAATGTACTGGCAGATATTCCAGTAAATGATGTATTAGATTGTGCAGTAAAAGTAATTGTAGATGTGCTTAAGTCTGTTGAAGAAATGTTAGAGTTTGGTATCTGAGCATATAAAAATCCTTGCTGATCATTTTTAATTTTAGATAAACCAATAGAATATGGAACGCTAATCGTTAGACCTATACCAGGAAGAGATCCATCGCAAACTCCAGAAATAGTTGGAACAGCTTCCAACGTCATTGAATTTAAAGCAGGAGAAATTGAAACTACGCGATTATAAATCTCTGTAGATATTCCAGGTCTCTGATATCTAATAATATTATCAGTTTTTATTCCACTAAAAGTTGCTGGTGCTGCTACAGTTGCTGTACTAATTCCATTTCCAGCAGCAGTAATTGTAATAATCTCTGATCGTAATCCTCTATCTAATTGAGTATCACATATAAATGCTGTTGTAAATCCTGAAACAGAAGTTGGTTGATGGATAGACTTTACATCTTCAATTTCAAATGTTTTTACTGCAGCAATTGTCCTTGAAATATTATCTGAACCATTTATTAAAATTTGTTCTCCTATTGAAAAAGTTCCGGATGTTTGGCGAATGTTAATTAGATTTGTTCCTGATCCAGCAGAAACTGTATACCCACTTGCCCCGCTGCTTTTACCTTTGATAAAAGAAGTCGCTGGAATTTCTATAGACGAGACTGATTGATTTAATCTAAGTTCTGTATATGTTTGAATGTCATACAAATACAAATCCCAGTTTGTAGATGCTCCACTATATGCAGCATCTGTTACATTAAAACTATAAACTCTTGCAGATCCAATTGTTGTCCCAGCAGCAACTATATTTCCCGAATTACCAATACTACTTTTTCTACGATTCTGAAAGAATATTTCTTGCCTTTGTTCTGGCGATCCACTTACATTATTAACTCTTAACAAATTTCCCATTTCAAATGGAATATTTGCAGAAGAAACAGATTGTTTTGTTCTTGGTTTTTCTACATCTATAATTTCAATACCAGTTTTTTCAATATCATATCCTCTAACATACGCTTTACCTGGAGAAAACTTAACACACATCAAATCATCTGATGGTGTTGCATCCTGATCTGTTTTTTCTGTTGCGAAAAATAATCCATCATTTCCTAATCTATCATTTAGCGAATTATTTAATGAAAATTGAAATGGATTAACAACATAATCCCCAGATTCATCATATGTTCTCTGGGCTAAGTAATCTTTAATTAATGAGTAACTTGATTTTATTTCTATTTTCTTGATTGCACCATCTTTTACTCTTAGTAATTCAATAAAATCAGTATCATTAGTATCTGTTAGTAGTTTTTTAGATAGTGTTGTAGAAATTTTAAATCTATCTGCTCCAGGAGCAGCGTAATTTGTAAAACCTTTTGCATTGTCATATAATGCAGAATCATCTTTAGCGGTAATAATTTGTTCAGTTACTTTTAGACCAACTCTATAAGATGGAGTATTGGTGTAATAGTCTAAAATTATTGTTTGCTTTGGAACTCTTACAAAAGTGCCTCTAATAAAATATACACCATCATTAATTGATACTGCAGATCCAGTTACAGTTGCATTTGAAGAAATGGTCGTAGCAAAAGGTGTATTTGCTATTATTGATCCTACATTTTCAGATGCAGTTAATAATTCATTATCACTAAAAGGATTAATTTCAAAATTTGAATCAGAATTTAAATATTTTACATAAAGAGTTGGGTATTCAACATCAGAATTAGGAAGTTGAACTAATTGAACTACCGCTGTAACACCTGATATTTGACCTGTTATCTTTTTACCAACAAAATTTGACAAATAAGAAGTTAAATTAACTCCATATTGTTGTGTATTTAATTTTACTGCAGTAAATTGATCATCAAAGGTAATATTTCCTGGAATAACCAAAGATCCTTCTTTGAAAATATGACTCCCAAAAGTTTCTACTTGATCTTGTAATATAGATTGAAGAGTATTTAACTCTCGTGCTTGTATTGGTTTGCCTGGATTAAAAAGAACTTTATAATAATTTTTATCTCTTGCACCGATATTTTGTTCGGCAAAGTCATCAAAATATGGACTTACATTGAGATTAGTTTTTTGAGCCATCTTTTAAAATTCCAGGATAATTTTAACGTCTTCTTTTTGTCTAGAATTTCGAGAAACTGTTGATCTATTATCAATATAAATTATATCTCCCGACTTATTATTTATCTCTGGATTTGCAAGTCCATTAGTAAATTCAACTCCAAGATTTATAACTTTATTTGAAATAGTTGTAGTTATTCCAGAAAATCCACTAATTGTTCCATTCCATCCACTGGGGAATTTATTGACACTTGTAATTGTATTAAATCCAACTGATTTTCCGGAAGAATTGAAAAACGTAGACATGCCTACAAAATCAGTATGTCCAATTCCACCGCCACCACTAAAATATATAGATCTATCCGAATAATATTTCAAAACATTTGTTTCAGAGTCATAAGAAACAACATAACCTAATGCTTTTTTTCCATCCGATTGAATTTGCTGTATCTTATCACCTACTGCTGGTGTTCCACCAGTAATAGAACTAAATCTCATAGAATAAACACCAGAAAAATCACTTTGAGTATAAACTGAAGTGTTTATCCCTGTTGAATCAAATACAGTTGGATTCTTTATGATTCCAACTTGAGAAAATTTAGAATCTACTGGAAAATCTTTTGTTGAATCATCAAACCTTGCATAGATTAAAATTTTATCTGCACCAAGTTCTTTATATAAATCAAATCCATGACCCTTTGAAGGTGGGATGATTGGAATTAATTCTGCAAAAACTCCATCATTTCCAAGAGCACCTTGTTGAGTTGCTAAATCAACTAAAGCAAAAGTATAATTTTTTCCACCAGATGTAACAGTAACATCTGTAATTTTAGTTGATGCGTCTACAGTGACTAAAACTGTTCCATTAGATCCATCACCAACTAAATTGCAAGATCTAGTTCCTGAAGCATATCCAAGACCTTGATTTTTAATATAAACTTTTTTAATCTGATTTTCGTTAAGATCAGAATTTCCATTTTCTCTTACTGATACAATTTGAGAATTAGTGGAAGTTTGCCAATCATTAGGAAGAGTTATATACTCTGTTGAATCGAACTTAATAATGTCTGATGGGGAAATTGTGTAAAGATATTTCCAAGAATATCCATCACTTAATTGTGTTGGTTCTAAATCTGTAAAAGTTGGTTCTATTTGAGAAGCATTCCCTGTACTATTAATTCCAGAAGAACCATTGTCAATGCAAATATAAATTCTATAATCAGAATTTATAACATAATAATTTGTATCATATAATCTTAAAGAACCTGCTACTGGAGAACGATTTAAATCACTATAATCTGGGCGATACATCTCATATTTTTGTCCAGAATTCCAATCAACTTTTCTAATTACTCTTCTTATATTTGCACTTGTTATTTTTTTACCAAATAGAATAGTTGAATTATAATGATTTAAATAATCAATATTATCAGTTGGATTTGGTGGTATAGTATCCCAAGTAGCACTTCTTCCAAATCCAGATGCTGTTGGGTTGGATAATCCAACAAAAACATAATAAGAATTTGAAGAGTCGTTAACAGAATCTACAAAATTAGATGCATTAAGTATTCTAAACTGATCTGTTACAATTGCAGGCATTTGAATATTGTTTTTTCTATATTTATACTATGTTATAGATCCTTTTTAATTGCACCAGTATTTCTTAATCCATAATTTCTTCTTTGGATGGTTGGGAACGTGGTTAATCCTGAATTAACCGTAAATCCAGAAATACCAATTGAAATTGGAGTTAACGATCTTGTTAGTGAAGATAATTTACCCCAAGAAAACTTACCAACATTATCACCCGTAGTTGCAATTCCAACTATTGAAGTTTGAGAATGAATATTACATGTAACCACACCCGCAGAAATTGCACTTATTCGGTAAATGTTATCTACGCATATAGTACCAATCCCGATCACATCAGTATTTGAATTTATAATAGAAGTAACACCATTTCCAACTATTGTATCATAAACAAAAATATAATCACCAATAGAGAGAGATGGTACTAATGAATCAAAGTTTTGTGCAGTAAATCTAAGGGCCAAATCTGTTCCAATACCGACTGTTGTTCCAATACCAGTTAGATTTCCAGATTTACCTGCTACTGCGGTAATGTTGGTGATATTTTCATAAGTTGGATCTGGTAAAGGAACAAGAACTTGTGGTGGATTTGACGTTGTATAACCAAATCCCGGATTATTAATTGTAACTGCAGATAAAGAACCGTTAACTATACTAATTGATGCATTTGCTGTAGTCCCAATCCCAACACCTATTCTCATTGGAGACGAAATGCTTACATTTATAGACGCACCTACATAACCACCACCAGCATTATTAATTGATAATGACTGAATTGTTCCTGCAATAGAAACAACAGCAGTAACAGCAGCAGATACTGGATCTGGAGTGCCAGAAATAATTAATGCATTAAAATCTGGAGTTATTTCCGATTCATAGTTAAAGAATTCTGAATTATCGACATATATTGTACCATCTGTCGATGTCAAGTCTTTAATAATTTTAGCAGTTGGATAAATTTGAGGTTCAATAGAATCTCTAGATTTAGAAATTAATTCACCATCGATGACCTTATCTACTTTTTGTTTTGTCCAATTTAGTGGTTTGAAGTTACTAGCATCAATACCTTGAAAACCATATGGTGATGTTTCTATAATATCTGATGTTACTATTCCAGAAATTACTCTAGAATTTTGTGTAGTTGTAATTCCAGAAAGTAAATTGTTACTTAAAATTTGAATATCATCACCAGGTTTAAGAGTTTCAAAAACTGTTATATATTCACTATCTAAAGAACTTCCCCTATAGAAATAAATTGATATATTATCTTCTACTTTAGGTGGTTCAGTAAATGTAAACGAGGTTCCTCCATTAAATTGATATGCAACACCTGGTTGCTGAAGAATTCCATTGATAAAAATTACTAATAATGTATTAAAATCGATTAATTGAGAGTCTTGATCTTTTGAATTTTTCTCAAAACTTAATAACTGTGAGTTGTAATAAAGTGGGAATCTAACTCTTAGTCCGTCTTGTAAATTTTTAATTGAATCAATGTAATCTAATTCACCAAACTGCCAAGCAGAGAATGAGTCTGTAAAAGTATCAACAACTGTTAATTTAAATTCCGAAATAGGTGAAGATAAACCATATGCAGTTACAAGTCCAACGACCTTAACAACATCTCCAGGTTTAAATCCATATCCATTTCTTACAATTTCAAAATTAGTTACTTCAAAGAGTGTTGATCCAATTCCTGTAGTTGAACATGCACCAACATCAACATTTACTAATAATCCTGTTCCACAACTAGTTGTTGTCCCTATTCCTAATCTAGAAACTCCAATTACTGTTAAATTACTATAACTTGGAGCAGAAACATTAATTGTTGGATTTGTGTATCCACTCCCACCATTAACAATAGTAAATGAAAGAGTTCCTCCAGCACCTACGTTTGCTGAAATTATTGATCCATTACCAGTAGAGTCGGTAACCGCTACAGAAACTGGATTTGTATATCCAGATCCCCAATTACCTGTTGTTCCTATTCCAATAGATGTAATTATACCTCCAGAAATAATAGATGTAACAGATGCTCCAACTAAAGGAGCATAACCTAATCCAGGAGTTGATCCTAAAGATACAATTACACCACCTCTTGGAAGTTGATTTAAATTTATATCTGATTCTGAAACTATAAGTGACCCATTTGTTGATGTAATTCCTGAAAATACTATACTACTAACACCAACTACAGTATCCTCAAAAATTCTGAAGTTATTGTTTATATTATTTTCTGTGGTTGGAGTTTGATAAATTCCATTAATTAAAACAATTCCATTTCCACCTATAGTTCCCAATCCAATAGTGTTTCCTCCACCAACAGTTAATTTATAAGTCTGTCCTATTCCTGTGAAATTTTCAGAAATGTTATCATAAACTACATTTGAAGTATAATCTTTTCTTAAAAATACTCTACCATTAAAGTATGATTTTGCCTCAGGAAGTTCATCAAAATCGACAAGTAATTGATCTTCTAAACTTCCTTGTGGAGGATATGTAAAATAAATAGCACTCTTTGAAATATTAAAAGATCCTCTATAAACAGACGCAATTCCCGAGTTTGAATGTGAAGTTGCCGAAGATCCAACAAAACCTCTTTTAACGCCAACTAATGGGAATGTCCCTGCAAAAGAAATTGGTCCGGAGTATGTTGTGCCAAATCCAACATTTTCAACTTTCATATATTCGTTATCAATCTTAAGAATATCTCCAATAAGAATTGAAGATATACCACTTAATGCAAAGAATGTAGTTGCTGCACCAATAGAAGTACCATTATTAACGGTATAATTTAATAAAGAGTATGATATTGGAGATTGAATTATATTATCAATTGTAATAATTGATTTTTCATTTTTCTTGACCATTTCCAATTCATGTGCATTACCAAGACCAACTGAAGTAAATGTTACCGCTATTCCAGCTGCGGCATATTCTTTTCTGGTTGCTATTTTAAATTTATCATTATTAATTTTAATTGCATATACAACTGGAGGAAGAAGATTGGTAACGACTCCAACATAATTTAAAGTAGATCCAATTCCAACTGAAGTTGCAGCAACTCCAATAAAAGTTGAATTTGGTCTGTAAATTAATTCTTCACCTGTACTAAAGAAATGATTTGAAATATTAAAGTTTCCAGTTGATGGTTCTAATACTAAAGAATTTGAGGGATCAAAAGTTTTCATGAAAATTGGCACGCCATTATATTTAAGATCAAATTGAAGAGTATTAATATCATCATCATTAATAGCAAAGTACTTAGAAACTCCAACTGATTCTAAAACATTACTATATTCTAAATTTGGAGCAATATTTACATAATCATTTTCTCTATAAAAACTTTGATTAAAACTTAAAATTTCAAAAGTTCCTGAGAATCCTGCATCAGGATAAAATTTCAATGATACTGTTGATCCAGATATTTCACCACCAAAAGTTCCTATTCCAGAAGTGCTTCCTATTGATAAGAATGGATATTGAGTTGTATAAACATTATTAGAATCTGAAATAAGCATTACTTGATGTAATGCACTTGTTTGACCAATACTTACCTTTAAAACTGATTTTACTGCATTAAATTGTGTAGACTGATATGAAATAATAGTTGATGCTGATGAAACATTTGTATATAATGAATCATATTTCACAGTATTTTCATATCCTTCAAGTTGAGCTGGTTGTTTAAATCTATATGTCCCTATACCAGATCCAGATGCAGTTGTTCCAAATCCAATATTTTTGGATCGAATTGTTATACTATTGGTTGAAGTATTTGTGCAGGTTAATGATAAAATACCACTTGGACTAATGGAAGCTCCAAATGATCCAATAAAATTAGAACTCATTCCATCTTCACTATCAAAATAAAATTCTGATATATTTGTATCTGTACCATTATGATCTACAAAAAGTTCAACATAATTCATTTCATTAGTTACATTATCAATTAAATGAATTTCAGAATGAATAGATTCTATTACTGCAGCACTTGATTCTAATAAAATTGCAGTTGAACCTGAAGAAACTGTAGATGTTGTTCCAGTGAGATTAATAAATCCTATAGAAGCAGTGCCTACACCTGAAGTGTAATTTGTAAAGGTGGTATTTAAATATTTTATATTATAAGATGTATTGTATCCTTCTCTAGGAGTAAACTTAAGATAGTAATCTCCAGTGCTATCATCAATGTATCCATAAACATCTCCAATACTATTTGAAATATAACCAGTTTCAATTGAAGATCCTACAGATATTGTTCCTTTTTCTAACGTAATAATATTGGAATTATCATTTAAGACTATTACTTCATTAAATTGAGATTGGGAATAGTCCTTACTTGATATTTGTACGAGATACTTATTATACTTTCTAGAAGAAATGATATCTACAATTTTTGCAGAAGTATCTAAATCAAGTGCCTGGTCGGAGGTTGAAAATTCAGAACTAATATCATCAATTTCAAGAACTCTGTTTGTTCTGCATTCAAAATAATTTGATAGTCTTTTATTTTGGAGTTTTACAAATCTAGAAATATTTTTAGTTTGATTCACATCAAAATCCTGAACAAAATCAAAATTATTAATTGTATCTACTCTATTTTCATCTATAATATTGTAGTAAGAATTGACATACTCTTCTACATTTGTTGTTCCAACACCAACATTCTGAATAATTTGAGTATCTGCAAAGTTTTTGAGACCACTTGGATGAAGTATTCCATTTACAGGACTTACTATATCAATCCATTCTTGATTACTTTTTACAGTATATGATAAATTTTGATAATAATCATTATCAGATATGACTTGAGTATCTTCATCTAATTTACCAATATTATCTGACCATCCAATATTTTGAACTGATGAATAATCAATGATAAATTGTCCGGTTGATTCTTTAACTTCATTAATTGTAGCGATTGAACCAGATTGAGTTCCGCGTATAATTTGACCTTTTTCTAATTCATATGATCCCGAAGTCTTAATATAATTATTATTTGATTCTGAAATTTTTAAATCTTTTTCAATAAAATTACTTTGTTCTTTTATTTCTAGCGATTCTCCAATAATAAAATTTGAAAAAACTTGATTAAAGTTAAATGATGGATAATCACTGTAGTTAATAATTCTTCCATAATTATTATCGAGTGTTTTTGCAATTCCTGGATTTGTTGTTAAACCTGATAAATTAAATCTTACAACTGCTGGGGTACTTGATGTTGATGCAGTATAACTAGAAACTGTAAAAAATTGATAACCATAATTTTCAGAATTTAGTCCATCTCCTTCAGTTCCATACTTTTCAATTCCCTCTACATAAATTTTATCACCAACTGCAAATGGTTCTACACTAAAACCAGATGATGGTGATAGTAAAGAACAAGTTACTATTCCAGATGATGAAGATTGTATAGAACTAATACCAACTCCATTTGAATTATTAATTACTTTCATAGTAACAGGATTTTCAGGCAATCCCTTTGGTTCAATAATAACATTGACTGATGTAATTACATTTGCGGATAAATTTGCTAGAATTAATCCCGAATCAATTTTTTCTCCAGTATCAGAATTTACTAAAATTATATCTGGTGCTGAAATATAATTTTTTCCACCATATGTAACATTAACTTCCTCAATTGTTTTTGAATTTTCAATAGTTAAAAACTTAGGAATAGATGCTTCTGGTCGCAAAGTTTTATCTGAAGAATATTCAAAACCTTCATTTAGAATTCTAATTTCATTAATTTGTCCAACATAATCTGATTTTGGTATAATATATGCACCTGTTCCTGAAATTGAATCAATTCCTTCGAATACTGGTAACTTTTTAAAATTGGATCCTGCTGAAATTGTCCTAACCTTAGAAACTCCACCAGAAGCACTTGCAGAAGTTGTAGTGTATTCTAAACTATCACAATCACTTTGAGTATAATAATTTTTCTCTGGTGATTTTGTTAATGAAATACTAAATGTTGTTGTCCCAACTCCAGAAATATTGTAAGAACCATTATAATAACTATCAATAAAATTAATTTGAGAATAATTTTGAACTTCTTTATCAGCAGTGCTAATGTAACCAGATTTCTCTAAGGCATAGAATAGTTGAGTTGGTAAACCTTCACTATAATTAATTGTTAGCGAAGCATTGGTTGATATCCCAACAGTTCCTAGACCACTTACAGAGAATGTGGATGTAGATCCTATAGAAATAAATTCATCCTTAAATTCCTGATCATAGAATATTTTAAACTTATAACCAGATAGAGAAGAATCCGTTAAATTGAATACAAGGTTATTATTTTTGATTGTAGGAATTGCTGGATTGATTTGAGCAAAAGTTGCAGTTGTAAAAGAAAAATTATTGACTATGAGAGGAGGATTTGAAATTGAATCAAGATACGTTTCACAAATATTAATGGTATCTTTATCAATTTTATAAACAAAGTATTCTTTTTTATTGTTTACAAAATAATCTAAGAAAATTTTATTGCCCGTTTCGAGTCCATGATTTGGAATATATAAAACATTTCCATAATTTTTAACAGCTGGAGCTACATTAAATCCTAAAGCACCAGGAGATATATCTCCTGGTGCAGAGGCAAATCTTGCAATTAAAAGACCATCTCCAAGAGGTTGTACTAATCCACTACCATCAACATCAAAATAAGAACTGACTATTCCACATCTTGCGTAACATGTTGCATGTGTTGTTCTAATTGCATTTTGTGGGAATGTAATTCCAGTTGCAATATTCGGAAAAGATGCAAGTCCAAATAGATATCTTGTAATTAATACTCCATCATTATAACTTACAACTCCATCCCCATCAATATCAAATTGAGTGTAGTTATCCCAAATGTAATCATATATTTGTTGAGCATTTCTAGTTGCTGTGGGAGAAATTGCACTACTAGTCCAAGCTATTCCAACTGCAGTATCTAAAGTTACAACTCTAGTTGGGTATGTGTAACTAAATTCGGAAGCACTACCAACTCCTGATACATTACTTCCTGTAAGTGATAATGAATTAATTAGTAATTTGTTATATGCTTGATTATATTTTAATCTAACAGCAGTAGAAGTTCCAATACCAACGGAAAGATTTGGTTTTACTGAAAGATTAATTATATCTCCAGAAATGAGTTCGTGAGATGTTGAAACTGAAACTTGAGTTACAATTTTTTCAATATCACCCTTTACTTGTGTAAAGTTTGATTGTAAGGAATATTGATAATCATTAGAACCATTATTGATAAAGAACAAACCACTTGTTGATGTTGTCAATCCAATTTGAGTGACAATACCAATATGATCTACTGATTTTTTAATTATATAAACAGTTTGACTATCTCCACTTGAAGGTAAATTAAATGCCGTGCTTCCTTCAGTATTCGCAACAGAAATTGCAGATGCACTTGAAGGTTTTGTGAAAGTTACTGCTTGATTTGTTTTAAATGAATGATTTGGTAAATAAATTGATTGAGTTGGAATTGAGATGAGATTATTAGTTTGAACTCCAATGTTGTTAATAACTTTAACATCAATACCAGAAGTAGTGCCTACACCAATAGATTGATTTGCATTAAAATAAATTAAATCATTAATTTTAGATTCAAAATAATCTACAGATTTATTAACTATAAATGTGTCTGTATTGAAATATATTGGTGTTGTTGCAGTATGAGCAGCGCCAGTTGTTTCTCTAACAACTCTAAGTACATTTTGAACCGGAAAAATATTTAATACTGATAATCTTTCTGATTCTATTGTTAAACTACTTCCTATAGAAATATTTTCAGGGATATTAGAAACATAAACATCAGTAACAATACCAGCTGCTGAATATGATGGAATTTCTTGAATAATAACTGATGTATATGAAGTTACTCCTATTTGTTGAAATCCATTTAATGAAGAAAGTGATGTGGAAAAACCAGAAATGTTTACATAATCTAGATTTTCAAAATTGTGTTTTGGACTAACTTTAACTTCAACTTGATTTCCATTTTTCCAAGTGAAAATTGCATCATTATATGATGTTATTGAAGTTTGTAAGTTTGAAATTTCTTCACCTTTAATTTCAGATACTTGTGCTATTAGTCCTCCACCATTTGTATTTTCTTCATTGAATTGTAAAGTATTCCCAATTTTATAGTTATATCCAGAATTTATGATATCAAAACTATCAATTGAACCAAAAGTGACTGATTCAACAACTGCAGTTTGATTAACAATTTCGTTTGATTCAATTATAAAATCATTATCAGCATAGTTATCATTAACTTTATATGGAAATGTATTTCTGACTAAATTAGAATTATTAAAATCAAATGATTGATTTAAAGTTTTGTTTTCTGCTATAAATTTGGATCTATATCTGTCTCCAATAAAATATGGAAAACTGCCAACTACATTGTTTTCATCATCAATTATTGATGTTGCAAAATAAGCATATACTCCATTTGGAAATTCTGGAGTTATACAGTATCTTCCATTATATTCATCTAAATCTCCAGAATTTGTAAATTTGTAGTCTTCTACAAAAAATCCAGAGTTAAATCCAGATGGTCTGTTTAAAATATTTGCAGTATTTAAAGTATAACCAGATACTAATTTTTTAAGTGTTGAATTATCTTTTGGATTTTCATAACCATATGGTCCATAAATTGGATTACCATCATATGCCCATCCAATAATAGGTGAGTGAATTGTTCCATCATCAAAAAATTGAGATTGCCCCTCATACCTTTTAAATTCTGATTGAAGCGTTTGAGAATATGAAAAAACTCCATATTGCAAATTATTATATGATGATGTTACTAGATCTACTGCCTCTAAAGAAGTATCATCTATATCTTTATATAAAACATTTTTTTTAACTGTAATAGATCTTACTTGAGGATCAAGTAAAACATTTTTGCCTGCAGGGATTACTGAAATAGTGGTATTTGCAGTGGAGTATCCTGTACCAGGATTTACAACAATCACGTCAGTAATTTTATTATTAACCACAATAGCTCTCAAAGCAGCACCAGTTCCTGTGCCAGTTACAATAATATCTGGAGTTGAATAGTATTCAGTTCCACCATATTGAACAAAAACATCTTGTATTGATCCATTAATAATGTTTGCTTTAAGTTGAGCATCTTTACCATTTTTAATGGAAATAGATGGTTTTTTATGGTAGTTTAAAATTGTAGATCCATAGTCAGATCCTTTCTCATAAACATAAACATCTACAATTTCTCCACGTATAGTTGGAGTTGCATCAATAACACCTGTAATTTGAGTGCTACCAAAACCAACTGCAGAATATTCTACTTTTAAATAAATATCTGGATAATTGAAAACGTGATAACCAGAACCTGTAGATCCTAAACTAATATAATTTTTTCTTAAATAATTTGTTCTTACTGTTCCTCCAATGCCAGCATTAGATAATTTAAAAGTATCATTATCAACCTTAAGAACATAGTATTGATTTGTTGTAGTCAATCCTGATATTAAATTACCTGTACTTGAATATACAATTAATTCACCATCTTTAAAACCGTGATTTGAAAATGAGATTGTATGATTGATTGTAGAAATTCCAGTTGGAACAACTCTTAATTTTCTATTTGTATATCCACTTCCTTGATTTATGATCTTAATTTCAGATAGAGTATTTTTTGGTTCTGTAGCAAACTTATGAATACCACTTGTACCAATTGTTGTAAATCCTACAGTATTAATTCCAGATTTAAAATCCTCAAATGACTCATAAAGTTGAATTGTATTATTACTGATAAATTTGCTATAATATAATGACTCATTTTTAAGTGTCCTTCCAGTATTAGCATCTGATCCATAATAAGTGCCAATACCCAATGGAGAATTTCCACCCTGTCTATAAAGAATAGGTTGACCATCATATAAATTATGATCACTAAGAAATGTAATAGTTTCAAAAGTTGTACTTATTCCACCACCATTTGATATTTCTCTTGCATCAAATGCAATCTCTCTTCTTTTTCTTTCTACAATTGGTTCAAAAGTAGCATCTGTCCCATTTCCACCGGTTAAAGCAACTGAAACAATAACGTCAATATCAAAATCTTGAGGATCAACATAAATTTTTTCTACTGAACCACTAATGACTGGTTGAACAAGAGCAGATCCAGAGGACAGTGATAGTAATGGGGGGTTAATAACATCATAACCAGTTCCCCCACTTAGTACATTTACAGACTCTAGGGGTCCATAGTAAATTTTTTTATCAGATTTATAATTAAAAATTTCAACTCCATTAACTAAAATTCCAACTGCTCCAGGAAGTGTTAAATCAGATTTACCATCACCAATATTATTGGAAATAGGAAATTTTCTAAGTATTTTTTGTGGTGATAAAACTTTTTGTTTTTGAGAATCTAAAATAAAATTATGTGTACCATCCGTTAAAGTGCCAAAAGACACATAGTTTTCAGTTCCAACTAAACTCTTAGAAAGATATAGTTTAATTTGTTGATTATTTGTTCCTGAAACAACTTCGACATAATATAATCCTTCACTCAATCCTGAGATTGGGGTATCTGAAGCAGTATAGTATATTTCACTACCTGTCAAAAAAGAAACTCTTTCTGAAAAAGTAATGGTTGAATATAATTGTGTGATTGAGTTTTTTCCACTAACTCCAGAAGCATTATAAGAAAAGAGTGAATTTGAAATTTGATATGATGGCAATGAGTTTGAGGCAACATACATGTGCTCATTATTTTCATCATAAACATTTTGAACGTCTGAAGTTGTAGGATTATATTCAAATTCTACATTAGAAGCATTAGCATTTTTAATCTTTCTTCTAATATCATATTTTAAATCTGGTAAAAGACTAAAACCCTCTGCAATTGTTATTTGATTTTCAAAAATTGAAGTTATTTCTAAATTAGAATTTATTATAGTTTGGGAATCACGAGTTAAAATGTCAATATAATCACCGACTTTAAGACTAGATTTATCAATATTACTTTTTAGAGTAATTTGTGGAGTTGAAAAAGAATCAATTTGATATCTTGAGCTGGTATTGTAAATCCAACTATTTGCAAAAATTTCTTTATAAGTTTTTTGAATTGGTAATTGTGGATTTTTTATAATTGTTCCAATATTTTTAACTTTTATTTGTTCACCTATGGAAATTGAAGAATTTGTAGTGATTGGTTTATAATTTGATATAACTCCAGTAATTCTAATTTCGACTTTTTTAGATTTATCTCCTTCAGCATACCCATAATATGTTTCATCTGAATAAATGGTAGAAGCAGTTGCAATACCAGATGTAACTCCGGAACATCCAAAAAATTGGTTAATACTTTTATCAATATATGTAATTTTATTATTTCCAGAATAAATTGTTCCAGATTGTGGAAATCCTAATGTTGAATCTACAGTAATGACTGAATCACCTTCACTTACATAATTTAAATTTTTTGTGTTCCCTGTAATATTGAAAGTTCCTGTTATTGTTGGGAATGCATCATCATAACCAATAAAAAGTAAAAGTTTGTAATATGTTTTATTTTTTCTTCGAATTATCTCAACTTCTGATACCGAAGCTGATGTTGTAATATCATTGTTTTTAAATATTGTTTGACCTTTTAATTGTAAAGGATCTCCTGAAATTACATCAGCAATAACAACCGCTCTCCTTACATAAGTTGATGATGATGGTTTTAACAAAAATTGTTCAAGATCAATTACCTTTGGAGTTTCACCAAATAAAACATTAAAAAGAATTTTAAATGATTCTTCAGTCCCTTTAGATTCATAAAGAGTTCTTGCTTCTTTAATGAAATTGCCAACATTCAAATCTGAAACAAAATCTTTGTTTTCTAGATCTGGAGTTAAAGAATATTTAATTTTTTTATAAAATTCTTTTAAAAATAAAGAGCTTAAATTTTGTACGGTCGATAATCCTACATGTGATGCTGAGTTTGATGTAGAAAATACCAGTTCTTCAGATTGGAGATCATGATGATAATTTGTAATTCCAGAAAAACCACGAACACAACCGGTGAAGGTATTTGTAGTTAATCCAGTATATGTAATAATTTCATCATCAATTTTTAAAAGACCATAATTTTGAGGAAATCCTTTGGTTGTTGAAACTTCAATAGTAGTTGTGGACGAAGAAATATCAGTAGAAAGAGTTGTAAATCCAACTATTACTTCCGGAGTTAAGTTATCAAGTTTTAAATATTGATCTAGATTTTCAGCAATGTCAACTGTTGCTCCTTGATTTTCTAGAGAAATATAATATTGCTTCAGAAAGTCTACAACTTTTGGACTCTCATCTAAAATAAATTCAGGAAGTTGACTATCAATTATTTGTTGTACTTTTATCCTAGAGTCAAAACCTGTTTGTATCATATTATGACCTCGTTAAATCCCCGTTCGAATAGCTTGATCTATAGTAGTCGTTTGTAGAAAAGACGACTCCAGATACATCATCACCAGAAGCAATGACATCCTTAACCATATTTATTTTACTTTTAGAAATGCTAAAAGATAAGTATAAATCTTTTAATCCTACAATATCATTTGACTCTGGAAATGCTTGAATTTCAATAATATTTTGTTCTAAACTTGTAGATGCAACAGTTAAAGAACTCAATAAAATTTCTCCAGTTTCATAATTAACTGTTCCTGCAGATTGAACAATTACAGGAGTTTGGAATGTTTTGGTAGAACCTGCTCCGACTAAAACAGGTACATTTTTTACAATTGAAATTGTACCTTCAGTATAAGATCCATCAGAATTTTTAATTGGAGTATCTGTAAAATAAACAGTATCTGTTTCATTCAAAATATTAAATCCTGTTGACTTAATATTTTTTCCTGCTGGATTAACATGAAATTTATTTCCAAAACAAATTTCATACTGTGTAGGAGTGTTAATATTTACCTTTAAGTCTCTTCTTAGTATAACTTTTGTAATGTTTGAAGTCACTGCCTTATCTGTATTATCAATAACTTGTAAAACTTTACTATACTTAAATCTACCACCAAAAGCATTTAGATCAGGAGATTGTGCATAAGAATTTAAAGACTTGATGATATTTGTTTTTAAGTTTTCAACACTGTTTATTTGAGAATAATTATAATAAACTGTTGAATCTATTTCAACATAGAGTATCTTTAAATCTGTAATTTGAGGATTAATTCCTGCAACTGTATATTGTTTTAATTTATTTTTAATCTGTTGTTTATTAAAATCAGAAACAAAAGTTCCATTCTTTGGTTTGATACTAATAATCACTGTTCCATACTGTGGTGGTGATAATTCTTCCCCACCCACAACAGACACTGACTCAGTTTCTGGATATATTATTGATTTTATAATTGCCTCATAGTCTCTTGGCGTTACCGCTCTATATTGAGAAGAGTATAGTCTAGGAGCAAAATTACGAACCGAATCAATAGACTCTATCTCAGACCCATTTTGAGACGACTGAACAGTTGCAATTGATACAGCAGGACCATTAATAAGTTCAACTGCATCATTCTCATTTTTAAAAGTCCCTGCAAATGCAAAGGAACTTGCACCATTACCATCTTTCCCATCTGTTACAATATAGGTAACCGTGATGATTGCACCATTTTCAAGTTTTTTTCCAAATCTACCATCACCAAATAATAGTTCATACTTTTCATCTTTAACTTCTTGAATTAGGAAAATTTTTGAAGTTGAATCAATATCAAAAATATTATCAACAAGAGTATAAGTTTGCCCAAGTCCAGTATCACTTGTTCCTTTTACATAAACACGAATTGTAGATGTATCAATAAAAGAATTATCAAGTATAAATTTTTGATCTAAAGAACCATCGACTGTAAATTTTTTAGTTAGAAAAATTCCTTGCTTAACTGTAAGATTATTAAATGTTGCTATACCATTTACAACAGATGCTGTTGTATTTTCTGGAATTGAAAAGACATAAGATGTTCCACTTGCAGATCCAGTGCAGACAAGACCAGATTGTAACGTTAATGTTGATGTAGAACTTGTTGGTTGTGCAGTGAATGAAACTACAGCACTCGCCGCTGTTCTAGATCTAGGAACATAACCAATATTACGTGCTAATGAAACAACGTTTTCTCTAACTGTTGCAGAATCCAAAAAGGATTCATTCACAACCATGTTAGAGTTAAATGCGGTGATATATGTATTATACGCTAAAGTATCAATTAAGATAGAAAAATTAGATCCTTCAAAATCAAAGTCAGTAAAATTTGAATTTGCACGCAAATAATCTTTGATTGAAGTTCTAATCTGATCAAAATCTAGATTAGTAAATTTAGTAAAAGGCATTTTATCTTGTTGCCTCTAATATAAATGAAAATTGTTGTGTTGGAATGTCTTGCCCAATAATATTAAAAGTAACTGTAATTTCAAACTCATTTAGATCTGGTTTTGGATCTACTTGAACAATCGTATTATTTACCCTAGGTTCATAATTAGAAATCACTTCATAAATTTGATCTTCAATGGCAGATGCAGTTCCATAATCAAAAAAATCAAACAAACTACTTCTTACATTTGAACCAAGTGTTGAATTAAAAAATCGTTCAGTTGGAATGGTTTCAACTAAATTGCGAATAGAACGAATGATTGCTCTTTCATTAGTTAAAATTGCCAAATCTTTTGTCACCGGATGTGGATCAAAAGATAAACTAATATCTTTAAAAGATCTAGATATCCGAGTAACTGCCATTGTTAAATAAATTTCTTTACTTATTTATGACAATTTCCAGGAAGATCCATACGTTGGTTCTGTCCCATAATCCCAATCGTTATAATCTTCATCATTTCTAATCTTCTCATGCAATTCAAGTTGTTTTTTGAAGTCATGTCTTGGTGCAACATCATGCATAACTTCTTGAATTACTCGTTTTTGTGGTGTTGAAGTATAATCAGTAATTAATTGAGTGGTTCCCCACATTTCATACATGTAATTTTTGTCTCTATCGACAGGTAAATTAGACATTTTAGCTCCTGTTTTAAGTAATAAAACAGAACTTTTATAAAGGAGGTTGCTATCTCCTTATGTCTATTTAACGTTCAACTTCTCTCAATGAATATGAGTCTGAATCAAGGTATTTTAAAATTTCAAGAGCAATCAATCTAGGATTTCCTTCACCACATGTGTAAACATCAACCGCTAGACACCCATTTTCTGGCCAAGTATGACAAGAAACGTGACTTTCTGCCAGTGCAATGACCACTGTACACCCCTGAGGAATAAAACAATGGGAAAAAGTGTTTAAAATCGTCATCTTTGCACGATTTATACCTTTGATCATGGCATTTTGAAGCGATTCTACATCATTAATCGCTTCAAAATCGACATCATACACCTCTAAGAGCAGGTGTTTACCCATTGAGTACTGTTTCAATTCAATTATTGTAAAAATTTATTTATTTGACCCAAAAACCCTTACGTTCGTAACTGGAGTCTTCAATAAATCGATATCCTTCACGATTTTCGTCATTTCTACCCTCCCAGACTGGTATTGCAACAGTGTTTCCATATCTAAAATTTGGATTTCTACGAAATTGTACCTCTATCAGGTGTCCATCAATGAATTCACAATTTATCCATTCATAATTTTTGTTCAAATTCTTCAAAATATTAGGGAAATCGACTTTTCTATCTACTTTTTCCCATTTAGACCACTGATGAATAGAGTCAATTTCTGTTTTTGTGCCCAAAATCACTAAATCTTGTTGTTGGTTGTGATAATCAACACTTAAATGTTCTCCTTCAAAGATTTCACACCAAAACTCTGATGGGTGTATGTTATCTGTTTCTTTTTCTATCCATTCTTTACGAGCAAAAAGGCTCATTCCAAATAAATTAAACGATGGTCGAACAATATAAAAGTCGGGTTTTGGAACTGTGGTTCCCGCTGGACCACAAGTATAACCTAAAACCCGACTTAAAAAGAGTTTATTGTAAATCCAGAGGTCTGATGGATGTATTTGATTCCATTCATCATCACACTCTAGGTAATACATTATCCTTTACCTTGACCCCTATACTTTTTACGTGCTCCATTGCGAGAAGACGCAGCATATTTAGTTCCACCACCTTGTCCTTGACGAGACTTTTTCGGAGGACCCGCAATATAAGAACTATTCTTACTCAATCCACCTTTTGCTTTTGTAGCCATACATTATTCTCCACTAAAATTTCAGTTTCAAGATCTTCAGGTTTTGGAGAACCTGTCTGATAATACTCAATTGACAGATCCTCCATTGCATTGAAATATTCTTCTTCTGTAAGACTTGTGTAAATTCTACGTCCCTTACAAAGAATATTATAGCGTTCGTTAGACATCAAATAATCCTTGTTTTTTCGTGCCCTACGCGAATGCGAGGATCACACCAAATCTCAAATCCTGCTTCCTTTGCATCCAAACAGAATGATACGTCTTCTCCACACATATCTTGTACATCACCAGACTCAAAGACTTGCATCTTTGGTGCAAACCATGGATACTTCATCTCAGAATGCTCGAAGACTCCATTTTTAATCAACAACCATCCAAATCCAGTGTAGTCAACAGTAAATGGTTTACGACGCTTTGAGATACTCTCAACGGTTTCATGATTCATGACACCGCCATTATTGCGGAAATCATCTTCTTCTAACCAGTGAGCAACAGAGGTCGTGTGCCCGTCTTCAGTTGCATACCAACCAGCAGCGATGTCTTTATCCATCAAAACTAATTGCCAGAAATTGTTTGAATTGAATACAATATCAGAATCAATCCAAAGTTGCCAATCATAATTCAGTTTGCCGTCCCAAGGAATCTGATCAGGTCCACGCAGTACATTCGCTCCTAAACATTTGCAACGAGCAAAGTTTACCATTGAGGAATAGTCCTGCGAGATCTGGATACTTGCTCCTGATTGTACAAGATCAAAACAGAGTTGTACAAAGTTCTTTAGATATGTGTAAGAAACTCCTCTGCCAGGAAGACAAAAGACAATAGACTTGCCTTTTACCATCTCTCTTGCTAGGTTATAATCCCATTCTTGTTGCTGCGAAACAGTTGGTGCTTTTGCTTTTACGGTAAATCCTTTAGCCATAATAGAAAGTAGTTACTTCAGTATCATACAATATTATCTATGCTTTGTCAATCTGCCTCTGTCAGAATAACTTCACCGCCTTCGATGGAAAATTTAATCTTTGTGTCCTCATACCATTCTAATTCATTCATAATCTGCTCAGGAATCTGAATGAAATACTGCCCGCTAATTGGATCGACTTGTACGGACTCAAAAATATCTCCGGAATTTTTTCTCATTATTGTGAATATAAAGGTTTATTTTGTTTTTATATAGCGGGGAATTTTTTTATTTTGTTTGGGTCTTATATTCGATTTCCTTTGAGTCTTATATTTAACTAGCGAAAGCAAGACTTTATAGCTTATGGGGACCCATTGATTTTATATCGCATACCCCCGACCCGCCCATCAGGATCGCTTAACTGTCAAACACGAACGCATAAGGTATTCTCATCAGTCACGATTAGGGCGGCAGAGTATAAAGAACTGCCGCCCACGAAAGACTAACTTAGTCGCGCAATCCTAAGTGCTTCGCTACAGTGTACGCCATAAGTGTGACATCCACGCCATAATCGAACTCCTCAGATTCTGACGGGAAAAATGTTACATACCATCCGCCGGTTCCTGTTATAGTTGGAACTGTACCCTCTAATTGACACTTAACCGCATAATTGTAGGCGATCGTTCTAATGTAAGACGCCATACTTTCGGCGTTAGTGTGACCGTTGCGGTTGATTTGCATCAGAACTTTAACAGTATCCTCCAAACCAGAGTATTCCCAATTGATGCGAATTTGGTTGGTGAGAGTAGCAGTCATGATCAAAAGTGCAGTGGTGAAAGTGTAAAGAATGGGGGCGGATCTTGCCGCCCCTAATTATAGTTCAATCCTCCCAGATCATACCCCAGAAGGAACCCTTACCGTAGGTCGATTCGCACCATGCTTCTGCACTTTCAGTGAGCAGATCCTCCCATTCTGACTGATCACAATCCATCCATTCTGCAGGCACGGTCAATTCTACAGTGGCGACACCGTTAGGAATCCAGTGCCGAGCATCGGTAGGTAGGAAGTAGGAAATGCAAACCTCAGCGGTGGTGGTGGCGGTCATGAGTCAGTGGCGTTTGACTCCCATAGATTAACCCCCAGCACTGACCCTGCCTAGGGGGATCAGGACAGTCTGCCGATTGGCACAAGACCCCAGTTTGTATAAAGAATAAGACAGGGATGAATGTAAAGAATAAACCACACCACTGACAATAAATTACATTCAACCCTGAGTTATTCTTTATACTCAGTGGTAAGTATAAAGAATTAAAAACTACTTTTTCTTCTTTCTAGTATTCGCTGCCTTCTTTGCCCCATTAGTTTTTGCTTGAGACTTTACATTCTTGAATCTTTTATCAGGACGGGATTTGCCATCCTTGTGAATCCATCTACCAAACATTGTTCTTCCTCAGATAAACTTAGCAGGTGAACCACAAGACTTATAGAATGCAATCATTCTTTCTGCCTCTTCTTTAGTGGTGAAAGATTGTGTTCTCCATTCACAATCATTGTATGGTGATTGATAAGTAATTGTGAACCCGATTGAATTGATTTGTTGTTGATTGTTGTACATGAATCTAGATGTGTTAGGTGTGTGTATCTCGTCGAGATGTATGTATGTGTGTCTCGACGAGATAATGTGTGCGCTCTCGACTAGATTATTCTTTTCGAGATCTAATCTTTGCTTTTCTCATTTCACGAATGAGTGAAAGATAATTTTGTCGTGCAGTTTTTTCTAATTCTGCACATTCATCAGTACGATGAAGATGCCACTCAGCAAAAGCAGTTTGCCACTCAGAATGTAAAGATTTAATCATCAGTAGTGGTGGTGTGACATAACATTGTTGGGGTCATTGTACCAATCAGAATCCTCATAAGATTCAGTCATTCGAATCATCAACTCATCAGTAAGTTCAACGACTCCGGTTGTAACTAACTGTAGGATTTCTTCAGCGGTGAGGAATGTTTGCATGGTTCTGTAGTGTGGTTAAGAGGGGGGAATGTTACCCCCCGTGAATGTTACTTTTGAATGCAGTATCCGTACTCATCAATCGGGAAATCTTCATGATTCCAGTGTTCCTGAAGATCCTCCCAATTCTCTTGAATGTATTCATGAAGATCAAGTGCCCGATCTTCTTCCAGTTGGCGGCAGTTGGTGATGGGGTAGTTCATTCAGTGGTGTGGTGTGAACTGAGAGAAGTCTACAGGGTCAGTGGCGCACCATCTCAGCAGCGGTGGACAGTGCATCCGCTGTCACAGTGCGGATCGGGCGAATCGGTTCCCAGAGAATCCAGAGCAGTAGGGTTGCGATCATCAGGCGGAGCATGGTAGGATTGGCAGTTGCTTTGCTGAGTGCTTTCACTTGAGACCACAGGCAGATGGACGGGTGATGCAGATGCGATCGGCGGCGGATTCTGTGCTAGTATTGACGGTTGCCAATGCCATTTGAGCAACGCCACACGCGAACAGGCAGAACAGGAGAGGGAATGCTTTCATGGTAGGATGGGGGGTTGGTGCCCCCGTATTGTATCACCCGAACAGGGCAGCGGCAAGACGATCACGCTTGCGGATCTTATCGGGAAAAATGCTCCACTGATCACGCTTGCCATCAGGGCGCAGTGTGGCGGTGAGAATGCCCTCCCGCTCCATCTCCACCATAATGGCGTGAACAGTGCCCTTATGCTTACGGGGGTCCATTCCCATGCCGCGCACAATGTCGCTGCATGTTTGCTCGCCGTTCTGAATCAGTGTGGCGCGGACGGCGGTGCGGATGGCGGTTCGGAGGTTCATCGGAGTGGTGTGGTGAACTGATACCAGTATGGGGGCAGATGGGGGGCAGATCCATCCAGGTTGTGCCAGTGGTCAGACTGTCCACCGATGCGGGTTTTGCGGGGGATCGGATGCTTATAATACGGGGACAATCAAGAGAGGGGCAGGGTCGCCCCGTTGACGCAAACGGTCGCCACCGAACCTGCCTGCCGGTATTATAAAAAAAAGTATAAAGAAAGGGGGCGGATTGTGCCCCCTCTTTTATACTTTAGGATCAGACTTCGATCTGTTCAATGTCACCATGCTTCAGAGCACGGTTAAACAACTGACCCCAAGATGTTGCCGCTTTGTCTTCATCATTGGAGAGAAGTGCAAACCAACGCTCACACTCACCTTCATCTTCCCAAGCGTAGCGATAAACTTTATCGCTGCTGTTAAATGTCACCAGCAGATCGTAACAATCCCCATCGGCGCGAACAATAGCAAGATGGGCGATGGCGCTGGATTGAACGCTGGCGCTGATCGTGAAGTCGGTTGCGGTTGCCATAGTGTCGTTTGCGGTTGACTCTGTAAGTCTACAGGATAGGTGGGGGGCATCCGCGCCCCCCGTGTGCATCTTAACGATCTGTCACAATGGCGTCAACTGCCTTCTTAGCAGTCCCGTGTGCAGGAAATGCTATAATAAACTCACGGTCGGATTGTTGACACAAACCGCAGGTGCTGCAGTTAACTTTACCCTTGTGAATCTTAGCAGGGCAAACAACAACCTTACGACCGCTCTCAGTGTTAAAGAACCGCCGCGATTCTGTGGAAGGAACAACAGCAACCGCAGGGATTCCGTGCTCTGACATAACCGAATCAGCAACCTCTACGGATTCTGTGCTCACGTTGACTGTGAACCCGTTAGCGTTAGCGTTCTGAATCACTTTTAGGTTGTGATCATTCAGAACGTGGTGAGTGTAGGTGAAACCTTTCTTGCCACGATTTGCCCGCACAAGTGCATCAACCATCAGCGGATTGATGTCACCTAAGAGATGCGGGAGATCCCCAGTTACGTTATGACGCCATAAAGAATTGGGGGCAAATTTACGAACCTTGGAGATAAACTCATCCCAAGATACGCCGCGCTCGTGATTAGAAACCTTGCGCCAATGTACACCCTGTAGATGATACTTACCGTAGCACCCTGTTTCATAAAAAGGGCAGGCAGTTGAGCAGGATGCCCGTTCTGTGACGGTGGTGGGGATCGGTCCCGTGTTGCTGTTGCCTGAGGCGGTGGTGATGGCGACTTGCACGGTGGTGTGGTGCGGTTGACCTTTTAAGTATAGGGGTTGGGGGCACCCTGTCGATGCCCCCTGTGCCACCTTGCCAACTGTCACACCTTCCAGAGTTTCTCTTCAATCAGGCGATCAATCAGTGCCTTAGAGAGTGAACCACAGTGCTCACAATGCGATTCCAGGTTGATACGTTCATGCAGAGAATTACGATAGCAGTAATGCTGAAAGGATGCAAAATGCCAGCGATAAACTGCACTCAGAGTCTGCAGATACTTACGGAAGACAACATAATCCGAATAATCTGAGAACCTTCTGATTGTATGATAAACAGAGTTAAATCCCCGAAAATCTGTAGTGTGGCGATTGCGACCACGACAATACTTAAGAGTATTCATAATCACCTCAGTGTAATGCTCATTGAAAAACTTTGAGGTGACTTCTTGACAAATACGATCCAAATCTTTGATCTGGTTGGAGTTAAGATCCTGATCCAGGGAAGGATTAAAGAAAGGGGTGTTCATGGTGGTGGGGTGGTGTGTGGTCGGCGTCAGTGGTGCGCCGTTGACGGAATGATGAACGATGAGAACCTGCCACCACAAGCGGGTTTGTGCCACCTTTAGAACTGGCACAACCCACCGGGTTTTGATGCGGTCTGGCAGTATCCTATGGGGACAATCAGATGAGGGGAGGGGTATCCCTGTGGACGACAACACATCGCCACCGCCCCTGCCATAAAATAATAGAATGTGAAGAATAGTAAAAAGGATCAGGCACCACCCTGATCCTCAGCGTCCACATCACCTTAACCATGCTAGAATTATCTGTTCGCTTCGTGGGTGACTTTCTTTTAGCGGAGGCAAACCCCTTCCTCCTTGTCTTATAATTCTACCATCCAGTCTGGGTCATTGTCAAGTGTTGCCCAGAAATGATTGCGACCGTTCAATGATGTGAGAAACACTTTGTTACCTTTGTGTTGCTCAATGATGCAGATCTCGATGCGATTCATGATGTTCGAGAATCTGTTCTTTGCTTTCTTCGAGATTGGTGTAACAGATGCAGTTTGCATGATGGTCTCGTCGAGATGTGCATAATCTAGTTGATCTTGCTGATCTCGTCGAGAGAGGTGTACCACTAGATGAACTGGCACACCTCGACGAGTTTCAGAACTGGATCTCGTCTAGTGTTGGAACATTATCTTGACTAGATTCACTGCTGTCCACCCCATCACAGAGTACATCAAGAATGTGAAGGATGTCGTTCCCATTTTTGCCTTGGCGAAGTTGAGAGATCAGAAGTTGTTTGGTCATTGTGCAGATTCCTCCAGCAGTTCGGGATAGTATTCTTCACACTCAGTAATCAATTCTTCATCCGAATACTTTGCATAACCCTCATCCAGATAATCATAACAAAGTTGGGTCATTGTCTTGAGGTCCATGTCATCCAACATCTGCTGAATGAGTTGATCTTGAAGTTCAGTGCGGTTCATAATCAGTTAGCGTAGAGGGGCAGTTTCTTACGGAGGCGGATTGCGTCCTCCAATACATCACCAATCTGTTCGTAGATGTAGTCGCAACCTCCCACATCACAGAGAACATCTTGAGTGAAAAGTTCAGGAAAACGATGCTCTTCTGTCATTTCCTCATTATACTCAAAAACATCGTTTTGAGTGAATACAAACGCAGCACAACCTGCGTCCTCACCTTGACTCTCAATCAGTTGGTTGATAGAGTCACGAAGTTCAGAAAGAGTGCGGTACATAATCAGAAACGAATTACAGGGTGGTCAACATCAAGGACATCACATTCATCAGTTGTAAATGCAAGATCTACATCAAGTTGAATGTGTTGATCTTCCCAACTGTTGTAGATGCAAACATCCTGATTCAGTTGTTCTTCATTCAGTTGTTGCAACTGTTGCAGAAGTTCCTTGTAAGTCATCAGTCGTCTCCGAAGTTGTTGGTGAGGAAGTCTTCAAGTTCAATGAGTTTGCTGTCACTTAGAGAGACAATGTACTCATCGACAATCATAGCAAGAAGGTCGTGATCTTCCCTGCATTTAGCATACAAAAACTCAAAGAGTTCTGTGCCCGTAGAGTAACGAAGGTCAGTCATCAGAAATCGTTGAGACAGTGACGGTAGGTTTGATTCAAACGAATGAGAATGTCATTCCAAAACTCTACATCCTCATCATCATTGTATTGGTTGTTCTCTTCAACCAAACGAATCAGATTGTTGAGATCGTGAGGAGTGAGATAGTTCATCAAACTTCATCCCGCATTTCAGAGAGTTTGTCATAGAGTGCGGAAACATCGCACCCCACAATTTCACTCACTTCATCCCAATCATCATGAAACTCTATCAGCGCCAGAAGCGCATCCAGTTCTTCAAAAGTCAGAGCAGTGAGAGTCATTTGTCTTTAGAGCGACGGTGACGGTCAGAAGCGGTAGGGTCAGGATCATAAACCCCCAACCCCATCCGATCCTCATAGTAGAACATGGCACCGAACATTGTCAAGATGCCAGCACCCAGAATCAGAGTAACCATCAGAAATCCCAATCAGAGTTCAGAAAAGCATTCCAGGTTGCCTCATCATTCTGGTATTCTTCATCCAATTCCCGCATCTCAGGAATGTCGAAGATCTCACCAGGAGCATCAGCAATTTCGATCCAGAGTGTGTCTTCCATGTGGTGTGTGGTTGGTTGACTCTTGTAGTATAAGGGGCACCAGAGGCGCTTCCAGTGCCCTTGTGACACTTCTTAAACTGCCAGGTTACCAGCAGGAATCTCCACCAGTGAAGGTTTTTTCTTCTCAAACTGGTGCATGTCATAACATACCCATTCACCCTTACGGTAAAGGTATGCAAACTCTTCACCTGCTGAGAGATACTCTTTCAGTGAAGAATCATAACGGGGAGGAGTATCTTCCCCACGCTGAGAATAGTATTGAGCACCGTATTCTTGTGCTTTACTATCCCAGCGATCTTCAGTCCAGCAGGATGACATGTCGCCACCATCAATCAGTGCAGCGACCTTATCCCTGTTGTGATAATGAGTGCGAAGAATCCTACCCAACCATTCAGGATAACCATCCCAGTGGTGATAGGCAGAAAGAATCGAACCGTCTGCCAGTTCGATGCCAATGCGTGATCTGGTTGCCATTGGTGTGTGGTGTTGAACAATGTCAATTTACGGGATTCTCAGCAGTCCGTCAAGACCCTTGTGCCACTACAGAAACTGGCATAAGCAGATCCCGAATCCGCAGGAGTTGTGCTTCATCCTCTGGCGTCTCACAGTCTGCCAAATCTACAGGAGCACATTCCTCCAAGTCAACCATCCCATACACATTGATCGGTGCAAAGAACAACTCATGGTTGTCCACAAAGTATAAGCAACCGTGACCGTTCTCAATGTAAAACTTGGTGGGCATGAGTTCTAATGTTTCAACGCAACCAATATAAGACAAAAGCGGCACTTGGATTGTCTCCTTGTGCCGCTTTTTTATGTGTCACAATCAATAAAGATCAGAGTAATCTTTGATTCTACAGTCTACCTCTTCACCACCTTCCAATTGCAGGACTTCCCTCCAATTGATATCTTCTAGATCTAGATCATCATAACATCTAATGTCCAGCGTGACTCGAACTAGTCTCTTTTGTGCAATCATAAGATCCTCGTGCGTTGTGTTCTAGATTCTATCATGCATAATGGCGATATGCAAGATCTTGATAATCTTGCCCATCTCGTGCATAATCCTCGTCGAGATCTTGTGTATACTCGTCGAGATCGTATGAATAGTCTGATGCGTATGTATAGTCGAGATCGTAGTCGTCGTACATAATGCTCGTCGAGATTGTGTAACTGAATGAATTATAGCATAATCCTCGACGAGATTGCAAGCTTTATGATGCACCGTCTCGTCGAGATCATGCTAATATATATGCACTATCGTCGAGAATTGTGTGCTTTTATAAACATGAGATCTCTGAGTATCATAACACGAACGCACAAGACTGTCAAGGTCTCTGAGTCTTATGTGTGGGTCTCATGGGAAATTTTTGGAGGCGCTTGACTTTTTTGAGTTCTTGTGATAGACTGCTCGCCTAACTCACAAGACCTAGAAGGTTTTAATGAGTATTACATAAGGTTTTAATGAGTATTACATAAGGTTTTAATGAGTATTACATAAGGTTTTAATGAGTATTACATAAGGTTTTAATGAGTATTAGTAGAAGGATTTAGAGAGTATTACATAAGGTTTTAATGAGAATAAACACACCTATTCTCAACTAATACCCTTATTGATTCTCAATAACAATCACCTTATTGAGAATCAATATATGTTTTTTAATACCTTTTTTAATTAAATTTAAGTTAAAATATGTCTAAAATCACAAAAAGACCACAAAATATGTGTTATTCCTGTTGGTATACATGGTATCCAAGAGGTAAGAACATTTCGAATGTTTGTCCTAATTGCGGAAGTCGTAATACAGGAATTGATCTCAGTGGGTTAATACTCTTTGTGATTATACTGATTATGATCTTGATCTTTGCGACGATCTAATTCATTTTGAAGTTGTTGCACATAGTCTTGAGTGTTTGGAAAGAACATACAATCTGCAATCTCACACCATAGATCTTCTGATGGAATATCTGCAAGTTCTTCATCAGACCAGTAACAAGGAGGAAAAATCATTTCAACCTCCACCATAAACATAAGACACAACACCAGCAGGATGATTGACATTCTCAATCACCTTGATTTCTGCAGTATTGAAATCTTTTTGCAGTTCTTCATTTCGCATTTTTGAATAATCAGAACCACCATCGCTACTAAAGTGTTCCATAAAGATCTGTTCACAATGAGGCATCGATTCCGCTGCGATTACACACATTCCAGAAGTGTAATCATAAAGAACATCATTGATAATGTAGAGATTCATGATCGAGTGAGGAAACAAGTGAAGTGAGTGAATTTAGAACTTTAAGAGTAAACCGTTCAACAATGGGTTCATCATTCTCAGTATACAATTGATGACACCAATCGTCAAACAGATACTCATTCAGATAAGAGAGATCATCAAGTTGCTGTTCAATACAGCGAATCAGTTGGTCTTGATTCATGATTCAGTTCCAGTTGTAGTAAGTTTGATCAGGATAAAGACCCATTTCTTCACAGCGGCATTCGTAGGCGATTCGCTTGAGCATTTCAAGATCCATATCCTCAATGGATTTCAGAATGGAACGACGGATCTGAGCGTCTTGAGCAGTGTCGGTAATCATGAGAGGTGGATTGGATTACCCCTGTATTATAAGGGTGCTACAGGCGATTCTGATGGGGCGTGTGACAGTTCTTCAAGTGTCAGTCTGCCAGTCCAACTCCTGCAATTCCAAATCTTCCACCTGCTCCAGGAGTGTATGATGTTGAGTTGGTTCTAGAGTTTGTATTTGAAAGAGATCCTGACATGCGAGTTTGTGTTCTTCTTTCTTTACCTTTTGCTCGAATTGTTGGTTGAGGATTGGTTACAATAGACTTATTTGCAACATCCTTATCCATCATCACATAAGATCCTTGTGCCTGTCCTGGTCTTGGAGTAAATCCTCCATGTGCATTTGGAACTCTAACTACTTTAGCACCTTGTTTGAATGCTGCTTTTGCCTGATCAACAGAACTGGTTGGTTTACCTTTCTTATCAGCAATATCTTCATCAGATGCTGATGCCATCCAACGTTTGATGTTTTTACCAAAATCTCTTGGTGAATCTGTGTTTGTCATTCTTGGATTGACAACTCTTAGATTCACTCTTGATCCACCATAATCAGAACCAACTCTGGATGATGGAGTAGTATAAACAACTCCTTTTCGTTCATCAGGATGATAGGTTCCAGTGGATGGTGAGTCCTGGAATCCAGTTTTGAGGATATTTTCCTTATTTGAAGCAGAAGTATAATGTGCTGTGCGAAGAACTCTCATTCTTCTTGCTTCTGCAATAAATTCAGAAAATGTCTTCATGACTCTTTTAAAAATTATTTATCTTCCAGGACGATCTTGATTCAGCATATAAGTCAGTTTTGCTAGATCTGGATCTGCTCTCTTTTCTGCTGGTGTTCTGCGTCGTTGTTGACGTTCAGTTTGATACTGTTTTAGTTTGTTAATATCTTCCTTAACTGCTTTTGCTAACTTAACTGGTGGTTTCTTTAATGGTTCCAGATACCTTTCCTTCCAACCTGGTGGTGGTGTTGATGGTTCAGGTTGTGGTGCTGGTTTATAAGGTTGATACGGAGATCCACCGCTTTCGGACATGAACTGTGAAAATGTCTTCATGATTCTACAGTGGTGAGAGCATCGTGTTGATTCTCATTCTTTGAATGAATTGTCTCACACGATCTGGATCTTTTGTTGGTTTTGGTGCTTGAGTTGGTTGTCTCATGGCACTTCTGAGATTTCTTTGAACTTCTGGATCTTTGAGTGAGATCACCTGTGCTGGTTTAATTGGATCACCCACTGCTTCCAGAAATTGTGCAAAGGTTTTCATGTTTTATTTTTATTTAGACCATGCCTTTTGCATCGTGAAGTTCGCATGACTGAAGAACTCTCTGTTGACCAGTTTATAAGTGCCATACTCATTGGACATTACATAACCTTCGGCATCAATCCGATCATATCCAATATAAGCAGCAGGGCCATCATTGCGACACAGGAACAGACAATCTTCCTTGATGGATTTGACCAACTTCCACAGGCGAATCAGATTGGCATCACAATCAAATGCATCATCCTCAATCTTACGCTGTTCCCGAATACACGCATTGATCGCTTTCTTCAATTCAGTCAGTTGTTTACCAGACACAAAGGTGCAAGTAGTAGACATTTGACGGGCAAAGTCACAGATTTCTTCCACATCAGCAAAAGAGATCTGATTGTGTTGAATATATGCTTTGGGTTTCACAAACAACACTTCATCAGTGCTGTTCAGATTAACTGTAAGTGGAATTGCCCAACTGTCACGCAGATCATCATTTGCCTCATAACGAGTATGAGGAGCAAGAATCACCTTGTGTGTGATGACATCAGGAAACTGATAAGTGATGGTATTAGGAGTGTATTCAGTGTCTCCACCAAAACCAATGAAATCACCTTGAATAATATCTTCGGTACGTGGCAGAACATCAAAACACTCATGCAAAATGTTTGCCACATTGCCTTCATAGAATTGATCAATCTCTTCATGAGAATGTGCAATGCGAATCTTTACCTTGTTGAAAACCGCTTTGGTGCCAACAAAGAATTGACCATTAGCAGGATTGGTTCCCCATACAATCGCAGGAGCACCATCAATCTTCAGAGACAATGTGCCTGCAGCAGTGAACCAATCCAGCACATTCAGATCACCATTCAGAATGGTGTCTTCAGGATGCTCAATGTGAAGGTTTTGCATGAGTTGGTTTGTTTGGTATGCAATCAGTATAAGGGCAGAGTGTGAGCAGAGTCAGGGCAGAGTGGACAGTTGTTCGACTGTCACACCCCCAGCAGTTCTCTTTGCTCTGGTGTGAGAGATTCAATCAGTTCTTTACGCTTTTGTGCCTTGATTTCTTTCTCTTGTTGTTTCGTAATCATTTCATCCAGAATGTTATCCATTGTGTAGAAATCATAATCCCCAGTATCCCAACTGGATTCACCTTCGTTGTCAATGAAAATGGATTGTTTATAGTTATTGCCATCATCGTGCCAATCACAATACAGAGTGATTTTATAACCTTCATCAGTTTGACGAAAGGTTGCTCCACAAGGAGAAACTCTTTGTGCTTTGGTGAGAAAATTAAGAAGTTCAGTTGCAGTAATCATTTCAGTTGCACTCAGAGTGAAGAATGTCTAGCATTTGTTGATGATAGTTGTCAGCATCACGAATCACATTTGCTGCCTCTGATACATCTTCAATTTCGTATTGTGTCATCTCCAGAGAGTGAATCACATTGGAGAGAAGTTCAGTCAGAGCATCAATCTTTTGTGCGTCGGTCATTGCCATTCCACTTCAAAGTTTTGGGGTTCAGATACTTGCGACCATAATAACTTGCGTTCTGATAAGGTTCATAGAACAGACCTGCAAAGGCATAAACTTGATACACAAAGAACCAATGAATACCCTTCCAAATCGAATCAATTGCAAGTAAAACAAGAGTAATGCCCACATAGACAATGATCTTTGTTCTGTGAAGAATTATATTGCGGGTCATTTGATTGTTCTCAGTTGGTTGAGTTGGTAAGCAATTCTACATGCTTCAAGTGTACTCTCACACTCACTGCAACAATATGAAAGTCCGAATGGAAGATTACGATAGATTCGATTCTCTTCCACCCGATAAGATCCTGATGCTTTGATTAGATTGTTCAACAAAAATCTAGTCATTGTTGTAAGGAGGATTATCAAAACGATGCATCCAAAGAGCATGAGACCGCTCTCGCAATTCCAGAATCATATTATACTTCTGTTTGACTGGAGAATCATCAGGCAAATCATAGATTTCACTGTAACCAGTAAAATCATAGGCATCAAGAGCATGATTTAGAATATTATTGATTACATCATGCTCTTCAAATGAAAATTGCATTGTGACTGGTTTTTGATCACAATAGTTGGTTTCATTGAGTTCAATCATTGGAACGTCCAAGAGAATCCTCCTTGTGGAATACATGTATTATACAGCAGATTATCCTGCTTTAGATTGGCAGTGTGCCAGTGTTTAAACTGTCTACCGATTTGACACAAATGCCAGAATGACACCAAAAATAAGACCAGTAGCGAACAGTTTCATTTCAGAAGATCGGAACAATTTCAACATTAGTGAATCCTTCTTGAATGACATGTTTTTCCCAAAATGATGCATCCTCAATTTTATAGAATGTTGCAACTTGTTTGGATTGTTTGTTCTTTTTGTTTTTCAGGTAAATCACTTGGTACTTCATAAAAATGTAAATGAATGGTTTCTCCGTCGTTCCAGTGTCTTAAGACTCCTGCAACAATGAAAATATTAGTAAGAAGATAAGTGAGGAATATAACAGTCCGTATACTAGCAATGTAATCTGATTCGTTGTCATTTTTAGACGCTTTCTCCCCCAATGCTTTTGCCCACCAACGCCACAACGTTTTTCTCTTCTTCGTATACTGATTTTCTAGTTGTGACATACTTTAATTCATTCCATTGATTATGGTAACATAAAACTAACAATCTGTCATTACGATGAAGACGACAGGCATTGTAATTTTGCAAATCCTTTGGTTGAACAGATGCTTCAATTGTAATATATTCATCACTCTTAAAGTATACCCATCCCTCAACACCTTTTGTCCATGTTACATAATCATTGACTTCAGGGATATAATTCATACAAAACATGACTCCAATGCGGTTAGTTTTGGCACCATTGCACTATAAGGTGTTGTATTTCTTATGTCCACCGATTGTCCAACACTTTTGGAGTTGATGGGGGAATGATAGGTTCTAGTTTTGGTGTTGTAGAATCCCCAGATACAACAAACGGGATCACCACCATTGTAAATAAACCTACGCTGATAATGAATCCAAATTGCAACAACATTCTGTTTAAAGTCTGTCTGCTCATAATAGTAACCTTTAGGTGCTTTATGTGGAAAATCAGTAATCATCTCCATATTCTAATCCAGATTCAGCATTCATCATTTCAACAGTCGTTTGGAATTTTTTTGCGATGGTAAGATCATGAGTCTTTCCAATGTCGTAGATTGCTTCAACATCGTAGGTTGGTGCAGTAATCCAACTAAATCCCTTGCCAAAAGTATTATCAGGGTTGACCACATACCAATGGCAAGCAGTGTCAGGGACGAATACAGAACATTTTTTCCAGTCATTGTCCCATTGTGGCACTTGTACAAATGATAATGCAGCAAACAGAAAACCAAAAAGACTCAGAAACATCAGTTGTCAATAACAGCACGAAGATTATTGGGGTTATGTCCCAAAGAAAGATAATTATTCAACATAAGATCACACTGTTCTTTTGTTAGTTTTTGTGCCTCATCATCAATCAAGGTCCATCCAGTGGTATACAATTCTTCAATACGATAGAGTTTTGTCATGTGGTAAATGCCTCCAGAATACCCGATTCATACTCATCAACAAGTGCAAACTTCTGAGAATTGACAACACGTTCCATAATACGATCTGTGTAACGATCATCAAATGATTGTTCTTTTGAGAGAATCTCAAATGCTTCAGTGTCGTTACTTGCAATTAAATTGATTAGACCACCATATTCACTAGAAGGAAATGGCACCCAGTAATCAATAATGTAAAGATACTTCATCGGTTTTTGTAAATTACTTTTTTATTTTAGAGGAATGATTCAAATTTGTCAACTGACGTTGAAGTTCAATTTGAATTGACATTAGATGAGAATATAGAAATTGTTGATACTCATTATCCTTTATCAATGATGTCAGATTATCAATTTGCATTAATGCGAGAATGAGTTTTGTTTGTTGATTCATATAAATTCTGCCATATAATAATCAACAGTTACTTCTAACTCGCTTGCTTTTTGTTCATAAAACAATTCAGTATACTTTTCTGCTTCTTGCCATTTCTGATGTGAATCAATTTCGGTTTCAGAATGTTTCATGAAATCTTCAAAAGCAGACATAAATTGCTGAATATCTTTTTCGTTCATCAGCAGGCACCGTTCATAGGATTGACATTTTTAACTTCAGTGTTGAACCCAGTCACTTCCCAACCCAATCCAATGCGTTCATCCATCTCACGTTGAAAGTCACGCATCGTGATACACTTGTAAGACATAGCATCAACACCACGAAACTTGAGCACTTTGAACATGTGACGAGTGCTATCTTTGACAGGAAAGTAATCCACAGTCATGGAGGGTTCACCGTCAATCTTGGAGAAGGTAGACAGTTGCATCAGAGTCTCTCTCGATTACCTCTGTATTATAGGTCAGAAAGAGGGCACCACATCGTTGCGTAGACCAGTTTGCGAACTGTCCATTTGTTCAAAAACTGAATAGAGTTTGTTATACAGTGCTGGAACACTTCCGTATTCCCGTGCAATCTGATGTTCCTCACGCAAAGTTAGAGTCTGTAGTGCAGATAGAATTACACCGATTTCATGCACATTCAGATTTACAATAGTTTCAGTCATTTAATTCTCCATCATTGAATTAATTTTGTCAATAATAATACTACATTCATCAGCATAATCTTCTTCTTCTAACATTCCTTCTTGCTCAACAGCGTCCAGAATGATCTCCCACTCACGTTCGGTAAAAAACTCTTTGATTGATTGTTTCATCAGTCCCAAGATACATTTTCAAGAAGAACTCCAGGCATTACATAAGTCCAACCAGTTCCACCAGGTTTGTAATCCCACTTGTATTCATATTTGTTGTGACTATCCCAAGTCATATATCCTTTTTCTTTATCAAATCGCCCCTTGATCGTCAGAGCAAACTTATTAGAGAAAATATTGCGAGTGCGAAGCGCACCGCTCTTTTCCCGAGTTTCAATCACAACACAAGTATCCTCAAAGAACTCAGTACCAGACTCAATTCCACAGGGAGTTTCATAGCGAAACGGACGATACGTTGAAGTTTGCTGCTGTTGTGCGAATACAGGAGACGCAAGAAGAAAAAAGGAAAGAAAAATAGATTTCATCATTTGTGAGTCTGCTTGTGTCGGATAATGACCTTCATATTATACTGCCTGAGTCAAGCGGTTAGGAAAAAACTGTACCACTTCTGGAACTGGTACATTCAGTTCGTCAAACAAATACTCAAGATATAGGGTTTCTTCTTGTTCCCGTGCCTCAATTTCGTGTGGTTGATGCCAATACTCATACTTCTCTACGGGTTCTTTAGAATAACACAATTTTCCATAACGAACCCGCAACGAACCATCTACCCACTGCCGCATATGCGTCAGTTCATGCAAAAGAGTTTTTATATACAATTCCTCATTCATGTAAGTATCAAGTTCAATTTGAAATTCACGAGGACGATACTGCTTATCTATTATATCACAATATCCATTGACACCTTCACGTTTCAAACCACGATGAATAATATCAATGACAATCTTATGGCGTGGAAAGAATTTATTCAGAAACCAAGCGGTAACATCCTCACAGACCCGTTTGCGATAACCGTATCCACAATGAATGAAGTAAGACATTGCCCCCAATGCAAAAACCAAATGAAACTTGAAACAAACAGAAGTTTTTCTTTAGCAGTCATACTCAACGAGCATAGAGATAAGAACCACACCAATCTGCATTCTCAAGCAACCATTCACGATCACTGATCAAACGCAGATCATAGCGAACACCTTTGGCGGGCGCTTTCCAACTGGAACTTTTGTAAACTTCACCAGTCTTCTTGTCAATGAAGCAGTGAACACTCCTGCTCCCATTTGCAACCATAATGATTTTGTGATACTTGCGACCCGTTTCAGGGTAGAACTCATAACCACAATTGCCGTTCTTCAGGTCAGTGATACATGCTTTGTGATACTCAACAGAGGTAACAGCACCAGCAAGAGAAAAAGTCAAAACAGACTGCTCATGAGACTTGATGCTGTAATCAATAAAGTTCTGACGCAGTGCCTCACAGAGAGCATAGGTGTGACCCAGAACTGCCTCTGCGATGTTCTTCCGTGCCTCTGCTTGGGCGGAGTAATCAGCGAAGGTGGTCGTCATCGGTTCGTTGCGTATGTGCTTATTATAGGGCACCCAGAGGGGTCTGGGATGCCCCGTGTGCCAGTTGTTAGAGTGTCACTTATTCATTTGAAGAGTGGGCACAGGCATACCACCTTCTGTTGGAACATAAATGGTCACATTGCCTTTGTTGCTACCTTCTTCCAGTCCAGTAATGTAAAGATACTGAAGATATTCACGATTATCTTTCAAACTGTTACCAATGATTTGGTTTGCTTTTGCAACACCTTGAGCACGAATCACCTCAGCATCAGCAAGTTGTTGTGCCGAATCTTTCTTTGCTTGTGCTTCCAGAACTGCTACCTGACGAGTATATTCTGCTTTCTGAAGTTCTGCTTTACCTTGCAGAGATTGTGCCCACACATTGTAGAGAGGACCAACCACAGCATTGATAATAAACAGAGAGAGAATAAAGGAAGCACCAATAATTGTGGCGTTCCGCATAGTGTTATCTTCTTTCATTTTGAGGAAACTCCAGTAGATTTGAAAATAGCGTTAGCAAGGAAGATGATAGCAAAGTTCTGCCAGAAGGTCAAGGATACACTAAACCAAGACAGAATCAAACCAAGCAACCACGCCTCAAAGAGAAGTCCAGCAGTGGCAAGGACAAGAACAACAAAGGCAAGACCAAAGATTTTCATTGTAATTTTTGATTACCCACATATTATAAGGGGTCCCCAGTGCCCTGAGAACCCCCTGTGTGCCAGTTTTAGAACCGTCCTCAATCGTCGTAAACTCTACACTCAAGTGCATTAGGGTTTGCATCACAATAAAGCTCAAGTGGTGTAGGATCGTGAGAATCTTCTGGATGATGATTCTTATATGCTTTTAGTGCTTCTAATTCTTCTTCAGTATGTCTCCTAGACTGAGGAGAAATTGTAGGATCACTCAAAAGTTCTTCATCCTTCTGGATGTGTTGGTCGATGTTATTCATGGTTTTGTATCGGGTTGATAATATTTATTTTATCGTGGTGTACAATCACCTTTACCTTCCAGTGATCGAACCATAAGTTCAGTGAATTTTTCCATCTTTTCAGCAGAAACTGACTGGGGACGATAAGTTATAGCATCTTTGAGTGCCACAAGTTCATCCCATTCCTCTTGAGTAAGATTTTTAGGACCAGTTTTTGCTAGAGTCATAGGTGTTTTGCGTTGTGTCCCAATATTAGCATTTCAATACATTAGTATCTAGTAACTTAATGTTTTCTTTGGGATCCTGTTACACTACTTAATAAACTCATCAAGGGCATCAAGATCATCTTTAAGTTCTTGTTCCCTTTTCTTGTCGTGATAATAAGACCATAGAGCATTATGAACATCCATCAAATGATCTATCCAAAACCCAGAAGGATAAATTCCAAGATCATCCATCAATCCTCTGTGACTGGTTCCCTCACTTTCTGCTTTACACATAATATAGCAGATTGCCTGAACCATATCAAGTTTATCTTCTTCAGAAAGCATAAAATACTTTCCTACTGCACGTTGCTTTGCTTCTTCATTTGCCTTTTGCATTTGTTTACAGGCATCAGAGTCCCACCATTCTTTTAGTGCCTTGCCGAGTTCGTTAGGTTCAGTCATCTTTCCCAAAAATAGTTCCAAAGAAACCAGAGTCTCCTGGTTTACGGTTTTCAAGTTTATCAAGAAGAGAATCAGTCGTTTGTAGTGTTTCAATACGACTAATCATATCAGCAATCACAGAACATACCATAGGACGTTCATTTTTTGCTGCCCAATGTAGAGCATTTCTTAGGCACCCCTCTGCTTCTTTTAAGTTTTCTTCAACTTGATTTGTCAGCATTTTAAATATTTCAACTTAATTTCATCATACCATTTCTCTCATGCTTTTGTCAATCCCTCTATTATTTTGAAATCTTGAGAGGGCATTATAAGTTGAAATATGCCCTGTAATGAGACATCTCCATTTGATTTTGTTTTGTTTTTTAGCATTTTCACTTCTTTGTTCTTTTGTCAATCCACATATACCTATCTTAAATTCTTTACAAGTATTTCCTTGTTTTTTACCTCCTGCTATTCTTGCTTTTTTCATATCTTCATCATTCATTCCAAATAAACCTTTACCTTCTTCATACAATTTTTTACCTGCTATTTTTCCACCATTACTACATATTTCCATTTTTCTTTCTTCTGCCAATCCATATATTCCCACTTTATTAATTTTGTTTATTTTTGATGCCTCTTTACCACCTTTTGAAAGAGATTCTTGTTTTAAATATTTTCTTGCATTTTTTGCATTTTCTATTCTTTGGTATTCACTAAATGAATGAATACCCTTTTTACTATCTCTAACACTTATTCCATTCTGCCTTTTTATTGATATAGAATAAGAACCTCCACATCTTTCATTAAGGCAATAAGAATCATTAAGAACTGGTTTTATCAATCTATCTTCAAGTTTTCTACATTCTTCATAACCTTCATCAGTATAATCAAATACTTCTAATATTTGTTTCTTTGGAGTATAAAGTTCCCAACACCACTTATTTGTTATTGGAGAACCCCAGTATTCCTCATCAAATACTTTTTCTTTCTTACTTCCATAATAGTAGTAAGGAACTTCTTCAAAGGTAATTTTGTATGTGTAGATACGTGGTTGCATAGTTCTACTCTAATTTGCTCGCATATCTATTTATATTAAAAAGGAGGGACTTTCACCCCCCCCTCCCGATAAGTGCGAGCAAATCAGGTAATATTATTTAGTGCCATTTAATCGATCCTCACATTTAGTATAAAAAGTTCCATTTACATAACAAGACTTACCTGCTTCATAGTATTTTACCACAGGTATTTGTGTTCTTGGATATTCTACCACATTTTTTACATGACAGAATAGATTATAACCACAAATAAGAGTTTCAAGCATCAACACTCATCCATTCCAAGTGGTTTAGACACTTTAGTAAGTGTATAAGATCCATCGCCATTATCAACCCATTCAACCTGATCACCCTCCTTTAGGTTTGCTGCTTCAAGAAGGTCATCTGGGAAAGTTACAAAACATTCACCACTTGGTTCTAATTCAACAGGAAGTTGCCACTTTACAACCTTATCTGCTTTTTCTTGTTTTTCTGCAGCATCACACATTGCATTCAGTTCCTCATCAGTGTACCGAACACTACTTACGGTTGAACCAGTGCTTTCCCAGAAAGAGTTCCAAGCATCTTTGCATTCGGGTGATGGATCATCTTTATCACAAGTCAGAGGGTTTTTTACATCACCATCACGCAAGTCACCAACAGTTGCCTGCCAAGCAAGTTTAAACTTCTCATCAAACTCCTCAATGAAGTATCCAAGAAACTCATATGCTGCCATTGTCATGGCCTCTGCACGTTCTTGTTGATTGTTACTGCAACATTCGTTTGCAACATCAATCATTTCACGGGCAGAGACGACCTTTGCAATGATCATCTCAAGATCATTCATTGTATCCCAAACTTTCTGATACTTAATTGCCATGACGTTTGAGTTCTTCCTCAATTGCTTGCTGTACTATAATGGAAATCTCTTTGGATGTCAACCCATTTAACCATTTCCAATTTGGATCTTCCTTGTCCCAATCCATTGTGAACGATCCATCCTCGTTCTCTGTTATTTTAAGTGAGTCTTCCATCACATATCAATATGAATATCATTTATCCAAGTTTGTTTTTCTGCTTTACGAAGTTTTTTCAATTCTTTCAGCATTTCTTTAATTTCTTGGTATGCTACTTCGGGAGACATCTTATCAGAAATTTCAAGTCCTACAATATATTGCACTTTGTCCCCGAATCGGGCAAGTGCTCTTTCAAATTCAGTTAGAGTTTCGTACATTATTTGTTAAGTGAAAATCTATCAAGATTATAAGGTTCGGATGCAAGGATGTCAATACGTGCTTCAAGACTGTTAAAAATTTCGTATATTGAGTTAGTCGTATTGATATTCTCTTCTTCAAGAACTTTAACACGTTGCTCTAACTCAACAACTCTGGTATAGAGTTCATCAATCAAAACAGGATCTTCTAGTCCCCATTTCTTTTGAAACCAATTTGTTCCAATCATAATACACCTACAGATTTAAGATAGTTTCGATATCCCATATATCTTCTCATATTTGGTTGATCTTTAACATCTAGTTGATGACAGATCTCACAGTAACATAACCACTCATACCATGGCGTAGTAGGATCTAAAACATGATATGGATGATCAGAGTTTTCCACCTACAGTTCCTTCATGAGTTTTGGATTCAGGGAAACCTTCCTGCCGTCCTTTAAGAACATAACGGGTTGCTGATACACATTGCTCTTCAGTGAGAGACGTGACCAGTCCGTTACCATCTTTGTCGGTAGAATCCCAGAGTCCATACTTTTTTTGCTCAACATAGAAGCAATCATCAATCAGTTTTTTTTCCATTTTTCAAATCAGGATGAGGTGCATAGAGTGGTCCTTCATAATTACCAGCAAACAAAGATAGATTCTTGACTGCTTCTACAACAGCAGGAGTTTCTTCCCAGTTCCACTCATTACCATGCTTATCAACAAAAGTTCTAATTGTCATATTTGTAACTTAATTGAATGTCTTTCTTTTTAAGGTTGTAGCGATCAATGTGCTTTTTACGATGTTCTTCTGTTTGAAAGTAACATTTACGTGTTTCTTTTCCATCCTTATGAATCAACTTCCATGGAAATTGATCAAACGGAAACTCTTCGCTGTAATCCATCAGGTAGGTTGCTCAACACGTTGAGTATACACGGCATCAAACAATTCGTCAAGCACCTCACCACAGGTATGATACTCTTTACTGTTCAGCACGGTCTTATCATACTGATAACGACGCACAGCAGTGTAAATGAGTTTATATTGTTCAGGTGTAAAGTTCATTCAGTTCCTCCATAAAGTCGTTGTCCTTCTTCATATCCTAGTTGATATGCCGCTTGTAACCACTTGATGATTGCTCCGTAATCATTTGTTTTAGCAGCATAATCAAAGTCATCATAGAACCGCTCAGAGCGGAATGAGAACCCTTCCATCTCTTCAAACCAATCATTAAAATTAGTCATAAAGATGCTGTTCGTGTTGCAACTTATCTAGGTGATGATAAATTGTCTGTTGTGAATACTGAAACTCTTCAAATCGTTGTGGTTTCTTCTGCTCCATTCGAGTGAGCATATTGATCCAATCATAATGAGTATTGATTACCCAACCATAATGTGCATCATTCATTTTAGTTCAAGTGTTTGGGTTTTTCTGTATCAAATTGGTAGAACTTTACATCTTTCATATCAAGACACATACGGATAGTTTCGTGCTCTCGGTGCTCTCTAGCAGTGCCTTTATATAATGCTCTGCGTTGGTATGCACAGCACCAGATGTTATAGAATATTTTAGATTTCTCATTCACTGCCCTAACCTCAACTTACGTTCAGGTGAAATAGTGCGATTGAATGGGTCATCATAAGGAAAAATATATTCTTGCATCCAACCATAAGAAAGTGCTTCCCAAAAATCATCTGGAAAGTGCTCAATAGTATCATAACTATCCAAAGCATACCAGAAGTTATGGAAACCATCAAGGAAGAGTTCCCATTTTGTTGGGTTTTCAAATCTCATTTAGATTACCTGTATTAGGAGACCATAAGGTGCTTAACTTCTTACCTTTCACTATAACATTAAAGTGATCAATCTGTCCATTTTTACGAGTAATCCCAATCCACACACTATCAGGACCCATCACTTCCATATGAAATGTATCAATATCCCGCACGATAATCTCATCGGGATTCTTACATTCTTCCTTTGGAAAATCGTTGCGGTCTTCTGTCATTTCAAAACCTCATAAACATCAACGGCATCATAATCTCCAATACCAAGTTTGAACCTTACAAAATCAGTGAGGTCAGTAGCATCACATTCATAGACACAATACCCACCATTATTATCACTTTGAACATAATTGGTGTAGTAATCATCAATCACCACCATAATTGCAAGAGCACGGGATTGGTCGTGCTCTGTGATGGTTTTATGAGGATGTGCTACGATATTCGTGATACACTTAAAGAGTTCTTCTCTTGTGTATGAGAATGCTTTTGCTTCTTGGTTGAGTGAATAAGTCATCAAACCTCTCCGTATGCTTCCAGAATAGCACGGGCAACTGCGATTGCCAAATCCTTCTGTGCGATACTCATATCCTCACGAGCACCCCCTTCACAGGAAGTAATGAAGACACCAGCATTATCTACTGTAAGTTCTACCCGATGAAAAATCTTTTCATCATCAGGGTCAGACATCGTGAAGACATCAATCTTACTGCGGAGCACATCAGTTCCAGGAAGTTTTGTGTAGAAAGGCATTAGGGAGTTCCTTTGTGTATGAGACTATTATAGGGCATCAAGTGGCATCTGTGGAGTGCTCTTGTGCCACTTTCATAACTGTCTCATGCCTCTTGTTGCTTTCGTTTCCTTGTTCTTCAATCAGGTCAGCAAGGTTGTTCAAATCTTCTACAGAAATACTCTCCTTCATATTATACTTACGGGCAAAGGCATAAAGCACAGCACGAATTGTGGTTGCCTGCAAATGTTCCATGCTGGTAAGAGAACCCCAAGGAGCAGCAGCACATTCATCGTTGTAGTATTCGTTATATCGGTCTATGAGTCTCATGATAAAAATACCTTGAGTGTACGTCCTTCATCTTGTTCTGATATTTGAACATTAGAGCAGTCATATTGAACAAACTCTCGTCCATTCTTACCAATCACTTCTACACGATTGATAAGTGGATAAGACTTGATGTAATCACCATTCGGTGCATAATAATCTACATCGTCTTCACCCTCAAAATCACCATAATCAATTCCAAGTGATTCTAAGGCTTTGTTTTCTGCTTCTCGTTGTGCGGCAACTTCTAGCATTTCCTCATGGGTCATACACTCCACTCCCTTGCTTCCCAATCCATCAGGCACATGTTAGTTTGCTCCTTATCAGTATAGTTGTCGTAAGCATACTGACGACACTCTTCTTCTGTGCCCTCAAACAGCATTTCATACATCTTGTGGTCTCCATCGTAGGTAAACTTATAAAGCCCCCACTCATCATAGCAGTCGGGAAAGAATGGCATTATCGTAGTTTCCCCTTAATTTTCTTGAGACAATCGTTGAAACCATCTACCGTGCATTCAACATACTCATTTTGAGAACCAGCAGAAGATTGTTCTTTCGGTAAGAACAACTCAATCCTATCTACCAAATCCTCAATAGAAGTTTCCATATCATCATTACTATTGGTTGTAAATACATCTTCCCACCAATCATAAATCAAATCAGTAAGATTTTGTGGTTTAGTAGAAGATGAAACTACACCTTGCTTGACTGCTTCCCTGAATGCTCCTTTCAATCCATCAGCAACTTGCTCTGGTGTTTGTGGAGTTGGTTCCCACTCACTCACATTTTGTTGATAAGCAAACTCATAACCTGCTTGGAAACTTTCACTCACTTTCTTTTCTTTTGAGGCATTATATCCCATTTGAAATGCTCTCCACCTAATATCAAAAATATTATCAACACTTGGATTAGTTGGAGGATACACACCCATCCAATCTTTATATGCTTCTTCTACTGGTGATTTTGTTTTTTCCAGTTCTTCAAGGAAAGAGAGTTTCTTTTCAAGCACTTTAATTTCTGCTTTTGTTTTTTCAATTTCAGTCATTTCCGTGCCTCCATTTTTATGCGATACTCACACCATTCTTCGTGATTTTCCAAGTATCCGTTGATTTGTGGATCACTAATCTTACAATAAGAACAACGATAATAAGGATTATCACCACCAATAGGTTCTGTTGGGTAATCGCAGTAATACTTTTCAGTCATTTTGCCTCCCAATACTTACCTTCCATTCCACATCCGTGATACTTTCTCATATTATCACAAAAACCACCATTAGATTTCCCAGTCACAACATTTCCAGACAGATGAGGATTGAGGCATAAGTCAAATGTGTCTCCATATCCAGTAATACGAGCACACCAATCTTTCTTGTAGTGCTTACAATCCTTACATAGACGAATGGGTTCAGTCACAGAGGTTCTCCACAATCACAATCAAAGTCAAGGTATTCTATCACAGGTTTCCTCAAGAAGTTACAAAGGTGCCACTGTGCTTCTTCAAATGTAGAATAATCACCATCCCTATATTCATCTACAAATATATTATACCAGAACAATCCAAATCTTTTGTGTTGTGGGTAATATCTGGTTGAGTGTCCGTCTGTGACTTTTTTGATACGATAGTTTTTCATATATCATACGGCATTTGAGGGTCTTTAGTCCACACTTTTGTATACACTAACCACTTCTCTTGTCTGTTATCCATTTCTGCTGTCCAGTGATACCCATTCTCATCAATAGCATCAAGGTAATGAATACCTTTTGTGATGTCAATAGTTCGTGTAACAGTTACAAACTTTACTTTCTCAACCATTAGAGTTCATCGTCCTCCAACTCATCAGCAAGACGCAGTATAGCACCCTTTACCCACTTCTGTCCCTTGATGAAATAATTTTTTTCCATACTCAATTCTCGGTCAGGGTCTGGTTCAATATTGAGACCCTCCACTACTTCACGGAGAGCAGCAGCAACGGCAGCATTATCATAATAATTTGGACCTGGACCCAACTTACTATAATACTCATTCATTACTTGTTGTGCTCTGTTTTTTCTACTCATAGTGCTTCTACCTCATTGGCAAGTTCATACAATACATCAACAGGACTTTGAAGTTCTCCACAATCAGTACAAAGTCGTGCTGCTGCTTCGTTGATGATAAAAGCAATCAGTTTCTTGCGGTCATCCTTCTGTGGTCGCAATGTGAGTTCCATAGAAGCATCTAGGAGTTCTTGTGCCCTAGTCGTCATTTGTGTTCTTTATACCAACGAAGGTCTCTTGGTTTCCAATCAACTATACTACAATCAAATTGAAATCGTTTGTATCGGATAAAACCACCGAACAAATGACTGGAACCAATACTCAACTGAAATGCTGGGAATAAATCATCACATCCATAATCATCCCATTGGAGAGTAATATCCAACAGAGCAAATCTGCGGCATGAGAGAACTTGGAGAAACCATTCTTTCCCATAGTCCTCATAGGTTTCATAGTCAAAGAGTTTCATCAATCCTCTCCATTTTAGCAAGGGGTTCGTGTCCCCATTTCATAGGGTCATCATAGCATACCTGCATCATTTCAGGCCACTTTCTTTCCGAATCCTCACTCTCAATAATACCTTCTTCTACTGCCCGTTCCCAAGAAAGTTTCTTACGAATAACACAGTGAAGGTCATAAAGAACTCCATTATTCTTGGGAAGGTCTGGATGCCCAATACCCAAAGAAACTTGAGGACAATCAATATCATCTACCATATGATTGCAAAGAATATTGCCAATCGTGCGTGTGTCTTCGTGAAGTTTGGTATAATCAGTCGGTTTTTTAAGAGGCAACCAATCCACAATCTCTTCCCACTGCCCCAACTGAACTCGTTGGAGTACATCAGTAGCATATTGCAGTGCCCGTGCCTGTTCTTCTGTGATAGTGAGAGTGTAGGTTTTCATGGATTTGTAGGTTGTTCAGGTGGCACAGGGGGTGGTGCTACTGGAGGTAGTATAACGGGTTGTTGAACTGCTTGCACTTGAGGTTGTGCCACTTGCTCAACTGGTTGTGCTGGTTGTGCTGGTTCTTCTAGTTTCTTTTCAAGTTCTTGGATTTTCTGTTCCAGAGTCTGTTCCAGAGGAGCAGTTTGTGCGTTTTTAATATCCTCAGAAATCTTCCAACTTGCAAGACCCACACTAAAAATACTAGCAAGGGCAGCAACAACAGAAACAGTTTTAGAAAAACTCATTGGTATTCGTCCTCAGGAAAAGTAAAGTATTCGTGAATCGCAGACATCACAGCATCTTCAATATGCTCAATCACAGCACCTTCACTGGGGTTTTCTACATGTTTGTGTGCCCGATGCCATCCTTGACGCACACCCTCTTCAATTGCCTGTTCTAAAATGACATAAAACTTAGGTTTCATTCTTCTTCCTCACAAGGGAACATAGCATCATACTCTTCATCGGTCAGAGTCAGGTACTGAACATCAGCATCTTGGTGTTCTTCGGCATACATCAGTTGATAGTGTGCGAAGTCAGAGAGACTTGTGCTCCCATATTCTACCAGACCATCAACCAAGCACAAGTAGTTCATAATACCTCCCAATCACATTCCCAATGACAATCGTTGTTTACATTGACCCAGAAGAAGTATTTCTGATTCTCGGATGCAAGAAACATCATACCATCACCCTTGTCTTGCTCAACAATACAAACAGGATTGTTGCCCATCATATTACACAGACGGTTCTTCGCCTTGCTGCTTTTGGGTCTTACGGTTACTCTTTTCATTTTCAATCTCTAGTTTGAGTTTACGAATTCCAGTAATGAAGTAAGCAAAGTCACGGGTCTCTGTGATAGGTTTGGTTTCACCACACACATCACAGGTTGACGTATAAACAGAAGAACAACCTACCGAATAAACACCATAGGTTCGTCCACAATCCATACAGGTATTATAAGCAGTTTCAAGTCTCTTGAGAAGTGCTTTCTTTTCTTTGAGGTTCATAAGGTCCAAGTTCAACACGGGGTTTTGTGTCTGCAAGGTAATCATACAGCATCTGGGCGAACCCGTACTGGGGTTTTGTGCCAGTTTCAATACTGGATGAGGTGGCAACAGTCCACATTATATCAAGTTGTAGTTTATCAGGTAAGTTCTTCATCTAAATCAACATCAATACCATCAGTAAGGTCTTTCAATCGGTCAAAGAAATCTTCATCAAGTGGATATACCTTTTCTTCTCCTCTATCAATTCTATCACACATTTCCATCAGGTACTCAAGAAACTCTTTGGGGTAGGTTTCATCTAGGTTGATACTTGTCCAAAACCACTGGTAACATTCTTCATATGGGTCATCAGTTGGAAGTAGAGCATAGTCCTTATAGTTTCCACTGATGAGGTCTCTCCACATCTTGAAGTTATTCCACATCTCTCTCCAACCAGTTTGGAAGCAGTGACCAAAGTAATATTCAAACCAGTTTAGTTTTTTAGCCATCTTTCAACTTCATATAATCTCTTGCACGGTAAAACAATTCATCACGCCAGTTACGACCACAAATATCAAAAGTGAAACCTAACCGACCAATAGAAAATAGAAAGGAGAATAGTCTTCCATATCCCATAGAGATTTGAAGATAAGGAAATTCAATCCATTTCCCATACTCTCCATAATCAAAAGCAAGTTGAAGTAGTGAATATCGTCTTCCAGTACAAAGAGTCATATACCATTCTTTTCCGTAGTCGTTTCTTTCGCCAAATTGAATGAGTTTCATAATCAGTAAGGTAACGACTTCAGACCATCTAATACTTCTTGGAATCTTTCGGCACGACTCTTGTGGTGCTCTACATTCTCTTCCAATACACCTACAATATCGTCCAGCACAACATCCAGAGAGGCATCAGTATCAAAGTATTTCTGGATTGCTTCGGCAAGGTATCTCCTCCGACTCCATTCCATACTATAAGGACGATAATTCATAATCAGAAAGTATATGCAGGTATTATAGGGTATCTAGGGCAGTTTGTCAATCTTTGTTTTTTCTATCATACTGATGCCACTTGCACCAACCATCGGCAGCAATCTTTCCTTTTACTGCGGTACAGGCATTCGGTGGTCTCCACATATTACAATTGGAGCACTTCTCATTGCCCTTCGGATGATTTTGATATTTTGCTGTTTCCTTAGAAGACTTTTCTTCTTCTGCTATAAACTCTTGATAGGATTTCATTGGTTAAGTTGTCTCTTGTAACATTTTTCTATAACAATCTCTGGCAATAATTGCTTCATCTATCGTATCATAAGTGCCAACATAGTAGTTAATCTTTTTATGCCACATATTGACTTGATATTTACCAGATGGGACTTTTTTTATATTTCTCAACTCACCATTGGGACATCTGCGATTTATATTTTGTGTAGAGTTGTCTGCCCATCTTATATTGCCAGGAATATATCCAGAGTTGTTGTTTATTCTATCAATAGAATATCCTTCTGGTCTTTCACCCAAATTTTCATCAATATATTTTAGAAACTTTATAAAACCTGGCGGAGTTTGTGTGGTGCCGTGAAACCCTCTTTCAGACCACTCTTCAAAAATTTCTATCCCACGAGCACCATACTCTGAATAGTTTATATTTTTTGGATCTTTACATCTGCGTATCATACCATTCCAAGTATGATATAGGGGGTGTTGTGATACTTTCATTGTAAGTCTTGGCGTGACTGATACTATTTATAATAACATATGTGTGGGTCTTACGCAACATAATTCCGCCAAGACTTATTGTTGCTGCCCACCATCAATCACGAGTGCGCCAATCAGTGTCATCTTCATCTCTCTTAAACCAATCGTGTAAGTCATCAGGAGAATCAAAACCACGACGACCAAATCTTTCGTGACCCAATCCACCAATATCTAATTGATTCATAAAGTCGTCTAAGTCACCTTCTACCATATCTGGATTCTCTGCTCTCCTTCTTGCCTGACGAAGGATTGTTGCAGCACTTCGGTTTGCTTTGGCGAGTTTTTCACACCAAATCATTTCACTTAATTCAACTGACTCACCTTTTACAATCTTATCACAAATTGATTCAAGTCTGAGTCTGTATTGTGTGGAAAGCATATTCTAACTCCAGATATGGGTTATTTATTTTTGTATTCATCCATTAACTCTTTTGCGAGTTTCATAGACCGACGCCACATAAGATACTTCACAATCGGATTTGCAGGATTATGTAATATCCACCACTTTGTCTTTTCATATTGAACTCTTGCAAGTTGAGTGAGCATATAAAACCCTCTTGCGACTGATTGATCGGTGATAATCAGATATGCGATGCAAAAGAATATGATAAAGTAAATGTATGAGGTACTCATTGTCTTAGAGTTTTGAGATATTCTAACACATGCTCACGAACAATCATGAGTTCGTTGTAACATTCTTGATTATGAGCACAGTTTCTCAATTCATGATCTGGTTTCAGAACACTCTCTTCAAATAAAGTCAAACCACGATTCCATTTATCGGATTGAGATTCATTTTGCATCTTTTTTAATCACCACAGGGCAGGATGGAATAGTTTCACGAATGAGATTGATAAGTTCTACTTTGATTTCATTCGATAACATTTTATGTGTTCGAATTCGATTGATAACATCATGAGCTTGACCGCAGGTGATAATCGTAGTGAGAAACAGAGCAGTCATAGCTCTCTCCTATTCTCAAAATATTTATTGACCAAATCCCTTGCTCTTAACCTTTTGTTTATCTTTTACGATGATAACATCTAAAAAATCGGGGATCTGGCAGTTCTGGAACCAGAACCCCTGAGCATCCGTCCAATTGTCGAAAAATACCTTTTTGTCATTTTTCAGGACAACTTCATAGGTATGTCTATCATAAGGGACATCAGATGTGACTTTAAATGTCTGAGTCATAGAAATTTGTCCAGTGATGAGACTGATTTGCCGTTCATTGCCTTCTGAATATAAGACTTGGCAGTCTTATAGGTGCTGGCAGTGTGAACTTGCTGCCCATTGTGAATGATAACAAACTTTTTACCATAAGGAACGGCAGCCCACATGCCATCCTTAGTCACATATCCGTTGGGGTCTCCTGGTTTAGGATTCAGAATACCTTCATTTTGTATATTCATTTCAGTTAAAAAATTGATCTAAAGGATTAAAAGATCGGATTCGTTCCATTGCCATATTAACATACTCCTCATGAATTTCAACTCCAAGATACTTCCGTTTCAAATCAATACATGAAATTGCAGTTGTCCCAGATCCCATAAAAGGATCAAGAACTAAATCACCAATGTAACTGTAATACTTAATGATACGATCAGACAGTTCTTTTGGATAGGGCGCTAAATGATCTGAATGTGTTTCTGGATTGATCTTCCATACGTTAGATCGTTCATAGTCTTCATTGACAAGTGATTGCTCTAATACATCACCATCATAAGATCGAACAACTTTATCAATTAAGAATGGTGCTGGTTTCTGAAATACAAAGATAGTCTCAGTTACAATGTTTGGTTTGTATGCAACTGGTTTGCGATGTTGAAAGAATCCACCATTACGATTAATTGATGCACCCTCAGGTTTTAACCAGATAATATCATCAATGTATTTCCATCCCATTTGTTCCATTAAAGTAAAAAAATGAAATGGAATTGCAAGACGTTTACTCTCATGTGCCCGTGATTGTCTTGCCTCAATCACTGGAGAAAGATTTACAACACACATTCTACCTGGTTGAGTGACTCTTAACACTTCAAGAAACACATTTCTCAAGAAGTCAAGATACTCTTGGTAAGTTGGCCAAGTTGAATATTCTCTGGCGTTATAATATGGAGGAGAGGTGCAAGTAAGATGCACACTCTCACTTTCTATTTCTTTTAAAAGTCGGGATGAATCTCCCTGTAAGATCTGATCCATTGAATTTTTCTACTCGATGCTTTGTTACTATCACAATCACCGTTAATTAGTGATTTTCGACCATGACACAGTTTACAATAAGTTTTAACATTGTCTGGAATATTGTTATGATGATCGCCATCTAGATGGTCAAGATCCAAACTGTTTTCAAATCCAACCCATCCATCTTTAGGAACTGGACAAGTCCATCCAAGATGTCCATCATGATTTTCACAATATGATTTCTTATGAATTGTAACTCCAGGAATTACTTTACCATTCTTTCGAGCACTAGTGCAACGGGAACATTCGGATTTGAAAGACCAATACTTCCATTCTCGCACAAGAACTTTATTATTACAACCATCATTGACACATGTAGGAAGTTCATGCCCTTCGACAAAGAACTTCTCTTTCATTTGTTTGGAAAGACTCAACATAATCAAAATACAATGTTAGAGGACATTACACGGGCATTTGGATATTGTGCAAGAGCAACTTGTATTGCTTCTTGACGATTGCGGGCATAACACTCAACATAGAATGTTTGTCCACTAACCATGCAGGTGACACGATGCTTCATAATTACCTCAGCGTTTGATGGTGGAGATTGCAGGTTCGCCTTGAACAAAGATCGTCTCAGCGACACTCTGCAAACGTTTGGCAGTTGCGATGCCAACGTTACTATACACGGGAACATGAATGAACCCATAGGACTTGTGATAGTCCTTCAACTGTCCAGGCACCAAAGAACCCTCTGAGAGGCGCTTAGAATCGTCTGGATGGAGGCGAATCACACGCCCAATGGTCTGTGCCATAGCAATGTAATCCATGTTCCTCATGAGGACGCAGGAGGTCAATCCAGGACAGTTGATACCCTCAGAAAGGATGCTGTAGTGAAGAATGATGAACTTCTTCTCAGGATCCTTACCCCATGCAGTCAGAGTGTCAAAAAACAGTTCACGGGAAACCTTTTTGTTGTTGATGAATGCACCATACTTTGCAGTCACCCACAATACATCATAACCATGTGACTGAACTTCTGTCATAAAATCAGTCTCAGCAAGCATTCGAACCAACACTTTAGTATTGGGTGCTGCTACCAAAACCTTCTGCATATTGTCCTCATTGAGAATCTTATCCAGAAGAGTCATGCAATCACGCTCTGCTGCATCATCTTTGTCACGAATTGCATTGATCTGACTCACACAAACCTGAGGAGGAACAATGAAACCACCTTCAACCAATTCAGGTGCAGCAACATTACAAATTACTTGACCATATACAGATCCATCATTCATGCCAGGTTTGGAAATAGTAGCAGAATGCTTAGGAGTAGCAGTGAAGAAATAGCAGCGGTTAGCAGTAGCAGAGAAGTGTTTTGTAGCAGGGAAAAAATGACTCTTAACACTGTTGTGTGCTTCATCAAAGTAAATAGTGTCAATATGAATGTCTGCTTGCTGTAGACGCTGTAGAGAGTTGTAGGTAGTGAAGATCAGTTTGTGTTTGGGAGCATCAGGATTGAATGCACTAGTCACAATTTGATTCCAATACTGAATCTCAGAGGGTTTTGTAGTGCTAAAATGCCTTGTTTCCCCCGAATGGATATGAATAACAGATGCATTAGTAACATACTCCAAGAATTCAGCAGACAACTGTTCACTCAAAAGAATACGAGGAGCAACTACAACAATAGTTTGAGGATCGCTATTGGAAAACTCTTTGATCGCATCAGCAATCATGGTCAGAGTCTTTCCAGCACCAGTCGGCATGATCAATTGACCAATACGATACTTGAGCATTGCTTCAAGACCGCGTTGCTGGTGAGGACGGAGTTGAATCACAGGGATCATTGCGTATGAGACTATCATAGCAGAAAACCGTCCCTGATGCGACTCAGTGGACGGTTTCCTAAGTGTCCTATGAAGCTTTAGATTCTCATCTTCAACCGGGACAAAGGTAGTCTACTAGGATTGTTGTTTTTTGTCAATATCTTCAGCAATTTTTTGAAATTTTGAATCCCAAGTTTCTTTATCAGCATCCCATTTACTTAGTGGGCATGAGTCAAGGATAATTTTTGCCTTTGCAGGAACATAGCATCCACATTCTCTGCAACGATTTTCTAATTCATCATACTTATCACAACCTTTGCATGTTTCAATTCTTTGTTTATAAATTTCGTCAGAAACAAAGAGAATTGCATCACGATTTTGAGTTATGTATTGAACTAATTCCCAAGAAAAATTAGCAAGATTTTTGGTTTGTTCTATAAGAGAAGGATAATTTTTATCTTCAGACATTGTTTTTATATTTCAACTAAAAATATTTATTGTGGTTGATAAGATCCCTTTATAGTTGATGCATTTATTGATCCTGATATTGTATAATTTGATCCAACAATTGCCGATCCACCATTTCCTGCACCTGTAGCTCCTGTGGTGCCAGATCCAGATGTTGCCCAATCTCCACCAGAACCACCGGATTCTCCATTTGATCCACGAGTAGCACCACAAGTTGATGGGCTATACGACAAAGTATATTGATCAACAGAGGTTATATAAATTCTTGCATTTGTATCATCTCCACTATTGTCTCTCAACTTAACACCATTATCTCTAATTAGAACATTTCTTGGATTTCCAGAAATTTGCACCATATATGTCTTTGGAGATACATTAAAAGTATATCTTCTAATTCCATTTTTAAAATTCCATGAGAATATTTCTGCATACGCTGCAGTATTACCATCACGAACTCTAATCGTATCGTAACATCTACCATTAGTATTTGGATTATCATTTGTATCAATTTCCATAGTAATTCGGGCAGATCCACTCCCAGTTACATTTAAGAAAGCATCATCATTATTTTCTGTCCAGTAATATCCGATAGATGATAAGGAATATCCAGCACCTGCAGGATCCGAACCAAGACCTCCAGGAGACCCTAATAAAGTTCCATCTTGATTATTATATCCTCTACCATATCCACCTGTTCCTCCATATCCACCTGCTCCAGCAGTGATTGTTGAATATTGAGTACATCGACGATACTGAGTATTTTTCACACATCGTTCACAACAACCCCAGCACCAATCGCAAGTAGATTGACAACAATTCCCACCCCAAGTTCCAGCATCATTATAACCACTACCGCAACCAGGAGCTCCGCCACATCCTTGAGTCGTATATTCATTATAACAAGATCCTGCGCCTCCAGGAGCACCTTGAGATCCTCTCTCACCTCCACCGCCGCCACCATATACTTGTGCCGATGGTCTTAATAAAACATTAACATTATTTCCACCGATGGGAGATAACGAAAAAGCGTTTCCACCATTCTCACCTCCAGGATCAGGTGCGCCATTACCAGTTCCACCTCCTCTTCCAGAAGCACCAAAAATTTGACCAAAAACATCAATTACCAAATTATGTGCAATTGTATTCAATATTGCAGATGGAGTAGAAGTATTTACAGATCCACAGATTCCATCAATAAACAAAAATTTTCTAATGTTCTTATTTAAATTATTATTCCAAGATTGATTTGAGATATCAAGATTAAGTTCAGTATCACTTTGAGTAAGATAATAATATTTTACTGAATTTCTAAATTGTGATGTTTTCCAATTATTTGATGTTGAAATATTGGCATTTTCGGTAGAATCTGGAACAACTGGGTCTGTATTTGTTGTACTTATGATTCTTTTTAGTTCTGAAACACTAATTTGACCAGTATCACTATTAAATGTCTCAGTTGTAGAAGAGGTTTGTTTTCTCTGCTGAGCACGAAAATTAGATCTTAAAGAACTAAAGGAAATAGCACCTGAAGAGTAATAAGGACCAGCTTTTGATACTGTTACTGCCATTACACTGAGTTTTTCCTTTATTTATGAATGGCGTTTATAATTTCTTTATGTGATATTCTTTGATTTTCTAATTTTTTAATTTTCGTATATTCATAATGTTCTTTTGCAAATTCTAAAATCTGTTGTTTATTTCTTTTTGAATTTAAGAAATCTCGAATTGCATTTTTATCAAACATATTTAATCCGTTTGAAACTTGAATAAAATTATCAAGTGACCAAACAAATTTGGTTGAATTATTGCCTAGATTTTTAGCATCTAAAAACTCGTACTTACATTTTTCCTCAAAATCTCTGACCCATTCAGTTTTATTTTCAGTCATGTATTTCCAAAAGTCAGAATCAAATCTATTTGTATTATAATGAAGACAAATAAAATCCACGATGACTTTATAAGCATTTAGGTTTATTTCATTAAATTTTTTTCTATTATATTCCAAGAAGGTTAAATTTGAATTTAAAGAAATAAAATCTTTAATTTGATTTATGATAATGTGAATACCAGTAGACTCTAGCGGTTCTACAAATCCACTTGAAAGACCAATTGCTAAACAATTTCCAACCCATGCTTGATCATAATATCCAGGTTTATAGTAAATAATTTTGTCTGTTTGCAATCTAACTCCAAATTTTTCTAATAGCCAACAATTATATTTTGTTTTTGCTTCTTCATCTGAAGTAAATCTGGAAGAATAAAGATATCCAGTTCCATATCGATTTCCAATTGGTATCTGCCATATCCATCCATTATCTGTCGCTTCTGCTAACGTGTAAGATGGCACTTCTTCAAAATCATATGGAATTTGTTGTGGAATTGCTCTGTCAATTGGCAAATAATCTGTAATGTCATTCCACTTTACCTTTAAGTTTTTAATTAACATAGAGTTAAATCCAGAGGCATCAATATAAAAATCTGCTTTTACATTTCCACTATTTTTGAAATCTATACTTTCAATTTGATTATTTTCAATATTAATTTTTTCAGCAATATCATCAATAAAATCAATCTCGTTATTCATCTTTCCAAAAATATAATTTGAAAATTCTTGTGTATCAATGTGCAGCGCATGACTATAATCAAAAGTTTTTTTTGGTAATGTAGATGTTGCTTCATTATAAAGTAGACCACCATTATAGCAATCGTTTAGAATAGAATAGATTGCACTTGATTGATCCGACTCCCCCCAAAAAGAAACTTCTTTAAATCCATGAAAATATTCTGTATTGGGAATCCAATTTTTAAAATTTATTCCTAATTTTACACTTACATTTAAGTCTCTAATTAAATCTTCAGTTTTTATTCCCAGAGAATTAAGGAATAAATGAATAATTGGTGTAGTACTTTCACCAACACCTATATTTTTTCTTTTGGCATCAAAATATAGAGAAACTTGAACTTTATCTCCCCAATATTTTTTAATCATTGATGCTGCAATCAATCCAGAGGTTCCTGCCCCCAAAACAATAAATTTTTTCATAAAATTATAAATTAATGGAAATCAGTCCACCCAACTCCAGTATATCCTTGAAATTTATTTGTATCCGTATTAAAAATAAATGCTCCAGCAACAGTTACTAAACCCACTCTTTGAGCAGTTGTTAGTCTTGGAGGTAACATATATGCTCTAGATCCAACGCCTTCACCGGGCAATAAACCTGGTGAAGATTTCCCAGCATCAGAAAAATCAACTGCAGAACGAACCGCTGTTGTTCCTACACCTACACCTCCAGATCCTCTTATATAAAGTACAGAATTATATAAGTTTGTTGTTGCATTATATTGGACAATTGATTTTCCTTCTATATACAATCCCTCACCATTAGTGGTTGTAGTTCCAATTCCAACGTTATCACTAATAGTTTGCCCAGAAACTTTTAAAGCGACGGTAGGAATTTGTGCTGTTCCAACTCCTACATTTCCAAAAAGGGCAGTTTTTTCTCTAACATCTAGATTAGCAATTGGGATGGTTGTTCCAATACCAACACTATTAACAACACTCAAATTACTTGATATACCAACATTAAAGAATGTGGATATTCCAGATGTATTGCTAATATTTTTATTGTTAAGGATCGTTGGTAAATCAAACGTTCCGGCTGATATTGTACCAAGTATATTTACATTTCCACTAAAAAATCCAGTTCCATTTGCATTAATTGTAACTCCAGTTCCAACTTGTAGATTTCCTTGTGGATCTGTATTCCCAATACCTAACCTTCCATCATAAGTTAGTGTCATTAATTCGACAAATGTTTGTCCATAGAACCAATTAAACCTACCAGTGCCAATTCCCATAGGACCAGCATGTAAGTACATACTGAAATCACCAGTATCATTGTTTAAAATCTCAAGTGTCCTGTCTATATCACCAAATCTTAAAAGTGCTGTGCTTTTTCCTACTCCAACAGATTGACCAATACTAATTCTTGCATTTCCACTATTGGAAATAACTTCTAAGAGTGATCCAGATTCTTTTCTAATTTGCAATTCTGATGTTGGTAATGCTGTTCCAACACCAATTCTCCCAGAATTAAGAGCAGCAAATGCAGTTCCTCCAGTTCCAACATGAGATCTTGTAAATACTGTTGATACTCCAGTTGTTGAAAATCCACTATTAATTGAATTGACTGTAATATCTGCTGTTGTTGTAATTGAAGATGCAGTTGATGCTATTCCAGTTAAATTTCCATAAAAACCCGTTGTTGCTGTTATAATTCCAACATTAATATTTGATGGTAATCTTGCATTATCAATTGTTCCAGTTAATTGTGGAGCATTAAGACCAGTAAGACCAATACCAGAACCAGTGAAACTTGCTGCAGTTATAATTCCAGAATATGATGCATTTCCATTTGAATTAATTGTAACTCCAGTTCCAATTTGTAAATTTCCTCTTGGAATCGTAGTTCCTATACCAACGCTGAAGGATGTAGAAATTGTAGAATTACTGCTGTTTACATACCATCCATCAACAGCAATTGCATAGATGTCAGTTAATCCAGATGCACTTCCTGAAAATAATTCTGCTGTAACAACACCAGAAACTGATACATTTTGTGTTACACTCAAAATTCCTACTGTTGTAACACCAGAAACATTTAGATCTTTTGTTACTGTAGCACCAGTAACTCTAGTATCGCCATAAACATTTAACAAATATTCGGTAGGAACGGAAGTTCCAATTCCCACCAAACCATTTGCATTTACAACGAAATTATCATCATCAACTTGAACACCATTTCTAAGGTTAAATGACTTTCTATAATTTGCCATCTTATATGGTTTTTTAGTTATTTATCCGTAAGTTTTTGTTCAAGGTTTTCAACCTTCGCAGAAAGTTCCTTGATTGCTTCAACAAGAAGTGGAACGACCTTATGATAATCAACTGCCAAGTAACCATTATCTCTTGTTACAACCGCCTCAGGAAGAACTTCAAGAACTTCTTGTGCGATTACTCCAACATCATTTCCTTCCTTGCCAGACTTTTCATTCCAAGTATAAGTATTACCACTAATGGAAAGAACTTTTGCAAGAGGATCATCAATTGGAGTAATATTATCTTTTAGTCTCTGGTCAGAGGTATAAAATGCAGTAATATCACCAGTTACATTTAAATCGGAATTGATTTGAGTTGTTGTATTAATTGCTACCTTTGATCCAGATACTGCACTTAATTTAAGATCTCCAGATGATGTGTCAATTGTATTATCATCAGTTTGTGCTAATTTAATATTTCCAAGTTGAACAGTAGAACAATTTAATGTGCCATTAATATAAACATTTTTACCAATTCCTACTCCACCAGAAATAATTAAATCCCCAGTTGTTGAAGAAGTAGACTCTGCTCCTTGTGTCAGTCTGACTGTATTATTAAATGTTGTTTGTGATTTTGCTCTAATTTCTTTATTAAATGTTACGGGACCATCAAACTGAGAAAGAACTTGTCCAGATGCACCACCTTCTACAAGTAATCTCTCTTTAATTGTAACTTCATCAAATACGGCACTTAAACGATTAGGATTTTCACCAGTAACTGTTGGTTTTGGAATATCATAAGAAACAACCTCTCCACTTGCTGCAGATGTTTTGGTATTTCCATTATAAAAATCTCCAGAATTGTTCATTCCAGTATATACAACAATACCACCAGAACGTTCCTGAGAGTTCGCTAAAAAGTTTTCTTGATCATTTAGTGTTTTAACCTGAACTTGTGGCAATCCAGTCGAATAGTTACCTGGACCATATCCAAGATATTCAAAGGTGTGCCCTGACGCACGAAGAATAGAAGGTCTTCTGAACTCAATTGCAATTGGATTAATTCTACGAATCAACGAGTTGACATCATGATTTTCTTGAACTGTTCCAAGAGATCCACGAATTACAGTTGCAGAAGTATCATTACCACTGCTGGTAATTCTCATAATTTCATTATCAATTTGAATATAACATCCAAGTGGCAATCTTTGTGCTGTTCCAATACCAGTATGACTAATATTAATTGTGCTTCCTGTTGTTAACTCAGATGTTAAAATAAATGTTTGATTATCATAAAAAGAGACATTACGTGTTCCAAAATTTTCTCCATTTTCATCAGAAATTGCATTATTTGAAGAAAGTCCATGTTTTAAAACATATCCATTTGTTGCCGAAATTGAAGAGTTTGTAAGTGCTGTAAATGTCGTTACACTTTCTCTCTTATCGACAATGTAATCTCCTATATTATTATTATTAGAATCAATTACACGGAAACGATTTCCAGAAAGAAGACCATGAGCATCGTAAGTTGTAAATGTTGTAATACCTGCTGAGGAGTTGTATGCTGTCCCGCTAATTCTAATTGATGAGTTAACGACAAAAGCGTATTGTCCAGTTTGTATTGTTGGATCTCCAACAGTTTTAGCGATTGCAATTGATGTTGAAGATCCAATAGAAGTAATTCGATAATAACCATCTGTTACTGTTCCTGCACCGGTGATTTGAACAACGTCACCAATGTTTGTAGAAATTCCTGATGTTGAGACTGTGTAAAGAGCACCACTTCCAGCACCAATTTTACTTTGATCAAAATATAGAGATCCAGCAGTATAACCAGATCCAGGTGCCATAATTTCAACAGAAGTTACAATTCCACTACTCACAATTACTTTTGAAGTTGCACCACTCCATGAACCTGTTTGAGATCCATTAAGAAGTTTAACATTATAATATGTTCCATTTGTATAAGATGTTCCACCATTTGAAATTGAACCAGTTACAATTCCTGAAAGACCATGAAATCTTGCAAAAGTTAATGTTGCAATTCCAGAACTTGATTCAACAGAAGAAATTGTAAGAGCAACTCCAACATTTTTAAGAGAGAGATCTGTTGTTTCACGTGTAATACTTTTCTTTAGATCATTTGTCTCAACCGCACCAATTGGAGCACGTTTTGCAAATGTTTTTGCTGCTTGAGGGTTATCATTTACATTATCTCTATCTAATTGAGGATATAAATCGACAGGTAATTGTCCATACTTAAGATTTGTAAAAAGATTTGCACTAATTGCATTACTTGAGTTTAAAACATATAAGTGATAAATTCCATCTTGTTGATTGAAAATATATGGAGAAATAATTTCATTTCTGTAAACAAATAAATTACTTTGCCAATCATTCCTTTCAAATCTTGGTAGATTTTGATCTCTAGTTGATGTTGTATCTGTAAATGTTCCAGCAGATTGTGTTACGCCCGTAATTGTATTTGTTGTTGTATATCTAAAGGTATATGCATCAATAATATTAGATACAATGAATCTACCATTGTATCCAGAATCAAATCTTCCCGTAGAATTTGTTGAACTTTTAACATTTCTAATTGTTACTACTTCACCAACTTGAACATTATGTGGAAGTTCAGTTAATACCGTAACTACATTTGAACTTTCTGAACAAGATGCAATCAATCTTGGATTTTTTAAATATGCATAATCAGTGCTTGCAATGCTAGTTCTTGTAAAATCAGTGTCAGTTCTAACACCTGTAGTGCTGGATTCTTGAAGAATAAATCCCGTTTCTGGATCTTTTGCGTTTGCAAATTCTTTTGGAATAACAACTCTCAACTTATAAATTTTTTCGTCTAAACTTCTTTCATCAGAAATACGCTTCACATAAGCAAGATCTGTTGTTGGACCAAAAGTTATCGTTCCACCAATACTCAATGCATTATAAATTTCATTGTTTTGATTAACGTGAATAAACCAGTTATTATTTTGACTATCAAATTGAATAGGTGATCCAAGTTCTCCAGATTCCCTGTCAGAAACTCTACTTAAAATGTGAAGATTTGTACCACCTACAACTTGAATTGGTTTGTTTTGAAGAGCATTTGTATACGATGCTGCAAGTTTTACTGTATTATTATCTCCAGGATTAATTGCATAGTAAATTTGATGAGGATCAATATTTTCTGGCAAATCTCCATCATCACTTATGATTATGATCTTTTCACCCGTTAACAGATTGTTAGATCCAATTGTAAATGATGTCGTAAATCCAGTTGGAGGTGTAGTGGTTGCATCATAAAATTTAACAGAACTTGTTGTTCCTAATGCAGTTGTAAGTCCAGAAGAACTAATTGCATTATTACACATGTAAATATTTGCTTCACTAGTTCCAGTTCCCAAAGGAACGTATAACTTATCATTTAATTTTGCACCGATTCGATATCCTTGTGTAAGAGATGATGGGGCAACATTAATTGAGTTAAATCCAAAAAGATAAAGGTGACTTGAGATACCAACTTGAGTTGTAAGTCCTACGTTTAAAGATAACCACTCAATGTTATCTTCAACAGAAGAAACTGATCTTGGTGTGACTATAGAGGTAATAAAAGCTTTATTATCCTTATCAAATGCTTCTTTTTTAAATCCAGAAGAATTTAATGAAATTTGACCAAAGTTTGAGTTTGAGTTTGTAATTGATGCATCACCACCAGTTTCTGCATCAAAATGCTTATTAAATCCAATTGCAAATACAGAAACAATTTGAATGAAAGCATCATTTGTAATTTTAATATGACTTGTTTCCCATCCTTGACGATAGATAGCGTCTGGATCTAAATGATAAACTCTATTTGTATCTGTTTGAGATGCTCCATTTGGAAGATCTCCACCAGAAACAGTAGTGTAATCAATTTTTTCATAAGATCTAGAAGATTTATTATATTTTGCAAAGGCACGATCATCCTTTTGAAGAGATACTGCAGTAAATTGTGCAACAACGGTGCTTCTAAATCCTGATGCTTTGCTACCATCAGCATGAAGACCATTCATACCCCAGACAGAGCGTAATGAACAGTTAAAAATGTAAGGGGATGCGCCAGATACAGTATCAGTCTCAACTGTTACTGTCGCTCCGGCAGCACTTGGACTTGGAATTGTAGGAACTGTTGAAAGAAGGTAAGTAAATGATGTTGAACTTAAAACAGATTGAACAGTTGTTGAAACATTATAAACCCCTACACCAACTCCTTTAACTTTAATTGGAGTACCTACGTTTAAACCATGCTCTGTTGTGGTTGTAACTGTAACACGTGCGTCTGCAACACTGCCATTACCAGAAAATATTGAAGCAATTGTAATTGGATCTGAAGCAAAAGCACCGACAATTTGAAACTCTGGATCTCTCTTTGCAAAACCAAGAGGATTCGTTGGATATTTATCTTCTGCTTTAATTTCACGATATGCATTATAAGCATTTGAGACTTTGCTATAATACATATCAAGATCGGTGAGACCTGTTGCAGTTCCACCAGCACCACCAATAGGCAATGTAATATTATTTACACCATCACAAAATTCAAAACAAGTTACTTTATGGTGTGAAAAATTAGGTGTTGAGCGATAGATTGATGAAAAATCATCTGGATTTGTATATACCGTGCTACTTGCATCTGCATCAAAAATAGAAAATTGCCAAAAATAACAAGCACCAGTAATTCTAAAAATTGCAGATTTAGATACAGTATCATCTGTTGGATTTGGAACATATTTTGGACGAATTTTGGTCTTTCTTAAATCAAGACCAACAATAGAAGTTCCTCTTGGAACAACAACACCACCATACCAACTATTAAACTTATAAAGAATATTATCTTCTTGTGCAAGATCAAAGTTTGAATTTAATCCAAGTGAAAAAACATTTGTAGCAGTATCTTGACCACCAGATCGATTGACTGCTTTTGCTCCACTGTTATTATAAACTGCATATCCAGGTCTATTATCAATTAAATGCTCACCGGGAAATAGTAAAATTGTGGTTTTTTCTACTAAATCATTATTATCTCCAGCAATATATGAGAATCTTGCCGCTTCTAATAATGCTCTTTGTATTGTTTTGAAAGGGCGAGCAAGAGAATTACCTTGATTCTCAATACTATCAGTTGAATCAAGATCATTTGGATTGACGTAAAGAATACGACCTTCTGTATTCTTGATAAAATTGTCAAGTTTATTCAGACCCATTTTTATTGATTTTAACTCTTATTATCTTCTATTTAGTTAGTCAAATCTTCCTCATCATACTCATATTCTATCTCTTCTGGCATATCTTCAGGATTTTCTAACTCAACTGGAAAGAGACAGGGGTGTGCCTCCTCATCAATCAAGTAGAAAGAACTTCTATATAAATCGTCTGGTTCAAATGTGCGATTCTTATCTGCTTCTCTGCACAAATCTTGATCGTATAAGTGTCCCTCTGGCAACTCATCGAAGGTAAATGGAACAGAGTTGATAAAATACATCTTCACAATCATACTGCCGTCATTGTACCAGCAGTATGCAGAATCTATACGATAAGACATAGGGGTTTTCCCATATCTTATATTTATTTTTAGTAGGAGCGGCGAGACTTGAACTCGCATAGCCGAAGCCGACGGATTTTCTTACCACTACGACTTTCGCCGCCTCATAGAGTTTGTGGTCTGGACTATACCTTCACCATATCTTGTGATTTAGGTGCTCCCCGTCTAGTCTCTACACCTTCATCTTTCGATGCTTGGCTCGGTATTGCCATTTTACAGGTTTCACCGAATTTGAGGAGTTACACTCATGAGGTTTCCCAAATGAGGCTCAATTTTACATAAGTCCGTTGTGTCTACCAATTCCACCACGCTCCCGTGATGTGAGACCATTATAACTCAAAGAGTTGTAGTGGTCAAGTGCAGGTTGTGGGGATCGAACCCACCTTAGCCGAATTATGAGTTCGGTGCTTTCAACCAGAGAGCTAAACCTGCACGATGGGAACAGCGGGAGTTGAACCCGCGCTAAGCACTTATAAGGTGCCCGCTCTAACCATTAAGCTATGCTCCCATAAAAAACTCAGAGTATCACTGAGCTTCGTTGTTTAATTCAGTGTGTATTCGTATCAGATCGTCGTCTGCGGGCATCATTACTGCTGCCTTTCCATTCTCATCCACAATACCTAAAGTTTCTCCATTTTCAACTCGTCCCATCAGTTCATCAAACCTCTCTTGAAACTCTTCCACTGTGAAAATTTCCATTTCCGATATTTATATTATAGCATCACTCGCCATAAACTGCAAGGTCTGCGTATTCAATTTGATCGGGTTCAAGATTAGCAGTGACAACTTCAAGGACGTTCATAAACTCTTGAACAGTATCACATTCTACCAGACGCTCGTTGCCTTGATCACTCAGGAGCAAGAAGGTACGACTGCATACATCAATTACAATGCCCTGTACGGTCTCTTGTGCAGTGCTCATGGGGTGTTCCGTTGATTACCCCCATATTATAGGGGGTCTTGGTGCTGGTGTCAAGAGGTCTTTAAGAGTAATTTTTAATTACACCAATGGACCCAACGATTCTTGTGTTTTCTTCTTGAAGATCTTTAATTGTAAAATTCTGCCCATATCTCTCAAACTCATATTCTCTTCTTTCAGTTTTAATTTGATTTGAGCTAGTAATTAAACTTGTTAGTTCACTTCTTAAAGATACAATTTGCGATTGCTTTGATGTTATAGATGATGCGTGTGAGACGCAAACTGAAGATGTACAAGGTATTCTGTAACAAGAAGACAAGTTACCATATAAACTTCCGATTCCAGACTGTGTAGAATCATTTTGTGTGTAAACTAACCACGTACCTATACCTACATTTGATGTGACCAAAAATGTGCTAGTACTATCAAAAGGATCTTCACCGTTATAAGTTGGTGAGGACATATTTTCACTATAAACTCTTACAACATCAGGAAAAACAGTTGAAACGCCAACAGTTGTTCCACACCCAACAGCATATGCATTTTGTGAAAGAGATACTATTTCCGTTTGAAGAACAACTATTGATGCTGCAATAGAAACTATCTTTTTATCAATGTTTGTACAAGGGGGTGAAAATGATTCGATGCTTTCTTGCGATTCTCCTTTACTCTCATTGAGGAAAGAGATTGCATCCGTATTTGCAGATAATTTTTCACTTAATATTTCACTTAGAAATTTCATTTATTTTCTCCTTCAGTTCTTCAATTTGTTTTTGTTGTTCTTTAATTGCTTCAATTAAAAGACCGACAATGTTTCCATATTGGACACCTTTGTATCCATCAGGATTTTCTCCAACAACTTCTGGTATGATTTGTTCAACTTCTTGTGCAATAACTCCAATTTGTGGTTGTTTAGTTTCTTTAAAGTCAAAAGATACTCCACGAAGAGCAGAAACTTTATCTAGTGCATTTTCAATTGTATGAACATTTTCTTTGAGTCGTATGTCGGAAGTTGGGAGTTTCTTACCTAATGCAAGTTCTGCTTCTAGATCCTTACCATTAATTCTAACCTTTCCAAAAAAATTAGTTCTACCAATAACGGTTAATCTTCCAGATATGTAACTTAGTCCAAATAGATAAACTCCAGAAAAATTCAGAATTTTTCCCCTAGTTCCTATAATATTTGGAGGTGCTTTTAAATTAAATGGATTTTTAAGCATCCATAAATTTCCACAAACAGCTTGCTCACCAAGAATTAAAGAATTACTTTGTCCTATTAACTGCCCAGTGACTTTTACATTTTGATTAAAAGTGCTATTATCGTGATAAAATTTTTCTTTACCTTTTTCAGGAAGAGTTGGAAATCCAATTAAACTGAATAAAGTATTTACTACTGACATTAACCTACTCCTACAATTGCTTTAATTGCGCCAATTACATTTAATCCACCAACAAACACATCAGTAATATATTCATTTCCTACAGGTGAGAGTGAGAATGCTCTCTTTCCAAAAGAGTCAAGAATAGCATTACCAGTCAGTGCTACTTGATCTATTTTGTTTGCTTTCATAATAATGCGACCAGATCCTGATATTGCATTAATATTTCTACCCGCTTTTAAATCTAAATCTTCTACTGCCTCAATCATAATAGTTTTTCCTTTGATCTTCACTGTACCATTACTCATTGCAGTGATACAAATATCTCCACCCATTCCAGTGAGACAAATATCAACATTTCCCTCAGATCCTGTATTTCCAGCGACGATTTCAATTCCTTTATCATTTAAAATCTTATAAGACCCTGTTTCAGTAAAAGTCTGCAAATGAACATCATTATCATTTGTATAAGCATACATGTGATAAACAGATGTTCCATCCATTCCCATTAAGGGATCATTTGTAGTAATTCTAAATTTTGGTCCTACACTAATATAATCTCTTGCTTCGTAATTTCTATGAGTCATTTTATGTTGGACAATCTATTGATGTTTGAATACCTACTTTATCTCTAATTGTTTGTTGAGATATTGTACCAAGAATTGGTTTCAAGATAGCACCAAATCCAGTGTCTGAGTTAACTGTAATTACAGGAATATCAGAAACCTCCAAAATATTTAGAGGTGTTGCCGAAAGTATTCTACCATTATCAACTGTTAAACTATAAGTATTTCCAAGATTATCGGTTGCAGTATCATTGTTAGAGTATTCTAATCCAGCAGTTTGTACTATAACATCAGTAACACCATAAGCATCTTGATTTTGCACTAATGGATATCCTTCACCAGAAGATAGCATATAAATTGCAGTTACTTCTCCAGCATCATTGATTACTGCTCTACCTTTTGCACCATATCCTAATCCACAACTATCACTAAATTCAACAAAGGGTGGAAACCGATATCCAGAACCAGGATTTGTAACTACAGATCCAATAATACTTGCAGTCTGTGTTACATTATTGATTGCATTTATGAGTGGATTTCTAGCACCAAGAATGGCAATTGCTGTTGCTCCAGATCCTCCTCCACCAAAAATGTTAATTGTAGGAGAACCACAAGTCGCTGGGAATGTTGGAATACACTCACCCAATCCGTTGACAGCATCCTGTAAGATATCGTTTGAGAATACATCTGCAATTCCTGCAACACCTTCAACTGCAGAAGTTACATCTCCAACAACACTACCAATAGTGTTTGCAATATCAAAAATACTATTAAATGATTCTAGAGGATCTATACTACTCTTTGGACCAACTCCAACTACCCATTCTTTAGTTCCATCACACTTATTATTGCTTTGATTACAGTCAAAGAGACCACCAGATCCACTAAATAAATCTTTTGCACTTTTAATAAAATCAACAACACTAAAAACACCACCCAATAAAGCAGAAATACCATCTAAAGCAGAAGATAATCCATCAGCAATCGCATCGGTAATTGTATTAATAAGAGATCCGATGAATTGCTCTGCTATACAAGTTACAAATCTTTCAACATTTTCGAGAAGTGATTCAAGTAACTGAATAATCAAATCTTTAAGACCCTCAACAATTGCATTTGCGACACAAGAAAGTGCTTCTTCTAGAACTTTAATCGGAATTACAAAAACTTCATTAGACTTATATCCTGCAGTATGTGCTGCTGCTGGACTACCAGTTGCAGCAAGAACTGACCCATAAACACTAATATACAGTGCTTGTAATGCTTTTGGAATAATTCCTGGATTTTTCTCATCACCAACTAGATACTCATAAATTATATTAAAAATTTCACCAACTAACCAGTTGACTGCACCTTTAATTACCTCAGCAGTATTTTGAATTGCCTGTTTAAAATCAGAAATTTTTCCTTGGGCATCTTGTATATCTTTAAGTAAATTATCAACTTCGGATTTTACTGTTTTAATTGTTGTATCTTCACAAGTATCGGCAAATACAACTTTTTTTCCAATACCACTATAAGCAGATATTTCTTTTAATCTTGCTGCTACTTCTGGAGGAACTGCTCTTGGACTTTTTTGAGATTGCTCTGTTGCTTCATTTGATTCATCAGATTCTATTCTACCAGTTCCTTTTGGACTTTTTACTCTAGATGTGTGTCCAGTAAAAGGAGTAAAAGGATTTTTATATTCGGCAGTTGACCAATCACTTGTATGACCAAGTGTTCCCATAATAACTGGGATTTGTGCATTATCACCATCCATGAAAAATCCAATGACCATATCGCCAGGTCTTATTTTTGGATTTACTGCATACTTTGCTGCACCACTTCCAGTAGTAGTTGGGAACATAACCTGCGCCCATGGAAGATCATCATTTGATAATTCAGAAACGTCTAAAGGATGGTATCCTATAATTCTAACTTTGTATCTGTATCCCCATCCACCACCATTTGCTTGCTCTTCCCACGATTCTACCGGTGCAATTTGACCTAACCACCAACGAAAACCGTCTCTACCAATAAAATGACTTTGAAGTAATGATTGATCTAACATTTACGTTTTTCTTGCCTCTACATTGACTCCAAATGTATCACGAATGAGTTTCATAGATGTATATGAATTCTCAACATCAAAATGATGACATAGTTCTTTAATCATATATAGACCACTTGTTTCAGGGTCAAATTCTTTTGCATTTGATTGAGTGATTTTTGGAAAGTTGCATTCAATGATATCACCAGCTTTTAGATTTGTATTTGACGGTACAACAATATTAACAACCTGAGTAAACAATGTGTTATATCTCATGAGTGATTGTGATTGATAATCTATTGGATCTGCATTTAGATTTTTAGATACATCTTTTTCCATTGTTCCAACATCTAAAATTCCAGTGATAATTCTAGTTGGAATATCTCCAAGAGTTTGACTTGAATTATTATCTAATCTTGGAAGATTAAATGATTTTCTTCCAAGATTACTTGTTTTTCGATCATAATTACTTTGTTTGAATACTTCTTTACCTGGAGATGTGATTGTTCCATTTAATGGATTAAAGAAAATTCTATAATTTGCATAAGTTCCTAAACGAAGTTTTTCAAGTAAATTTTGATTTTTATCAACATAGTAATTCAAAATTTTAAAATCATTATTTACTTTTTTATCATTCTCATCATAAGATGTTTGAGATTCTGTATAAGTATAAGTTGCTTTTGGACTTTGTTTCATTAGTTCATCAAGAGATCTAAATTGAAACCCATCTTGAGTTTGATAGAAGACAAAACCAGCAGTAGCACTTCCAGAACTTTCAGGAACTGCTTTTGATGCTAACCAAACTAAAACTGTAAATGGTTTTCTTAGATTGCCAATGAAACCATATTTGTTAGATGAAGGATTTATTGTTCCTAATTTATTTGTTTTTAATGTATCCCTTAAAATTGCCGATACAGAATCACTAATTCTTAAAGAAGTTGGAAATTTTTTAGAAACTCTTACTGTTTCATTCGTGATTGCTTCTCTTGATACTAAATGCAAAGTAAATGTTTCTCTGTTTGTTTCAGATATTACATCAGTGATGCTTGAAACATAAAAATAGTCATCTGCTTTCTTAGAAAAATTTAATCCTGGATTTGTTGCTGAGTTGCCAGCGATATTTAAAGAAACCCTTTCTCCCCCACGAAGAGGAAGACCATTATAAATTGACTGCTTATCCCCACTTTTACCATCTGCTGGTGTGATAACATTTCCATTATCAATGACTTTAAGTTTTGCAGTGATTGTTGGTGAAAAAATATCTTCATAATACTCAAATAAAATAGCACCAGTTATTAGATCAATCGTTCTTGATCCGTCATTTGATTCTAAAATAAGTTCATTGTATAAGGACTTTTTAATTGACATTATAGATACGCCAGATCGAGCAAGAGTTTGTTCTTAATAAAATTATTTAACAGTTTAAATTCGGTGATTGTTGGAGTAACTGTAGGTTGTTGAGATGGGTATGATACTTGTGGTGCTTGTGCCTGTGGTTGTGTATCATCAATGAATATTATTTGTGATCCTTTTCTTTCGGGAGTCATTGCCGCTGGTTGTCCCATTCGTGAAGATGGGAAAGAAATTTGTGCGGGTGGAGTACTAGGTTGTGATGTTATTGCTCCAGGTTTAGCATATTTTAAAGGGTGTCTTTTTAACCAGGATCCTGGATCTTCAAAAGAAGTAAACTGCCCATTACTTTGTGGAGGATTATTTGAGATTTCCCAGTGTAAATGTGGTCCAGTTGATTCACCTGTGCTTCCAACATAACCCATCAAAGTTCCCTGATTAATAACTTGTCCAACACTTACAGAAGGACGATTTCTCATATGACCAAAGAAATGATATGCACCATACATATCATCTTGCCAAACAACCCAGTTTCCGTAACCAGCAGAAGATGCAGTTCCATCTATACCAATATGAGTTACTTTTCCAGGAAAATATGCATATAAAGGAGTTCCACTAGCAGCAGCAATATCATATCCTTTATGTTGTTTTCCCCATCTCATTCCTTTTCCTGAGGTTATTGTTGCTCCAGAACCAGGTTTAAATGGACTATATGGAACACTTAAAGGTTTATTACCCATTGATGCACCACTTGTTCCAGTTACAGGTGTAAAACTTGTTGCTAAAGGAGTTTGTGGAGTAACCGATGGTTTTTGTGGTTGTCCTGATGAAGGTTTAAAGTTTTTAATAAATTGATTGTGTTTTCTTCTCCGTTCAGCATAAACTCCTTTAGATGGATTCTCCCATTGTATCATCCAGTCATCTGCCGCCTCTTCTGGAGTATTAAACTGTTTTCTTAAATATAATGGAGTATTTGGATCATTCTTTATTGCAAAATCAACTTGTCCTTTCCAATTAGTTTTATAATCAGGAACTGCTTTTAAAAATGCGTTTTTTCTTGACGGAAAAGAATATTGAAATAATCCAACACCAGATTTTGTCCCACCTTTTTCAGTAACTCCAATTTGAAATCCACTTTCTCCTTGTATATTTGCCAAAATACCAAGTGCATGAATATGGGGCACTCCCAACTGTCTTAAATATGAATAAACTGCCTGAGGACTTACTGTTCCACTACTAGCAGTATCTTCTTCAGGAAACATAGTATCAGGTCTTTCTTCATCAAGAGCAGGTGCTTGTTCTCCGGTTTCTACAGATTCATTAAGTGGTGTGGTAAAAAGTCTGAATGTTTCTGTAATTTCATCACCTAAACCTTGAACTGCAAGATTAAGTTCATCAAAAGATTGTGCAACACTTCCCTCACTAAACGAATTAAAATCAAGTGTAATAATTGCATTGAATGAATTCTCTAAAACAGATCCAAATGATTTGATAATATTTTGCATATTACCGACCATATTATACATCGTTCTACCAAATATCTGAATTCTAGTTACAAACTCTTGACCCATAAAAATCCAAGTCGGTAGATTTTCTACAATCCATCCAGCAGTTATAAATCCTAAAAATCCAACCAATCTCCCTAAAGGTCCCTTATCACTTCTCCCTGCAAAGGCAAGTCCTCTTGAAGGAGATGTTGATACTCTAGAAGATTCTAACTGATCCTCAATTTCTTGTCTTTTTGCTGCTTCTCTTCTTCTAGATTCAATAAGTTGAGTATTTGCAAATAATTCTCTTTTAACTCTAGTATTTGTCGCAATAATTTTAGAGATATTACTAACAGAATCATTAACAGAAGAAACACTTCTCTTTGTTTCAAACAAAGATTTAGAAATATTGGTAATATTAATTGATGATGTTCTAAGTGAATCTGATATTGATGCCATCTTATGTTACCACATTATAATTTAACTGAGAATATAAAACATAAAAATTATCAGGATTTGCAGAGTTAATCAAAGGAACATCAGATAATGCTCCACTTGTCAATGGAACATTTGCTTGTTGATTAGCATTATTTGATGATTTAATCATTGTTATTGATGGTTGTGGTTCTGGCAACTGACCAACCTGTGTTGGTGGTTTTGCAGGTGGTGTAACTTCTGCTGGAGATGCTACAACAGCATCTGGCAATCTCATTTCGGACCAATTGTATCCTTTAGATGCTGCCCAAGATTTTGCTTGTTGCTTTTCTTCTGGAGTCATTTTACTCCATGCATCTTCAATTCTCCCTCTTGCAAAGGGATTATTTCTATATTGCCATGCCTGTTCAAATTTTGAAACCATTTCTGGACTTGGAGCAGATGGCATCATGGTAGTTTGTGGTTGCACTGCAGCAGGAGCAGGTGCTGGTGCGGCCGCAGGTGCAGGTTCTGCTGCTGGTTTTGGAGATTCTTTTGGTTTTTCTTCTGCTGCTGGTTTTAGAGATTCTTTAGGTTTTTCTTCTGTTAAAATTCTAGTATTTGTTTCAGTTTTTCCAAAAAACTTATCATAAATTTCTTTTCCAAACTTTTGACCTGGACCATATGCAAGAGCACCAGAAATAAGTCCTGTTCCTGGAATAGGTATTAAAGATCCTAAACCAAAAGCGGCAGCAGAAGTAATCATACCGCTCGTGGCACCTGCAACTGCTCTGGCAGGATTTTCTCCTCCAGCAATGTCAAGTCCTGTCATCAATGCACCAATTGCAATATTACTTCTTACATTAAGACCACTACCAGGTTTTGGTCCAGCAGGTTTTGGTCCAGCAGGCTTTGGACCGCCAATACGAGGGAGTAATGCTGCTGCAATTGCTAAAGGTTTTGCAATTAATAATCTTGTTAATCCAAAAGCAATTCTACCAATTGTATTTTTAACAATCGAAAATCCTGCACGAATTGCTAGTAAACCACCACCAATGATTGCAAGATTTTTAATAATATTAAATTTAATATTATTAAAGAGACTTGTATTCTTATCTTCAGATGCTTGTATTGCTTGGACAACTTGATTTGTTAACCAACCACCAAATAAAATTCCAAGTGCAGCACCAATTCTACCAAAGACATCATCTACCTTTGGAGTTAATTTCTGAACTGGAGTAACAAGAGCATTTTGTATCTTTTGCTCTAATTCATTCTCTTTACCAATTCTAACTTGTTGTTCTGCTAATCTTCTTTCTTTCTCTTGTTCTGCTCTTGTTCTAGATATTTCTTCAGCATTATCTTGTTGGAGAAGTGTTGCAATGCTTGCAAGACCTGTTCCTAACTTACCAATATCAGATCTTAATGCTTGAATATTAGAATTAAATCCTAAGAGTGCTTGCTCTTGAGACTGAATCACTCTAACATTCTGGTTATCAATTTCTCTTTTTCTATTTTCAGATTCTATTAATTGATTTCTGAAAACAGATTGATCAATTATTGATTTCTTTAAAAGTGCATTTCTAACTTCTTGAGACAGAGGAGATCCCGTGCCTGGATCTATTCCAGATCTACCAACTTTTTCGGGATCTAACTCAGCCATTTGTGTTGTTCTTTAAGTTTTCTTCTTCAATATATTGTTTGAGAAGAGCAATATAAACTTCCCTTTCCCAAGGTATAAGATTTTCTATTTCTGTCAATGAATATTTATGGTGTTGAACAAGAGAAAAGTTAGTTTTATAATATGACTCAAGATTTTCATGAGCCATTCCTAAGCGAAAAAACTTGATAACCCTTCCAGTAATACTTCACTCTCAACTCCAGTATTTGGATTCTTGACTTTAAGTGTATGAGAAAGTTTAGGCATCGTTGCAAAAAACTTTTCAACTTCTTTGAATTGCTTTGAACTTAACTGATCAATAAATTCAGAAAGTTCTTTTGCTGTGCAATCAGATGCTGACCAAGATTCTTCTTCATTATAAACTTGTTCCACACAAGACATAATCAAATCAAAAGTATCATCAACACTCATGTTAAAGTCATTTCCAAAGTTTGTTTTGATAAACTCTTTCATTGATGGATACTTCATTCTAAGAGTTAGATTAGAATCTAATTTAATATCTCTAGAATGTTCTTCATTTACACTAATTTTAATATCATCAAGATTAATGCTGATTGGAACTTGTGTTTGACCATCATCAGGACAAGTAATTAAAACATCAACATTTTCACCAACAGACTTTCCACGAATATTAAGAAACAAATATTCAATATCAAAGGTTGCAAGTTGATCAACCTTAATTCCTTTTGTTAAAATACAATTGCTAATGACATTTTTAACAGCATCAGCAATTTGTTTTGAGTCTTCACTCTCCATTGCAATAATCAAGATCTTTTCTTCTTTTACAAGAAAAGGGCGATATTTGATTTCTTTTTTAAGAGATGGAATTTCTAAACTATAAGACGGAGTTACAACAGTGGGTAATGGCATATTCACCTACAAATCAGATAAAATTATTTATCTATACTTTTGCAGATCCGTCCCGTAAAGAGACTCATATAAAGTTTGACCAGCAGGTAACAATTCTACACCATTTGAAGGAATAGATCCAGGAGATCTTGGAACTAATCTTGGTTTTGGATCTCTTTGTGGTTGTTGTGGAGGTTGCCCGACTTCGTTATTATTATCAATATTCTCAAAAATATCTTTACTATAAGATTTACCAACTACATAACGCTCAATTTTAAATGTTGCTTGCATAGACATCACGTTTGATTGTGAGTATGAAACTGGAATTGATGCAATATTATAAGGATACAAACCGATAAAAGTATATTCCAATTCTCTCTTATAATCACGATCAAATTTAATAATACGAGTGCGATTTGATTTGTAATATTCCGGATACTGCATTCTAGTAAAATATCCTTGATCAACATTATTATTGATTGGATTTAATTGACTATCAATTGGATTAGTAGATCCACTTGCGATGAATTCCATCCAATGTTCAAGAAACTTCAAGGTTTTATAATTTTTATCGACATAAAATTCTAGACTAATATCTTGATAGACTCTACGATGAGCAAAATTTTCTGTGATTCCAATATAGTTTCCAGAAACTTCTGCTACTGAAAGTTGTGTTGTTGGAAGAGCAGCATTATTACATAAAAGTCCAACATCTTCTGCAATGAATCGACGATCAATTCCTTTTCTACTTAGATAAGATAATAATTGTGGAGGAAGACCACCAAACTTTACTTCATAATGAGAAGTTTGAGCAAGGTTAGTGAATAATGGTTTTATATCCGATATTCTACGGGGTCTAACTGCCACTCTAAATACCTTATATGAGTCTTATAGTATAAGTATTTAGATGTCATACAAAGGAAAATATAAACCATCATTTCCAGATAAGTATCGTGGAGATGTTACAAATATCATATATCGTTCTTTATGGGAAAGAAAATTTTGCACTTATTGCGATCTAAATGAAAATATAATTGAATGGCAATCTGAAGAAAAAGCGATTCCCTACCGTTCTCCAGTGGACGGGAAGATACATCGTTACTTTCCAGATTTTCTTATTAAAGTCAAAGAATCGAATGGGTCAATCAAAAAATATATGATTGAGATTAAACCATCAAAGCAAACGGTTCCTCCTATCAAACCTCAAAGACAAACGAAGAGATATATCAGTGAGGTTTATGAGTATGCTAAAAATCAATCAAAGTGGGAAGCAGCAAAAGAATGGTGTGCTGATCGTGGATATGAGTTCAAAATCATCACAGAACACGAACTAGGTATCAAGTAATGGCACTCACAGGATACGAAAAACCATTAGATCAATATAACCAAAAAGAATTAGTAGAAATTGCTAAAGAATATAATCCTTATTATCAGACAGCAAGTGGAAAGGGAAAACTTGCAGGATATGAAAGATTAACTAAGCAACAACTGATTAATATTATTAAAGTTGATATTGATTATATTGAAGCAAATCCAAAACTTCCTAGAAGAGTTAAAGGTCCCACTTATAGTAAAAGTAAATCAAAAAGTCTTACTGAGTTAAAAGAATCTTTATTAGGAGTAGAAACCCCCGATGAGCTCATGAATGAAATATTATCCAGACTTAGTGGAAGTGAAACACCTCTTCCACCTGCTCCTGGAAGATATTATACTTATGTTTATTATGCTAAAACTCCAAGAATTCTTTATGATCGATACCCATTAATTATTGTTGATAGTTTATTACCAAAAGGATTTAGAGGTTTTAATTTTCATCTTGGAAAATATAGACAATACAATACTCAAGATGGAGATCGATTAGTTAGCGGATTATATGAATTGAGCAGAGATGAATTTTCAATTTTACTAAGAATTCCCTACGGAAAAATAATTCAAAACTAACAATAAATAGTTAGAAAAAATAAATGGCAGATTACTTCCGATATCCGATTAAAAATATTGGAAATCAAGACGACTATTTTAAGATTCAGGTGATTGAATATAAAGCACCTGGTCTTAATTTAACGGGTGGTTTTGCATTAAGAACAACAGAAGAAGCATTAAATCAATCTGGAAATATCAAAAATTCTCTGGCAACAATTATACTTCCAATGCCAGCAAATATTCAAGACAATAATGCTGCAGATTGGACATCTGGAACTATGAATCCAGTTCAAGCAACTCTTGCTGCAGGTGGAAATAGTGCTATATTAAGTTCCAATCTTGTAGGATCGGTTGGGGAATCAATTACAAAAGCATTTGGAAATATTACTGAAGCCATAAAATCTGGAGAAGGTCAAAAAGCAACTGCAGCAGGTGCAGCAGGTGCAGCAATGGCGGCAGCATTAGGTCAAGGAGATATTAATTCAATTATTTCCAGAGCAACTGGACAAATTTTTAATCAAAACGTTGAACTACTATTTAATGGTGTAACTCTTCGCCCAGCATATCAATTTTCTTTTGATATGGTCCCAAGATCTCAAAAAGAGTCTGAAATGATTAAAAATATTATTAGAATATTCAAAAAGAATATGACTCCTCGAAAAGGGACACCAGACCAAAATGGTGGTGGTTTATTTGTTAAAGCACCAAATGTATTTAAGTTAGAATATATGAGTGGTGGAAAGCAGCATCCATTCTTACATCGTTTTAAACCATGTGCTTTAACACAAATAAGTATTAATTATAATGGTTCTTCACAATATGCAACATATGCTGATGCAACTCCTGTTCATATGCAAATGACGTTACAATTCCAAGAACTGTCTCCAATTTACAATGAAGATTACAAAGAAACCGATATTGGAGTTGGTTACTAATGTCTTATTTTAGAACACTACCAAACTTAGAATATCAATCATTCTTATCAGATAAGACTTCTGTTGATGAGTATTTAACTGTAAAAAACTTATTCCGTAGAGTCAAACTTCGTGATGACTTACAAAATGTTTTTACAGTTTTTGACAAATATCAAATCATTGATGGTGCTCGACCAGATACTATTGCGGAAGAACTTTATGGTAGTTCGCAATATGATTGGGTTATTTTAATTACTGCAGGAATTACTAGAGTTAGAGATCAATGGCCGCTGTCTGATGCACAAGTTTATGATTATGCAGAGTCAATTTATGGTGCAGATTTAAATTCAATTCATCATTATGAAACAACGGAAGTCAAAGATTCTGAAGATCGTTTAATTCTTCCAGCAGGTAAAGTTGTTGATGTTGACTTTACAATTCCAAAACCAGGAGATCCAACTGCATCTTTAAATCCAGTTGTTGGTATTTCAAACTATGAGTATGAAGTTCTAAAAAACAATGACAAAAGAACCATTTATGTTCTCAAACCAGTTTATTTGCAACAAGTTTTAAATGATGTAAGAAAGGAGATGACTTATGATCAATCATCTCAGTATGTTAATGATAAAGTAATTAGAACTGAGAACACAAGAGCGTCAAGTCCACAATAATTTTAATTTCTTATCAAAAACCATCACATATCGGTGTTTGCGGGAGCGTTCTTTCCATTCTCCTGCAGCACCTTTAACTTTGCCTCTAGAGTGTTTAGTTCCGTCTGCATAATAGAAATCTTTCTTTGGATCTGAAAGTCCGCAATATTTAAAATTACAAGCGCGATAGATTGTACCATTGTGGAAATCACTATCAGCGTAAGAGATGATTGCTTTAACTTCAGTATCCTTCCGTAACTGTCTAATCGATCTTGAAACAAACCAAGAAGTGATATTATGCTCGGTTCCTTGTGTTTCGGGGTGTATGCAAAGACGGGAAAGTTCAAAGAGTCCTTCTTGTTCATTCCGTTCTAATCCAAATGCTCCTTTTGCAATTTCAGGTACAGGAAGTCCAGTAAAGATACAGACTCCCTGAATACCACCAATATTCAACGGGCAAAAGTCATTGCCCTTATAAAGACCGTAGTTGTAACCTGACTTAAAGGATTTGGAAAAGTCCTTAAGATAATGAAACCGCAGAAGTAACTCTGCGGCTTCGGATTTACTTACACGGTCAATGTAGTAATCTGTTTTCAATCTTCGGCAAGACGGGCGAAATACGACAACGCATCATCATCGTCATCCTCCACAGGTGCCGCAGCACGGCGAGTAGGTTGAAGATTGTTGAGTTCACTGCGAAGATCTTCATCAAGGTCTTTCACAGGACCACGAGTATTATCCTCATCAAACTCTTCAGGGTCCTGATAGCGAGGAGTGCCTTTGGTGCCAAGCACATAGTCCAGACGCTTCTTCAAATCATCATAAGACTTGAACTGATCGGCAGCAACGAGTTCAGCAAGCGAATACTGCTTTTTCCAGATTGCTTCCATTGCGTCATCGTCGTCCAGAAGAGGGGCAGATGCAGCAAACTCAGAGGAGTCATAGTTACGATAACCAGCAACGTTCTTTGCCTTCAGTTTGAAGTTGGCACCTTGCCAGAAGTCAAATGGATCAATTGCTTCCTCATCTTCAAACTCAGGTTGCATTGCAGCGGTAAGTTTATCAAAGATCTTCTTACCATACTTGAACAGGAAGACCTTACCTTCGTTGGCGGGGTTCGCAGGGTCCTTCACCACGTAGATGTTGGAGATATAAGTCAGTTTACGCTTTTGCTTACGTGCCAGTTCTTTACCAGCATCAGTGCCGTTGTTCCACAGTTCGGAGTTCAGTTCGGACACAGGATCCTTCTGATTCAAAGTGGTGAGACTGTTTTCAATATACCAACCACCAGAACCCTGAAATGCGTGACTGTAGAGTTTCACGAACGGCAGGTCTTCACCGTTAGGAGCAGGGAGGAAACGGATCACGGCATAACCATTATTTGCTTTGTCGCATTCTAATTTCCAGAAGCGTTCATCACTAGAACCGCTACTAGTATTCATTTTTTCTACTTCTTTGACCAATTTGGCAGTAAGATTGCCCAGCTTGGACTGTTTTTTAAGGTCGGAAAACGACATTTGGATTACCTCGGATAGTTTGGATTCGGGGGATTTACTTAGATAGTATAGCGAAGATTGAATCACCTGTCAATATATTGCTTGAGTGATTCAATGGTCTTGTTCATACTACTGAATAAAACTTGCATATCAGTCTCTGGTGGGAAACCCATCAAGGCAACTGACTTGCGTAGGTTCTCTTTCATTTCAACCGCTTGAGGGTCGTCTGAAAGGGACAACCTAGTATACATCACTCTCTGCTTTTCTAGCAAGAGCTCAAGTTTCTCAATGTGCTCCAATTTGGTCTCACGGGACATTCCACCGAAAGTTAAAATACTTCCGTAGATTTCTTCTTGTAACTTGTTAATTTCTTTCAGTTCTTCCTGAATAATATCAGAATCGAAAAAGCTACTCATCTATAATGTCCCTTAAAATTTTCTTGTAATTGAACACGTCAATATTTAGAAATGGTTTATACTTTGAAATTTTCAAACTGACGGTTTCCCACACTGGGTCCAGGAGTTGCTTATCAAAGGTCTTCCCGAACAGGAATATTCTATCCCATATAGTAAAGGTTTCTATACTAATCTTCCCGCTCAGGAACTTTTTTAGAATGACTGGATGTTGCTTTGAAGCATCAAGAACCTGCTTTAAGTTGCTTTCAGACAACATATCTTCCGATTCTTGCTTGAAGATATAAGACAAACTTTGCTGGCGTCTCATCCAGTCAGCATAAGTTCTCTCACCCGAATTGATGATCTCACCGATCCAGAGATTACCAGGCGTGTCTGATGCTACAAAGTTTGATACTAGAAAATCTACAATTTCCTTGTCCGAAAATTTGCGACTCGTGCGTTCGAAGAAATACTTATCTTTGCGTCGATTAAAGGACGTTATACTCGCACGAGTCTTCGCACCGTACTTAAAGAAGTCGTATTTTGGATTTGTAAAATGATTTTTGAGTGACAGATAATGTTGATAAGTTTCAAAGGGTGTCACGGTCATAGAGGCAGTTTTGCTTTCGAAGTTCGCTTCATAAAGTTCAAACGGGTTGCATCCCATTTGAGTCGCTCTTTCAGAGGTTTTGAAATGAGTTTTGTTACTGATTCTACTTCAAGACTATTGATTTCACAATAGTGAACGATTGCGTCAATATAGTTGAAGTTTTCTTCTGCAACAATCTTTTCAATCTCAAGAGCAAACTTAGAAGGAGTTAAAAACTTATTTTCGATTGCCTGTTCCAGTTCTTTATTTGGTTCCATAGAGTTCCAGTTTATCTCTAACAAACTTTCTAATGTATTCTGTGAGAAGTTTGATGTACTTTGATTTGTTTCTTTCTTCATAAACGACGCATTCTCCATTTTCACAAGCCATAATGATTACAAGTTTTTTGACTGAAATACCAGTCAGTTCGTATAGCATACATCCGTAAGCCATACATTGAACAAAGTAGTGTTCGATCCACTCTCGTGGTTTTGGTTTTTTAGAAGTTTTAAAGTCAATTATTGCTAACTCGCCGTCATATTCAGCGATACAATCAACTGTCCCAGCAATACCTAATTGCTTACTATATAGGGACCCTTCTAGGGCGTAAATATTATTTATGCGATTGAGTTCTGTTTTGGAGATTTTAAAGAGAAAATCTGATAGAGGTTGAACTTTTGGTAGGGTTTCATTTTTGAGGTGATGCTCAACAAGCGTGTGCATATCAGTTCCACGACTTGTTGCCGCTTTTGTAATACGATCTGCTTCTTCGTTACCAACTTTCTTACGCCAGTTAACAAAGATCTCCTTATTAAAATGACTGGTCACCGAAGTAATGGAGACCAGTCTTAGAAGTTCTTCTTCATCAGGTACAGAATAATAACGAACACCATCTATAGTTTCCCGTTCAAGTTTCGGGAGATTCAATTCAACGTGATCAAACATTAAAAACCTGCTTCCATTTTTGCAAGAATGTATTCTTTGACAAGTCCAGAACGAACAATATCATCTACACCAAACTCAATTATATCAAAGGATGGCATTTTACGCAACACGGTCATAAAGTCTACAATACCATTGCGCTCATTTGTTTTCTGCAAGTCGGATTGTGATGCATCACCACAGAAACAAATTTTAGTGTTTTCACCAACACGAGTGATGATCGAATCAAGTTCGTGGAAGTTTAGGTTTTGGAATTCATCTACAATGATAATAGAGTTATCAAGAGTCGTTCCACGAAGGAAAGAAGTGGACCAGAACTTAATAGTTTCTTGTGACTTCAAGTTACCATAAAGCATTTCAAAGTCTGCATCAGAAGGCATCTGGAACATATACTTCACCATATTCTTATAAGGAATCTGGTAAATATCTGCCTTATCTTCATGAGATCCAGGAAGAAAACCAATCTCTCTTGTTGCAACTAATGAACGGACAAGATAGATTCTTTCGTAAGGAGATTGCTCATCCAGAACGTCTTGGAGAGCATTATAGAGTGTAATAAAGGTTTTACCAGTACCAGCACAACCATAGGCAACAATGTGTTTGCCATTGACATATGAATCAAACAAACGTTTTTGATTGTCTGTAAGAGGTTCAATATCAATTAGATACTCAGAACTTAACGGTTTTCTGCGCTTCATTTGTTTCGCAGTCAGACCAACTCCAATAGGTTGGTCACTGTTGCCTCTTTTTCTTCTTGCCATACTAGATTTTCTTTACTCGTGAACCAGGTGCTTTTGATGCTTTATGAAGAATGTCATTCCATCCAGGATTTTTTGCGACAAGTTTATCCTTCCACTCACCCACCTCACCAGGAGAAGGGCAAGTAGATGGATCAGACCAGTCACGAGTCCAGTCTGGATTATCATTCTTCCACTGATCCCAGTCGTGGACACTCATTTCCACTTCTTTCTGTTCACCAGTTTTTGTATTCACTACGGGGTATGTGGCCATTGTTATAAATTCAAGATAATTTATTTAGAGTCATTAAATTAAGGACTCAAACGAGCACGGTGTAGTCTCTTTTCTTCATAATATTTCCAAACATTAGGTGCCCATTTTTGAAGTTCCGGAACCATAGCATCACAAAGTGCTTGAATTTCAATCTGAGCATCAAGTTTAGAACGAAGATCCATAAAGTGAAGAACAGAACGCAGATTGAAAGAAACTACAAAGTTCTGACGAATTGCCTGAGGGAGATAATCACGAATATGCTCTTCACACATACCTTCCATATAATACTTGGCATACTCCCCACACTCACTCAGAATGCGCTCTAACTTGCGTCGACGATGCTCTTGGGTCCATTCATACTTTTTACCTTTACGGTTGGTATAGAACCCCTCAGGGCGCACATAAAAGACTTCTTCAACATCAAGTTCACGATTAGCAACTTTCACAACTCTTTTTCCAGTATATCGTTGAGATTGAACATCCCAAGAAGTTCCAATACGATGAGTTCTTGCCTGAACAATTACATTATGAACAAATCCAGAAACTGAAAAGGTAATACCAGGATGTTCAATTGGACCCCAATGACCTCGTTCATTTGCTAAAAGTTGTTCAACAATCCATTCACCACATTCTATCGGTGATGGAACTTTAACTTCATGAATAGGAATCTCCGAATAATCACCCTTTCCTGCTTGCCAAATAACTTGCTCTGGAATTGGATAGCATTGGAGTTTTACAACTTGAAGTCTCTTATCAAGTTCAAGAAGATCGTTTGCTTTAATAGGTTTCATTTCTTACCAAATCCTTTTGAAAGTTTTCCTTCTAATTGTGCGAGTTCTTTCTTCACATCTCGCAGTTGTCCTTTCATCTCTATAATTTTTTCAGCAGTATAAAGATGCTCTTGTTTAACTAATCGTTCCAGAAGTTTAACAAGTTTTTTTGCCCTACTAATCGGGGTATCCATCATCATCCTCAAAAATTTCGTCGTAGTCGTGCCGTAATCCTTTCTTTACTTCCTCATAGTTCAAGTAACTTTGAGTATCAGAATACACTTCTGCTTTCAAAGAGTCAACTAAGAGTTCCAGATTACGGACGATGAGTTTGAGTTTGTCTTTGTCCATAAGAAAATATTCTCTCGATTCATTTTACCATAAAAAAAGGAGGGAATCAATCCCTCCTTTGAATTATTTTGCCGCTACCAGCGTAGCAAGAGATGCTTGTTTACGACGTTGCTCTTTTTGCTTTTGCTCTTTAATGAGTTGAAGGAAATTGAGTTTTTTCATTTGTGCCCCTCCTTTACAAACTTAATACCACGATAGGTTTCGTTGTATTGTTGGGGTTGCTGCATCATCTGCTGTTGATATGCAATACGCTTTTCGGTATCGTATTCAACACCGCGATAAACTACTTTCGACATTGGTTTTCTCCTTAGTTTTTAGGTTAAAGAGCGTTCCTTCAGTCGGCTTTTGCGTCTACGAAGCAACCTTTTCTTGTAACTTGTTTAATCTCCCAAACAATATCATTCTTTTGTTGAGAAGTCAGTGTTTGGTTGATATTAACTTTACCAATCAAAAACTGTGCCTGTAAGCAAGTTAAGAAAAGTGCTTCCATAGATGAACGGCTTCGTTCCGAGTCGGCTTACTTCCGTTCGCTATTCGAAAATAGCGAATGAACGTAAGGGTATTATACCCTTGTTGATCGTATTTATCAACAATATTTTGTAATTTTTTATACAGTTTTAGAAAACTTTAAGAATCAAAAATTTTGCCGGAAAATTTTCCCCCGATCTGGGAAATCACTTCCGCTTTTTCTTTTGGGGTGCTTGATATCCCCAGAGTTTTGGATTGACTCTACCATGTCCGAAGTCAATACTCTTCAAGTTACTACGAAACTTATCCCAGTACATATCAAATAGTTTGATACGCCCACCTCTGGTTAAATCAAAACAGATCTTATCATCTACAAGATACTTGATAATGTATGCATCATTCGGTGCATCTTTTGTACACACATCAGCATATGAACCATTCTCGATCAGAATATCACAACCGTATCGTGACTTACAAGTTTCCTTCTCTGCTGGTGTCCAATGATCCATATGCTTTTTTGTGGTTTTTTCTCTCTCAATTACATCATTATGTTGACTCATATTCAGGAACGACCTCCCCAAATAATATCGGGATATGCTTCCGAAACAACTTCTTTGGTGATTTTATATTTTGTTTCCAGATTCTTATCCTTTACAAGGCAGATGATTTCTGCTTCAAGTGGATGAAGACCTTGAAGTAGATTAATGAACATTGTTTCTCTACGAAGAGAACTCAGTCCATCATTTCCACCTTTGATGAAATTATAAAACTTTGAATATTCTTTACGAATAGAAGAACGTCCCTGATCTTGTGACCCAAGTGAATTAGAACCAAGTTCTTCCATCTTACCGACTGCATCTGCAATCTTCTCACTCAAAGTTCCTTTGAAAGAGTCCATCTCATCGACAGCAGCATAAGGGACATCACCAGGAGGAAGTGCTGATGTAATAGTTTCGTCAAAGTTCCAAATGAACAATGCTTTTAGTGCAGGATGAGCATACTTTTGAAGTACCTCCACCTTCTTTGCGTTGCTTCTTTGTTTTGAAGCGGCATTGAAAATCTCAAAGATAAAAGGATTTGCAGGAAGTTCTGGAATGGATTCTGCAATTACCGTTGCTTTTGGTGCCGCTGGTTTTTTGGTGGCAGTCGTTTTAGTCTTAGTCGTCGCTGCCGTCGTCTTCTTCGTTGTCGTCATAATAGTTCTCAAAATTAAATGCAATTACTTCGTCAGGTATAAGATTTCCTTGGGAGTCAAACATTTCCGGATGAGGTCTTGGAATTTCCCGATAGTTCATCATATATTCTCTTGCTACCCAACCACCTATAAGTCCCACTATAAGAAATAAAACGGTTAGGAATGAACCGAATACTAGACTAACTGCTAACATTTCTTTTTCTCCGGGAAACTACTTTTTTCTTCCTTGAATGAAAGGAAAATTCAAAATAGATAGTTACTTCCCGATTGAAGAAGCAAACCATCTTTTCAAAAATGATATGGAATGGGTGTGTTTGCTTCTTTTTGCCTCCATTAAGTATGAGTTCAACACCACGATTAAAGTGGTCTTCCTTTTTATTTAGGGTCTCATCAGACGATTTGGTTCTCTTTGAGGAATTTGATTGTGTCAACGCATCCTCCTAACTTTTTATCATTACAAATTACTTGTGGAAATGTAGATCCTTCACCAAACTCTGCGTAAAATTCTTCTCTGGTAAAGTCTTGGTTTAAAGTATACATCACATACTTCTGTTCTGTCAAGTCCAATACTTGTTTGACCTTATCGCAGTATGGACAACCTGGTTTCGAATAAACTGTGAAATTCATATGTGTCGTTTTGTTTTTATTATATAGAAGTTTATGGGAATGCAAAAATTTTGCGAAATATATTTAATTTTATCCGAATTTAAAATATTATACTATCATATTCATATGATATTAAAAGATAAACTAATTTTTTCTCTATCAGTAGGTCGAGTTGCATGAAAAGTTGAACTCATAAAAATCAATATTCTTCCATCTAAAGTTTCATAATTATAATTTTCGAAAGAATTATTATCTTGGAAATTTGGTAGTATTGGTTGATGATCTACAATTGGTGACTTTACGTAAAAATCTGCCAGTCCACTACCAATTATATAAACAACCCCAGATAATAAAGAATTGTGATGAATGTGAGTTTCTTGATACATACCTGGTTGATAATAATTTAACCAACTACTTTTAATTTGATATGATTGATTCATATCAAATTTCATATATTTACAATATTCCTTTATTGATTCTTCTACTGATTTTTTTACTCTATAAAAATCAGGTAATTCTAAAATGTTACTATTATTTTTTATAGTAGAAATGCACTTCGATTGAAATGCATAGTCTCCCTGTTCAAAACATATTCTTTTTGCTATGATTTTTATGCTTTCGCTGATAAGTTTTGGATTATCTTTTTTATAAATGATTGTAGGAAACAATGTATCAAAGTTACTCATAAAATAAAAATCATAGCATCAATTTATTAGATATGCAAGATTTATCTTAGTTGGTAACCATTGATTGTAAATCCATATTGAGCACCACTACTATCTCCTATTAAACCAGTGTTTCCTCCATTTGATCCGCTGATAACCATTGTAAACGAAGATATGGTTTTTATCTCTCCAAGATTTGTCTTTCCTTGATAATCTGGAGTGTAAATGTAGGGGAATTGAGTCCCAGATACATCGTTGATATAGAAATAACCAGGTTTTGGTGCTGTTGCTGGACCATTACCAGTAATCCAAGAAACTTTCAATGCCTGGGCACACATGGGTGTTGCCAAAGCAAATCTCCAAGCAATAGTTGTCCAACCAGATGATATTTCATAATATCCACCAGCTAGATTAGTTGCACTCCCACCCCAAGCAGTAAATGGACCACCATTTATTGAATACGTTATACTACTACCAGGAATAGGTCCAGTTGCAGTGGTGCATGATAGTGGTGAATCTGTTCCAGTTAGATAAGCAACAATAACTCTCCCAGATCCCCCACTACCTCCGGAACCGCCACCACCACCGCCACCAGATCCGGTGTTTGCAACTCCGTTACCACCGGTGCCGCCATGATTTCCTACGCCACCGCCACCAGATCCACCACTAGAACTTCCTACCCTAGATGCACCTCCGCCGCCGCCAGCAAAAAATTGAGAAGTTGGAGAGAAAAATGGAGTTGCGTTTAACCAAGAAATAGGTGTTGTAGGAAGACCTGCGCCACCAACACCAGGTTGATCTGGTTGTCCTTGGATTCCTGCCCCACCAGCACCTCCTCCTCCACCACCTCCGAACCCGGGACCCCCTGAAGAGGAGGGTCCACCTTGATTTCCCAATCCGAAGATATTAGAATTAGTGGGTAATGCTGGATTGTTAACTTGATTTAATGGAGATATTGAATTGCCATATGTTCCACCAGGAGAACCACCTTGAGTTGTAAGTGGACTTGGTGTGTAATTTAATCCTCTACCTCCCCCCTGAGCAACCCAATCAGGTCCAAAAGTTGAATTGCTACCATTTGAACCAGGTGAATTAGATAATGATCCTGAACCTCCAGCACCTCCTCCTCCCACAACAACATCATATGATCCTGAGGTTAAAGTTAAAGGTGCAATTATTACACCACCCGCACCGCCACCAGCTTGTCCACCATCACCAGGAGGATTATAAGAACCGCCACCACCACCTCCAATCAGTAATATATATGCTGCTTTTGGACCTCCAGTGGTTACAAAAGGATTTGGACCAGAACTGGCAAAATCATGATATGTATAACTTCCTACCGTTGTTTTTGTTCCACCAGTTGCAGAAAAAGGTCCACCACCGACAGCACCACCAACAGGTGCTACATACCTCTTTCTTCCAAATCCGAAAGAAAATCCACCCCCACCACCAGTTCTTGATAAAATAGGACTCATCTGTAACCTCCATTAACTACACCCATCAAGTAATAATTTGCTGTTGTACTTGCAGAACCAACAGTATTAATACCAGTGAAACTATAAATATCCATTCCACTTGTAGTTGTTACACCAGAGATTGCATTTGCTAATGAACCACCAGCCCAACGAATGGTAGCATTAAATCCATTAAGAGTAACAGCAGTACAAGATCTTGCCGTGCCTGTCTGATTTACAAATACATTGAAAGTGATTGTATGACTATCAAAATCACTTGAAGTTGGAATGCCAACAACTGCGAGTGTAATATCTCCTGTTGGATTAGTTGTTAATCCAATGTTTGATGATGCTCCGTTGTAAGTTAAAGTAACTGTATTTCCATTTGTAATTATATGCTTTTCTGCAACACTGATAAATCTAGTTTCAGTAGTTGCCCAAGCAACATTAGTTTCAAATCCTTTTTTAGTATTATTATAAGTTAGTGTTTTATTTGTTGTACCATAAATCTGAATACCATCACCATCTGCTTGTGCATCAGTTGTATTTCCAGAACCAATGCCAACTAATGGATCTGTGATTTCTAAATTGGTTGTATTGATTATAGTTTGAGTACCATTTACAGTCAAATTTGTAAATGTTGCTGCCGATCCTGTGATATTTCCTACTGTAATATTTGGAGATCCAGAAAGTCCGGTAGCGTTGCCAGTTACATTACCTGTGAGGTTTCCAGTTACATTACCTGTGACATTACCAGATACATTGCCTGCGAGAGTTCCAGTTACATTACCAGTTACATCGCCAGTGAAACTAGTAGCAGTTACAACACCAGTGACACTAAACCCATCGGCAATACCATTTGGAAATCTAGGTCCACCAGTTCCTAATCTATCAACAAGTTTATCAGCTCTAATCCTGGACATTAAACTATCCTTCTACCAGTATTATCTGTATTTATTATACAATGAAGTTAGTTGTATGAGTTTATATCATAAACACTCTTGTTTAGAATGTTATATTAGATTTTATATAGTATATCTAATAATTACAATACCCGGACCTCCTGCGCCACCGACACCAGGAGGGTTCCAAGAATGTCCTCCTCCACCACCTCCAGTGTTTGGAGTTCCTGGACTTGCATCTCCAGGATCACCAAATCCATTACCACCACCCCCAGATCCACCCAGAGCAGCATCCGAATTATCTCCTGCGCCTCCACCACCACCAGCTCTTGTTATTGATGTTCCAGTAATACTTGATGTAACGCCATTTCCACCACGTCCACAAGTAGTTGGACCTGATGCATCAAAACCGGCCGTACCGGCACCACCTCCTCCACCAGCAGCTCTACCACTAGCAGATCCACCACGATATCCTTGATTTGAAGTTCCGGAACCATAATTAGATCCGGCGTCTCCACCAGCACCCCCACCAGATCCACCATTAAATCCTGAAACACCTGGATAAGCACCTCCACCACCTCCACCTGGTGAAGTGATAGTTGTAATATTAGGTCCCGAAATAGAAGAGGAATTCCCATTGCCGCCTCGTGTGGATTTATCTGTCGCTTTTATTCCCCCAGTTCCAACAGTAATGGTGTATGTAACACCAGCGGTAAATGTTGTTGTTGGTTCAGCAGACGCTCCACCACCAGAATTTTCACCCTGAACTGAAGATCTATAACCACCGGCACCGCCGCCGCCTCCCATACCACCACCACCAGCACCACCGCCACCAACAATAATCCACTCTGCACTAACGGTATTAGATACTTGGAAATTATAATATGGTGCTGGTTGACCTACAACAAAGCTATGTATTTTCCAACTACCGAATGTAGTAATATCACCACCAGAGGCGGAAAAAATACCACCACCAGAGGGTGCATCAACTCTACCAAACCCAAATGCTCTTCCAGTAAAAATCGGTGCCATACTATCAGACTCCTACGTTACCTTGTCTAAATCCCCCGTTCTTTGTTGCATAAACCTGGTAACTTGTTGCAGTTGTATTCGTACCTCCAGTATAATGCACAAAGAACGAAACAAAATCTCTATCATTTGGAGTTGAAGATAGAGTTACAGTTGTTCCAGAACCAACTAATGCTCTGGTTGAGATACCAGCAACTGTTGCTCCATTTTCATAACCAATCACAGTGCAGTTAATTCCAATACCAGTTGTTGCTGTTGTATTTCCAGTTCCTACTGGTGTTGATGACATCTGCGTAAAGATGCAAGTAATGGTTGTTCCATTTGCATTGCCAGTGAAGGCAGGCATATTCTTGAAAGAAACAATACCAATATTTGCACCAGTTGGAATAGTGTAAGTATATGTCGTTGCGTTTCTTACATCTAATTCAAGAACAAGATTGTTTCCACTATTATAAGTCGTCGCAGCAGCAACAGTTTCTAGAACACCCTTGAACTTATTAGGATCAGAATAAACAAAAGAACTACTACCTCTTTCCCAAGTTAAAGTCTTATCTCCTCCTGCTCCACCAAAAATTGTTAGTCCACCACCATCTGCCGTTGTATTTGATGCAGAGGTTGTAGTTCCGATACCAATGTTCTTATCTTCTACTACCAGATTTACGGTATCAATAGTAGTAGTGGTTCCTTGAACTGTTAAGTCACCAGTTATCGTTGCGTTTCCAACAGTGATATTCGGAGTTCCAGTTAAACCCTGTGCATTGGTTGCAACTGATACAGTTCCTGTTACATTGCCAGTTAAATTTCCATCAAAACTAGTAGCAGTAATAACACCAGTAACGGTAGCACCATTAGGGAAATTAGGTGCGCCGCTACCCTCCCTATTACGAATACTATCAGCTCTAAGTATAGACATTAACTTATTCCGAGACCAATTTTACTTGTATTTATATCTGAAAGGCGTTGATAACCAATTCACAATTAGGTCCAAGTATCAGACTCTTTGTATCCGCAACAACAACAGATTTTCTTGCAACCGTAACTGTTGAAGATGTTGAACCTGCAAGTGTCTTATCTTCGGTTACGTCAAGAACATTTTGTATTTCAATAAATCCAGTGTCAAAAGTTCCATCACCAATTGTCAATCCATTCGGAAAGTTTGGAGCACCAGTTCCTACCTTGTTTGTAAAGTTATCTGCACGAACTCTTCCACCAGTTCCTGAAAGAAGACTAATACCGCTAGTACTAATACCAAGAACATCTGGAATAAATTCATCACCATCAGAAACTATGAAGTCCGCACCTTCTTCAACTGCAAGATCAACATATTGAGTATATGCAACATTTGAAGAATCTGGAACAGTGACAGTTGATGTTTGCCCGATGCTTAAAACTTCGTTTGTATAATAAATTTTACTCAGAGGACTTGCCTGATCTTGACTTATAGCAGTTCCTAAACCAGCAGATGTTATACCATCAAGATTTGATCCATCACCATAAAATGCGGTAGCAGTAATGATACCAACAATCAGTTGATTACCATCACCAATACCAGGTCCAAGTACTTTTGTGAATGACATTGGAAGTTTTTAGGTATTTATATTGTTATTACTACCTAATTAACAAATCAAATTCTAAACATCTATGGCATATTTGATCTGAAACATTTACTTTATATTTCCTTTTTCGAATACCCTTTGTGTCAATTTTGTGAAGATTATTACCAAGAAAATTATCAGAGTATTCAACTCCATTAATATTTAACTGTTTTATTTTTTTATAGTTATGACTGTAATGAGGGATATTTAAAAAATCATATATTCTTTCCACTTCTTTTTGAGGATTGTTCACAAAATCATCATAGCCAATCAGTATATGAATATTATTTTGTGGATCTATTTTGTTAAGTGTATTGATGGATAATATCTGCTGAACCAACTGCCCATGAGGATTAAAAATAAATTCAAATTTTTGTTCCACAGTTCCATTATTAGTATTTCTATTAATAAAGTTATTTGGATTTTTATCAGACCAGTCTACCCAAGATTTAAAAATATCAAGAGTATTTCTAACAAGACAAACTATTTTTATTTCATTTGGGCAATATTTTTGAAGTAAAGAAAAATTAGCAGGAGTTCCCCAAGCAGATCTATCAATAACATAATCAACATTCCATTTAGAATAATATGAAGATATTATACTTTCCATCACAGAATCATAAGATTTTTCATCTGGAAAATTTTTATACGCTACATCAGTATCTTTCCAACTATCAAGTTTAAAAAGAATTTCTGATACTAAACTATTTCCAGATACACCTATTTTTTTATTTTGATTTAAAATACATGACAAAATAGTGTTTCCTGCTCTCGGCATACCCGAAAGAAAATAATACTTTTTACAACTCATTGAAAATAGAATTTTATAATATTATATCACACTTATGAAGGATATCTGACGATGACTATTCCTGCTCCACCATTTCCACCACCTGCGGGACCATTTGGATGTCTTCCAGCGCCACCACCACCAGTTCCATAAACTCCTGGATTTCCACTAGCTGAACCACCACCACCTAATCCACCAGCCCCTGTTCTATTTGTACCTGTGCTACTATATACACCTCCTCCTCCACCACCACCATAGTAACCTGATGCGCCTACGGCAGGAATAAAAGCAGGTTGTTCAGGAGCAGGTATTGCCGGTCCAATGATAGGTCCAGGAAAATCTCCAAATGCAACTCCAATACCACCATCACCACCACCAGGATCATTTCCAGGAGTAGAAACACCAGCTGCACCTGCGCCTCCACCGCCAGAAGTGCCATACCCACCAGTTGGAACAGAAAATCCACCAGGATTTCCATAGTCAGTTAATGCTGGATTAGTTCCTGGTTGTGTTGCCTGACCAGATGCAGGCGCTGGATCTCCTCCAGATGATCCACCACCAGATCCTCCTGGTTGTCCAAAATTATGACCGGGTCCAGCATCGTAATAATTGGATCCAGCTCCACCACCACCTTTTGCCAGTACATAGTTTGGTTGACCAAATATTGGAACTCCGGGAGTTCCAAAGTAACTATTTCCACCAGGACTTCCCTGAGGAACTTGTGGAGCAACTGCGACAGGACCATAACCCTTTGTGCCTGGTGCGCCAACTTGAACTGGATATATTCCAGCAGCTAAAGTTTTGGATGCACCATAAACAACACCGCCAGCTCCACCGCCAGCACCATAATAGTTACCACCTCCTCCACCACCAGCAACAACTAAAATATTGACAACCTTAGGAGATGGTAATGAAAAACTAGTAGAATTTGGATAAGTAAAAACATGATAAGTATACCCATTTCCTGGAGTTAATATTGTACCTCCAGTTGCCGAACCACCACTAGAAACAGCAGAAGAACTAAAACTCATTCCGAGTTTGTCAGCAATTCTAGAAAGTAAAGGTGCCATATCAATAGAATCTATAATTTCCGTTTGCGCTTCCCGTGACAGTATAACTTGTTATAGCACCATCACCGACAGTATCTATACCAACAAAGTTATAATAATCAATACAAGAAGTATTACCTGCGGATACAGTTCCAGATGCCCAACGAATTGTTCTTTGAGTTCCGTTGAAGAAAATACTGGAGCAAGCATATCCAGTTGAACCCTGATTTATAATTACCGTTAAACTAATTACTTTATTACTAAAATTAGTTGTGGGAATATTATTTACATGCAAGGAAATTGGACCAGATGGTGATCTTACAATTCCAATGTTTCCTTCTCCCGCACTAAAATCAATTGTTACTGATGTTGCAGTTCCTACTTTAATCTCCTCTGCAACTGATTTAAATCTTGTCTCATCAGGAATTAGAGTTGTTAGGGTAGTGACTCCGGAATTAACCACAATACCACCAGCAGTAACTCTAACACCAGTCCTTGCTGTGACTAACCCAACCGAGTCAATATTAGTTACGTCTTCATAAGTTAAAGTTCCACCTACCGAAACATTACCACTGAAAGTTGCAGTGGTTCCAGTTACATTTCCAACAGTAATATTGGGAGTTCCTGATAGTCCAGTAGCACTACCAGTTAGATTTCCACTAAAAGTCGTGGCGGTTACAATGCCAGTGAGGTTAATACTACCAGCACCAGAGATCGTACCAGTGGAAGGAACTGTTGCACCATAGGTTAGTTCAGGTGCGCCAGTTGCATTTTTATTTACTAGTTGATCCGATCTAAGCCTAGACATTAAATTATCCTAGTACCAATTTAACTGTATTTATATGTTCAATTCATATACATCAATTATAAAATCATCACTATCAAGAATTAAGTCATATGGAGATTCAATTTTAACTTCTTGATATTTCACAAAAGTAACGTTATGTCCTACCTTTGGGGCAACAGTTGAAGTAGCACCTACACTTATCACTGTTGGCATACTGATGACTTCACCCAAGAATGATCCACTACCAGTAGCAAGAGTCTCTTCACCACCTCCAATCTGTCCAGTTAATGAAGTATTGATTATCAAGTTATCAATTGTTGAATCCAGAATTGTATTCTGAACGACAGAACTATTGATGACAACATCTACAATATCACCAGCAATCGCAGGTTCTGCAAGAGTAATTGTTGTGCTATTAGTTTCAGTAAAGTCCGTTGCAGATAAACGAACACCGTTCAGATATACATCAACATATCCAGTATTATAAGAATTAGTTAAACTGAATACTGTTCTTGATGAACTAACATTAAAGGTTTCTTTGTAAATGACACCAGATGCACCTCCACCAGAACCAGAGATAGTAACTTCAACAGTATTTCCAACCTGACGAATACTATTTCCAGATCCAACAAAGTTAATGGTTCTTACCGTACCAATCCCAAGGCCACCAGATTGAATTGCAACAACTGGATCACTCTCAATAATTGTAACTGGTCCAACTCTTCCATAGAAAGAAGTTACATCACTATTGACTGGACTTGAAAATCCAATGTGACGAACTTGAATTTGAGTTCCTGCTGGTGGAGCACCAGTAAATGCAAGTACGGTATCATAAACAGAATAAGCACGAGTTCCATTATTATCTGATGCGTGCTGAACAACACCATCAATTGTGACTACAACACTTGCACTATTGGGAACTGACTGTGAAAGTGTAAAGTCAGTTGTGACTCCATCACCAGAGAAATTATCAAGTTTATTATCACTAATATCAAAGGTTGCCAGTGATTCGGCAATCACATATCCCCAAAAGATTTCTGATGATGTCGGTGCAGTCGCAAACTTAATATTACCACCAGCATCAATTGCAAATCCAGAACTTAAAGATAATAATTTATTTGGTTGCTGAATAACACCATTAATGGAGATTTGAAGTTGTGCGGCATCAGTGATTCTACAATGAGTTCCATTGTCTCTTGTAGGACGGAATGATGTATTGACTCCATCAAAAGCAACATTCAGTGTATGTGCAGAACCAGTACCGACTAATGTTAGATTTCTTACAATATTATTCGTGGCATTTGATGCAGAGTCTGCCAGACTAATGTTGTCTCGATCATACTTAATAATATAATAAGCGTTTCCACTTGTTAATCCACCAATACTAGTGCCACCACCATTGGTATATGTAACTCTTTGCCCAGTTACAAAACGGTGTTCTAGAATTTTTATCGTATTATTTCCAACCGATACAATGCTAGAAGATGATCCATCAATCGTTGCGGTATATGATGAGATATCATCGAGTATTTTAAAGTTACTTGCAGTATCACCAGTGACGTGGTAATTTCCGATGTATGGGGACATCTAATTTTGAGGTGCTTTCCTTGTTATTATTTATTGGTTTGTTTAGACCATCTTTTATTGGCAGCATCACTTAATTTTTTTCTTGTTTCCTCTGTAATATTGCAAATACGTCCCAATACAAGTCCTTCAGATAGTTTTTCTTGAACTTTTATTCTCATTATTCTATGATTCTTTTTTGTTTTTGGGTCATACATCCAAACTAAATCCAGTTTTTTAAGTGTTTGTTTTCTTTTTATTGAACTTTCTTCTGTAAAAACTTGAAGTGCTCTTGCTCTTCTAATCTTCTCTCTTGCACTTTCATTTAGAAAAAATTTACCTTTTTTAACTTTACTCATTTTTTCTTTTGTTTCTTGAGATGTAACTGCACCCTCTCTCGTAAATTTAGTCGAAGTTTGTTTTGCCCTATTAGCAAAATGTGAGTTAAGAGCAATATCATAAAAATTATGCAACTTTATTTCTGCACGAATTGCATCCTTTCTTGTTTTAAACGTTTCGATAATTACTTTTTGAGTGGGATTAAATGTTTTATCGTGAAATGATCCAAAATAGTTTATATCTTGTTCCGGTAAGCAATTGCAACTTCTACACCCAATATACCCCCTACCCCACTCTTCATAAGAATAATAGGTATAATGATACTTCTTATTAGACATTTCTTTACCATTAGGACCGCATATGTATTTATATTAAAAAGGAGGGACTTACACCCTCCTCCTGATAAGATTGCGGTCCATCAGGTATTAATATTTATCATAAAAAAAGAGGGGTAGAACCCCTCAGTTTATCATTCACCTGCTGGTGGTTCGGGAGTAAAGAGATCCCAAGCACCTGCTTCTTCATCCCAACGATAAAATGAACGTGCTTCAATCTCCGCCTCGGTGAGTGCAGGAGCAGGTCCTACTGGTGATTCCCAATCAGCAGTTTCTTCATTCAGAATCCACGAAGCAAATGGTTGTGGTGGAATGAAAGCATCAAGAGTTTCATTGTAAGAGTAACCAATACCTGCATAGCGAACTCTCATATTGTTATTGTATGAGGTTTGCTTCCAGTTGGTATCAGCACCTAGGAGTTTCTTACAAAATGCAACTCCGATTTCTTCTACTTCTACTCCATTAGAATCAGAAGTATCTTCGTTACTCACAACAATGACTTGAGTAACAACGTTGTTTTCATCTAGTTGTGCAAAATGTGCCATCGTTTTCTTATATGAATGATTATGACTGTGAAAGTATTTATTATACTATAAGTTTAGTATCCTGAAAAGTCAGATATGAATATTTATTGGAGTTGTTAAGCATTTTATGAAGGATATGCGATGAGAACGATACCAGAACCACCTTTACCACCATTTCCAGATACTGGTGTGTCTGTAGAAGCTCTCCATCCATTTCCACCTCCTCCACCTCCTCCTGTGTGAAGTTTTCCATCTTGACCACTTCTTCCATAAGATCTAACAACTCCTGGTGTTGTTTGACCAGCCCCACCACCTCCGCTACCACCAGCAGATCCTACTACGCTCGTCGGATATCCACTGCCGCCGCCTCCGCCACCAAACCAGAATCCACCTGGTGTTGGTGCGGCCGCTCCACCATATCCTCCTGGATCGCCATAAGCAGAACCTGGATCTCTAAAAGAAGGTGGTGCCTGTATTCCATATCCACCAGCACCACTACTTATATTTGGAGAAGTTCCATTAGAACCAACTGCTCCCGCACCACCTCCACCAGCACCTTCATAAGGTCCAGAATTTCCGCCATTATTTCCATATTGTATTATTCCAGGAATTCCTGGGTTTTGTGATGGTTGAGATGCTGGTCCAGGAACAGCAGTGTAGTGAGATCCTCCACCAGAACCACCAGTTGACGCATTTCCAGCACTACCACCACCTTTACCACCACCTTTTGCTGTTACTGTTGTTGGTCCAGGATAAGATAAAGTTGTATCAGATCCAGTAGATTCCGCTCCACCTCCAGCACCTACAGTAATAGATAACGCATTTGGAGATCCTGTAGAAACAGTAAATGCTGGATTATAAACTATTCCACCAGCTCCACCACCACCACCTGCGCCTATGCCAGTATTACCAACTCCTCCTCCACCTCCACCAGCAACAATCATGTATTCAATATTTAAAGGAGAACCTGATACATTTGTAAAAGTTCCTGTTGCCAAGAAAGTATGAATTGTTTTATTATTATAAAAACTTACAATACCTCCTGTTGCTTTTATAGATGAGATTGATTTTAGATATCTTACTACTACAATACCAGATCCACCATTTCCAGCTACTATACCATCAGCACCAGAAGCTCCTCCTGCTCCAGTATATTGATCTCCATTGTATGGTTGGGGACTTTCCCCACCACCACCAGCACCGCCACCAAATGGTGCATTTCCTGGATAATTTTCTCCACCTCCGCCACCACCATAATATCCACTATGGGGTGCTAGAGCAGGTACACCAATCAGTGGTCCATTAAATTCTGAAAATTGAATTCCATTTCCACCAAATCCTTGAGATACTGGCGCTGCATTAGCACTGTCATTATGCGATCCACCAGCCTCTGCGGCACCACCGCCGCCAGATCCATCTCCCGGATTTGGTCCAATTGGAGCTCCACCGGGACTTCCATAATTTATCCATCCTGATGGTGCTGTTGGATGTGTTTGTGATGGTTGAGTTCCAGTAGCTAAAACATTTGAATAATTACCTCCATATCCACCACCGCCTCCACCAGAACCACCAGGACTTCCAGCAATTCCAAAATATCCACCACCACCACCACCTTTTGCAGTTAATCCACCAAAAGTACTATCCGAACCATTCTGACCAATATTAGGAGAACTAATTCCACCAGCACCTCCACCTCCAACAGAAACCGGAATTGTAAGTGGATATGGTCCGGATGATACATTATATGTTGCGTGCCTAACAACACCACCAGCACCGCCGCCACCGCTACCATTTCCTACAGGAACTGCAGTTTTTCCCCCACCTCCACCACCTGCAACAACTAAAACATCAATAAAACCTGGATGTTGTGGTGATATGGATTCTATGATAAAAGTGCTAGGTCCAACAGTTGAGGTGAATGTGTGATATGCATAATTATTTCCTGGTTCTAATCCATTAATATCTCCACCAGTTGCAGCGATAAGTGGTGGTGGAGGAGGAATATTTGGTCCAGCATTTGCACCACCACCACGAATAAAAGATTTACGGAAGTACTCTAATAAGTGCCCGTCGCTTCTATTATTTTGCGTTGTATTCTTAGAACTTCTTGCACCCATTATACTTACCTCTTATCAGATGTCTGTATCACCGAGAATTTGATAGTTGATAGCACTACCAATACCTGCTCCTCCAACCACGTTCGCTGGTTGTGTAACTTCTACAACAATCTTTTCTTGGTTTGTAAGAACCAGTGGATAGTTCATTTCAAAGAAGAAAGTTTCGTTTGCATTTAGATCTACTCTTGCCAATCTATATGCCGTCTGCCCAACACCAGAAACCGTAACGCTACTTGGGTAAACGTAGAGTGATGAAGTAGCAGTTGAAAGTCCAGTGTTGTGCATTACCACACCACGAAGATAGGTGGTTGATGCAATACCAACACCACCAGCAGTTGCAGTGGTTCCTACAGTTAAAATACCTACTGTATTAATGCCAGTAACTGCCTGAATACCTAATAATTTAGTTCTTTTGAGTGCCATCGGTATATACTTTTTAAGTTATTTAGTTAAACAGTGCGGCGTCAAGTTCATTAAAATCTCCACCTCCACCACCAGACACTGGAAGGTTTGTCAGATTAGCGCCAGATCCAACAAAACTTGTTGCGTACATAGTTCCAGTAACTGTCGCACCAACTCCCAAAGTTTCAAACTTCTTACTGTTATCATGATAAAGTTCGGCGGAACCATTGCCAACAAACTTCGCCATTGTTTCACCAGTTGAATGGTGTTGAATAATGACGTTAGTGGAACCAGAAAGATATAGATCTCCTGCTCCAGTATCCTCCACATAACTATTGGTTCCATCATGATAGATTCTTAAATCATCACTATCACCAAAGTTTGCTTTAACATTATCACCAAGATTAATATCTTGAGCAAATGTTGAGATACCAGAAACAGAAAGACCAGTAACTGTGATACTAGGTGATCCAGTTAAACCAGTTGCATTTCCACTGAATGTACCACTGAATCCACCGCTAAATGTAGTGGCGGTAATAATTCCGGAAGAGTTTATATTTCCTACACTACTAATCCCAGAACCCCCAAGATCAAGATTGTCTCCTACTTGGAGTTCTTGAAGTTGTCCAGCACTTGGATTATAAATCAGCGGATATCTATTCGCCATTATATCTGAATAGTCTTTGGATTATTTATGCTACATTGAAAGAGATGAATCCCTTTGTTCCGTCTCTTCGAAGGACTCCAAGTTGCTCTCCATTTAATGCAAGTGTTGCTGCACTAGTTCTAGTTCCAATCGTTAAACTTGTAAGTGCAGTCGTATTTAATGTAGTTCCAAGAACTATACAATAAAAATTTGATGTTGCATCAGGTGGCGAAGCAAACGTGATTTGATTTTCTTGAACAACAAAAGACTTGATAGGTTCTTGAATAACACCATCAAGTGAAAGAAGTAGAGTATAAGCGTTTGATGTAAAAAATGGAGAACCACCAAGCGTGAGATTAAATGTTACCTTACTTCCATCAAACTCATCAGAGATATCATCAAGTTTGAGATAGGGGCCCGTTGCTTGGGGTCTTCCGATATATGCCATTGAGGGTTTTTAGATATTTATGATGCCAAGTATCGAACAATAACTATTCCAGATCCTCCGTTAGCTGTTGGAGCAGTAAATGTAGTATATTGACCTCCACCTCCGCCACCTCCGGTATAAACTACACCGTTGTTCCCATTTCCACCTTGTGCTGATACAGCACCACCGCCAGTTCCGGGTCCACCAGGTCCTCCTCCACCAGGTCCCCCAGATCCACCGGTGGATCTACCGCCAGCACCTCCTCCTCCACCAAAAAGACCAGTTGGTCCCACTGCGGATGTCCATGCCGTTCTTTCTGGAGAAGGTATAGCAGGAGCAATAATAGGTGCAGGAAAACCTGGAAATGGTTGTCCAGCTCCACCAGCAGCAGATGATACTCCACCAGACCCTACACCACCAGCTCCACCTCCACTGTTAGAAAATGGATCGCCTGGTTGAGCATTTCCACCAATATTTCCATATTGGTTAAAACCAGTCTTTCCGATATATGCGGTATTTTGTGTCGGTTGCAGTGCTACAGAAAGTCCATTAACATATGGTGAATAACTATTCAATCCACCACCACTACCACCATCAATAGTAAATCCTGGTACTGGAGAAGCATCAAAATTTCCCCCTCCTCCACCACCCTTTGCAAGTAAGTAACCTGGAGTTGAATTTACACCAAATGTGGTATCAGATCCACGACCACCACTAGGTCCAGTAGCAGGGGTTGTTGTAGTTGTTCCAGATCCACCACCTCCGACAGATACTGGATATGGAGAACCACTAGCAACAAGATATTGTGTATGATGAACAATTCCTCCTGCACCTCCGCCTGCACCAAGAGGAGCACCAGCACCTCCACCACCAGCAACCATCAGTAATTCTATATATCCAGATCCTGGATTTGTTTTTGTAAATACGTGAGGACCATTGCCAATAAAAACATGATAAACATATCCATTTCCAGAAGAAACAGATGGTATAATAGTTCCACCAGTTGCAGTTACAGGGCTTAAAATAATTGGCCAGTTTCCATCTTGTTGAATATACTCTTGCTGAATTAAATCCCAAATACCTTTGTTTCCGGGAGAATCAGATTGAGGTGCTGGACCAATGTAACTCGCAATTCTTTTAGACATTTAACTTTCCCAAAAACTTTAAAAATTATTATAGAATTTCATCATAAGAGCAGTAAATATCAATACCATTTGCACTACCAGCGGTTACACCAAGAGACCTATTTTCTTCAAGATAAACTGGATTTTCCTTACCAACAACAATAAGAGATGCTGCTGCTGGAACAGGAATAAGATATGCTAACGAAGTAGATGTTCCTGCTCCGGCAGCTTGATTATGATATTTAATTGTCACATTAACTGCTGTTGATCCATTGACATTTATTGCAGTAAGATTGTTTATTTTTAAGAGCTTACCACTTGATGCCGCATTAGATAAAAAAACAGTGTGAGCTGTTGTTGCAATACCGACATTTGTAGAAAGACCAATTACTGTCCCTATACCAAGAAGATTTGGATTTGCCATCTTATCTTTTTTGATTATTTATGAGAAAAGGTGATTATAAGTATAAACTTTGCCAGCATCAAAAGCGACAATTCCTGTTAGATTTGAACCATCACCATAATAAGTAACAATTCCAGAAGAACCAACTGTTGCACCTGTTCCAACTGGAGTTATTTTTACATTAGCAATCGTAGAAACACCACTAGCATTTACACTTTGAAAACTAAAAGAATTAGTAACATTTAATTGTCCGGTGGTAATAATACCAGTAGTATTAAAGTTAGCAGAACCAGTTACACTTAATCCACCAGTAACCGTAATGTTACCAGTTATGTTCGCGCCAGAAGAAAAGGTTGTAACACCAGCAATGGAAGTTGCTCCACCAACAACAAAGTTACCATTATTTGTCAGAGTTTTTCCAGATGGAATATTCAGACCCTGACTATAGACAGGTGCCGCAGTTCCGTCTGCACTTACAATATTATCAACTCTAAGTTCTGACATCTTGTCTTATACTTTCTAGTTATTTATGAAACTGTGTGTGGTAAATTAGAAGGATTAATAATCAAATGCTTACCACTGCCTATTGTAACACTAACACCAGAACTAACATTCATATGTGTTCTTTCAAGAGTAATAATAGAGTCTTCTGCACCAGAGTTTGATGTATTGAAGTCTATGTTTTCACTTACAATGAGTGCAGTTTTAGGTACATAAGTAAACTCATCAGCACCACTGACAGCAGTATTGATACCGATTTGAACTCTTGATGTATCTCTTGCTCTTGTCATTGGGAGTTTTTAGATATTTATGTTGGGTATGCAATAAGAACGATACCGGAACCACCTTTGCCACCAGACCGTAGAGCTGGTCCAGGAGCACCAGTTGCTCCACCGCCGCCAGAACCTGTGTTCTCTAATGCATTTGCACCATCTTGTCCATTAGGTCCCATACCACCATTTCCTGCTCCGGCAAAAGGACCACCAGGTCCACCACCAATACCTCCCGCGTTTGGTCCAATCCAGACACCACCACCACCACCACCAGCAAACCAATAACCACCTCCACCTGGACCAGGAGCTCCTACTGTTGATGCAGGATTTCTAAATGATGGTGGTGCTTGCAGTCCTATACCACCAAAACCTCCCGCTATTGGAGATGAAGGAGAAGGTCCTGCACCACCGACACCGCCGGCTCCACCTCCTCCACCTGCTGGATATCCAGGAGAACCACTACCACCAGAACCACCAGCGTTTCCATACTCTATTGCTCCTGGATTTGTTGCCGGTTGTGCTGCTGTCGCTGCTGTTCCGCCATCTCCCGCACCACCAGAAGAACCGCCAGTATTAGATCCTGTACCAGGCCAACCTGCTCCACCAGCACCACCACGATATGCAACATATGGTCCAGAAGGATGCGTTACTGTGGTATCAGCACCGTCAGTTCCTCTGTTGGTTGGACTAGATCCTCTTGGAGCAACACCACCGGCACCAACAGTAATCGTATAAGTTGCTGGTGATGGAAATCCTAATCCAGGATGATAAACAACACCACCTGCACCACCACCGCCACCTGATGCAAAGTTAGTTGGGTTAGTGTCCGGACCACCAGAACCACCACCTGCTACGATGAATACTTCTGCTGTTGGGATTGCTGTTGTGGTTTGGAAAGTTCCAGAACTCGTAAAGGTATGAATGGTCTTACCATTATAATAACTGATAGCACCACCAGTTGCTTTTGCGGTTCCAGAAGATGTAGGAAGAGCATAACGGACGATTACGATTCCCGAACCACCAGAACCACCTATCCAAGTGCCTCCACCAGGATTTCTACTAGCTCCACCTCCACCACCTCCGGTAGAATAAGTTCCAGAAATACCATTACTATTTGCAGTCGGTCCACCAGCACCTCCGCCTCCATCACCTCCTGGGGCCCCAGCACCACCAAATCTTCCACCTCCACCACCTCCAGCATACATTATTGGATTTGTGGGTCCATACGCATAAACATTTGAAGAACCATCTCCACCATATCCTTGACCATCTGTATTTCCTGTTTCTCCTGCACCACCACCGCCGCCGCCAATAGATCCTTGACCAGATCCACCACCACCATTATTTCCTTGTCCGGGAGCGGGTGAAGGAAACAGTGGAGAGGTTGGTGAATACACATTTCCACTTCCTGCACTTCCAGATACTCCTCCTCCACCACCAGATCCTCCGGAAATTCCAGGTCGGATAGGAGCGGACGGAGGGCCAGCACCACCACCGCCGCCGCCAGCTGCTGTAAAGGAAAATAGAGAAGTATCTCCACCATTAGATCCTTGGACTGCAACTCCTCCAGCCCCACCAGCACCAATAACTATTGGATAAGATCCAAGTGATAGTGAACTTGTAGATGTTTTAAATCCACCGGCTCCACCACCACCAGTATCATCAGCATCTGTTCCACCTCCACCACCACCTCCAGCAACAACAAGGTATTCAACAGTGCCTGATCCAGAAGTAACTGTGAGAGCTCCAGATGAAGTGAAGATATGTGCTCTATAAAATGTTCCAGAAACTTCGTAATCACTAATCACACCACCTGTTGCAGTGATAGGTCCGCCAGCAGAACCAGCAGAAATAACAGCACCAATACCAAACTGTTTTACAATCGATGCCAGAGAAGTAACGATAGGAGCCATAAATCAGTACCTTCTATATCCGCCGCTTACGTTTGAGAGTAACTTGTAGTTAAGTGTTGATGCCGCAGAACCAACAGTATTAATACCAGTAAAGTTAAAGACATCATAACCAGTGGTGCTTGCCGTTGCTACCGTTCCCGAAACATATGCAATATGAGTCTGCAATCCAGCAGTTGCATTTGCACCAAAAGCAACACCATTCAGAGTTACGTTTGTGCAACCATAAGCAGTTGCACCTTGCTGAACAATGACCGCAAATGAGATTGCACGATTATCAAAAGAACTATCAGTTGGAATACCAGTTACATTGAGTGTGATAGGTCCTGTTGGGTTTGTGCAGATCGCAACATTACCACCACCAGTATTGTAGACAAGACTTACAGTATTACCACTGACCAGAGTGGTTTTATCCGCAATAGATGAAAGTCTTGTATCAGTTAGTGTTGAAATACCAGTGTTATTAACACCAGAAACAGAAATACTTGGAGAACCAGTTAGTCCTTGTGCATTGGTTGCCAGTGTTGCTGCTGATGCAGTTCCTGTTAAGTTACCTGTGACATTGCCAGTGAGGTTTCCAGTAACATTACCACTAAAAGTTGTGGCAGTTACAACACCAGTAACAACAGCACCGTTTGGCAAAGACGGTGCTGTTCCTGATACTCTACCAGTTATGGAATCAACACTTAATTGCGACATCTCTTTACGCTACTTTTCAGTTATTTATGCTATTCAAGTGCCAACTGATCTTTCAAATTCTGTTCCTTCCTGAACCATTCCATCACCATCGGCATCAATTGGATTTGGATTATATCCTTCGTTCTTTACAACAGAACCACCAAACTCGTAGAGTTCAGTGGTTGCCTCACTTTTTAGTGAATAAAGTTTACGATCATCAAAGTTAGTTGACCAACGCTTATCACCTTGATAATAAATGACCTGTTGATTTCCTTGAATACTTTGAACTTTCTTTATAAAGTATGCCATCTTTACAAATGATTTTCAACTATTTATTGCTTGATGGTCTGGAAGTTTAGGAAGTAAATCAAACGCAATGATTGTTCTTTGTTTTCTCGATTGATTGGGATGAACGAAGTGTAAAGTATAAGAAGGAACAATAAACAGTGTTCCTTCTTTTACATCTTGTGGATGTGCAAGAGTTGTTGTATCAGTTCTCGGATCTTGCCAAGGTGCTACAAAGCAAGTAGGAGTATGATGTTTCGAATCATACTCCACATAAAGAACACCAGAGAATCCCCAACTTTTATGGTTGTGAACTGTCTGATGATCTCCTTGTTTATATCTCACTGCCCAACAATCAGTCATACTACAAGTTACTTGTGCTTCCTGACAGAACTCAAACAGTTGAGGTCTGATGAGGTCTTGGAAGTAATGTAGGTATGACTTTTTATTTGTTTGGCGATCAGTCTCAAAAGTTTGAAGAGTGGTTCTTACAAACTTTTGAGAGTTGATTCTGTTGAGAAGTCCACGGCGCTTAAAGTCCCAGTCGTCTATTTGGTATTGGTATGATGGATATTCAAAGAGTGGTGCTTTCATACTGGCAATCTCCAACCACGATGATGATCTACTTCAAATCTTGATAATCTTTGCATCTGTCTTTTACTCAATCCAAAATCTTTACAATGTTCATCAATATCATCAACTTTTACAATATTATTATCTGGCGATAAGAAATAATAAGTTTTCAATCTTGCTTTTCGGCATAACTCCCTTTGCTCATCGCTCATAATCAAGTTTGGTCTAATCGTATTTGTTATTTTAGCAGTCCAACCTTTATAATGATTTCTCTTTCCCATACAAACATAACACATAGTAGGGTTGTGTAAGTTATGTTCTAAACAAAAACTTTTCAAACTTTGAGTAATATATTCTTTACCATTTGGATCTGTAATCAAATATTCATAAACAAACTTTGTTTTTCGCATCTTATCAACGTGTTCTTTTTTGGATTTCACACCACGACACCTATCACCAACAGCATTACCAACTCTTATTTTTAATCCTTCATAAAGACGTGAGTTGCAATAATATTCTTTATCACCACTTTTATGATGATTCATTTTCCAAAAAGCGTGAGTCATCTTTATTGTTTTTGGATGCTTTTCTCCATACCTTTTGATAAATGCTTTTTCTAATAGAGAGTGAGCAATATAATGTTCTCTGGCAGTCAAATATACAATCCTTTTGTTCCCTTCTGTTGTCTGCCCATAAAGAGATCTTGGAAAAACGTGATGTCCTTCCACATACATTTTCACATTTCTTTTGTTGTAACCTCTTTTCTCTGCGTTTCGTATAAGGTTACAGTAAGTCCTTAGGTAGTTCATAACTGCTCTTTGGTTGGTGACGTACTATTTATGCAAGAAAAGGGCACCAGAGCGCCCCATTCTACCTGAAATGTGTCACCAACCCAGGCACTTATATTTAGGTCACCGGGCACGGTCCCAGGCGCAATGTGCCCTCTGCCCATCTTGTAACACGTAGTGAAAAAATATTTGATGGTAGTACAACTGTTCTTGATTTTTACCAAATAGTTTTTTACCTTTTCTATTAAGTCCTGGCATTGGATCACGCCAATGAGGTCTGGAACAACCTTTATAAACCATTCCATCACCAGGTTTCAGAATCACTGAACGATTCTCACCAGGAACTAATACCTGTGTCTTCTTTTTATCTGCATAAGTATCTGGTGTTTTAATCCAGATCGGCCAGTCAGCATCTTCACCAGTTAGATTAGTGCTGATATGAACCGTTACAGAAATCTCACAAGCATCACGATCTGCGTGACGGGTAAGTTCTTGTCCTGGGAAATAATAACGATCATAATAATAGGTATTATAAAGTTTACGTCCCAATACTTCTTCCAGTTTCATACGAATACCACAATGGATTTGGCGATATTGTGGATGCCAATAACGAGCAAGAGAACCTTCAACTTGCATCTCAACTTCATGATGGGTGAACTGATCCATCTTTTTACCCCACCAGTTCAGTTGTCCACGCTCTTGTGGAACTGGATGATAGAGTTCCTCAGGATTCCACAAGTCTTTAATAACTAGATATCCATTCTTTTCAAAGGATTCGTTGTGAGTCCAGGCAGTACCTGTATTCATCCTTTCCTGCATCATCAGTTGCAGTTCTGTCATTTGTTCTGCCATTTTCTACCTCACTTCCAGCGTTTGCCAACCGTCCATCCAACAAGGGATTTACGGGTTCCTTTCGTAACTTTAAGAACTCTGTGCTGTGTGCGAGAATCAAACAGGATTACAGTGCCACGCTTACGAGGTGCAATATAACTATTACCTGCTTCATCAAGAAGTTGCAGGTTTCCACCTTCATAATCATCGGGGTCGCTCAACTGAACCACGAAAGAAAGTTTCCGTACAAGTTCAACATTCTCATTCAGGAAGTCTTGTGCAAGACCTTCTTGACGATTACCAACACTTACGGGTTTGTATTGAGTTGCAAGTCCTGCGTCATTATGCCAACCATAAAACTGTCCCTCTTCATACTTTGTAAACTGCATTGATTCTCCATCAATACAGTGCAAGTCATAGAGGAAGTTCTCACGGTTTGCTCTTTGAATGTAATGCCATACGAATCCACCAACCCAATGTGTGGTAGGGATCCAAGCATTTTGTGAGTTTCGTTTATCTTTATTGAGTGCGTCTCCGTGCAGTCGGGAGTCCGCCATTTGCTCTTCGAACTTTTCTGTGAGATCTCGTTCGATAATATCTACTACGTCTTCTGGTAGATCACTGAAATACCAAATTGATTGAAATGCCATATGTGAATAATGTATTCAGGTTTATTATATATGAGATTGGTTAGAATGTCAAATTACAGATTATACTTTTTACTCATACGGATTTGCATAAGAAAATCTAGTATTAAATTTCGATGAATTCCAAGCATATGTTCCATTATATACTCCACGATCAGCAACCCCAACAGAAAAATTACTATTAATAGTTTGACCATAAGTATTGGTAGAATTTGCTCCCGATGTAGTAGTGGAAGCATCATTTCCTGTGCAGTTATAATTATTACAATTACTACCACCAGTATAATTACTACCATTCCAAGTTCCCAAGTGAACACAATAATAAGAATCAGAAACTATTGCATCACTATTATCATAATGCATAGTAAATAAATCATTAGTTTGATCTCTAGCTCCTACATTTTGTATTGGATTTTGAGCGATTTTAGAACTGGCATTAACACTTCTAAAAACACAATTATAAAATCGACCCCTACTATTTGGAGCGTGAAATGCAGTCATATAATTAGTAGTTCTTGCAGTATCTCTAACTTTTTCTAATATAGCACCATAAATATCAGATCTAGTAGTAGAATCACCAGCACTGATGTGGTGATCACGACCAGCACCAGAATTTCTAGCTCTTAAGAGAGTTTGTCCTGGTGCAGCAATAACTCTAAAATAACTAGTACCATTATCAATGACACCAAGTTGACTAGTACTAGTATTCCAATCAATATAATGAAATCCTTTGATTACAATACATGAATTAGCAGCAAGTCCACTAGTGCCATCTACATTAAAAAGACTATAAAAAGTTCTTTTCGGTGCAGTAATAGAATTTCCAGAATTAGCATCATTTCCAAATTCAGAATCAACATAAATCATAGTATACCCAGCACTAGCACTAGAACTAATCAAAGTTTGATATGCATTTGGAAAATCTGAAAGGGAAAGTGCTCCGGCGACAGGTGATGCAGCAGCAGCACTAGCCTTACCAAACCCAAAACCACCTACACCCCTTGTGATACCTGTAAAGACAGGTGATTCTTTTTTATGATGTTCAAACATTATTCAACCCTCCTTAAGGTCTTAAACCACCATATCTAAAACTACCATTGTTCGTGGCAAGAACATTATAGTTTCCAATTGTTCCAGTGCCACTTCCATTATAATGAATTGCAAAACTTACAATATCAATATCATTTGCAGTCGATGAAATTGTTATTGTTGATGCAGTAGCAACTCTTGCCGAAGTTGAGAATCCAGCAACATTATAAGGAGTAAGTCTAATATTAGTTCCAATACCAGTAGAACCAGTAGTATTACCAGTTCCAGTTGCGTTTTGTGTGAAGATAATCGTGAAGGTTGTTAAAGAGTTTTTTGTTGCAGGAAAGTCTCTTAATGAAACAATACCAACCTGCCCATTTGCAAGGTTATGAGTAAATACAGTTCCGTTCTGGGCATCACATTCTAATATAATATTTGTAGTCCCAGCAATAGCAACGGTTGATGCAGTACTTACAGTTTCTACTGCACCCTTAATATCAACGGCATTACTGAACGCAAATGCATCAGAGTTGCTATTCCAAGTAAAAGTCTTATCTCCATCAGAACCACCAAAGATTGTCAGTCCAGCACCATCTGCGGTTGTATTAGATGGAGTTGACGTAGTTCCAATACCAATGTTCTTATCTTCTACTACTAAATTAACAGTATCAATTGTTGTTGTGGTTCCATTAACAGACAGATTTCCGCCAACAGTTAGATCATTAAGAGTTAATGTGCTAGTTACATTAAGATTAGAAGCAGTAATAACACCAGCAGTCGCATTAAGATTTCCAGTTACTGTTAGGTTACCAGTGTTAGTAAAGTTTCCACTATTAGTAATATTACCAGAGTTAGTCAGGTTACCAGCATTCGTAATGCCACCGGTACTTGTAACAGAAACAATACCCGTCACCGCAAGAGTATTAGTTTCTGGAACCGTTACAACCGATCCAGTTCTTGATTTAATATTGTCTACTCTTAATGTTGACATCTTGAACTTTCTTTTTAGTTATTTAGATTAGTTTTCTTCTATGATAAGGATGCACCCATCACCAATACTTAATATAGATCCCGTTTCAATATCAACTGTCGCATCTTCATCGTGAAGTATAAAGGAAGTTTTATATGGAAATTCAATATCAATATTAGATTCTACCACATTTTTTTGTGTATTTCGAAAAGTATTATCAACAAAACCTAACTGAACTGGAATTGTCATACATCCACAATACTGAAGAATACTCCACTTCCAACACTTAATGTTGAACCTGATTCAATATCAACAGTTACATCTGGATCAGCATAAATCAAGGCAGTCTTGTTTGGTAGTTCAAGATCAATGTTAGAGTCTATCACATTCTTATAAGCAAATACTGTGGAATCATAAACAACTGACGCTCCACCACCACCACCAGAAATACTAATATCAACTCTGTTATTGTGAACAGTAATTGTATTTCCGGTTCCAATAAAGTTTAGCGCAGTTATAATGCCACTATGAATTGCAGTACCACCAGAGTAAATACCAATCGCCTGAATACCACCAGTTGCAGTTACAACACCAGAAAAAGTTGCTTGAGTGCCATCTATCTGCCCATCAAAATTTAATGGACTATCAAGACCTTTTCCATCAACCTTTGTAAGTCTTTCTAATGCCATAATGCCTCCTAGAATAGACCAAGAACATTAGTTTTAACTGTGGTTCCAGCAGAAATATGTATTGTAGAACCTGCGGAAATTGTGATATTTTTTGCTCTCACAAAAGCAACATTTCCTTGTGCATCAGTTGCAGTTATAGTCTTTATACCACAACTTGCCCCACCAAGAGTGAGAGTTATTGGTGTTGCAAAAACCTGATTTAATCCACAGTCTTGTCCAACAGCATCAGCAAATCCACTTACACCAGTTAAACTAGATCCATCGCCACTGAAAGATGTGGCGGTTATAATACCTGTGGAATTAATATTATTGACTTGATAATCTTCACCTGGTTTAATTACACCTTGTGTAATTTTAGTGAGTGCCATATCAGGTCATCTCCAAAATAGTCAGAGCAACATCAAGACTATTATTTGTATCGCTAATAACCGTTAAGGTATCCGTAGCTTCTAATACTACTTTATTTCCTTGCATAAACTCCAAAGAAGATCCTTGTGGAATCGGAACATTTTTAAGAAGTTTAATACTTTCTTGACTGACTCTGCTGACTCCTACGCCAACATTAATGCCAGACCCAGATACATTAGCAAGCGTGATTCCGATTACTGTCGTGGTAGTCGCCGCAGGAACAGTATAAACCGAAACCGTAGTGACTCCTACGTTTGCCTTCGTTTTGAGTTTAAAAGTATTAGCCATTTATATCATCCGAATGCAATTGAGAGTCTAACTGCTTCATCGAGAATGTTGTTTCCACCAACTCTGATCGCTGTTGAACTATTTATATCTCCATTCACATCCAGTTTATACGCTGGTGCAGCACTTCCGATCCCCACAGAACCAGTTTGAGTATCATATACAAATCTATCAGTTTGAGTAGAAACTCCAATAATTGAAGTGCTTGCTCCACCAACAAAAGCAATATCCTGAATTCGTGGAGTAAATACTGTTGATATACTTAAAGATCCACCACCAGAAGCAGAAGCAGCGGCAATTGCAGTAAAGTCAACAACAATTGTAGATCCATAACCAGTAATACTGATTCCAGTTCCTACAAAATTAATATCAGTAAATCCAACACCAATTCTATTGGTAACAATTCCAGACTGTGGATTTACTTGATCAGATCCTACACCAACACCAGCAACAAATAACTGACCATTTTTATAAAGGTCACGTGTGAAGTTTATGTCACCATAAACGTCAAGTTTATATTGGGGATTGGTTGTTCCAATACCAACATAGGGAGTCGCAGTTGTAGCAATTCCAATATTTCTGCTGGAATCATCTACACTTATAAATGAACCTAGTTGCGATAACTCCCTATTATTTGCCATCTTATAAGATTTCTCTTGTAGTTAGTCTTTATCTATAATATTTATCCTCACAAATTTCAGGCGAACAGTATTATTCCAAATAAGTAACCTTTACCACAATTAACCCAGGTGATCCTGGACCACCAGGAGCACCACCAGAAGTATTACCATCATATTCTGCACCACCGCCACCGCCGCCACCACCAGCGCCATATCCAGTACCACCAGCACCACCTGTTCCACCATAACGAAATGCATTTCCACCAGCACTTGTAACTGTATATCCTGTTCCACCAGTTGTTCCAGATGTAGTTGGGATTGATGGTAAATTTTGTGCGGGTAAAGATCCATTTGATGAAAAATAAACTCCACCTGCTCCACCAATACCACCCTTTCCAGCAAATCCATCTCCTGGTGGAGATCCATCAGTACCTTTTGGATATGCAGTAATTGTGTAATCACTAAAAACATCTCTGACTGGTTGTGGAATTGTTAATAGAGTTCCACTTGGTCCAGGATTAGGTCCAGAAATTGGTGTTGGATAATTTGATCCCACGGATATAGGAACTGGACTAGATCCTGTTTGATTCAATAAAACGCTAACAAATCCACTCGATCCACCAGCACCACCTTGTCCACCATTTGATGAGTATGATATTCCAGGTTGTCCTGCACTACCTCCACTACCAGCAGTAATACTAAAATAATCGACACTTTGCACCTGTGGAATAGATGCCAAGTCAAGAGTTCCTGGTGAAGTAAATTGAAAATATTTCTTTAACAGTCTACGTTGTGTTCTCTTTACAGGTTTTCCAATTCCTCTATTGAATCCAACTCTTGAAAATATTGGAGACATAATTAACGATAACCTCCATTGACAACACCAAGAATATCATAGTTTGCAGTGCTGCTGGCAGATCCAATAGTGTTAATGCCGGTAAAACTATAAATGTCGTAACCACTTGTTGTCGTTACACCAGAAATAGATTCTAATAGAGATCCACCAAACCATTTAATTGTTTTTGATACACCGTTCAGTGTTATTGCAGTACAACTTCTTGCAACTCCAGTTTGATTTACAAAAACACTAAACGTAATAACGTGATTATCAAAATCAGAAGTTGTAGGAATACCTGTGACTGCTAATGTAATATTGCCAGTTGGATTGGTTGCAAATCCAATATTAGCGCCATTTGAATTATAAACTAAACTTACAGTGTTTCCATCTGCTCTTGTAAGTTTTTCGGCAACATTTACAAATCTCAATTCATTTGGAATGATTAATGAAGATCCACTAACTTCTAATACATGACCCATCAAGGAATGCACTGTGCATTGATAATACAAAGAACTTGGTGTCGCTTCTGTTACAAATATTTCAGTGTATGCTCCTATACTTCCAGCAGTTCCGTTTGTAGTTACATTAGTTGAGTATAATGTATTTCTATTTGCATCCAAGTAAAATCTAAATGGGTGTCCAGAGTTTGAAGAGTCTGATTGATCAAAACGATAAGTTTTACCTGGAAGTAGTGTTAAAAATGGTGACTCTATACCATTCAAATAATATCCATTACCAGATCCACTTCCATAATAACGATGATTTGTTGTCTTCGAAGCAACCGTGACAGTATAAGTTAAAGTGGTTGAACTTGCCGCTCCAACCAAAGATTTATATCCTGATAGTTGTTCTGCTGTCGCAATGCCACTTACATTAATACTAGTGGATTGTATTTGAGTTAGTGTTGAAACACCAGAAGTTACAACCAATCCACCCGAATCAATTCTTACACCAGTTCTAGCAGTTACAAGTCCAATAGAATCAATATTTGTTACATCTTCATATGTCAATGTTCCAGCAATACTTACATTGCCACTGAAAGAAGCACTAGTAGCAGTTAAAAATCCAGAAACATTTAAATTATTTGTAGAAGTATCCCCTGTGATAGAAACCCCAGAACTAGTGGTTTCAATCTTTTTAGAATTATCATAATAAAGTTCTACTGATCCCCCACCTAGGAATCTTGCAAAAGTGTCATTTGTTGAGTGTTGTTTGAAATCAATATCAGATCCAGATACAATAAGAGATCCCGATCCAGTATCCTCAATATATGAGTTTGATCCATTATTATAAATTCTTAAATCATTATTGTCGCCAATATTTAAATTATATCCGTTTCTAACTTGAACTGCACCATCAAATGTAGAAACACCAGTTACTCTTAAACTAGTTGCAGATACTGCTCCACCAACAACTGATGAAGATACACCACTAACATTAGCATATGTAGCAATTCCAGATGATGCAACAATCCCTGTTAGTTGACTTCCACTACCTACAAAAGAAGTTGCAGTTACAATTCCACCACTTATTGTGACGCCAGTTCCTACTTCGAGTCCATTTTTGACTCTAAAATTCTGATTAGCCAAGGTTCACTATCCCCTTAGTTTTTAGATATTTATCAGACCTTAATTGCCGTGAACTTAATCTTATAGTTTGTTGCAATTGCTGCTGATGGAGTTACAAGTAAACGAATGTTTCCACCAGAGATGTCAACATCAAATGTTCCAAGTGAATCTATTGTAAAGACTGTTCCATACTCAGTGTTATATGCAATCAGACCGTCATGAATAACAAGTAACTTTGTTAGATGATATTTTAATCCTTGTGTTGCCTGAATAGTGTATTCAACTGAACGATATGTTGAAGATGATAGCGTATGAATTGCAGTCTGAGATGTTGTTGATGTTGTTGCAGTTACCGTGTAATCATTAACCCAATTAGAACCATTATATGTAAGATTTTCACCTGCCGCTGGTGGAAGATTTAAAGCAACATCAGAAAGTTCATCTAGGACTGATGCGCCACCACCACCACCGCCACCACCAACACTAGTCGTATTGTAAGAAACAAACTCAACAATATCATTAACAAAAGCAGGAGAACTCAGAGTAATTGTAGTTCCGTTTGTTGCAGTATACTCACTTGAAGTTAACTTAACACCATTAACAAATACATCAAGGAAGTTTACATTATAAGCAAAACTAAATGATGTTTGACCATCTGTTGCAACATTGGTTTGGGTGGTTCTTAAAGTTGGGAATGTTGCCCAAGTAACACCAACACCAGTTGATTGTAAATATTGACCAGAGAATCCTGTTGTAGTTCCTGTGCTTATCGCACCAGTGAATGTAGAAACACCAGAAACACTTAATTGTGTAGGAGCAAAATTAGTTCCACTTAAAGTATTTGTGGATGAGTTATAAACTAAATCGGAGTTCGTTGCCGATTGAGTCATTGTGCCAGTTGTCTGGCTGGTTAATACTAATCTCTGAGTTCCAGATGCGGCATTTAATGTAGATCCAGTGTTAGCAAGATTTGAACCATCACCATAGAATGCAGTTGCACTTATGATACCAGTTGCTGGATATGCGGTAATTGCAGATCCAATATTGACAATATTATTAAATGTTGAAACACCAGTTACATTTAATGTAGTTGCACTAGCAACTCCAAGAGAACTTGTACCAGTAACAGTGATGTTGCGAACTGTTGCTTCATCAAATACAAGATCATTTTGAATGTATAGGTTTCCACCGACATAAAGATCACTACTAAATGTACCTACACCAATAAATGTTGAAAGACCAGAAACACTAAGTTGATTGGAGAATAGTGATGTAGAAGTTGTAACTCCTAATGTGGTAATTCCAGTATTAACTACTAGAGAATCAAATGTAGGAGTATCTGATAAGCGAACAGTTGCAATACCATTTGGTTGTGGGTCTGCTGTCGCAATAATATTACTTCCTACAAAATCAAGAGTTGTAATACTTCCAGCAGTTCCTACAACAGATCCTTCATCTTTAACAATAAATCCGTTTAGGATATTATTAACAGAGAAGATACCTGGAACTTCTGCCCAAGTCCAACCACCTGCACCATCCGCCTTTGCAAGATATTCAGATCCACCAAAGTCAGTTCCATCAGGAGTCAGTTTTGGAGCATGAAGAGTTGCTAATGTCGAAACACCAGAAACACTTAACTGGTTTCCAAAAATGGTTGAATTACTTGTAGTAATTCCAATGAATGTCGAAACACCAGAAACACTCAGTTGATTTGTGAAGAGTGTTTGTGTTGTAGTGGCACCAGATCCGAGTGTTGTAATTCCACTGATAATAACATCACCAATGACCTGCAATTTAGCAGTTGGATTTGTTGAACCAATACCAAGATTGCCACTGGAAGGAACGTATCCAACCTCCGTATCAGCAATACCAATTGAAGTAACACCAATATTATTTGCAAAAGTTGGATAAACTGGTGATGCAGATAAGACCTGATTAACAACATTAAATGCATTAACACCAAAAAGGTTCGAACCATCTCCATAATATTTGATGGTTGTAACACCAGGATTTGATGATGTAATAATTCCAGATGAAATTGTTACTCCATCAATAGTTCCAATACCACTAATATTAATTTGTGGTGCTTGAATGGTATCATAAACTGTTATGCCATATCCAGTTGTTTCAAGACGCTTAACATTATTGTGATATAATTCAACAGCACCATTGTTTATAAAGCGTGCTTGATATTCACCCTGGGCAACATTATATACGTCAACACCTACACCATCAGATGCAAGAACAAGACTTCCAACACCAGTTTCTCTTAGATAACTATTGGATCCATCGTGGAAAATTTGTAAGTCATTACCATCACCAAAATTAAGAACATCAGTATCACCAAAGTATGCATTTCCTCTAAATGTTGCTACACCAGCAATTTCTATATTTTTGGTATAGAGTTGTCCAGTAGTTGTGAATCCAAGAGTTGTAGTGTCAGTTACCGTTGCATTACGGGCAGTAAACTCATCAAAGAATAGATCATCTTTAATATAGAGATCACCACCAACATAAAGATCTCCACCAGTAGTCGTAATACCACCAGCGGAAGAGAGAGTTGTGAGACCAGTTACATTCAGATCATTTGGAATGAGAACTGTTGGGGTGGATGTTGTAGTGAAGTTAATCGCTTGATATCCTTGCCCATTATTAATACTTGAAGCACCAATGGTTCCTTGGAATGCTACATTTCCAGATCCATTGTAAATGTAGAATGAGTTAGTTCCATCTGCTGCCTGAATAAAACCACTGCTAGGTCTAAAAGTATTTGCAGTGATAATACCAGTTGCATTTACGCTGATTGCTGATACAACACCAACAGTTGTCAGTCCAGCGACATTCAGATTTCCAGTAATTGTTGCATTGCGAGCAGTAAACTCATCAAATACTAAGTCATCTTTTACATATAAGTCCCCACCAACATAAAGGTCTCCACCAGTTGTTGTGATACCACCAAGAGATGCAAGAGTTGAAACACCAGTTACATTCAGTTGCTGAGATTGTAAAGTTCCAAAGATAGTTGCACCATAACCAGTAGTTTCAACACGTTTTACACCGTCATGATATAAATCAACTGATCCATTATAAGTTGCACCTATTAATTTTTCAAAAAGATTTGATGAATATACTTCAAAATTATTGGAAGTAATTCTAAGTCCAGTACTATAATCTCTTATATAATTTAATCCACCACCAACATTAGCATGATAAATCTGTAAATCATTACTATCACCAAAGTGTAAAGTATCTCCATCACCAAAATATCCATTACTTTGGAATATGACATTACTTTGGAAAGTAGAAATGCCAGAAACATTCAACTGATCAGTAATATCAATCGTGCCAGCATTGGAATTAAGTATTAGATTTCCAGTGCTGGTATCAATCGTGTTATCATCAGCAATACCAATACGAATATTATCAATTGTTGCTCCACCATTTGCATCAAGAAGTCCAGTGAATGTGGATACTCCTACAACTTCTAAATTATTTGAAAGAGTAACTTGGCCAGCAATATCCGCTCCACCATTTGCATCAAGAAGTCCAGTGAATGTAGAGACTCCTGAAACTTCTAAATTATTTGAAAGAGTAACTTGATCTACAAGTGTAACTTGACCACTAATATTTGCTCCACCATTTGCATCAAGAAGTCCAGCAAAGGTAGTAACACCACTAATGTTGACATTATCAAGTTCAGTTTGTCCAGTTACATCAATGCCACCATTAGAATCAATAAGTCCAGTGAATGTGGATACTCCAACAACACTCAGATCACCTGAAAGAACTGCATTTCTAGCGTTAATCTCATCAGCGAAGATATCATCAGCAACATAAAGATCCGCACCAACGTAAAAATCAGTACCAGTGGTTGTGATACCAGAAAGAGTTGAAACACCAGTTACATTTAAATTCTGCGATACATTAATATTAGGAGTATTGATCGTATCATCAGTAAACTGAATATCCCTAACAGCAAAGCGAACACCATTAGGAACTAACGTTGAACCAATACCAACCGCATAGTTGAACATCCATGCATCGGTTGTTCCAAACCCATAAGAGTTTGCAGCAACCCACATCAATTGCTTATAAGTTTTGGGTAGTGTGCTAAATCCAGCAAGAGTTAGATCAACTAATGGAGAACCTTCGGTCGATGCAATCGCAATACCACCGTGATTTGCAGTTACATCATTTGAAATATCTTGCCCAAAAGCATCAGTCGTAACACCAAGAGTTATCTCTTTATCAAATACTTTTAAGTCTGCTGCTGTAATAACTGTTGCAGTTCCACCAATACTGAGGTTTCCTTCAATACGAACATTATTGTGGAAGACTGCCTGAGTATCGTAAACATCAAAACCTGTCTGAACATTCAGGTTATTAATTGTGGCAATACCACTTACATTTAAATTATCAAGTTCAGTTTGTCCAGTTACATCTAATCCACCATTAGCATTGACTTGACCAGTAAGTGTTGAAATACCGGATGCTAAAAGATTTCTAGTAACAACATCGGCACCAACAGTTGCACCACCACTGATGCTAACCCCACCAACATATAACTGATTTGCAACATATAAGTCATCACCAAATGTTCCGACACCAACAAATGTAGATGCACCACCTACATTTACATCACCAGTAATATTTGTAGATCCAACAACAAATAGTGAATGTTGTTGTGCATTGGTTGTCCCAATACCAACCTTCCCAATCGTCTGTAAGACTGTGCGGTTCTCGGTAACTGATGTAATACCAAGATTAAGATTCTGTTGTCTGCCGCTCTTATATGGTTGGGACATTTCTGATATTAGTTAAGAGTTTCTAGGATGCTTCCGATGAATTTAATATTGGTGGCACTATTCGAACTAATCTGAATAGAATCACCACTTTCAAGAATCAATTTACCAAATAATAAATTACTAGAATCATTTGCTGGTATTGGTAGATCTTTTACAATTTCAGTAGTTACCGAAGATCTTTTATGAGAAAAAGAAACGGTATGCGTATCAGATCCAATATTTGCTGCCTGTGCTAGCAAAATAATTCCACTGTATCCGACAGGTGCAGTATAAATTCCGACAGTATTAACACCAACAACTTGTGTAATAGTCTGATATACGTTTAATGGTAATGGCATTTTAATCTCCTCCTAATGCGAGTATAAATGGTGTCATTGTGGCAAACAAACTCTTAGAATAGAACGTACCAGAAATCGTTCCTGTAACTTGGTTAATCTGAACACCATCACCAATTCGGAAATTTCCTGATTGATCAGTGCTTGTATAAACAACTAGTCCACCATTTCTCGCATCAGTCTCATTTTCTTGAATAGGAACACCACCTTGTGCAGGTAAGCAAGAATTTATATTTGTTCCAGAACCAATATACTCAAAAGAATGTCCAGAAGCTAATACTCTACTTTGCTTAAAGAATGGAACTGTTGTTCCTACACCAACATTATATGGAATATTTTCATTCAATGTAACTGTACATATTCCAGATGATATTGGAGTAGATCTGACTATTGAATAGTAAGTTGGAAGCAACTCTGCCGTACCCGTTGCTGTATTTATTCCAACATCAGGAGCGGAGAAAGTAACAGTTGGTGTTGAAGTATAACCTCTACCATTGGATACCATTTCAATATTTGTAACTGATCCACCAACCAATTCTGCAACAGCAGTGGCAGTAACACCCCAATCATTTCCAGTGCTTGGATCTCCAATCGTAATAGTTGGAGTAGAGTTATATCCACTTCCAGGATTTGTAATATTAATATCATTAACAGTATAATATAAATTCTCAACATAAACGACCTGACCATCAAAAGGTCTTATGATATCGACTGCAACTGTACCTCCACCAACATAAGTATGAGGAAGAGTTGATGCCCCAACATAAGCAGAGAAACTATTTGCTGCACCAACAGAATCAACAGTAAATACATATCCATAATTTCCAGTAGGATATGTCAACGTACCTGGTCCTGATGGGCAAGTAAATCCAAGACCAGCAATTGTTACGCCCATTCCAACACTTAGATTGTGATCGGCGTTTGTTGTGATCGTTAAAAGTCCAGTTGTATTATTATAAGTTGCAGTTTGAACTCCAAGTGTTGGAGTTGATAGATCTAAAATAAGAGTATCGGAACCTGCATTTAGTGATGAGGTTATAATTCCAGTGTATTGTTTTGCACCAACACCATCAGCAACAAGAGCATAATTACCAAACGAAGCGTTAGAGTTTGTCAGATCACAAGCAGCGCCTGATCCACAATATACAGCAATATCATCACAAATTGTGAACAGAGAAACTAATTGAGCATATCCACTGTTTGTGATTGAGACTCCAATACCACCTTGATTATATTGAGTATAAGAGTCAACAACCATTGACTTCAATGGACCAATTGCTTTTGATCCGTCAATCTTCATTCCGATACTATTTGGAATAAAGTTTGTACAATTCTGAATGTATGGTGACTGTGCAAAATATTTGATTTCATTTGGATCAAATGCAAAAATTGCCTTACCTGGATTCAGTGTTCCACTGTAAGACATTTCTGCAACATAGTTTCCAGGAGAAACGTAAAACAGATCTTGGTTTGCATTAGTAGGAACAACAGTGACTTCTCTTAAACTGTCACCGACAATACTAACCTGTGGTCCGATTGTAATTGGATTATCTTCTGTATAAGTTCCAGCAGATACTTTGACAACTGTTCCTGGAATCGTTGACGCAATTGCTACTGCTGCTTTAATCGTTGCCTTTGCATCACCTAATTTCTTACCTGTGTTTGTATCGTTTCCGTCTTTTGTTACGTAGAGAATATTTGTAACGGAAACACCCGAACCGACTCTGACTACATCCGTTCCAATACCAGGACGTGCTCTAAGTGTAAAAAGATCAGCATCAAAAGTATTAAGAGCTAATTCACCTAGTTGTAAATCTGTTACCGCTGGCACCTTTCCGGGCACAGCAGATCTTTTAATTCTAAACGGAGTCGCCATCTATTCGCATTCGGTATTTACCAAAATCAGCAGTATATACTGCTTTCATTTATTTATTCAAGATGCATTATTCCTTCTGGGACGATAGGCAAATAGATTCGTAGGAGGATCTGGTTTCATCCATTCTTCTATTTTATTCAATCTATCTTCACTATAAAAATCTTGCTGAACATACCACAACTTCCAGTACTCGTGCCCCTTCGATTGATTGCAATCGTGGCAGCAGCATACTACATTTTTTGTAAAGTCTGCACCACCTTTGGATTGGGGGACAATATGATCAATTGTGAGTTTCTCTTCCGACCCACAATAGGCACATTGATGTCCCCATTCTTCTTTTATATTTTGCCTCCACATTCGTTTCGCCTCACCAGAACTTGTTACATGTAAATTAAACAAGTATTCTTTTGGAGAATGTAGAGGTCCCATAAGTTATTGCAACTTATCTGTATTTATCTTTTTACAAGCACCTCTTGCCCAAGCACGACTTAAACTATTCACGTAAGAACACGCTTTTTGTTTCTTTCCACAATACGGACATTCCGCGTCTGGGGGATCTACAATGTATCCATCAGGCGTATACATCCTTTTCTTTTTTTGATTCTCAGATTGTTTTCTTTTTCGATGATTCATATAATCACAGGTTGCCCTTGACCTTCAGGAAGTTTGATCTGAGGCAGTTGATTAATTTTGTCAACCATCCATTCTTCCTGATGTTGCTTATAAGGTTCTGTATTGATTGCTATTTCATTAGTTGGTAGTGCTTTGGGCATTTCAATGTCAATTACTGGACTCATCAGGGTTTTGTTTTTTACAATCTCACGATTTGGTCCGTCTAGATGCATCATCATTCTTGCATCTTCAAAATTACCACAATCACAAATTTTTTTATGAGTTCTTCTTTCTCTTACTGTGAAATAATCTTCACTGTTGTACTTGTTCATTGTCTTGTTCCTTTTCCGTATTATACTCTCTTTTCATCGGCCTGTAAAGTTGGGGCCAAGTGTCCTGAATGATTTCTGCAAGTTTATAAGGTGTTTCTGATGTAATCATAAGTCTTGTAATACTGATAATATAAACATAAAAAATCCAAATGCTATGAATGAAAAAAGCATAAAGAACATAAAAAAAGGAGTTCGGAGAACTCCCTTATTTATTTTAGAGTGCGTTTCCTCTGGGAAGAACCTCTTCTGGAAAAACAAATCGTTCGTGGGGTTGATCTACTGGAGCCATCCAAGCACGAATGCCCTCGTTGAGCAGTATATTTTTAGAATAAAAAGTTTCAAATTCCGGATCCTCCGCAGCACGAATCTCCTGACTTACAAAGTCATAAGCCCTCAAATTCAAACCCAAACCGATAATACCAATAGAAGAAGTCCACAAACCCATAACAGGAACAAAGAGCATAAAGAAGTGAAGCCAACGCTTATTACTAAAAGCAATTCCAAAGATTTGCGACCAGTAACGGTTAGCAGTAACCATTGAATAGGTTTCCTCTTCTTGTGTGGGTTCAAACCCTTTGAAAGTATTTGAAGCATCACCATCTTCATAAAGTGTGTTTTCTACAGTTGCTCCGTGAATCGCACAGAGCAGTGCTCCACCCAGTATACCAGCAACTCCCATCATATGGAAGGGGTTGAGGGTCCAGTTGTGGAAACCTTGTAGGAAGAGCAGGAAACGGAAGATCGCTGCCACACCAAAGGAAGGAGCGAAGAACCAGCTGGATTGCCCCAGAGGATACATCAGGAAGACGCTCACGAAGACTGCAATGGGTCCAGAGAAGGCAATCGCATTGTAGGGTCTGATGCCCACCAGGCGGGCGATCTCGAACTGACGCAACATGAATCCAATCAGGCTGAAAGCCCCGTGGAGCGCCACAAAAGGCCAGAGTCCCCCAAGTTGGCACCACCTGACGAAATCCCCTTGAGACTCAGGACCCCAAAGTAGAAGAAGAGAATGACCCATAGCATCTGCAGGCGTTGACACAGCAGCCGTAAGGAAATTAGCCCCTTCAAGATAACTAGACGCCAACCCGTGGGTGTACCAGCTCGTAACAAACGTTGTGCCAGTAAGCCAGCCACCAAGGGCAAGATAAGCAGTGGGAAAAAGTAATAGTCCAGACCAACCCACAAATACAAAGCGATCTCGTTTAAGCCAGTCATCCAGGACATCGAACCATCCTCGTTGCGAAATTGGTTGTGAAAGAGTAGAAGAAGTCATAACCTCCTATGTATTTCTCATATTTATCTTAACATTACTTCACAAAGAGGTCAATGAGTATTAGTACTCATCCCCAATAAATTACTGAAAGAGTGAAGACGACAAACACAATAACTGTAAAACCCATCATACCTACTCCTGCCCAGATAACCCAGTCTTCCATAGGTTCGTGTTGATTATTATGAGACATTGGTTTCGTGTTTTTCCAAATATGAGTGAAGGTCCTTCAAATGTTCCGTTGCTTGTTTCCAGTCACCATCAAACCTTTCATTCAGGAGGTCATACATTTTAGTAGCACTATCACTAGTCATTCCGTTTTGGGACATATGAGTCACAAAGTCTTGTTTGTTCATAATTAAAAATAGTAGAATTGTAATTTTTGTTTTTCTTCTTTCACCCATATGAGGAAAGATAGATTTTAATAGAGAAGGAAGACGTATTTTGCCATTACATCCAACTCTGTAAAGTAACTTACGATTGCCCCTTTTGTCTTGATAAGTTCTAACACTCTTGGATTGAAATAAAGATGCTACTCTATAAACAACATCCTTATCAGTCATTTGAAGGTGAACGTATGGGTCATAATAAAATTTTACGTCACCCGTAGATTTGAGTGTGTATTTTCTTTTATTATACCCAAAGTGTCCTTCACCTTCAAGTATTCCTGCCAACCAAGCAGCATCAATATCAGACATAAAAAAGAGGGGTGTTTATTCCCCTCTCATTATACTAGGTTTTTCCTAATAAATCAACCGATGGTTGGAGCAGTCAGAGCAACAGGAGTGTTCTGTGCAGCAGCGAGGTCCAACGGAAAATTGTGGGCGTTACGTTCATGCATAACTTCCATTCCGAGTCCTGCACGATTGAGTACATCAGCCCAGGTATTAAGTACACGACCTTGTGAGTCAATGATGCTCTGGTTAAAGTTGAAGCCATTCAAATTGAAGGCCATAGTGCTCACACCAAGAGCAGTGAACCAGATGCCTACAACAGGCCAGCTAGCAAGGAAGAAGTGCAGCGAACGGGAGTTATTAAAGGAGGCATATTGAAAAATAAGGCGTCCAAAATAACCGTGAGCAGCAACGATGTTATAGGTCTCTTCTTCTTGACCGAACTTGTAACCATAGTTCTGTGACTCTTGCTCAGTGGTTTCACGAACCAGTGAGGAAGTAACCAGAGAACCGTGCATAGCACTGAACAGAGAACCACCGAAGACACCAGCAACACCAAGCATGTGGAAGGGGTGCATCAGGATGTTGTGCTCTGCCTGGAACACAAGCATGTAGTTGAAAGTACCAGAGATACCCAGAGGCATTGCATCAGAGAAAGAACCTTGACCGAAAGGATAGACCAGGAACACTGCGCTAGCAGCAGCAACAGGTGCCGAGTAGGCAACACAAATCCAAGGACGCATACCAAGACGGTAAGAAAGTTCCCACTCACGACCCATATAAGCATAGATGCCGATGAGGAAGTGGAATACAACAAGTTGGAAAGGACCACCGTTGTAGAGCCACTCATCCAGGGAAGCAGCTTCCCAGATGGGATAAAAGTGCAGTCCAATAGCGTTGGACGAAGGGATAACAGCACCAGAGATGATGTTGTTTCCGTACATCAGAGAACCAGCAACGGGTTCACGGATGCCATCGATGTCCACAGGAGGAGCAGCGATGAACGCAACAATGAAACAGATGGTAGCAGCGAGAAGGGTTGGAATCATTAGAGTTCCGAACCAACCAACATACAAACGATTGTCGGTTGAAGTGACCCACTGACAGAACTGTTCCCAAGTATTTGATTGTCGTTGTTGTGCAATTGAAGCAGTCATTGTTTTTAAAAGAGTAGTAAGACCATCAGGGAAATGGTGGAGTTACTATTCCCCAGTCACCCTCAGACTGGGTATGAGAGACGTTCTTATACACCCATAGGTCTCGGTTAACGGGTGTTTAACAATGTAACGAATTATGAGAGATCCGTAACATTTGTTTACCTATTTATCATACTACGGTTTGCCGTCCGTGTCAAGCCTTTTCGGGAAAATTTTTCCAAGTGACCCCAGTATTTTTAAGTTCTTCGTCAAGGTTCTTTATCTTTTTATCCAAATCTTTTGATGGTTTAGAATACTTGATAGCTTTTTTAAAAATTCCCATTAAGTATTAACGTCTTTTTACCTTATCAAGTATTTATTATACCCTATATTCATCAATCTTGTCTAAAACTTTATTGAGATATTGATGTGCTAACCACTTTGGATCATATCCGGATTTGTTCATCCACTCTTTATCCAGGTCATTTTTTATTTTAAGAACTTCACATTTTATTATATCCTTTGTCAACTGTCCTCTTGGCATAATACTAAAAAACTCTGCTCAATATTTAGAGCAGAGTTTCAAGTTATCTCTTATTATTTCAGACTTGTGCGGTTTCCCTCACAGTTGACTTCACGTAATCGAGAACCATTTCTGGAGTAGTCGCTTCGTAAGGGTCGGTGTCGGCATTGTCCCGTTGCCCCTCCTCAACGAATAGTTTCTCGATGATTCCGTTATCCACGACCGCAGCATAACGCCAAGAGCGACTGCCGAAACCAAGGTTAGACTTAGTGACGAGCATACCCATAGAACGTGTGAAATATGCATTACCGTCTGGAATGAGTTTTACTTTCTCAATGTTCTGGTCTTGCGCCCAAGCATTCATCACAAACCCATCATTAACAGAGATGCAGTAAATAGCATCGATGCCACTACCAATAAAGTCGTCGTATTTCTCTTCGAATCCAGGTAACTGATAGGCACTGCAAGTAGGAGTGAAAGCACCAGGCAGGCTAAAAATGACCACACGCTTTCCATTGAATAGATCAGCAGTTGTTCTATTTACAAACTCACCAGACTCACGAAACACAAACTCGACCTGAGGAACTTGATATTGTTCTTTACGCATTTTAACCTCCATCAGAACACGCCGGGAATGATTTGCCCAGTAGCGAGATAGGAACCCATAGCTGCTACGATTCCGATCATCGCTGCCCATCCATTAATACGTTCTGCCTTTTCAGTAAAAATTTTGTTCATTGTTTTTCTCCTTATTTTACTTTGGAATAGATAGATGTCTCACCATAATCACGGTGAATTTTATACCCAACAACTGCACCCTTCGTATTCATCAAAGCAGGCATAAAAGCAATTGTAAAAAATACTGCTGGTGCTCCAATAAAGAGAGCAGCAACAATCACATAATAAGTCAGCAGTTCAATTAGAGAGTGTTCCATCATAGGGGTGTTGTTGTTTTAGTTCAGGATTTGGTTGCGAAGGAACAACAGGGTTCCTTGACTTGTTTTTAATTACGATGAAAGCATCGTTTTGATAAGACACGGTTCCAAATGGTTTTGCCCATTTTGGATTTGCATTTGGACTGGTAGCAGTTCCTGTTACTGCTACTCCACCAATTTCAACAGAGATGTCGTCATCTGCATCCCATTCAAGTTTTTCAAGGGCAATAGCAAATTGCCCCAACATTCCAGCGGTCACAGATTCTCTTCCTGCTCAGTGAGGATTACACAATCACTGGTGGGATATGCTACACAGGTAAGCACCCAACCATCGGCAATCTGATCGTCATCCAGGAAAGACTGCTCCTCATTATCCACAGTACCACTAATCAGTTTACCAGCACAAGCAGAGCAAGCACCTGCCTTACAGGATGAAGGGAGGTCAACACCTGCCTCTTCTGCTGCTTCAAGAATGTATTGATCATCAGGACACTGGATAGTAGTCTCAGTGCCATCGGGGGTTTGGAGCGTAACGTTATAGACGGTCATTAGTAAGTCTCACAAAGTTTTTCTACGGATGCTGCCAACAAAACGAAGAAGGCAACGGATGTCATTGTAAAGAAGATTGAAGTCATTGTCAACCCTTAGAAGATCCCGAAGAAGAAGTTGCCAGTGAGAGCATAAGAAATGACCCCAGCAACAATGCCGACCATAGCCCAGCGTCCATTTGTGCGCTCCTTAATTTCGTTGGGAGTCATCATCCCATAGTTCTCATAGTACATAACGGGTTCTTTGGCAAACATATTTTGTTGCCCGTACTCATTAGTTGTTACAGTCATTGTAAATTCGTTAAGAATTGTTACACAATTATATAGCAAAAATAAAGGGGTGTCAAGCACCCCTTTGTTCGGATATCATAACATTTTTAAGTATAAATGCTTACTGTTTATCCTCAACTCCAGGAGGAAGTCTACCAAGATAAGGATTATAGTCAAAAAATTGATTCCAGTCTGAAATATTTGCAGACTCATTTCTCCAAAACTGCCACAGACCATCATGACTGCTACGATGAAATACATCTACGTGAATGTCATGAATATCAGATCCCAAATCAATCTTATACAAGAACAGTGGGATAGCAAAAGTATTTCCAGAGTTATAGATCAAATCATCTGCCACAGCACGAGGTTTGACTCCTTGATCGAGTTTATACTTATCACCACGACAATGAAGACGAATTAACTTTTCAGCGTGGTGCCTAGTAATCATATAACAGGCAGTTGAAAAATCATTTACAAATCTTTTATGCATCTGAACATGAACAGATGCAGGATTAATGATTGCCAATTGGATTACATCATAATCATAAGGGATTTTTGCATAGAAATCTTTCCAAGAAAATCCCCAATGTGCAACTGTACTAATATCACAATCATCTTCCATCATTAATGCACAAGGAGCATCAGAGGTTTCCAACCAATGCTTCATTGCTTTTAGATGTGAAGTTACACATCCAACTTCACCAGATGACATCATATCTGGGTAACGTCCTTTCAGAATGTCACCAAGATCTTTGTCATCTCTACCATCATAAGCAGAAATTCGTTCATAGTTTTCAATTTCCCAATACTTAAATTGGTCTTCCATAAACTTTGCCCTATCTGGTTTTTCATCCAGATTGATGTAGTAAATTGGTGGAAGATTTTTAAGTTTATATGCTGATTTGTTTTTGTCCATTATTCAGAAAGAACGCTTTCTATAATTTGTTTAAATACTTTGGTTTTTCCAACAAGAGGATCATCTAATCCTCTCCAATTTGAATGCCAGTTAGTTGCTGCGCGATAGTGTAAAAACTTTCCATCCAAATGGAGTTCCATATTATACCCACCAGCATCTTTCTGTAAATCAATATCATTATAATGAGTTGGATACTGAACATCAGTTTCCTTCATTTTGATTCCAGTTTTTTTGAAATACCAGTAGGTCATACCACCAACATCTGTCATATGACCTTCAACAATACCATCAGAAAAGTCAATATTCTTATCTTCAATCTTAGGCATATTAAAGAACATAATACCATTCCACATATAGGTAACGTGCCCTCTTACCTGCGGAAGACCAGCAATAATAGCATCTTCCATATACTCAACAATATTAAACTCATCAATAAGAAACATATCAGAGTCTAGGAAGAATACAACATCTTCATTATGATTCTTACGAATAATATTATTATAAGTCCACTGAACAGTATCTGCACATGCTTGTGCAGGATTCATAGCAGATGCCCTCGGAGGTTTTTTATAATACTTCAACCCATTTTCAAAACAAACAGACTGAAATTCAGATTCAGTAGATTCAATAATCGAATCATCTACAATATGAAACTGATATTCATTCTTCAAAAACTTTTTAAAAAGTCTTTGTTGAAGTTCAACAAAATCAGGTCGGTTAACAACAGAGGTAAAAATATGAATCATAGTTGTGCAGAAAGCCAATCTTCAAGTTTCATTGACGGTTCCCAACCAAAAGTCTTACGAAGTTTTTGATTGTTTGCAAGACTCACTCTCGCTTCACCAGGACGAGGGGCAATATTTAATGTTTCATGATCAAACATTCTTGCAATCTGATTGATCGAATAGTTGTTTCCAGTTCCAACATTATATACCTGTCCAAATGCTTCTGGATCTGGGTTTGAAATTGCTGCCATAATATTTGCCTTCACAACATCACCAACGTAAGTAAAGTCACGACGTTGATTTCCATCACCAACGATTGTTAGAGGTTCTCCTGCTGCCCTCTGACGCATAAAAATACCAATCACGGGAGCATACTGTCCACGCAGAGGTTGACGCTCACCATAAACGTTGAAATAACGGAAGCACACAGTTTGGAGACCAAACAAATCCGTGTACATCTTACACAGTTTCTCACCATTTACCTTAGAAACTGAATATGGATTCAGACAATCATCAGGTTGCGTTTCAATATTCGGAGTTTGATTCAGTCCATATCCAGAAGATGTGGAAGAATACATCACACGCTTTACGCCAGCTTCACGAGCACATTGAAGAACTGTCACAGTACCAACGGAGTTAATACTGACTGCTTCAATTGGGTTTTCGATAGCAGGTTGAATCCGTGCCTCTGCTGCAATATGAAACACATAATCTACTCCATCATAGAGTGGACGTGTGTTTTCATAGTCACGGATATCGTACTTATAGTTTTGTGCCTTATCATTCCAATAAAATTGATCGTGGGCATCAGAATACTCGTTATCAATCACAACAACCTCGTGACCCATTTCAAGTAAACGGTCTACAAGGTTTGAACCAATAAATCCAGCACCACCAGTAACTAGTGATTTAGTCATACAACTCTCTCAGGTAAAAAGTAATTCTTATTATAATTAAAGCACTCCTCAGTAGGATAGCTTGTCAAAGGATTCACAGTACCGTGATATCCACTTGTTTGATAGAAGAATGGATCATCAAATGCGTAAACATTGAACCAACGCTGTATCTCAGCAAATCCAATATCTTGATAATCTTCAATGATATATCCAGCATGATGACATACCCTCTGGCACATTCTAACATATTCATCGGTTAGATACAAGATAGAATGTCCACCAAGCATATTATATGTCCGATACAGATCATCCTTGATATGTTCGTATTGTACATAAGGTCCAGAATGCCCATTCATTCTACCCCAGGATGAAATACCAAGATAAACTGCATCAGCATCATCGGGAACTTCAATCTCAGGGCGAAAGTTTTTGATCATACAATCATCTTCAAACAAAACGAATGGAGGATCAATTTCTTGCAACCCTTTAAAATGAGCAGCAGAGCATCCAGCAACAGGGCAATCTGGGCGAGGAATACCCTCAACACGAATGATAGTCTTGAACCCACACTCTTTGAGAATTTTTTGCATATTCTCATTTTTTTCAGTGTGCTGTTCAAGATTCATATAAACAGCAGGAATTTCTCTAAGATCTAAGTTCATTATGATTCTTTTTTAAAGCAATGATTTTGGGTTCATAAGGATACTCAGGATTATTCATCTGTTCCTCAGCAAAACAATATGAAGGAGTCAAACTAAGGGTAGGAGGATTATCGATCAGGTATCGATTCATTTGAGATTCATCGTGCCAAAGAGCAATAACTCCATTTTCAAGATCTCGATTCACGCGGTCAGCAATAACCTCCGCCATTTCAAGGAATCTCTTGGTTGATCCACCATTGAAACCACCAGCATAATAATTCTCACCTTCTTCACCATATGGAACATATGCTAGAGAATTAGGATTTCTATCATAAGTTCTTTCTTCTTTCTTATGAAAAGATTGATAAGGATGCATTGTGGCAACAAGATCACTTAGAACCTCATCACCAACCTTATCAACCAAACCCATATCAACATCAAAGTAGAAACAATAATCAAACTGAGAAATAAAATCTTTTTCCCTAATAAAGTAATTATACCTTTTCAAAGTTGGCATCGGCCAAGGTTCATGATCAATCTGACAAACTCTTACATTATCAGATGTTTCTACTTCATGATCGGTAAAAAGTAGACAATTAATTTCATGCCCATTAAGAAAATTCTCCTCGATATTATCAAGAAGTCTTTCAACAAACTGAATGTATTTGTTTGTTGCAATAGTCAGAATACAAATTTTCATTTATTTTTAATGTAAAGTGCATCACCCCACTTATACCAAGTTTCTGGCCAATGAGTTTCGACTCTTTCAAATCCATACTCACTTAAAAACTCATCCAATTCTTCAACCATAGGAATTCCTTCATACATTTCCCCACGATTGACTTCACAATACACATAATCAATTTGTTGAAGAGTTTTTTGTCCTCCTCTAAAAACTTCTAGTTCATATCCCTGAACATCAATATTGATGAAATTTGATTCTCCAATATCAAATGTATCAAGAGTATCAACTTCAACTTCTTCAGTTCCATCAAAAGACACATCTGGATGATGTTCCAGATGTTCTTTTGGTTTTAAAATAGAACTACTCTGTGCTTCATTGCTACTTAGATACATCGTAGCAGTTCCTTTCTTACTACCAAGGGCAACCTGATATCCCTGAATGTCAGCGTTTACATTCTGAAGGCGTTGAGAAAGAATGTCAAAGTTTTCAGAAAGTGGTTCAAAAACAGTTATCTTCTGAATACCATTATCAACATACTCTTGAATTTCTTCACCATAGTGAGCACCAATATGAACAACACCTTTAATGTTCATATTATATTTTCTTCGCAGGTTGGTAAAACTTATTAGCATTTTATTTTGAAATTGTTTTAGCGATTTGATTCAGGGTTCCATCCCAAGTCAAGTACTTATCATAGACCATTCTACCATATTCAAGATAATTTTCATACTCACCAGTTTCCAAAAGATGATCAACAATACTTGGAATAGTATCTATACTATTTTCATCGATAAGGATTGCTGCCTTATTCCAATCAATCTCATCAGCAAAAGGTAACCAAAATACATCACTAATATAGATGGGAATAGCATCCATCTGCATAGTTTCATACATTCTGAATGAAGTTGGTCCATACCCTCTTGGGGCAAGTCCAAATACAGAATCATATATAATATCTCTAAATGCCTCAGAAAGACCATTAGAAAGATTTACGGCAAACTTATACCCATCTATTCCTTGCAACTTATCACACATTACTTTACGAATGGGGTGAGTATCATTCCTTCCTGCAAACCCAACTTTGTTCATTCTTGTTTCTTTTGGAGAACCAGGATGAGGATCTGAAAGAAGTGGAATGGGAATATACTCTTGCGTTGGTGCTTTTGGTGACTTAGGAGAATTTGAAGAGGCAAAAACTTTACAGTTATCAATGGAAACTAGTGTTCCATCATCATACTGAACAACGGTAAAAAACTTCTCACCAGGATACTTACTTGGCAATTCATTGACCCAGTTTTGAATCTCTGCAATCTTTTCAGTATCATTTCCCCAATTACTACTACAATGATATTGAGTCCATTGAATAGGAATATAGATGTAATCACTATCAATATCCATTGTAGTGAAGTAAGAAAATGCTCTCTCCTCAATTAAAGGGTTAAGACCTTGATGAGGAGGATATCTAAATGTATTTTTAGGCAACCACTGTTGTGGAGTATCAACAATTCTGATCATAAGTCTAAGATTTTTGTTTTATAAAGATCTGCAGAAAGAGAAGAGTTGGAACCACAAGCATTCCAATAACTAGCACTTCTCAATCTATGATTATAATAAAATTCAGGAACAACTTTAAATTCACCACCATTCATTATCCAGAAGTAAGAAAATGCTAAGACATCTGCGTGGAGTAGTTCTGTTTGTTTATTTTCAAAAGGTTCTTCAATGAGTTTGAGATAAGCATTACGATTGAATACATAATTACCAGTATTTAAAAACCAATCAAACCACTTGGTTCTTTTGATAATTCCATCTTTTGCTTCTTCAATACCCACAATATCATATTTAAATTTGTAGTGTGCTTCATCAGTGTATCCGTTTTCTGCATTATGAAGTAGAAGTTTTTCCGGACAATAACAAATATTTTCTATTGGATCTACAATACCCTGAATGACACTAAGAGTGTTTTCAGTTGGATGATTGTCACTATCAAGAAGGTAAATCCAGTCACAACTAGAATTCTTAACAGCAGTATATTTGTTTCTGAATCCGCCAAGATTTACTTCGTTTCTGAATAATTTAATTTTACTAGTATTAAGATCATCAACCACTTGATTAAGTTTTTGCCATTCCTCTTCTGAGGAACAATCATCATTAACAACGATTTCTTTTACAAAATTATTGTCCAACGCATAATTAACTGCTTCTTTAAAATACTGAGAAGTATTATAAAATGGTATTGCTAATGTAATTTCTTTCATTATTTTAGTAAGTAATTGACAAACTCTTTGGAGGAAATAACCATATTATCATACTGGTCCATTTTTGTAACATCTGTATATCTATTAAATGGAATCCCAAGCACTCTACAAATATCAATATATTGATCACAATATTGATGTGGATTTGGCGGGTATATTTCAATAATATTAGTGTTCTTTGAAGCAAATAATGAAAATACCATTCCACCACTTTGAGGTGCTATTACACACTTTGCATTATTAAAAATTTGAATTTTTTCAGAAACTGTATAATCTTCAAAGTAGATTGCTTTAAATCCTAGTTCTTGAAGGTCTTCTACTAACTCATTCTCATTCAAGATATGCCTCCGTTTAATATTATTATCTCTTCGGTTACCTTCACACAAATGAGACTTGCTTCGACAAATGTAAATATTTTCATACTCACTAGTGTCAAATCCACTGACCCTAGAAAGAAAAAGATCTCTTAAAAATGTATATGTTGTTGGATCAACATGAAATTGACCACTATTGTTTGAAATATTAACTGGTTTAATGGAAGGAATTAAAATAGACTCACCGCCATTGGGGACAATATTAATAAGATCATTTAAAATTTCAAATGTTTCTTTTTGATATGCAGTATAATCTTCTGCATCGAAGCAGACATTAACTTTTGTAGATAGATCAATTTGCTTTAAAGATCCTACCATATAGACAAACCAATGGTAGATAAAATCTTTACCAGCTTCCTCAATTTTATATTTCATTTCCAAATAAAATTCCAATTTTCTAGTTTAGGACATTTTAACATATTTAAAAATTTATTATTACATTCAGGTCCATCACATCTGCGGTGTGGTTCATTTCTAGCATATGCATGAAGATTGATAGTCACGTCCTTCATTCTGTTAATACTTTGCATATGATAAACAAACAACGCTATCGAATTTTCAACTAAATGAATCTCATTAGCATTCTCAATAATTTTTGAAATATTCAAAAAATTATCAGTTAACCGATGTAAATTAATTATTTCACCACTTACATATTTTCTATCTATCATTTCTTCTTCCATCTCACATACCACAGAATAATTTGATGGGAGATCAAGAGATTGGTATAAATTATCCTCAATGTCTAAGTCTCTTTCATAATTAAACTTAGATATTCTTAGATTTGGATCTAAACCTACTTCTGTATAAAAAGAAGATGCATTATCAGTAGAAACGAAAGATTCTATCCCAAACTTATTAATCTTATTGAAATACTTACCATTGTTACCTGGATTAGAATATAATTCCCCAACTCTAACATCAATCACATCACATTCACATCCAGGATCAATAACACCCTCAACTGGAATAATTTTAGAATTATCCCTAAACATATGAGTCGTGAAAGGAACAACGACAGGAGTGTCATGAACTAGATAGACTTCATCATAAAATTCCGAAAGATATCGAATCATTCCATTTGTTGATATCCAATCTCCAAACGCATCATAAACTACAAATACCAAAGTTTTCATAAAAGTGCAGGATAATCAGTGCATATTCCAAAGGGTTTTTCATATCCTGGCATAAAAGTTTCAATATCTTCTTTATTAATTAAAGGAATAATAGTAGTATGATCTATCTTTTGAGTTAGATCGTGCAACCATATTATACCAGTTGATGTATAAACAAAACTATCAGAACTATGGCAAAAAGAATGATATGCCCAACACTCCTTTGCTGCTTCAAGATTTTTACAGTGTAACCATAAGTAGTGTCTACGTTTATCCAACCAATTATGGTCTACTTTATATTGTGGAAAATCATGCCCCAACCAAAGTTCACCATTGATTGAACGAACATCAATCTCAACATGAAATCCGCTCCCAATTGCACAATCAATATAACTTGGACGATTTTCTTTGTCAGGAACAGCACCACGAATGTTTCCTCTATGAGAAATAATAATCACAGTTCTTCAATCCTCAAAGATTTATCTTCAATAAACAAATCATAAAAAGGTTTATTAACTAAAAGTTCGTGGTACTTTGCCCCCCACTCATTCAACTGCCTAGTAGTAAGTTCAGTCCAGTCTTTTTGTTTTCTACTTCCTCTAGCAGTCCAATAAACAATAGTATTCCCTTCATCATAAAGTTTATTAATTTTCTCTATGTTTTCTAGAATAGGTTTTGCTTTTGTATAATCATGAGTTGTTCCAAAGTCAACAGATGTTTCTCTATGACAAATGGTCTCATCAATGTCAACATAAATCACTTTCATTGATACATATTTCTCCGATAATTTTCATTGGGACAAGTATCAACATCGGCAACTTCTTGTTCTGTTAAGAACTTAACTCCACCTAAAAGTTTTGCGCCAATAAAAATATCAGCAGACTTTTCACACATTAGAGTAGAAGCTGCACAATCTTTTTTAGATGCAGATGCTGTGATTATACCATGGTTTTGAAGTAGAATCAACTTTGGAAAGAATCCTTCATGATCTACAAATCTAGATACATGCTTCTCCACTAACTTCAATATTGATTCTCCTGGTGGTGCATAAGGGACAACACAAGACTTTGTACCATTCCTCACGATCTGATCGGGGAACCATCTATGCTCAGCAAAATCATAAAGAACCGATGGCTCAGAACACAAAATTTTAGTTGTATGTGGTGGATGCGTGTGAGCGATAAAATTTACTTCCGGAAAAGTCTTCATAATCCAAGCATGAAAAGAAGTTTCGATACTTGGTTTTTTATGAAGAAGTTCTATCTGTGCTCCATTAGTATTGCATAAGGTCAAATCTTCTTCTGATAATGTATGAAGACTTGTTCCACTTGCCTTAATCAAAAAAGTATTTTCATCTACCCTTACTGAGACATTACCCTCACCACAAATAGTGTAGTCACTGATTTCTCTTGCTAGTTCTAGTATTTCAGACATCTTTAAGAAATGTTGCTAACGTATTTAGATTTACCCTCCAAGGCGAGTTCAGACCCCCAGAAATAGAAAGAGACCCATCGCTTTCAACGGTCTCCTCAATCTTCTCAACAAACTCAGTATCATTAAAATGATAAAGTTGAGTATGACTCATAGAATACTCAAATCGAGTGTTGATATCAAAGAATAAAGGACTATTAATTGAAATGACTTTTGTTTCTGGTGGTGAAAAAATTACGTTACACATACCACCACCGATAGGACCAGCAACATATTTTGCAGAGTTAAACAATCCGATCTTCTCTTTCATCGTCATATTTTCACAGAAGATCTCCTCATATCCATAAGACTTAAAGAGTTCTACAACTTCATCTTCATTTATACAACGGCGGCGTTCGGTGTAGTTTGTACCGATATTTTCAAAGTTATTATGCAACCAAGTTCTACGTGAAATATAAATCTTTTCTGGTCCTTGATAATCACCCTTCATACGATTAATAATATCAAATACTCCTGCATGTGGTGGCGTATTTGAAAGTCCATTATGAGTCAATGAAGATCCAACTACAACAGTATTGTATAAGGTATCTGGGTTAAGAAACACAACATCTTTCTTTCTTATTCCCAAGAGTTCAAGACATTCCCAAACAAAAGGATATAAATCATCTTTGCCTTCTGGTGGACTTACTAAAAGTTTAAGATCTGGATGAATCTCTTTCTCATTGAAGTATGAATAGAGGTAGGGTAGAGTATCATAGATGAAGTGATAATAGTTCGCCATATTATACACAAAGTAGAATACAGGAACCGAACAAAAGTTCTTAAAGTGAAATGGATTATCCACTTCATACGCCATCGTTTCTTCATAAACTGTACCACGCCCAAGAGACATAAACATCTCTTTTGTTGGAAGAATTAATTTATGAGTTTGATGAGAATAAATTAGTGGTTGTGGATAGTGCTTCGATAATCCAGTAAATTGGCAGGAAAAGAAGTATGCAACTTCAATATCCCTGCCATTGTCATCATTTTCTTTTATAAGTCTTGTTCTTCCAGAGTTCCAGTATTCAATTGGTAAAATAGTCTTTTGTATACTCATAAGGATGCCAATCAACTTTATTGAAAAATCTTTGCCAATATTCGTAAGTTTTTAAATCGTTAGGTGTCCCCCAACAAATATAATTATCAATCTCAAAATTCTTGACTTTATATCCCAAATGAATTGCTTCGTTTAACATACTATCAACATAAAATTCACCATTTGTCCTAGTGTTATTCTTGTAAAGAGATTCAAGAGAACGATAAAAAATTTCTTTTGTTCTGAAAAACATAGTTCCAGTGATAGCATATTCATTTACAGGATTTTCTCCCATAAACTTTTTCACATCAACACGAGTTACATTACCATCACCATCACAGTTCACCCAAGAATATGCATTTGGTTGTAAGTGACTTGTATAGTTGTTACGATAAGTCCATACAATTATATCATTATTTTCATCATTCACCAAATCCAAAAACTTATCTGCATCATAAAAAACTCCATTATCGCAGGCAGAGATAAGAATAGAGTTATCTGGATCACATTGATTTACAATCTTTTCGGTTGTACATGCCTGCCCTTCAAGAACTTCATCAATCCATACAATATTTTCTCCTGGTGCTTGATACCCTTTCAAACAAGCATAGATAATCTCGTCAGTTTTGGGGAGGCATCTAACTGCCTGCTCAACCATATTTTTACCATTAACTTTGATGAATGGTTTTGGTTCAGTATATCCTTCCTTAGAAAATCTACTACCAGCACCCGCCATTGGAAGAGCAAGAGTGCAGTTTTCAAGTCGTACTTCTTTCTGACCTTCTAGTGCTTTGCGATAATAATTAGACCAACTAGTATAAACATCTAGATCAAAAGGAGTTCCCCACTGCAACATGTAGGGGATTCCATATACAGTATTATATAACCCATCCCTTACCATTAAATTATAAATTAAACTTACATAATATTCACCATTAATATTGATATCTTCATCCATCAACTGCTTAAAATATTTCTTAACATAACTACCCTTTCTAAAATAGTAATTACCAGCAGAGGCAAACTCAGACATCTTATCATCTGTAAATGGTTGCTTCTCCCTAACTTCTAATATTTTTTCATCTGGTCCACTATCATCAGTACGACAGAAAGCGTAGTTATCACTACCTAACATATGGGGATGAAATCCAGTGTAACAAATTACACACCCATCACACTCTACAGTATTCAAGTATTCCCTAAAATGCCTATAATCCCAATAAATTGAAAAATCACAATAATTGACAATAACCTCTTCATCATCATCAATTAAATGATCAAACTCTGATACAGAATATACTGGACCTTTTTTATGGCAAGGAATAGTGACTATTTCCTTCTTATCTACGAGTTTATCTAATACTTCAATAATGTCAGTTTCTTTCTTATGTTTATCATTAATAATAAAAACAAAGTCACTATCTTCTGGATATAGGTTGACTATATGCTCTATGACTTTCTTTCCATCTACTTCAATAAGATATTTTGGAATATCATACCCAGCAGCAGCAAACCTACTGCTCATACCAGACATTGGAATAACGACTTTCATACCTAAACTTTTTTTAGTATTTATTGGTGCCTGGAAGGATCGATAGTATATGGTTTATCAAAATATTCTACTCTTAGAACCTTATCATATACATTCTGAGTCACAGATGGTTCAAAATTACAAGGATATCTACCTTTAAACAACTCCAACATCTCCATACAAAAATTATAAGTTTCAGTGTATGCAAGCATAGAATTTCTATTACCATATACAATAGCATCAGAAACCCAAGGAACATCCTTACCATATCCAAGAGGTTCACGAACAACAATAGGTGCAGTATAATTGCACCAAGGAATTACAGAAAATATTTTGTAAGAATCTGTTATATTAATTTCTGGTAGAGATGAAGTTATAATATCAGAACGATATTTAATATAAGCATCATATTCAAACCCATTAGCATCAGCATACTTAGTCGCCATATCAAATGCATTTCTATCATTAAAAAACATTGACATTGGATTATATGGTTTTGGTTCTGAAAGATTTGTGTTGATGTTTATAAAAATATCTTCAAATCTTTTTGGAAATGTGTATGGATTGATATATAAACCCTTCAACCAAGTAGATAAATTTGTCCTTGCAATGTCATAATATTCAGAATCAATATCATTGATAGAGCAAAATAAATCAACCTCATACTTAGAATTTTGTAGTAGAGGGAGAAGACAAGATTGATAACACTTTAATCTTCCAGAAATTAATAATGCAACCTTCATATTACAATCCACTCAGGAAGATATAGGTCACTCAAATTCTTTGATGCATCTGCTCCACCAAACCAAACACTTGGAGAAACTGTCTTTTTACTATTTGCCAACCAAGCACCCCACCAAGAGAATGATGAATTAGCAATAATATGATACTGGCACAAAGACATCAAACACAAATCGACACCTGTACTATTACCTTCTGCAAAAATAAAACGATCACCTTGGAATAATTCTTGCTCTTTACACCAATCAATACCATCAGAAAAAATCATCACGGGAATATCAGTTGGCATATGTGTCAGACCTTCTACATAATATTCCAATGACTGAACAGGATGATGAGGATATTTTAGATAATCACCTCTACGAAGATGAATTGCAATAACTTCCGTATCTCCAAAGTTTGATTTAAATGCTTCCTCGGTTGGTTCCCGAATTTCATCAGCAAATGTAAATGCCTCACGTATCTGCTTTTCAATATGTTTGAAATATTTTTCAGTCTGAAAATAACCATATAGACTAATGTTATCTGGACAGTTATTCCAAAGGTTTTCATCTAACTCAAAACCAGATTCCATAATCTTAGGAAAATTAGTAACATACTTTGGTGCTTCCGGAATCTTGAAGCACTCAAACATTGTAATATCTGAGTTTACACAATTAATATCTCTGGTTGCTACGACTGCTCTTGGTGGTAAACAATACTCATATCCATGTCTTTGAGCAAGACCACGCAGAGCAGTATATTGAAACATCTGGTTTCCAAGTCTACCCAGATTTCCTAGATCATCATTTGCAAGCATTTTCTTTATACCATTGATAAGTTGATTCAATACCTTCACGAAGAGAAATTTTTGATTCCCATCCAAGTGCTTTGATTCTATCCACGTTCATCACCTTGCGGGGAGTTCCATTTGGTTTGGTAAAATCCCAGTTGATATCACGATCATAACCAACAACATCAGCAATAATATTTGCAAGTTCCCAAATTCTAACATCCTCACCCGTGCCAACATTAATATGTCCTGCATCTTCATACTTTTGCATACAAACGTAACACGCCTCAGCAAGATCATCAACATGCAAAAACTCGCGCATTGCAGAACCATCACCCCAGAGTTTTACTTCCCAATACTTACTATGATCCAAAGCAGCGTGGAACTTTGCAATCATTGCAGGAAGAACGTGTGAGGTTTCCAGATCAAAGTTATCATTCGGACCATAAAGATTCGTAGGCATCAGAGAGATGGCATTGAACCCATACTGTTGCCGATATGCTTGACACATCATAATGCCAGCGATCTTTGCAATCGCATAGGCATCATTCGTTGGTTCCAAAGGACCAGTCATCAACTGATCTTCTGTGATTGGTTGAGTTGCAAACTTAGGATAGATGCAAGAAGAACCAAGGAACAGTAGTTTCTTCACACCAAAGTTATAGGACTGCTGTATAAGATTGGTTTGAATCTGTAAGTTTTCAGTCAGAAACTCTGCTTTATGATTATTGTTTGCCATAATGCCACCAACTTTTGCAGCAGCAACAAAAACATATTCAGGTTCTTCCGAACAGAAGTACCTTTCCGTTTCATCTTGATTGGTAAAATCTACATCATCACGAGTTCCCTTGATGATATTAGTATATCCTTTACTTTCAAGATTTCTTACGATTGCAGATCCAACCATTCCATTGGCACCAGCAACTAATACTCTAGAATCACTGTCCATAAATGCACATATCCTCAACAAGTTGTTTAAAAGAAATCTTAGGTTCCCAACCTAGTTTTTCCTTTGCCTTTGTGGCATCACCTAATAAAGTCTCTACTTCAGCAGGTCGAAAATATTTAGGGTTGACTCGAATAACCGTTTTACCAGTATTCTTATCAATACCAACTTCATCTAGTCCTTCACCTTCCCATACAATTTTCATACCAAAATATGGTGCTGCTTCTTCTACAAACTCACGCACAGAGTATTGAACACCTGTGGCGATTACATAGTCATCTGGTTCATCTTGTTGAAGCATCAACCACATTGCTTCTACAAAGTCTTTTGCGTGTCCCCAATCACGTTTTGCATTTAGATTACCAAGTTCCAAAACATCTTGTAATCCAACAGAAATTTTAGAGAGTGCCTGTGTGATCTTACGAGTTACAAAAGTTTCACCACGTCTTGGAGATTCGTGATTGAATAGGATACCTGTACAAGCATACATTCCATATGCTTCACGATAGTTCTTAGTAATCCAATAACCGTAGATCTTTGCTACCCCATAAGGAGAACGGGGATAAAAAGGAGTAGTTTCACGTTGAGGAGTTTCTTGTACAAGACCATAAAGTTCGCTTGTAGACGCTTGATAAATACGGACACGATCTTCCATCCCCAAAAGACGCACCGCTTCAAGAATACGAAGAGTTCCCACACCATCGACATCAGCAGTGTATTCAGGCATTTCAAAGGATACTTTGACATGACTCTGAGCACCAAGATTATAAATTTCATCGGGTTTTACTTTTTGAATAATTCTTACAAGATTGGTAGAATCAGTAAGGTCACCGTAATGGAGATTAATAGAATCATAGATGTGGTCAATACGATGAGTATTAATAAGGGATGCTCGTCGGACAATGCCATGAACTTGATAACCTTTTTCAAGTAATAATTCTGCGAGATACGACCCATCTTGACCTGTAATGCCAGTAATTAATGCAACCTTCATAAAGGAAAATACTTTTTATCATTATACTAAAAAAGGAGAGTTTATGCAACTCTCCCACTAGGTCTTTCATGCACGCCACCAATTCTTTAACTGGAAATTGGAAACCAGGCGGGAGAGAGTCCCATCCGCACCACCAATCCTTGAGAGAGATTGGAAACTCATAACAGGGTCATTTTGACTCCACCACTTGGTTTTACGAAACCAAGAAAAGTTGGGTTAACTTTGATATCTCGGTAATACCAAAGAATGTGATTAGAAATAACACATCCCAGAGTTTGAGTTTGATAGCAAAAGGAATACCGAGTAGTCCTCCAATAAACTTAATGATCAAACCGTTTTTAAAATCTCCCCATAACATGATTTGATAACCAAGTAAGAGGAGAAAGTTGCCAATGTATCTCAGGATACTTGTTTTAGACATAAGGGGGATTCATCACCGACCAGTGCTGTTATAGACCATCCGTGTCTTCTTCATCGTCTCTTACATAACAAGGAACTCTATCAGGATCCAACCATTTAGCATACTCAATGTCTTCCATAGCGGTAGAACATTGAAGAACGTTATCAAAAAGATAGATATCGTTCCAGCGTTTGGTATAGTAGTTTTGCTTTTGCATACGATAATCGGGTTTGCCGTTTATCTCAAGAATACCTGTCTCAACAAAGCGGTATCCTTCACGTTCCAGGAGAACCTTGCTCATGCTTCAACTACTTCAAGATCACTGGCGACATACTCCATAAGCATTTCGTAGTCGTCAAGGGGGTCTCCCGAAAACACGACACCTTCATTTTCATAAAAGCGACGGACCTTTTTATAAAGTTTCGGACTCTTTACATCAAGGTAGAATTCCCCGTTAGCAGCAGAGCGAAGAGTGCTAACATCCTTTTTGAATTTTTGAATCAGAGACATTGTTTTGAATTGTTGCCTTAGTATTATAAGGTTTGTTGAGTGTTTAGTCAAGTGTGCCAGTGAAGAAACTGGCGATCGGAGTGACAGGGATCGAACCTGCGACTTTCTCATCCCAAATGAGACGCGCTACCTCTGCGCTACACTCCGAAGTACCGTTATTTATTTCGGTGTATAAGCATTATACCCATAATGGGAGCGATTGTCAAGCCCGCTCCGCAAAGTCCTAACCAGATCGGGCTTGCTGCAAGTGTTTCCACAATATGAAAAATCATCTTCCTCTCCAATTCTTATATTCATAGTAGAAGTATTGATCTACTTCATTTAAACCTGATAGAGGGGCATCTACACCCCACTCAGACCATTCTATACAAAACTGTTTAATATCGTGGTTATGGGATACACTATGTCCGTGCATCCTCACAAAAGAGGACATAGCAAACTGATACTTTTTATTGTGGATAGGCATTGTGAAGTCCCCAATTTATAAAAATTGAAATGACACTAAAAATACAAATTGCTTTGAAAATTGTGTTACTCATCTTCTTCGTCCTCATAAGTAGATGGTTCTTCAAATAATTCTTCTATCTTCTGTTGTAAAACTATTCTTTGCAATTCTTGTAAATCTTTTTCTGTTAAAGATACCATTAGTTTAATGTAATTTTAAGAAAAGGAAGTAGTGGTGGAATCACACCTACAAGTCTCAAAAGTCCCTCAGCAAATAAAGCAAGAACCACCCAACCGACGCACATACTAATGATAGAAGCATTACGGTTGTGTCTTCTGATAGCAGCATCAATCATCTCCTGCACTTCTGTGCGAGTTACATAATCATCATCAAAAGGTTCCATCATTTCTCATCTCCAAGAAACTTTGCAAGGGGATCTTTTCGGGTTTTGGTTATTTCAACTGCTCTCTTATAGAACATATTATCGGTGTTCCCAGAGGCTTCAAAAGTCTCCTTGATCTTCACCCAATTCTCGTAGGTGCGCTGATCCATAGGGTTAAAGTTGAATACTACTAGTTATGCTAGTGAGTATTTCCACCCTGTCAAGTTTGTGTTGATACAAAAATATAGATTAAAAAAATCTAAAATTTTGTAATATTTGTAACGGAGAGAACAGGAATCGAACCTGCGAAGCTTTTAAACCCAGCCGCTTTCAAGGCGGTGTCCTCGACCAACCGGACTCTCTCCAAAATAAGTCCTCAACGGACTTCAAAATCTAAACGCCTTACTTTACGTTGGCGTCTTGCTTCCTGAAAAGCAAGGTCTTCGTTTGAGAGAACACCAGATTTTGATTTGTTATGATAAGAGTTTAGCATAACAACCTTAGATAAGTCAAGTGCCGAAATCTTATCTCCACGAATAGTTGCCATATTTGGACAACCACAGCAAACAGTTTTAGTAGGATGCCCCTCTAACTCTTTGCCACAGGAGCGGCATCTGATTCTTAAATTTTCCATTGTATTATAAGATAATTATTTTTCAGTAAATGAGCGAAGCATCCAAATAAATTTACCATGTGCTTCATTTAAATCATCAAGAAGATTAATAGTACCTCTTGACTTTTGGTTTTCTGCTTCTACTGCGGCAGAAGAAAGCATTTCAACAATCTTTTTATGATCTTCAAGAAGATCACTAATCATTTCCATTTCAGAAATATTAGATTTTGCTTCCGAAACTCCAGATACTTCTACAACTCTAGATAAAGAACTAATTGGCTTAATACGAAGAAATCGCATATGCTCAGAAATTCTATCAACCTCTTCTTGAATAGCAGTATACTGCCCACCAAACAAATCGTGAATCTGCTTAAAATCAGGTCCTACAACATGCCAATGGTAAACCCAAGTCTTTTGAAACAGAAGAAAAAGACTTGCTTGGGTATCAGAGAGTGATTTATAAAGTTTTTCCATTATACTTCTGTTTTTTTGAAGTATTTATAAGTGGGCAATATCGGATTCGAACCAATGACCGTCTGCGTGTAAAGCAGCTGCGCTACCGCTGCGCCAATCGCCCAATAAAGTCAATATTGACTCATCATATATTCTACCGTATTTGCTACGTCATTCATAGCATCTCGTAGATTTTCTCTTTGACCCGATTCTTGTTTAATGATTGGGCGATGATCTTCAGTTAGGGTCCAACGCCACTGATTCATTTCATTACAATACCAAAGATTAATTTTCATTCTTGAAATATTCCAGTTTTACCCAATTAAGAAGTGCATAAACTTCTGTGATTTCTGACTTATAGTTTAGGTAGTCAGTATCATCAAACATTTTTTCCCTTTCAAAGAATTCGATTTCACTTGAAAGAAAATTAACATAATGATTAAAGACAGTTATAGTAACTTCTCTATCGCGTTGGGAAATAAGAGACATAAAACTCCTAACTCGTTATCTATAATACATTAAAAAGGGGGGTTTTGTCAACCCCCATATGTATATCAGTTACCGATTCTGTTCACAGCAATACGTGCTTTATTGAGAATACTGCCCGAAAGGGGAACATAACCCAAATCATCAGCAATCATTTGTGCATTAGAACTCAGTGCATAATTCAAAGCAGCACGAATATCATTTGTCTTGGCACCATTTCCAGTCTTATATGCAAGGATCCAAGTCAGAGTAGAAATAGGATATGCATTAGTACCAGATGGGTTAGGATTTTCTCCTGCAAGATTAGCATCCAGAGTAATACCATTCAGAGCGGCCGCACCAGTCACAGCAGAAGGTCCGACAAACTTACCTGCTTTGTTTTGAAGAACTGCTGCTTGAAGTTTGTTAGGGCGAACAAAACCAGTATTCACATAACCAATCGCACCAGGAGTGTTTTTGATAGTTCCAGAAACACCTTCGTTTCCTTTTGCACCTACACCAACAGGCCACTTAATTGCCTTACCCACACCAGGTTTCCAACCACCAAAAGCATCCAAAGAGTTAGTGAAGGCAAAGGTAGTACCAGAACCATCAGAACGATGAACAACATTCATAGGTCCAGCAGCGCAACCAACTTGATTCCAATCTTTAATGCGACCAGAGAAAATATCAACAGTTTGCTTTTGAGTCAGTTTCAGTTTGCAACCTGATTTATTATAGGCAATGGCAATCGTTCCACCTACCATAGGAATTTGAACGACACCACGCTTCACTTGCTTTGCTTCCGATGCTTTGATGGGTTCATCACTTGCTCCGAAGTCAACTGTGCCCGCAATGAATTGACGAACACCAGCACCAGAACCAACGGACTGATAATTAACCCTACTCCCAGAAGTTCGTGCATAAT
>Ga0315904_10000054_pt1 | contig 172145 bp, 131 predicted proteins | sample LakEriMetagenome_6_FD_203529 | JGI IMG/M metagenome (GOLD analysis project Ga0315904, IMG submission 203529) | Freshwater fungal communities from buoy surface, Lake Erie, Ohio, United States - Buoy 12 MA120 | ecosystem: Environmental > Aquatic > Freshwater > Lake | place: USA: Lake Erie, Ohio...
TGTAGCCTGTTATATCCCAATAGTTGCGCAATGAACCGCTGCTTATGTTTACAAGTGTGCTTGGTGTATTTTGCCAAATCGTATCCTGACCCATCGTAAAGTCAAAGTTGGCCAACGGTGGTATTGGTGCAGGTGGTGGGCCAGACGCAAAACCAACTTCAATGGTAAGCGTTTGAGATGGAGCATTACAAGTAACACCGTTTACGCCACCCCAATTTAAGTTAACAATACATGGACGATAGGTTGCATTGTTGGGACCTGCTCCACAAAGGCAGTTACCTCCATTATTGAAACTGATTTCTAAACCGTTACACGCGCCTACGGTCCAAGTATTGGGTCCATCTGTAAACGTTGTAATGGTAGTGGGTACAAGCGGTGCAGTGCGTATAAAATCAACAATAGCCTGAACAACGCTTTGTGTTGAACAAACCGCTTCAAACGTAGTAAGAGAACTTCTTATTTTTAGAATCTGATAATCGTTTCTTGTCAAACCGTTTCTCCAGGCAGTAAAATCATTGCACTGCTGAGTGGTTGATGCAACACCCTGAGTAAATGTTTGAGACAACGATTGATACGTAAATGTTTGAGAGAATACAGTAAAAACTGTACTTACGGACAATACCGCAAACAGAAAAAAACTGCGTAAAGATGCTTTCATGGTAGTGGAGGATTATGTAAACAAACTTTATTAAAATTTTTCTGACTTACAACACTTTTTTTCAAAAATGTAGGGAATTATGAAAATCTGCCCTGTGAGCCCGTAAATACGGGTACTTATATAGCTAGCGAGCAGATTTTCCTGTATTATGCACTTTATCAGTTTTAGCTATAATATCCGTAAGATATCGGTTTATACAAATGAATCATGAAGAAAAGCTACATATTTACTGTAGAGAATTTTCTTAGCGCCTATTAACACAGGTGTATTAAGGTTTTCTGTATTGAGGCTTAAGAAAGAATGTACTATCTGTCATCGTTTTTAGAAAGGCTACCAAATCAGCTTTTTCCTGTGCTGTCAGATGTAGCCCTTCAGGATGTTTCAGATAAAGCGGATCGGTGGGATGCGATCGAACTACACCATTATCATAATGCTCAACTACTTCTTCAAGGGTTTTGAAACGCCCATCGTGCATATAAGGTGCAGTATAAACAAGATTTCGAAGTGAGGGTGTTCTAAATTTTCCTATATCGGCTGGATTCAGCGTTATGCGGTACAAGCCCGAATCGGTTGACCGATGGCCGTTGTGATGAAACTGAAAATCGCTGGTGAAGGGAGTTGAATGATTGTGGCAATGAAAGCAATCGCCTTTTTCTTCCAGACTGAATACACGTAATCCGCGGAGTTCCTGTTCGCTAAAAACTGTGGAATCAAAACGTTTGCCGGTAGCCGGATTTATTAAAAACCGGTCATGCTTCGTGGTTGATGAAATAATGGAACGCTCAAACTGAGCTATGGCCTGGGCCAGCCTTTTTGTAGTGATGGAATCGCTGCCAAATGCTTTTTTAAATAAACCCGGATATTGAGGATGATTTTGGAGTTTTTGAATAACATTGGGCAAGGTTTCATTCATTTCAATAGGGTCAATAATCGGGGCCAGTGCCTGTGCCTCTAACGTGCTTGCTCCTCCATCCCAAAAAAAGCGTATTGGTCTGCCATTTATTGTTGGTGCAAAGCGCTCCACCCACGCTAGGTTGAACAATGGCATAGAATTTCGCTTGCCAGCTATTCCGTCAACTCCCTGACTGAATTGTTTGCCATTGTCGGTAAATGCAAAATCAGGATTGTGGCATGATGCGCAGCTTACTGTGTTATTGCGCGACAGCAAAGGATCATAAAATAATTTGCGTCCAAGTTCTACTCCTTCTACCGTTAGCGGATTATCGGCAGGGATAGGTGGCATACTCCAACCTAATGGCATCTGCATGATGTAAGGTGTAGGTATAATTGGTTTATCCGTATTGTTATTATTCGTGGAGTTGAGTACTTCGGGCTCTTTACTGCAATGAGAAAATAACAATCCGACAACTGATAAAAGAACAATACCGAAAATTTGCTTTATGTGGATTTGGCTATTCATTATTCAACAGATTTTAAGCTAAACATAGCGCTCATATTTGCTTTTAAGGTAGGAATGAAAGGATTATCGGCTGTATGAATCTGATTGACTACGTTCTTCAACTGAATAACATTCGGTGAATTAAAAAATCCTGAAACATCGTGTTTCACTTTTACAACAACTGCATTTTTAGCCAGCTTATAGGATTGCAAGTCTAATTCCACCTTTATAAGGTTAGGTACTCCACCAACGTCATACGCAATGGCCGTTCTGTTAGCTCCGTGCCATCCTTTTAGCCGGTAGAAAATATAACCGGTATTCCATCCCCAAAACATACCGAGTGCCGGATCTAGATCGCCATCCAACGGACCGGCATGATTGTTAAAACTGTCTACTCCCAGCAGGAAAGTCAATTTAGTATAATCTCCGGCAGGTACATTTAGTATTATCTGATTATTAGCGTTGCCAAAGTCAATCAACTTATGATTTTGTGTATTGTAAACCTGACCATTGCTGCGCGTAAAACTGATATATGAGATATAATATTTCAAATCACTTATTTTTATAGTATCACCGCTTTGTGTGATAAAACTATCCGGGTCTAGTTTTAACGGAGCTGCTCCAAATACCTCTTCAAAATTTACACTTACACTACCCGATTCAGTTAATCGGATTCCATTAAAGTCAGTTGGAATAACAGGTTGTGCAGCAGGCGGATCTTTCTCCTCGCAAGCTACAAACCCTATCAGTAATGCAAAAACGAAATACAGAAGCTTTAATGATTTCATAAAATTAGCCTAAAATTGCCTAACAAACTTAACCGATTGAAATCATAATTTTAACTTAAATAACAACAGATGGCAAGTTTTGACATTGTAAATAAAATCGATCTCCAAAAAATTGACAATGCAGTAAATACCGCAAAGAAAGAATTAGTGAACCGGTATGACCTGAAAGACGAGGAATGTGCCATAGAACTGGATAAGAAGAATAAGCTGCTGGAATTACAGGCCAAACAGGAGATGGCCATCAACAGCATGGTAGATATCATACTCTCCAAATTCAGTAAACAGCAACTTGATGTTCGCATGCTTGATCTGAGTAAAGAAGTGACTCCAAGCGGGAAATTAGTTTACAAAAAACTGACGATAAAAGAAGGCATTGAAAAAGAATCAGCTAAGAAAATTGTGCAGTTTGTAAAGGACAGTAAACTGAAAGTACAAGCCAGTATTATGGAGGATCAGGTACGTGTAACCAGTAAAAGTATTGATGAACTTCAGGCAACAATAGCTGCAATTCGCTCACATGACTTTGAACTGCCTCTGCAATTCGATAATATGCGTAGTTAAAAATAAGGCGCGCGGTGTACACCGCGCGCCTTATTTTTCGTAAGAGATATATTATAGCACCCCTATTTCCTTAAGCACATTATTCATGTTGCGCACCGCATCTGCACTTTTTGTAAACAACTCCTGCTCATCAGAAGTAAGGTTATAATCTACAATCTCCTCCCAACCGTTTTTACCTATGGTAACAGGCACACCCAGACAAATGTCTTTCTGACCATACTCGCCATCCAGGTAAACACAGCAAGGTTGAATGCGTTTTTGATCACGTACAATATTCTCAACCAGCAAAGCACTGGCTGCACCCGGTGCATACCATGCTGATGTTCCCAATAATTTAGTAAGCGTAGCACCGCCCACCATCGTAGCATCACTAATTTCTTTCAACTTATCGGGGCTTAACCATTTTGAAACCGAAATGCCATTTAACGTAGCCAGACGAGTAAGCGGAATCATGGTAGTATCGCCATGACCGCCTATTACAGTTCCCTGAATATCGGCAGTAGGCTGATTTAATGCCAGACCTAAATAACCTTTGAAACGTGCACTATCTAATAAACCGCCCATACCTATAATACGGTTTTTAGGAAGCCCTGTTGATTTAAGAGCCAGGTAAGTCATCGTATCCATGGGGTTTGAAACCACTACAATGATTGCATCAGGTGAATGTTTCAACACATTTTCCGCAACCGATTTTACGATGTTAGCATTCGTACCTATTAATTCTTCGCGTGTCATTCCCGGCTTACGTGGAATACCTGAAGTGATTACCACTACATCGGAATTAGCTGTTTTGCTGTAATCGTTAGTCGTTCCGCTGATGCGGGTTTTCATGCCCAGTAACGAAGTTGTTTGATAAATATCTAGGGCCTTGCCTTCGGCAAAACCTTCTTTCACATCCAGCAGCACTACTTCGTCTGCCAGTTCGCGGTAAGCAATTACATCGGCTGTGGTTGCTCCTACTGCACCTGCACCAATTACGGATACTTTTGTCATGTTTGTATTGAGATTAGTTGTTGATTATAGATTAAATAGCCCAAAGGCGCTGCGAAATTAATGAGTACTTGCTTAACTCAAAAGGCTAAACAGGAAATTAAGTCACAATTCGTTCACAATATTTTATCCTATTACCATCTCCTTCACATCATCTGCAATCACCAGTCGGCCAAGGGTTTTTTCTTTGATATACTCCAATGATATGCCCGGTGCATATTCTACACACCTGAAACCTTCGGGTGTAATATCAAATACACCCAACTCGGTTACTACCTTTTTCACACAGCCCAGTCCTGTAATAGGCAAAGTGCATTTCGCCAAAAGTTTACTCTCACCGGCTTTATTTACATGCTGCATAGCCACAATAATATTTTTAGCACTGGCCACTAAATCCATAGCACCGCCCATGCCTTTTACCATTTTGCCGGGAATTTTCCAGTTGGCTATATCACCATTATCAGCTACTTCCATAGCGCCCAAAACGGTGAGGTCTACACGGCCACTGCGAATCATTCCAAAACTCATGGCGCTATCAAAAAAAGATGAGCCTTTGGTAGTGGTTACCGTTTGTTTTCCTGCATTAATTAAGTCCGCATCCACTTCATCTGCATATGGAAACGGGCCAATTCCCAACAAACCATTTTCAGATTGTAAAATCACCTCCATTCCTTCGGGTACATAATTCGCAACCAAGGTCGGAATGCCGATTCCCAGATTTACGTAGTATCCGTCTTTCAATTCCTGCGCTATGCGCTTTGCAATTCCAAATTTATCTAACATGTTCTTAATCTTTCAAACGTGTAGTTACCTGCTCAATCCGTTTCTCATAATTTACTCCCTGAAAAATGCGATTTACAAAAATCCCCGGTGTATGAATCATATCAGGATCGAGTTCTCCAGCAGGAACCAATTCTTCCACTTCAGCGATTGTTATTTTCCCGGCCATAGCCATCAGCGGATTAAAATTGCGAGAGGTAGCCCTGAAAACAAGATTCCCGTGCGTATCGCCTTTCCAAGCTTTAACAATGGCAAAGTCAGCGTTGAACGCATGTTCAAGCAAGTATTGTTTCCCGTTAAATTCCCGAACTTCTTTGCCTTGCGCAACTTCGGTTCCCACACCTGCCGGAGTAAATATTGCAGGCATACCATAGCCCGAGGCCATGCAGCGTGTGGCCAGCGTGCCTTGCGGTATCAGTTCCACTTCCAATTCACCACTCAGCAATTGTCTTTCAAACTCTGCATTCTCACCCACATAGGATGATATCATTTTTTTTACCTGACGCGTTTTTAGCATCAGTCCAATGCCGAAATCATCTACACCTGCATTATTGGAAATACAAGTCAAATCTTTTACGCCTTTGCGCACCAGTGCAGCAATGCAATTTTCAGGAATGCCACATAGGCCAAACCCACCCAGCATTAGTACAGCACCGTCATGTATATCTTTTATCGCCTCATCGGCTTGTTCTACAACTTTATTGAGCATAAAACCTTAATTTTTTATTTGGAAATAGTAGCCGATAACCCTTCATCACACAATGCCTGACACATGGCAGCCAGTTCGCTGTGCTCCCCTTTTTTCACACAGCATTTACCTTTAAAGTGCACAATCAATGCTGATTGCTCGGCTTGCACGGGCTCGTGCTTGCATATACGAACAAGGCATTCTATCACATGATCAAATGTGTTCACATCATCATTAAACAGCAGCAATTCAGCAGGTGTACCTATCTCATCCAATACATCCAGCCAAATTTCCTCTTTTTGTTTAGTCATACCTGCGTTGTTTTCTTTTTAAAACTGAATCTGTTTTCACTTCCATTTTGTAGTCGCTTGATATTGGTACGGTGTGTATAAACTACCAAAACCGAGACAACGATACAAAAATAAAATAAAGCTGTTATTTGTTTTCCCTGAATGTAATAAGCTATTGCCGGACTAACCAATGCAGATAACATAGACCCCAGCGAAATGTAACGTGTTATCAATACTACTGCTACAAAAACAATAAAGCAAAGCAGCGCCAGTTGATAATTAATGGCAATAACGATACCCAGCAAGGTGGCAATGCCTTTACCTCCTTTGAAGCCGGCAAATACAGGATAAATATGACCGATAACTGCCAGCGCACCAAATATAATCTGATACACCAGCCAGGTATTGCTTCCGTGTTCAATTTCCTGAATGGCAAATACCAGACTTGCAGCAGCGTAACCTTTTAGCGCATCTATAATCAGCACCGTGAAACCTGCTTTATTTCCAAGTACACGCAGTGTGTTAGTGGCACCGGCATTCCCACTTCCGTGTTCACGCACATCTATTCCATAAAATCGTTTACCAAACCACACTGCTGTTGGTATTGAACCCAGCAGGTAAGCACAAAGACCAAGTATTACAGGTAGTATCATTTTTTATTTTCAAGTTTCATTAATCGTACAAGTTTATTGCGTTCACCTATATTGGCCAAACGTAAATCGTATTTTTCATCTTTCTTGGAAACCTTATCCATGTTTTCTTTCACGGTTTTATTAAATACCGGGTCGGAGCCCAGCACATACCATACACCACGCAGCAACTTGAAATAATACCATCCTCCGTCATTAAGTTCCAGATACAACATCAACTCATCACCGGTTCGCTTTTTGGTGATTTGTAATCTGCCCTTAAGTTTCTTTTCAAGTTTATATTTATCAATAGAATTCAAGCTTAACTCGCCTACTGAAATAAGGGAACGGCTGGTAGGGTCCCACCGTAAGCGGATATGTGAAAAGAACAGCTGTTTTACAATATCATTCACCAGTCGAATACTGTTATCATCCAGTTCTTCCATTACCCTGCGAAGGCTACGCTCATCTTTAATATATTGCGTAAGCGCTGATTTAAGCATAGGTATATCCAGCTTGGTAGGTGGTGCGTAGCCCGATTGTATATTAATTGTATCAAATAAAAGTCGTGTGGCGCTGGATGGAAAAGGATAATCCAGCATCAACATTACATCCATTATAAATGATGTGTCTTTCAGGTTGAATACAGACGAACCTGCTGCAAATGTTTCAAAGGCTTTTGAAGTGTTAAATCCAATATTAAAAATACCTTCTGTATAAACCTGTTGCTTGGGTTCGCTTAACACCATTATATTTCCTTTAAGTCCCGTTTTAAACACTCGGTCTTTACTTCCAAAACTAAATGCAGAGGTGGGTTCATCGTATCTTAATGTTCCTTCCAACCTCATCAATTCAGCATCGCTGGCGTTGCGTTTACGAGTAAAAAACAATGGATAAACATGCGCTGAATCATTGGAAATAGCCATACCGGCCATCATAGCTTGCCTACGTTCGTTAGTTTGTTGCCCGTCTACATGCATGTGCACCGAGTCTCGGTTTATTATGGCTTTATTTCTAAACCAATCGGACTTGGGCCTCGATAAAGTATGCTCTGTTAAGAAGAAACCTTCGTATTCTAAATTTTTACTAATACTTAGCACTGTGGCTATACCTTTAAATCGAATCTTTTTACCAACGTAGAATTCAGGTGTATCGGGTATGGATGTTTTACCCAGCAAACGCTTGGTTACCTCATCGATCTTGATAATATTCAGGAAGAAAAACTGTGATTTAATCTGCTTATCTTTATATTCATAATAACCATCGGCCTGTATATTGAATTTACCGAAGATGGTAATATTACAGCGCTCCATATTATGGAATTTATACAATGTGTCGGCTATAATCTCTGCATTCGTTAACATCTTCATTTCTGCCTCTTTCAAAACAGTTACTTTTCCGCTATCAGGCAAAATAAACGCATCCGCTACCCGAATGAAGGGCACTTTCAAAGCAGTCACCGCAAAGTCGTTCAAGTCAAAGATAGTTCGCCCTGTAACGAAGCTGAGTGAATCCTGCAGTTTGCGAACTGATAATAAATATGAAGCGTCTTTACCATTAATCTGATAGGGAGCAAAATCGAGCATTCGTTTATTAATGTCCCATTCAAAAGATTGGAATGAACCTACATACTGATTATAATCAAAAATTGAATTTATCCTGCGGTGATGAAATTCAAAGTTACCTTTACGTGCCGTAAGGTCTACATCGCCCTTTACCTGTTCGGTATGAAATGCTAATAGATTTGGATTGTCGTACTGCTTCACTTTAAAGGTTGACGAATCGGCCTGTACATTATCAGGGCGTAACCAAAAATCATTGGATGTCATTTCAGCTTCTTCAATTTTTATAGAGCCACGAGCACCTATGCGAGTGGGTGTAATAATTGCTGTGCCCAATAATAAAGCACGGCCTTCTGATAAACTCAAAGTACCCTCAATAGGTGTTACAAGCATGGTATCGCTGTATGGTATCCAATGCTCGTACACATTTTTACCTTCTATATTGGGGAAAGTGGTTGTTCGTTCATTCACAAATGTCTGTGCCGTAGTATTCATCGAATCAGGCATCAGCAAAAATTTGTCGCCCTGAGTCACGGATGCTACATAGTTGATTTGTCCGTTACCATAAAAACCCTGATCACTTAGCGATAAAATCATTTTGCCTTTGCCTTTGCCACCATACAGGGAATAACCCTCTTCAGTTACTTCACGCACAAATCCCAACGACTGATCGGGTTGTAAATAAATTTCATTTCTGAAGTTCGGAACTATGTTAGCTGCATTTAATTCACCGGGCAGGGTAAGTGTTCGAAAGTTAAGTTCATTTAAACTGTCAAGCGTAAACGGATCAACCTTAAAGAAGAATCTATTCCGATTATATACGCTATTGTGCGTTTCAGGCTTGTCATAATATACATTGGAGCCTTTATCAGATTTAAATATGGGATATCCCGGTATTTTTTTACGTCCGCTTTTGTTTGCAGGATGATCAATACTTAAAGTACCATATACATCCTGCAAACTACTTTTAATGCGCATATCTCTTCCCTGCTCGGCATCAAAGTAGAAGAAATTCATGGAATCAATATTGTTAAGTCTTACCTGAAACTGACCGTAATCAAATATAAAGCCTGTGCCGTAAAACTCGGCTTTGCCTGAACGAATTTTACCTGAGAAATCCATGGCGCGGTTCTTACGCATGGTTATCAGCTGGTCTTTGGGAATTACATACACATTTTGCGAATCGCTGAATGCGAACTTAGGCACACCCTGTATCTGCAGGTCATTGTTAATTAAACTGATGGTAGCATTCGGGTAGCGTTTGATGATGGAGAAAAATGCCAGAACATCGTAGTCGGTTTTACCGTAGTGTGAGTTTACGGCATCGTATAATTTACGGTTTACAACTACATAATCCTTCTTAGGGTAGTAAGTTACATATCCTTTATCATGAAGTTGTATGACTTGCAGCCTTATATCGCTTACGTTGCTTTTAAAATATTTCGCATAGTCAGCAATAAAGTAGCCTTTCACATTTTGTTTCTGTATGTATGATTTTATCCGTTCAAGCGGGTTATATTCCAATATCCCCTGAATGCGTTCGTAGCGAAACTCTCTGAAATAATTATACGATTCAAAGCGTGCAGGTTCTTCATCATTCAGCATATCAGCCTCTACTATGGGCTCAGTCATTTTCCAGCGAAGTTCATCAACGTAAATTTCATAGCCGTGATAATAATCCATGAAGGGAGCCTGACTGATGCCCTGATTTGAACGGAAAATACGGATGAAGCTATCATTCAAATGATATGCAAACTCAATCTGCGGGTGATATACCGAATCCTTATCGAGATACAATACCAATTCAGCTGTTTTGGTTTGAACCCTATCGCCACGCACCACAAACTCATCACTCAACACTTTCAGCATGGGCTTGTCTTTAAAACTGAACCATAGTTCGGCTTTGTGTTCAGCTGAACCTATCCCTCTAATCACTTTACCCGTAAGTGCAAAACCACCTGTTAGGCTGCCTCTGCCAAATGGTAAATTTTTGAAGTTGCGCTGATGCGATTCAAACTTGGGATACATAGACTTATCACCCATCGATTGTGCAAATGGCTTATCGATGATAGTACCTGCAATGGGCTGCGAAAAGAGCTGAGGATAACTGAGCAGAGCTGTGTCTACTTTTAGTTGACCCGTTTCAAATTGAATGGTGTACGACTTTAGTTCGGCACTCAGTTCGGCACTGTCTTTACCAAGTCGTGCCCATGTATAGGTGCCTGCAGAACCCTTCCAAATTTTTTCGGCAGGTACATATCTGCCTGATGTGCGCATTATCGTAATAGTGTCGCCTTGTGTGTAACAGAATATATTGGTTTTTTTAAACAGTATGGAGGGCGTTCCGCGCAAATCCATGTCAATATCCATATTGTCAATATACCAGGTTGCTGCACCCTGCCTGGCCAGAACATTGTCAAAAAAAACGCTGCTCGAAAAACGTACATACTCTACGAACTCATCTTTCGATTTATCAAATGCCAACCTGCCCGCTTTATGCCACGCATCAAATTTGCCCAGTTGATTCGCATTTGCCAACCCATTCATGGCATTCAGGTAATCTTCCCACACTACATAAGCAACGCGGGCGTTCATTAAGTCGGTTGCCAGTTTTATAACCTGCAATTTTTGTGGAGCATTCAATTTGCCGGCATTGTAGTTAGCAGAAAAATCGGCAACCGCATCCTTGGCCCGTTTGCTACCCGACTTATCCAGCCAGTCTTCCAAATCAATAATAAATTGCTTGGGCTCAAGAGATAACTGTGCCTGTAACATAACAGGCATGTGTATGCAAATTGCAAAAACCAGTGCCGTCAGTAATTTTTTCATAGAGGTGCTAAGGTAGTAAATGCCCAAGGGTTAAAAAAATACAAACAACTAACATTTCGTTCATGACCAAATAACGCTTTGCGACACAAATGATTGTTATAACTTGCAACCCTCAAATTTGTACACTAAGAATTTTATGCAATTCAATAGAAAACAATACACTAACGAACTTCTGCTTGAACTCTATATATCAATGCTCAAACCTCGCATGATAGAAGAAAAAATGCTGGTATTGCTTCGTCAGGGGCAAGTCAGCAAATGGTTTTCAGGCATTGGTCAGGAGGCTATTAGTGCAGGTGTTACACGTGCACTGGACAATGATGAATATATTTTGCCGTTGCACCGTAACCTGGCTGTTTGGATTAACCGCGGCATGCCGTTTGTCAACTTATTTTCGCAATGGCAGGGCAAAATGAACGGCTATTCAAAAGGCCGTGAAAGGTCTTTTCACTTTGGCAGTAACGATTACCATATTGTAGGCATGATTTCGCATCTGGGTGCCATGCTGGGTGTGGCTGATGGAATTGCGCTGGCTCACAAACTGAAAAAAGAACAAAAAGTAGCAGTCGTTTTCAGTGGCGATGGTGGTGCCAGTGAAGGCGATTTTCATGAGGCAATCAATACAGCTGCTGTCTGGGATTTGCCCGTTATCTTTTTAATTGAAAATAATGGCTACGGACTTAGTACGCCCAGTAACGAACAATTCAGGTGCCGCCAATTTATTGACAAAGCTGTCGGGTATGGTATTCAGGGTTATAAAGTTGATGGCAACAACATACTGGACGTATATGATATGGTACGTAATCTGGCGGTGAGCATGCGTCAAAATCCGCGGCCGGTAATACTGGAGTGTATCACATTTCGTATGCGTGGCCACGAGGAGGCATCAGGTACCAAATATGTTCCTAAAGAATTAATGGACGAGTGGGCCCAAAAAGACCCCATACTGAATTTTGAAAACTGGCTTAAAGCTGAAAATATTTTAACCGACAACCTGATTGCCGAAATGCGGGCCGAAATAAAAAAAGAAATAGATTCAGGTGTTGAAACTGTGCTTGACGAACCTGAAATTATTCCAAATACAGAATCGGAAATGCTGGATGTGTATGCACCCGTTGCCGCAAAACCTGCTCAGTCGGTAGACGATTTGCAGCATGTAACAGTTACACCTGCAGGCCGGTCAAAAAACAAGAAAAGACTTGTAGATGCCATTAGTGACGGATTACGTCAAAGTATGCAAAAGCACGATAACCTGGTATTGATGGGGCAGGATATTGCTGAATACGGTGGTGTGTTTAAAATCACCCAGGGCTTCATAGATGAGTTTGGCAAAGACCGCGTGCGCAACACCCCGTTATGTGAAAGTGCTATCATTGGCGCAGGTTACGGTTTATCGATTAAAGGCATGAAAGCCATGGTTGAAATGCAATTTGCCGATTTTGTGAGTGTTGGTTTTAATCAGATAGTAAATAATCTGGCTAAAAGCTATTACCGTTGGGGGCAGGCAGCTGACGTGGTTATACGCATGCCAACAGGTGCAGGTGTTGGTGCAGGGCCGTTTCATTCACAAAGCAACGAAGCCTGGTTTTTTCATGTGCCTGGTCTTAAAATAGTGTATCCATCTACACCTTCTGATGCCAAGGGTTTACTTACGGCTTCATTCAGCGATCCCAATCCGGTACTGTTTTTTGAACATAAAGCCCTTTACCGCTCGGTTGAACTGGAAGAAGAAGTGTTTGATGACTATTATGAAATGGCTATTGGTCCTGCTCGCATAGCACGCTCGGGCAACGATGTCAGCATCATTACTTATGGTGCAGGCGTGCATTGGGCTATGCAGCATGTGCGCGAAAGTGGTATAGATGCTGAAATCATTGATTTACGCACATTGCTTCCGTGGGATAAGTCGGCTGTTGAAACGAGTGTTCGTAAAACCGGCAAAGCATTTATTTTACATGAAGATACGCTGACCGGTGGTATAGGTGCTGAAATTGCAGCACACATAGCACATCACTGCTTTACCCATCTTGATGCCCCTGTATTTAGAAGCGCCAGTTTGGATACACCTGTGCCCTTCAATATTCAATTAGAGCAAAACTTTTTACCCAAAGAGCGATTTAAACGTGAACTGGAGCAGTTGCTGAATTTCTGATTTCACTGCTTTTTGTAAAGCAATACGAAATTTTTGGAACAACCTGAACAACCGGCAGCCGACATCCACCTTATATCTCCGGCCGATGACCAACAATGAACCACTTTGTGCTGTGCCGCTGGCTTGTAGTATCCGTGCTTACCGGGAAGTACGTATCCTATATATACACTATCAACAAACACATTCACATCAAATGCCGTATTGTTGGTTACCTTAAAGTAACATGTGCGTTCATCTGCTTTTGATATACTAGATTTTAGTCCGGTTATTTTGCCCGGTTCAATCGTAAAAAATAATTTTCCGCGTGTTTTGGTATTGGGCTGCGAATAGAGTTCAAGCTTTTCTTCACAGTTCTGAGCATGGAGTGGCAATACATAAGTCAATACACTAAATGCTGTAATAAAGCAGATGCGCGTAAGAGTTTTTTGAAATGTGTTAGTTTTTATATTCATACATCTATAGCCGATAATACATGATTCAGCAAAGGTACAATGCCTGCTACGTGATGAATATACCTCAAACAGGGTATTTACGCCAAGCCTATTTGCATGGCATATTTAACCAGTTCGGCAACACTGTGAGCATCCAGTTTACTCATAATATTTTTACGGTGCGTATCAACCGTGTGCGGACTTAAAAACAATTGTTCAGCAATTTCCGTATTAGATTTCCCCGTTGCTATAAGTGCGAGTATTTCTTTTTCACGCTTTGAAAGTTTATTATCAAATCCATCATCAAATGAAATATCCTTTCCGCTGTTCACTTCTTCTGCCAGCTGTCCAAGCTCTTTGCTCATGTACTTGCCACCGTTGTACACGGTTTCTATGGCCAGCAACAACTCATCCGGGTCGGCATTTTTCATGATGTAGCCTTTGGCTCCCTTGCCCATTACCTTCTTAACAAATTCATGTTTGTTGTACATGGTTAGCATAATCACCTTAACCTTTGGGAAACGGTGGTATATGACATTGGTGGCATCCAGGCCGTCCAATTCAGGCATATTTATATCCAGCAATACCACATCAATATCGCTATGGCTTTCCAAAAAAGTAATAAGCTGCCTTCCGTCATGCAGTATCCCTTCCACCTGCACGTGCGGATGCGAACTCAGCAGATTGCTCAGGCTTTGAGCAAATATTTTGTGGTCATCTGTGATGGCAATTTTAATCGTAGGATTCATATGGCAATTCAATTATTACTGTTGTCCCATGATGCAGATTAGAGTCAATATGCAATGCGCCTTTCAAGTGCTCAATACGCGATTTCATATTTCTCCAGCCCAAACTTTTAGTCAAATCTACACTATTCAGGTCAAATCCAACACCGTCATCGCTTACCATTAAATTTACAGTATCGTCCAGCTGATTTAGCTGTACCTCTATATTTTTAGCCTGCGCATGCTTGATGGCATTGGTAATTAATTCTTGTGCGCATCTGTAAAGTGGCATTTCGGATTTGGAAGGAAGGGAGTTTTTGCGGTAATGCGATATGAAGGTAATGTTGAGTCCTGCTGCACTTTTCAGCTGGCTGCATAAATCGTTTAACGCAGCAGCCAGGCCAAAACGGTTCAGGACACCCGAATCCAGGTTATGTGAAATTCGCCTGATATCGTTGGTGGCACTGTCAAGCATGGTTGATGCGGTTTGTAGTTTAGTTTGCAACTCGGGCTCGGCATGGCTTAATACAGCCTGTACACCCTTAAACTGTAGTTTTACGCTGGCCAGTAAACTACCCACATGATCGTGCAAATCAGCTGCAATGCGTTTTCGCTCGTTTTCCTGAGTTTCAATCACCGCATTCATGGTTTCAATCTCTTTGCGGCTTATTATTTCCTGAATCTCCTGCGTATGTATTTGTTCTGCCTGTTTATTCAACACCTGCTGGTGCCTTAGTCTCTGTTTGAAGGTTACCCAAACCAATGCCAGAACAACTATAAGTAAAGTAAGTACAACCAATAAAATAATTTGCTGCCGTTGCTTTAACTCGGCATTATCTGCCATAAGTTTTTGTTCAACCAGCAATGTTTTTATGCGCTGCTCATTCTGAGCATTCTGGTATTGTGCATCCAGCGTGTTTATTTGCTGTGCTATGCGCTCGTTCAAAACCGACTCGCGAGTTTCCTGATATTGTTTATGAAAATATAAAGCCTGAGCTACATCGCCTTTCAACTCGTACACCAATGCCGATTTTTGAAATGCCTGCATGATTAAATCTTTTGCTCCTATTTTCTCAGCCGACTCTTTTGATAGTTCAAAGTAGTATGCTGCTCGGTCGTAAAGTTTCTCGCGCATATAGGTAATACCGAGGTAATACAATGTTTGTGCTGCCGGCAAATATTCCTGACTGTTATAGAAGGTAAACAATACACGATTCAGAATTTCGTTGGCTTCCTCAAATTGATTAAGCTCAAGCATGCAGGCCGATGAATACATTAGGGCGCGGGCATAATCGAGGTTGGCTTCAGATGAAATATAGTATTGAGCAGCTGTTTTATAAAACTCCAGCGCTTTAGAAAAATTATGAAGGTATTGCTCATATCTGGCGGATGCAAAATTTGCATCACCCAATGTGAGCTCATCAGCATATAAAACAGCCAGCTGCATACTTTTATCTATGTATCTGGAAGCAATATCCAGCGTATTCAATGCAGTATATATCTCCGACAATCCGATTAGCGACTGTATCCATTGTCCGGTATCGGCCGTTTCATTAGCGTACTTATACGACCGTAAGTATTGCTTGTGAGCCTCATCTATAAAGCCAAGTTGAAGTAAGGCGTACGCATGTGCCTGAAGCAATTCATTGTACCTTTTGTCTTTATTACGTCCATCGTATGACCGTATTGCCTGTATACCGGCACTGTCGGCCTTGCTGAATTGTGCTGTTCGGTTGTAATAATAAACAGCAAGCAGCGATCGGGTAGCTGCATCGCTCTCCTTGTACATCATTTCCTGCAACTGTGCTGCTGCAAAACACCTGATTTTTTTTTGGCTTAATTCAGATGCCGGCAAGGCATGCAGCGAATATGCACCGGCTAGGTATAACCATGCTACAAAAATTCCTGTGTACAATCTGAAAATCTTCATTATACTTGAAGAAACGTGTTGTAAACATACTCAATTAAATCAAAATACCATAAACAAGGTATGGACTTAAAAAATTGACTAGCATATCTTTGAACCAACAAAATACGTAACACTATGCGCCTACTTATTTTACCACTTTTACTCACGGCATTTATGGTAAATGCACAAAACAAGCAAGCTATTCTCATTGCTATTGCTGAATACCCTTCTGAAAGCGGTTGGTCATCTATCAGCAGCGATAAAGATGTTGAACTGCTTTTACCAGTATATGAAGCACAAGGATTTCAAAATCCGGTTGTAGTTCGGGATAAAGCTGCGAACAAAGAAGGTATTTTAAGTGCTATGCGCAATTTCCGCGACCGTTGCAAACCAGGCGATATTGTTTTGGTGCACTATTCAGGCCACGGACAACAAATAGCCGATAATAACGGTGATGAACCTGATGGATTGGATGAAGCCCTGGTTGCATGGGGAGCACCTGCCGAATACTACAATGGATACAATGGTGAAAAACACCTGCGCGATGATGAATTCAACGAACTGCTACTGGATATAAGGGGAAAAATAGGTAGCAAGGGAAATATGCTGGTTGTGGTTGATGCCTGCCATTCAGGCACTATATCGCGTGGTGTAGCAAAAAAACGTGGAGGCAAAGCACCGCTAGTACCCCCGGGATATCAAATAAATTCACCTAAGCGTGAAGATGGAAGTGGTTATGCGGCAAAAACCCGTGGCCAGGCTCAAAGCATTGCACCCATGGTTCTGATATCTGCCTCTTCATTTGACGAAGAAAATTCTGAAACTTTTGACGAACGCGGTGTAGGCATTGGATCATTAAGCTACGCTATGGCTAAATCACTAAGTAAAGTGGGTGAAAATTATTCATACAGAAGTCTGTTTGCAGATGTGCTAGGTGTAATGAATGAAAAAGTACCTCAACAAACTCCCATGGTAGAAGGTGATGTAGACTACGCATTATTTGCAGGACAGTACTACAAGCAGGAACAATATTATGATGTACGCGAAATCAAAGGCAAAGACATTATTCTAAACGGTGGAAGCCTGATGGGAATTTATCCTGAAACTAAAGTTGCGTTTTATCCGGCCGGAACCATCAGCCCGAATCAGTCTAAGGCAGTGGCCTATGGTGTAGTATCCAAGGTGTCTCCTCTGCAATCAATCATTAAACCTGATGCCGCATCAGCCGGTATAGATCTGGCTAAAAGCTGGGTATTTATTACCGAGCCTTCTTTGGGTAATGTTAGCCTCTCGTGCAATATTGTTAAAATTAAAAATCCTGCCATAAAAAAAGATATCGAGGCACTGCTGGCTACAAAACGCTATTCGGCAAAAGAACAAGCTGCTGATATTAGTATTGTTGAAACCCGTAATTATTTAAGTTTCATTCGCAACAGCGATGGTACAATTATCGATTCGATACCTTTGAATATGGAAATGCTCTCAGGCAAGGCTGATCAGATTATGAGCCGCTATGCTCAAAACAAATATTTGCGCGAACTGAAATCGGGCTATGCTAATTCTATTCAGATGCAACTACTGCCCTGCGACCAGGATGGCAACATTATTCAAAGTGATAATCAAAACTCGTTGCTGGCCTTGAAAGCAGGATCTTATGTTAAAGTAAAAGTAACTAACAAGGGCAATAACCGAATGTTCTACAACATCATTGACATACAACCTGATGGACAGGTAAATGCCATTCTTCCTATGCAAAGCGAACTGACTATTAAACATGCCGAGCAATATGTGCTTGAAGCCGGAGCTGAACGTATACTTCCTTTTGTCATTGATATTGCGCCTCCTTTTGGTAACGAAGTATTTAAACTGTTCGCTTCCAACGAGCCGTTTAATCTGGTCCCCTTCATTGCTTCAGCAGGTTTACAAACACGCGGAAGCAACGAAAGCGTTATCAGTGCATTTAAAGAAGATAATATACAAACCAGGGGAGCTGCAGGTGTAAACAAGCAAGAACAGCAGCAGTTAATCACCAACGAAGTAGTTTTTAGAATTGTAGAATAACCCAGTAAAACCAACCAATAATTTATAAACCATTTAATTTAAAAAAACAACATGAAAAAAATCATCGCCCTTGCCGCATTTGCTATGATGGGACTTATAGCCGGCAACGTATCTGCTCAAACGAAAAAAGAGTGCTCAGTGTACGTAAAATCTGAGCGTAATTCAAAATCACGCGGTATCAATATTTTCCAGATTGATCCTGCAAAAATTATAGCTATACCTGAAAGTATAGCTGCCTCTCGCGGTGCGGGCCAGTGCTATTTGGTAGTAGATAACAGCTGCTCCGAAGATGTAAATGTTTTTATCGACAGCTCATACGTAGGTTTTGTACCGGCCAACAAAAAGGGCTACATCGTACAGCCTAAAGGTTACTCCATTGTTCATGCCTGGACTGTTTCAGGAAAGCACAAATGGGTAGAACGTGGCGACTGTAAAGAGTGTAAAATGACGTTTATACTCAACAAACCTGAAGAGAAAAACTAAGCTACATTCGATTAACTCATCTATAAAAAGCAGCTCATTGGGGCTGCTTTTTTTATTGCCACTAACCTGATTAGGGTATTTCCGGCAGTGTAGTTTACAAGCCTATTGTATCTATTCATTGCACATGTATCTTGCACTCAGTTAATCGAAACTCAAACAAATATTAAATAATTAAGACCATGAAAAACCTCATCGCAATCGTAAGCCTGGCTGTACTGGTAGCACTTTCGGCTTCATCCAATGCTCAAAGCAAAAGAGAATGTTCATTCTACACCATTGCTAAGCCCGTACAAAAGTCGCGTGGCATTAAAAATGCTAAAATCAAGGTGAATTACGAAGCCGGAAAAATAAAAGTGCTTCCGTCAAAAATTATTAAAAAACGCGGCAAAGCACCCGCCTGTATGTTCAGCTTGTACAATTACAACTCACAGTTGGTACACGTTTATGCCGACAGCATTTATGTTGGCACATTGCAACCAAATCGAGTAGGCGTTGTTGAAACCATGGGTAATTTTTCTAAACTATACTGTATAACTGATGACCGTCAATTCCAGTGGGAAGAGCCCGGAGGATGCGACTGTATACACAACTTCCACCTGCGAATTAAAGAAGGTGAAGGTCAGATTGTAGAATCTGATATGTAAAATATCGGAATTCACTAACTGAACTGCTTACCTGAATCAGGTAAGCAGTTTTTTTATCCCCTTATCAGGGTATTATACTTTAAACTATATATCAAAGTTTGCATATCGTTAAGGTATGCTCTAAATTGCTCTCGAGATGAAAAAATTAATCGTATTGATAAGTATGATATGGGCAGGAGTATCTGCCGTTCATTCCCAAACCATTAAAGAATGTTCGGTATACACCCCCGTAAAGCCTGTACTCATCCCCAAAGGCGGAGATTTTGTTTATAAAAAGCCTGCACAAGCCAAAATGCTGGAAAAGCATGTTATCAAGACACGTCAGGTAAAAAGTGAAGACATATGCAGTATATCCCTTTATAATTACAACGGCCAAACTATTCACGTATATCTGGATAGCGTATACAGTGGAAGTATTGATGCGAACAGCATTGGCGTGATAAATAATATAACCAGCGAATCGGCCCTTTATTGCATTACCGATGATCAGGAATACAGCTGGGAAGACCATGCTGACTGTAGCTGTAAACTTACCTTTCACCTGCGAATTAAGAAAGGAGAAGGTGAAATAAAACCATAGGTGCTATTACCTGAATTAAGGTATTTATCTATGAGAACAATTCCACCCCATTGAATGATAATAATACAACCCTAAATTGCACTCAGATAAAATTTAAAACCAACTAAATAATTATTCTTATGAAAAAGATCATCAACATCATCAGCCTGTGCCTACTGGTAGTCATTACCGGCTCTGTAAATGCTCAAAGCAAAAGAGAATGTTCAGTGTATACTATTGCCAAACCCATGCAAAAATCGAGGGGTATCAACAAAAAAATAAAAGTTAATTACCAGAAAGATAAAATCAACGTACTGCCTGCTAAAATTGTAAAAAAACGTGGCAAAGCACCTGCTTGTATGTTCACTTTATACAACTACCACAATCAAATGGTACATGTATATGCCGACAGTATTTACATCGGAACCATTCGTGCTAATGCTATAGGTAGTGTTGAAACAGTCAGCGGCTATTCTAAACTATACTGCGTAAGCGATGACCAGTCATTCAGCTGGGAAGAACCAGGTGGCTGCAGCTGTATTCACATCTACCACCTCCGCATCAAAGAAGGCGAAGGACAGGTGATTGAGTAGGTCTTGAGTCCACACTGATATTTATTGCAAAAGCCGCCTAAGGGTGGCTTTTGTGTTTTATATACTATTCCATTTGTCGATTTAGCGTTAGCCATTTATTCACGTATTTGTATAAATACATTTGCAGCAACGTGTTCCAGTCATTTACATTTGATAAATACATGTTGTTCAATAACTCGTTTCTAAAACTATATCTGCTGTTCATTCTGATTTTATGGAATGTGAAACCGGCTACGTCACAATCTTACCTCGTAGGTGTTTTTATCTATCCAATGGACACACCGATTTTATTGAGTGCTCCGTTCGGTGCCCTGCGCGACAATCATTTTCATAGCGGCATGGATATACGTACTGGCGAAAAAATCGGTTTGCCCGTATATGCCATAGCTGATGGCTATGTAAGCCGCATAAAATTTTCATCCACTGCCTACGGCAAGGCTGTTTACATCACACACAATAACGGATTTACCAGCGTATATGCTCACCTGGATAAGACGGAAGGTAAACTGGCTGAATACATTCGAACATATCAGTATGAGAAACAAGTTTTCGAGTTCGATCATTTTCCGGCAGTACAAGCATTAACGCTGAAAAAAGGTGAAATCATTGGCCGCAGTGGAAACAGCGGTACTTCTACAGGTCCTCATCTGCATTTCGAAATACGAAGAACACGCACCGAAGAAATTGTTAATCCACAGTTGCTCGGCATAACTGCAGTGGATACACTCACTACCGTAATTAAAAAAATTGCCACGTACTCCTTACAAAAAAATACGCCTGCCTTACTTCAGGTCATTGATTTATCGACCATAAAAATGCAGTATACCGATAGTGGCTGGCTAGTGCCTGACACCATTCGTGTTAAAACAGGAATTATCGGATTCGCGACCGAAGCTGTTGATTTGATGTACGACAGTAAACGAGAGTACAGCATCTATGGTCTTGAACTGGAAATTGACGGTAAAAAACGGCATCAATTTGAACTGGAACGATTTGCCTTCGAAGCTACCCGATGTGTAAACGTTCACATCGACTATGCCTACTATCAAAAAACCGGTACACGCCTGCAAAAATTATTTACAGATGAAGGAAATCGAATTCAACTCTACCCCTATCAAGTACACCGGGGAAAATACACCGTAACTGACACACTTACCCATTTAGCGCGCATCACCGCACGCGATGTGAACGGTAAATACACCTCTGTATATTTTCGATTTAAAGCTAAAAGTGTAAGTGCTGAGCCTCCTGTTCAACTTAAACCCGGCTTTACCCTGAATGCACAGAAGTTGTCAATCGCTGAATATCCTGATTTCAAAATTCAGGCTGCAGCAGGGGTGTTGTATGCAACACAATATATAACCTACAGTAAAGACAACGGCACAAAAAATATGTTATCGGCAATACACATGCTGGGTGAAAACAGCATCATCCCGCTGCACCGCAATCTGCGTGTTAGTATAAAACCCAACCGCCAGCTGACAGGCATAGCTGAAAGCAAACTGCTGCTGTGTGCTTCTGCTAAAAACGGAAATGTTCGCAGTATTGGCGGAAACTTTGAAAATGGTTGGGTAAATGCTTCCACGAATCAGTTTGCCGACTGGTTCATAGGTGCGGATACGGTGGCTCCTGCCATTAAGCCAATTAATATTTCCAACGGTACTATACGCGATACGGTATCTATAAAATTTCAATTAAACGATGACTTATCGGGCGTATGCTGCTACAAAGGCTTTATAAACGGAAAATGGGAATTATTTGAATACGATGCGAAAAACGATTTGCTTGAATATTTTCTGGACGAAAATTCCCCCAGAGGAAAACTTGATATCGAAATTATTGTTTGGGATAAGAAAGAGAACAGTAATACACTAAAAATATCCGTTGAACGACCATGACAAAACTTAACGTAGGTGATAAAGCTCCGCGCTTTAACTCAAAAAATGAAAAAGGTGAGACCATTACACTTGACCTGTATAAAGGTAAAAAACTTGTGCTGTATTTCTACCCGAAAGACAACACTCCCGGTTGTACATCTGAGGCCTGCGACCTGCGCGACCATTACAGCACTTTTAAGAAAAAAGGATATGAAATTCTGGGTGTAAGCCCCGACAGTGCCAAATCACACACTTCGTTTATAAACAAATATGATTTGCCTTTCTCGCTGCTGGCTGATGAAGACCACTCGGTAGCTGAAGCGTATGGGGCATGGGGCGAAAAAAGTATGTACGGTAAAAAGTATATGGGTATTTTGCGCACAACGTTTGTCATTGATGAACAAGGTAAAATAGAAAATATTATTGAGAAGGTAGACACTAAAGCACACGCTGCACAACTGTTATAATGAAAGAACCTGTTCTCACTAAACAATTTCGACTGATAGCTCTGCTGGAAGGCTGGTCATTTTTGCTGCTACTTTTTATAGCCATGCCTGTAAAGTACATGTTAGGCATACCTGTTTTGGTAAAATATATGGGGTGGGCACACGGAGTTTTGTTTATGTTTTATATGATTTGGTTGCTGCGCAATGCCATTGAACTGTCGTGGACAATTGGTTTCGCCTGTTGGGCATTTATTGCCTCACTCATACCATTCGGTACATTCATACTGGATAAGCAGTTAAAACAACGCTATAGCTAGTGGTGAATACCTTTGGTACGTTGCATAAATGCAAATAGTATTTTTAAAGACAGGCGAATCAGCTGATAGCTTACCCACCTGTATAAGCGAATATAAAATCTTGCAGACTGATTGAAATCTGCCTGCGTAACCTTAAGTGAGTTTTCCTGAATTAAGCCTTCTACCTTGCGGGCCATATCGGTACTGAAAGTTTGGTTTTGAATCAATACATTTAATTCAATGCTTCCATAGTCGCTTAGTTCGTTTAAGTTATACGAACCTACGGTACATATTTTACGGTCGAAAATGGCCATTTTACCGTGCATAACACTTGGCTGCCATTCGTAAAGTTCAATCCCATTACGAAACATCCAATCGTACAAGTACGTGATTGCAGGTTTTACAAGTATAACATCCGACCTTCCGGCCAGCAAAATTTTAATACGCACGCCCCGCTTTCTGGCCAGCATTAATTGCCTTCGCATTTTAAAACCCGGAAAAAAATAAGAAGCAACCAGTATGATTTCGGATTGAGCCTCGGCTATAGCTTCTCTGTAAAATCCTGAAATCTCTACCCGCCTTCTCCACCAGTCATTTTGTAAAAGCTTAACCGCTAATGTACCGGCATCGGAATGAGTTGTTCGTGGCAGCTGCTTCCACATTTTCCTGATCAAATGCCGGGGCCACACCGACTCGCAAATGCGCTTGATATCCTTACACACCATACCTTGAACTTCAACAGCAAAATCGAGCCACGGAACTTGACCATCAAAACCACTGTATTTATTGGCAACATTTATACCTCCGATTAAGGCTATTTGCTCATCAATTAATACAACTTTGTGATGCATTCTGCGGCCTATACGAAAACGTGATGTTTTAATGGGAGCAAAGCGTTTAAACTGTATGTGATGCGCTTTCATCTCCTCCATATGTTTATTGGTGAGTTTATCCGATGCATAACCATCAACCACCAAAAATACTTTTACCCCACGCTGTGCGGCTTCATTAAGCAAACTCAGTGTTTTTAATCCTGTATCGTCTGCGTCAAAAATGTAAAACTGAATATGTATGCTGTGTTTGGCTTCTTTTATAAGTGCAAAAAGCCTGTCGAAATAGTCGTTGCCGCTTTGCAACAATCGAACAGAACAGTTTTTCCGAAATGGATGTACTTTAAACCAGTTAACCACTGTTCAAATATAAGCTACTTTCTTTTACGGATATTGAAACGAGCCCCTGCAAAAATCCTCACATACTCGTGATAAAAATCAATATTTACGCTTGACCTAATTTTGCTGAATAAAAAGTTATTTGTATACATAATACCGCTGTAAAAACGTGTACCATTATATCCTGCTGTAAAACGAAAATCACCATGTATGCCGGCACTTGTTCTTTGTTTGTCCTTTCTACCATTGGTATAGGTCTCTTCCCCCAATTGTATGTTAACGCCAGGTACCATCATCGCATTTAAAAAAAATCGTTTGTACAATACCAGATTGTATGCATAACCAAAATTCAGACCATACTGCAGAACCTTTGCTTTAATAATTGCACTGCTATCGTTAGTGATAGTTGCTTGCGGACCAATTGCGGTATCACCACTCAAGCTATGGTAGCTCATTGCTATACCTGCCAAAAAAGAACCGGCAGGTTTCTTTTGCCGGTCTATTTGCCACAATGATGCCATTGTAGAGTAGCGTGAATGATTGAAGAAATAATACATACTTCCTACATAAGCCACCGAATGCATATCTTTTCGTCTGGGATAAAAATCAGTAAGGCTGCTCCAAGATGAACTGAAGTCAGCTACATTTTCAAGATACATTCCTTTGATATCCTGCAGCAGTATACTGGCTAATATGCGCCTACCGGTAACTCCCAGCCTGAATGAATTTAACTCTGAAAAGCCTTTACGTAAATCACTTTTATTCAGTGCATCTATTTGCGAAGAATATTCCAACGACAGAAACCGGTAATCTACACCCATGCCGAAACGAAAAACGCTGTTAGGTCTGTATACATAGGTGCGGCTATTATCACTATTGGCTACCGTAGCCTGATGAGTTTGTTTCAACGAAACAAGCGTTACATGCAAATAATCATCATAGTAACTATCAACATAGCCGGTATCGTATGGTGCACGCGTAAATATTTTTTTAATCAGCGATTGTGCCCCGACTTGCTGCACAAGACAAATCAAGCAAAACAGCAGGTATTTTGTGATATAATTTCCCATACTCAATCCGAAGTTCTATATGCTTCGGATAAAGTTTTCTTCGTATTTATTATAAATGTATGCATTCGCCATATGCCAGGGCTGCCGCTTCCATAACAGCTTCACTCATGGTCGGGTGTGGATGCACAGTTTTAATAATTTCCATACCGGTAGTTTCCAGTTTACGTGCAGCCACTACTTCTGCTATCATTTCGGTAACATTTGCACCCACCATGTGTGCTCCTAAAAATTCACCATACTTGGCATCGAATATAACTTTAACAAAACCTTCTTTCGCACCCGCAGCACTCGCTTTTCCGCTGGCACTAAAAGGAAATTTTCCAACTTTTATCTGATACCCGGCTTCCTTGGCTGCTTTCTCCGTATACCCTACCGAGGCTACTTCAGGCAAGCAATATGTACAACCCGGTATATTGTTGTAATTGAGTGGCTCAGGGTGATGGCCTGCTATTTTCTCTACACACACAATGCCTTCAGCTGAAGCTACGTGAGCCAGCGCAGGGCCTTTTACTATATCGCCAATGGCGTATACGCCTTTTACTGAGGTAGCGTAGTAGTCATCTACCACTACTTTGCCTTTATCGGTTTTTATACCAACTGATTCTAATCCCAAATTTTCCAGATTGGTTTGTACACCTACAGCTGAAAGCAAAATATCAGCTTCCAGTTCCACCACACCTGTTTTGGTTTTCACTTTTACCTTACATCCTGTGCCTTTCGTATCTACTGATTCAACTGATGCCTCAGTCATAATCTCAATACCCGATTTCTTAAACGACTTGGCTACTTCCTTTGAAACGTCTTCGTCTTCAACAGGCAGTATGTTAGGCATAAACTCCACGATAGTGACCTTAGTTCCCATCGAATTGTAGAAATATGCAAACTCACACCCAATAGCTCCGCTGCCCATAACTATCATGCTCTTTGGCTGAGTAGGAAGCGTCATGGCTTCGCGGTATCCAATTACTTTTTTACCATCTATTTTTATGTTCGGCAATTCGCGGCTACGGGCACCGGTAGCTAAAATGATGTGCTTGGCATCATACACTTTTTTGGCCCCGGCAGCATCGGTTACTTCTACTTTATTCGCAGCGGCTAACTTACCCGAGCCCATGATAACGTCTATTTTATTTTTTTTCATCAGAAATGCGATGCCTTTGCTCATGCCATCAGCTACACCGCGACTTCTTTTAATCACCGAATCAAAATCGTGTTTGGCATCCGAAACATTTATTCCGTAATCTTTGGCATGTTTAATATATTCAAATACCTGTGCTGACTTCAACAGGGCTTTTGTGGGTATACAGCCCCAGTTCAAACATATACCTCCCAGGCTTTCGCGCTCAATAATGGCTGTTTTTAATCCTAACTGACTGGCTCTGATGGCAGCTACATATCCGCCAGGACCACTGCCTATGACTATTACATCGTAATTCATATTATTCACTTATTTGGGCCGCAAAATAAACATTTTCCAGCTTTATCTTAAGTTGTGTCCTATTAGGAAGTTATGTTATTCAATTAAAATAGTTTCATTAAGTTCGCCAACTGAATTAATATTTATATGCGAACAGCCGAAATACACACAAACAAGGGTGTCATGAAAATTGAGTTTTATGAAAAAGACGCACCCAACACAGTAGACAATTTTTGCAAACTTGCTCAAAGCGGTTTTTACAACGGAGTCTCTTTTCACCGTGTAATACCGGATTTTGTAATACAAGGTGGCGACCCCACAGGAACTGGCGCTGGCGGACCGGGTTACAAAATAAAATGTGAACTTACAGGCGACAATCAGCGCCACGACCGTGGTGTTCTGTCAATGGCTCATGCCGGACGTGATACCGGAGGTTCGCAGTTCTTTATTTGCCACAACCGAATGAATACTCAGCACCTTGACAGAAATCATACTTGTTTTGGCAAAGTAGTAGAAGGTCTTGACGTGATTGACCAAATTCGTCAGGGTGATGTGATGGAGAAAGTTATCATAAACGAAAACTAACAGAGCTTATATATATCCATGTTACCATTACAATACCTGCGCGATTTTACCGAAGAAGCCAAACAGCGATTGAGCAAACGCAATCCGGCTTATGCCGAAACGGTAACCCGTGTATTGGAAATAGATGAACAGGCGCGACTGGCAAGACAGGAAATGGAAAACAACCAAAGCGAAGCCAATAAACTGGCTAAGCAGATTGGTGAACTGATGAAAACCGGACGTAAAGAAGAAGCTGAACAGTTAAAGACGCAAACCGCTCAGCTTAAAGCTGACGCCAAAAGTCTGGAAGAAAAGGTTAAGCTGATTGAAGAGCAACTATTCAACACGCTGGTAACACTGCCCAATACTCCACACCAAAGTGTACCACATGGCAAATCGGCTGATGACAACGAGATTGTTTACCAAAGCGGAGAAACTCCGTTAATGCCCGATGGTGCGTTGCCACACTGGGAGCTGATTACAAAATACAACCTGATTGACTTTGAACTGGGGACTAAAATAACGGGAGCAGGTTTTCCTGTATACCGCGGCAAAGGAGCCAGGCTGCAGCGTGGGCTGGTTAACTTTTTTCTGGATGAGGCATTAAAGGCAGGTTATGAAGAGATTGTTCCGCCATTTCTGGTAAATGCCGACAGCGGTTTTGGTACGGGTCAGCTGCCCGATAAAGAGGGACAAATGTACCATGCACAAACTGATGATCTTTACCTGATACCAACGGCTGAAGTACCCATCACCAACATATACAGGGATGTTATTTTGAAAGAAGAAGACCTGCCTGTAAAAAACGTAGGTTACTCACCCTGCTTCAGGCGCGAGGCCGGAAGCTGGGGCGCACACGTTAGGGGACTCAATCGCCTGCATCAGTTCGAAAAAGTAGAGATTGTACAAATTGCCACACCCGAACAATCCTATCAGATATTGGATGAAATGGTAAAGCATGTTCAGCATTTGCTTGAAAAGCTTGAACTTCCCTTCCGCATTTTACGCTTGTGTGGTGGCGACATGGGATTTACATCAGCCCTCACTTACGATTTCGAAACATACAGTGCTGCACAGCAACGCTGGCTCGAAGTAAGTTCTACATCAAATTTTGAAAGTTTTCAGGCCAACAGGTTAAAGTGCCGCTACAAAAATAAAGAAGGCAAAAATCAACTGGTACATACACTGAATGGCAGCGCACTGGCCTTGCCACGCATTTTGGCTACTATACTTGAAAACAATCAGTCGGCAAACGGAATTCGAATACCCAACGCACTGGTACCTTATGTAGGTTTTGATTCTATTTCCTAACTCTTTAAAATATTCGCATTAAAAAACCCTGCTGATATGAATCAGACAGGGTTTTTCTGTGCAAACCTCTATTGTATTAACCTTCAAGTGCTATGTAGTGCAACAACTCTTCACGGGTTTTTACATCCATAAACTTGCCCGAGTATTCAGCCGTAACGGTGTTGCTGGTTACATCTTTCACCCCACGCGATGCTACGCACAGGTGATCTGCTTCTATAATAACAGCCACATCTTCGGTTTTCAGTACTTCTTTCAGCTCATTGGCTATTTGAATAGTCATACGCTCCTGCACCTGTGGGCGCTGCGCATAATACAGCACTATGCGGTTGAGCTTGGATAGACCCACCACGCGACCATTTGGCACGTAAGCTACATGGGCCTTACCGATAATGGGTACAAAGTGATGCTCGCATGTGCTGTGAAAACCAATATTTTTCTCGACCAGCATATTTTTGTACTGGTATTTATTTTCAAATAATTTGGCTTTGGGTTTATTTTTAGGATTTAGTCCTGAAAATATCTCTTTAACATACATTTTGGCTACACGGTGCGGTGTTCCTTTCAGGCTGTCGTCTGTCATATCCAATCCCAGAATAAGCATGATTTCATGAAAGTGCTTTTCTATTAGCTCAATTTTCAAGTCATCATCCAGCTCAAATGCATCCTCACGCAAAGGAGTCTCCATTGAAAATACAGCGTGGTTCTCGCCTACTTCTTCATGGTGTTGTTTAATTTCCGCTGTATTCAACGTAGTTTCTTTCGGTTTCATATAATGTTACTTTTAATTTCAAATGTGATTCAATTTGATTGCGCAGAAGCTTCCAGATAACTACTGCCATATTTTCGGCAGTAGGGTTCAGGTGCTTAAACTCAACCGTATCCATATTCAGATTTTTATGGTCGAAGCGTTCAATAATTTCTGCATCAATAATGTCTTTAAGCACCTTCATATCCATCATGTATCCGCTCACGGGGTCAATGGGCCCTGTTACAGTTACTATCAGTTCGTAATTATGACCGTGATAGTTCTTGTTATTGCATAACCCGAAAAATGACCGGTTTTGATCTTCCGACCACTCGCTGACGTGAAGTCGGTGGGCAGAATTAAAGTGTGCTTTGCGTGAAACGGATACTTCCATAATAATCTTTTACAAAGGTACTAAGCTTATCTGACTGTTTAGCTGTTTAGGTTAGTTAATAAACCAGTGTTACGGTCAATAGTTTTATTATGTTTCGTATTTTGTTTACTCTATTCAAATTATTATTAAACAATATAGACTCCTTTTGTCATGTATTTGTACCTTTTAGGCATTGTTAATAGAGATTACATTTTTTAATTAGCTGATTTTCTTTATTTTATGTTTTGTTTAATAATTTTTACAAATTATTTAACAAGATAGTGCTTGCAATGTCATTTAAGTTCCTACATTTGTTCAACTAATTCATAAAACAGTTAAACAATATGACAGCGATAGAATTCAAATCAATGGTACAAAAAGAAGGTTCTTCATTGCGCCACTATGCCTATCAGCTTACCCGTAATGTAGAGGACACAAACGACCTGGTACAAGATACCATGCTGAAGGCCCTTACCTATCAGGATAAGTTTACCGATGGTACAAATTTGAAAGGTTGGTTGTATACTATAATGAAGAATACGTTCATCAACAATTATCGCAGAATGGTTAAGCGCAACACGTTTATTGATCAAACAGACAATGACTACTATCTTGATTCTGTTTCACATTCTGTAAAGAATGTAGCTGATCAGTCGTTCATGATGAAAGATATTGAACGTGCTATTGAAGCTTTGCCGGTAAGCCTTAAAAAACCATTTACGATGAACTTTAAAGGTTTTAAATACCATGAAATAGCAGAAATTTTAAACATTCCTATTGGAACGGTGAAAACGAGAATATTCGTGGCCAGACGCCAATTACGCGAACAGTTAAACGGCTACGGTAAACTGTATGGCATGGAGAACGCTGTGTAAAAATAAAAATTATATTACTTTGGTAGCGGTTAATCAATTCAGGTTAACCGCTATTTTTTTATATATGAAATTAAAATACGTATTGCTGCTGTGCTTTGTTGGCCTGTTTGTGAAAAGCCACGCTCAGTTCGGTTTTGTGAAAAAAAGTGAACTAGATGTACTAAAAGACTCCCGCATCATTGTTGTGTTGTTTAATGATAGCAATTATAATGCATCTATAGAAAAGGCCTTTGAACGAAACTGGAAATTTAACGGTGGGTATCAATTTGTACATGATACGATGCTTAAACAGTTTCAGAACAAGCCTGAATACATTTATCTGGTTTTCAGTAAGAGCAAAGCATCAAATAAACTTAAGATTAAAGCTTGCAGTACGGAAGATGACATGAACGGTTTGGTTTTAACTAAAAAATATAAAAGAAAAGTTACTACAGATGTATTGATTGCTAATGCTTTTTGCAGCAACAAAATTGACACTCCCGACTGGTATCCTGAAATGGTACGTGCAGTGCAGTTGCTAAATAACTTTATGGATCTGGCCTTAATGGCCAAAGACGACAAATCCATCGCCATTACATCCTTAACAAAAAATTATCCGACCAATAAGACTGCCCTTAATGATAAAACACTTTACGTGTTAAAGTCAGACAATGGATTAAAAGGCAAGGAAGATGGCGCACAATTGTGGGGCAATAGTTTTGAGGTGCTGGATGAACGGGATGAACTGAATAAACTTATACTGGAACAAAGCTCAGATGCACTTTACTTTTTCAGTACCAAAGATGCCGAATACTGCAACAAATTCATCGTTACGGCATCAGGTAGTGAACTGATGTATTACGCAAGCACTAAAGCTACTGACCCTTGCCAGTGCACGGCTAAGGACCTAAAAGCATTAAAAGAGATCCATGTAAATGCGAATAAGGTGAAGTAGCATTTAGTTACTTATCATCACCTTTACCACACTGCTTCCTATGCGCAGGAAGTAAAGGCCATTCGTAAGAGTATTAACATCTACCGGTGTCTCTGAATAGTACGGATTAATATCGCCATCAAGCAATAATCTGCCATCCATATCATATAATTCATACCGGCTTTTGGTATTCATACCTCCATGTTGAATATTAACAGTTGCCTTTGCCGGATTAGGATAAACCGTAAACGGTGCACGACCGCTTAGTTGATTCAATGATGTGGTTGGAAAAGGATTTACTGAACCGAAAAACTGCAAACCACCAGCAATATTTCCTACCAACAAATCAGGTTTATTGTCTGCATCTAACAAACCTACGCACACACTGGCCCTGCGGCCAAAACGCTGATGAGAAGGGTCCTGACCATTGCCGTAATTCACAAAAATATTTTCAAGCTTGGCAAACGACTTACCAACCGTGGTATCAACTCCGGTGTAAATACTTACATAACCTGCATCGTTCGCTACAATCAATTCCACATTGCCATCACCATCTAAGTCATAGGCATATGGTACCGCAAAGCCGTAAAACTCGCATGATATGATATTATAAGTTGTATTGAAGCAGTAACGGGAATCTATTTTTCCCAATGTATCTATATCTGGAGTGGGGCTATACAACGGTGAGTTTGCATTACCTTTATTCATATAAAGTTTTAGAAAACCATCACGATTACCAATAATAATATCGGGTTTACCGTCATTGTTTAAATCAGCAATAGTGGGTGCAGCTGTACTTCCGGCATCTATTCCATCTACAATTCCACTTACCGGTTGAAATGCATAATTTGTACCATTGCTGTTGTTCTTATAATAAAGCAATGTTCCATCTTGCTGCCCTATAATCATGTCGGGTTTCCCATCCGCATCCAAATCGGCAAACGCAGGATGTATTGTTAAAATGGGTGTGGGAGTACTCAGTGCTAAAAAATTGGTGTCAGCCAGCTTAAATACTGCACGTCCGCTTTCAGGTGTATTGATATACAATACCAGTCTATCATTCAAATTTTGGGTTTGGGTGTAATCGCCATTGGTGGCCACTACCAAATCCTTGTCCCCGTCTGCATCAATATCTACCAGTGCAGGTACTGAACGCGTGCCGTGGTCGATTGTTTCTGTATAACCGAAGAAGTCATTTCCCACATACTGAAAAACAGGCTTCGCATCAGTACCTGTATTGGTATAACGCCACACATTATTAACGCTCTTTTCTGAAATGTGGTCATTGGTAGTAACGACTAAATCACGCTTGGCATCTCCATCATAATCTACATAGTATGCAGCCGGAAATTTAATAAACTGAGCAGGGACAGTATTGCTGGGAAATGCCGTATCCTGAGCTATGATTGAATCACGGCCGCGTGAGTTCAGATTTCTACCATTGGTAAGAAGCACTAAATTTTTAAACGCTCCGTCTCCGTAAACCAGGTCCTGCACCCCATCACCGTTATAATCAAACATAGATAGAGTTGTAGCGGCATGCCTGGCATGTTTTTCATACATCTGAAACATGCATGCTCCCAGTTGTGATTTATCCAAGCCTAAATTAAACCGGTTGCGCAGCGAATTGGCATCATACTGCATGAATCCCCAGCACTCATCGCGGTGTATATAACGTGTACTGTCTGTTTTATACTGAATATTGTATTTGTTTTTAACAAAGTTCTCGTAGTAATACGGACTTAAATCCAACTGTTGAAATGAAAGTATATCGGCATCGCCATCGCCATCCAAATCATCAATACATGGAATATCGCCAAGGTTAGCTCCAACACGGTCAATTGGCTTGGGCAAACCAAAATCAACATAAAAGCCTCCGGTATCCATCAGCTGATTGTTAAGCAACACAAAGTTTAGTCCGGCTGCTGTTGATTTGTTTCGGTAAACACGCATTCCGTTAAGGCTAACATGTTGTATGGTATCGCGCAGAAAGCGCCTGTCCATCGTTACTTCAGTAAATATGTCGTTCTTACCGTCTCCATCAAAGTCACGCAACAGGCACCAGTCATTTGCTGGCGGAAGTTTACCTTCAAGTTCGTAGGCGTGACGGTAACCATCTGTAGTTTTCAAAAATAGAGTGGCTTTATTACTGCCACGATTAAATACAAATAAGTCGTTTACGCCATCGTTATTCAAATCAATATTTGAAAATTGAGGGGCATTAAAGCCTCCTGTAAATGGCATTTTTAATGAATCATTATTTTGCTTCAGAAACTTAATGCCATTTGACGGATAAAAGCGGTATTGCTGAGCCTGCACATAGCATGTTGAAAAGATAAAGGCTGCAATAAGTAGTTTTTTGTACATAACCGTGCAAGTTTGTAGAACAAATGTAGCGTTAATACCTCTAAATATTCTGTTAAAATGAACCTGACCGAACTATATGACATTTACGTGAAACATCCGGAAATATGCACTGATACGCGTAAAATAAAACCGGGATGTATTTTTTTCGCACTTAAAGGTCCGCGATTTGATGCCAATGCCTTTGCGGCTGAAGCATTGAATGCAGGCGCAGCCTATGCTGTTATTGATGACATTGCTCATCAAACAAGTGAGCGTTGTATTGTGGTGAATGATGTTTTACAAACTTTGCAACAACTGGCAGCACACCACCGCAGTATGCTGAACATACCGGTAGTAGCTATAGTAGGCTCGAACGGAAAAACCACAACCAAAGAACTGATTACATCTGTGCTGAGTACTCGCAAAAAAGTGTTGGCTACACCGGGCAATTTCAATAACCACATCGGATTACCGCTAACGCTGCTGATGTTAACTGCCGAGCATGAAATTGCTGTGATTGAAATGGGAGCCAATCATATAGGCGAAAATGCTTTTTTGTGTGAAATAGCAAGACCCGATTGCGGATTGATTACCAATAACGGTAAAGATCATCTGGAAGGATTTGGAAGCATTGAGGGAGTGGCCCAATCAAACAGTGAGCTGTATTATTATTTTCTTAAAAACGGAGGTACAGCATTTGTGAATGCCAATGATGAATGGCTGATGCGCATGGCGACACGGTTAACAAAAAAAATAACGTATGCTGCAAATGATGATGTAAAACAAGCTAAGGCTGATATTATGGGTAAGGCTTTACAACTTCAACCGCATATTTTATTTACGTTAAATGAATCTGAATTCACTTCTCATCTGAGTGGCGACTATAATTTTGATAATATCATGGCGGCTGTATGCATAGGCCATTATTTCAACCTATCAATTGATGATATACGAGCAGGAATAGCTGCATACGAACCAAAGAATAATCGTTCACAAATTGTATCTACTACACACAACACTGTATTTATGGATGCTTACAATGCAAACCCGAGCAGTATGCAGGCAGCATTAAAAAACTTTGCAGCCATGCCATACAATCACAAGGTTGCTATACTGGGTGATATGTTTGAGTTGGGAGAATATGCCGATGCCGAACACAAAGCCATGATCGCCTTTGCCGATGGATTGAAATTTGAAAATCTGATTTTTGTTGGCCTTGAATTCGGACGAAATAAATCCGGAACTCATTTGTTTTTTGATACAACCGAGCAAGCCATGGAATTCCTGAAATCGACTCCGATGGAAAACAAGCATATATTCATGAAGGGTTCAAGAGGGATTCAGCTGGAGAAGTTGCTCCCCTGTTTGTAGCTGTTACTTTTTTAGCATCAGCACCACTGCCGAAGCCCATAAGCCTTCCTCTCGGCCTACATAGCCCATTTTTTCGGATGTGGTGGCTTTGATTGAAACGTCATCGGCTTCAATCTGACAAATATGTGCAATGATGGTTCTCATTTCAGCAGCATACTTCATTACCTTAGGTCGTTCAAGGCATAGCGATGAATCGATATTTCCGACACGATATCCTTTTTCGTGTGCCAGCAATATTACCTTTTCGAGCAACAGTTTACTGTCTATTCCTTTATAATTTGAGTCGGTATCAGGAAAATGCTGACCAATATCTCCCAAAGCCAATGCACCAAGTATGGCATCACAAATGGCATGAAGGAGCACATCGGCATCGCTATGACCAACTGAACCTTTGGTGTGAGGAATTTTTACTCCACCTAGCCAAAGGTCATAGCCCTCTGCAAGCTGATGCACATCGAAACCGTAGCCAATTCGCATAATCAAGTATTAAAATGCAGGAACATCTGCACCTCCGTCAGGTGAGTTTTTCTCACGCTGTCCCTTAAACGATTCAAAATCTAGACCAAGTGTGAAACGCAAAGTATTATCCAGCGGGTGACGTTGCTGAAATGAGAACAGATAGGCTACATCAATAGCGAATACATTGTAACGTAAGCCTGCACCCATCGTGGCATAAGTACGGTTGCCTTTTTCAAATGGTTCATAAAAATAGCCGGCACGTAAGGCAAATTGTTTGTCATACCAGTACTCAATACCCACCGATGTGTTTATTTCCTGTAACTCTTCGCTAAAACCACCCGGAGCATCACTGAATGATTGAAACATGCCCTGAAGCACGGGAACATCTGAGCGTTTTCCGCTAAGTATTATTGGCAATCCGTCAGTTCCATATTCAACTTGTCCGCTGGCATTGGTTTTATACCTTGGGGGTGTGGGTACCAGAAGTTTGTTAAAATCGACAAGTACAGCAAATGAATTGTACTTATCAATATCCATGTTCCAGTAAGTTCCCAAACGCATGTTTGTTGGAATAAAATCTTCGAATTGCGCGGTTGTATAAGTAATTTTTGCACCAATATTGGTAACGGCCAAACCTATACCGTAATTGAAATTATAGCCTTTGTACCGAAATTTGTTATTGTAATAAGCTGTAATGTCTGCCCCGTAAGAATTACCTGCGCGAATATTATTGGCTAATTGAGCCCCACCCGAAAGGTTGGAATGAATATACCTAAATGCCAAACCTACTGAGAAAAAGTTTGAAAGGCGCTGTGAATATGCAAAATCAACTGCTAATTCGTTGGGTGTAAACTGACCCAGCGAATTGGCCTGATCATCGGTAAACTGTATTTCACCTAATGAGAAGTAACGTAAGGATCCTCCAATAGCATTACGTGAACTAAGTTTGTAGTAAGCAGACACATATCCGAGTGAAACATCGGGTACCAGAGCTCTGAGCCAGGGCGTATAAGACATGTTAATACTACCTTTGCGATCCATAAATGCGAGTTTTGCAGCATTCCAGTGTATTGCGTTTACATCATTGGGCAAGGCTACACCAGCATCACCCATTGCACCAGTCCGTGCATCAGGAGTAATCATTAAAAAAGGGACAGCTGTAGTAATCGTATTTTGCTTTCCGTCTATTTGCCCTCGGTTCACCTGAGCGACTGATACGGTTGCACTCAGTACAACCACCAGCGCTACTGCTGATTTAACTAAATTCATGGTCTTGTTGTTCTCGGCATTAATAACGTGCAAGTATAGGCAAATGTTGTCAATCTTAATTAATTCAATATCACAAGTTTTTGAATCTCTTCAGCTGTTTTACCGTCTGTCGACTTCACTTTAGCCTTGTACAGATATACCCCCTTGCCTATCGGGTCACCAAATTCATCACGCCCATCCCAAGTCAGCTCGTCAAAGTGATTTCCTGTTGTAACCGTTTCGGTGCGGAGAGTTTTTATCAATTTTCCGCTCAGTGTAAAAATTTGAACTAAAACAGTAAGCGGCTGTGCCGGTTTATTGTGGTCGAAATGAAATGTGGTGAACGTAGTGAAGGGATTGGGATAATTTAACAAATTTTTAATAGCTGCTTCTTCATCCTTTGCTACAATAAACTCCAGATTAGACTCCCCGTAGTTGTTGTATACATCCCACGCTGTAAATTTTAATGTATACTTTCCTGGTTCTATGTTTTTCATTCTGAAACGCACCTCACCCTCACTGTAGGTGTCCACCTTGGCCTGAAAATAATCGTTTAAAACACGGCTTTGGGTATTGTCGTTGTTCAGCGTCATGGTAATATCACGGCCTATTCCTCGACCGGTAATATTGATACCGCTGAAATCCCTAAGCTTTGCTATTAGCAGCGGATTTTCATTGGTAATACTTCCGTTGGCAAACTTTTCGTCATTCAGGAATAGTTTAATTTCAGGCCCCTGATCATCTGGAACGATTTGATCGGATGTTGCCCCAACTACTACTTTATCAAAATATCCAATAGCATCAGTTTCACCCGTATTACTGTTCGCGTAGTAACTTATTCGTCCATATCCAGGTGTGTAGGAGATGTCTTTGGGCACAATAAATGTAAAAGTGAATTCACCATTTACCACAGTAGCCTTGCCTCTGTATATGACATTGTTTTGCATGCTGAAGTTGAACTGATAATTGGGCGAGTAGCTTTCCGGATTATTATTTAGCGTGCGATAAGTAGCCGGCTTATCATATACCGTTGGATACACAACTCCGTTGAATGTATTCACAAAATTGCCATTCAAATCTGTAATCCTGCCTTCTACGGTTACTTTGCTAAATGCTTTAAGCGTATCCAACGCAGCAGTTATTGCTTTCCCATTAATTTTTGTAGTTGCTACGTCCAATTCAGGATAATGCAGTTTCATAGCAGGATCTCCCAATAGTGTAAAATTGCGTTCGCCTTTATCGGTAGACAGGTAGTCGTTTTTTGTAAGCCGCATAATGTCGCCAATAGTCTTACGTGTACCTGAAAGCGAAGTTGAATCAATACCGACACGACCATAAAAATATGTATTCAAACTGAAATTAGATCCTGAATTCACAAGTCTTACAGTAGTAAACAACGCTATGGCTCCGCCAAAGGGATTAAGTGCTGCCAGTTCTCCGGCTGAAATGCGTTCTGGGTCATCATACCGGCTAAATTCGCAGGTTGCAGTAACCATAATAGGCAGTTTACCGCCATTTGACCAGCGGTTAATATCATCTGTATTAAGAATACGTTCAGAGGCAAGTCCCACTTCTCCACCATGACCTGTGTAGTTAAATATAAGACAGCCGCGTTCTACAGATCGTACAATCTCATCCTGAGCCTGCGGATTTCTCACACCTCCCGGCATGGTGACTTCCGGATAAGCATCTATATGTATTTTTTGGATATTGTATTTTCTGGCATTGTTTTTAACAATATTCGACAATGCATCAGCTTGCCACTGATGAATACCTGTATCTTCATCATCAGATACAAATACGGTTTTTGCCATCCAGTCGCCCCATTCCGGATTAGCCTGATATTCTATAATTTTATTGACCAGCGCCACTGCGTGTGCTCCCGTTTGTGCCGGCAAGCGACCTATGCCAATATCAAGCAACTCTTTAATGCCTGAAAATCCTAAGTCGCTCGGTTCATCCCAACGGCCTTCACTATCATCCAACAGACCAAAATAATCATCAGAGCAATATGTTTTTACAGGGTCGAACGACTCCAGACTCTCGAATGTGGGTACGAGGTTGCTGTTTGACGTAATTCTGTTTTTATAATCGTAAGATGCACGTCCAAACAGCAACAGATATTTGGGCATATCTGCCGGCACGGTTGCGCGTTTGTAAAACATGCGCATCATATCGCGTATGGCAGTAATATCCTGCACACCCGATGAAAATTCATTGTATATCTGATTGACAGGAATAACATGTACACGCAGATTATTTCGTGTTCGGTGATAATTAGCCAATCTGTTCGCTTCATTTAAAAAACCCTCGTAGGTTACTATAAAATAATCTGCAGGTGCTAAGCCGTGAATATTCTGATTGGCTACTTTCTCTACAAACTGAGGCGTGTGATAATTTCCCGTATGCAGCACAAATTCACACAAGGTATCGGTACGTTGTGTAAATGCCACACCTCCTGACACCGCAGTAACAGGCAGTTGAACAGGAGCGGTTCCATCTGTAATATCCCATACCTCTGGTGTTTGTGCAGTACTGATTTGAAACTGAGTAATATTTCCTGCCCCACGTGATGTTTTATCACGAACGACTAACTGACCGGATGTAAAACTTAAAAAATTGCGTGATTGAATTTCAAAAAAGTCAAGCCACCCCAGCGATCCGGGTATGGGCTGATTGTATGTGTAGGAAACTGATAAATTACCGGAAGTTACATTTACAAAAGCAGATTTATCTCCATCAAAGCTGCTTGCAAATGCGGATTCGTAGTTGGCTACAACCTGCGGTATATTGTGTGATAAAGCTGATGCTCCATTAACCGATACATTAAATGCACTTGGTACAAAAGATCGTGCAGCTACCGATGACCTGAAATAAACCGGTTTTGAAGTGTTTACTGACCCCATGTTTACCTGAAAGTTTTGCTGCAATGTGCGGTTAAACTCTTCTCCCAGATACCGTTTTCCGCTTTTTATAACATTGGTCAATTCGCGTTCATAGACGTATAAGTTATCGTATTCAGCACTGGTTCGGTTGTGAGTTAGGGTATTAGATATACTCACTCGCTTACCAGGATTGCCGCCAAAGGTTAAAAAGCATGCTGTCACATTGGTGTATAAATTGGTTTCATGAAAATAATACCCCGCAGCCGAATCGAATTTCCACATATCCTGTTGAGATTTGGCATAGAACAACACCTCATCGCCTGCATCAAACTTTCCATCTGACTCGCCTTTAACAACTATAGCGTTTTCCTTCAGGTCATCTATTCGTCTTATGCTGTTACGACCAGGCAACATACCGGGACCGTTGCTGTATACCTTAATCGTTCTTGGGTCAATATTATCCACCGGTATACCCCTGTCCTTTAGCATTTGATATGTTAGCCGATGCACTCCTGTCACAGTTGTGTGAAATTTATACCAATCGCCTGTTGCCAAAACCGACTGTTGTGCAAATCCTGTTTTACCGAAGGAAAAAATGTTGTTTGCTGATATGTTTCCTTTGTAAGTAACAACTAAATCAAATGTTTCAAGCAATTCCAGTTCGTTGCCTGATTTACGCACAGGTATTACCTCTATAATAAGTTGTTGCTGTTTTCTTTCCCACGCTGTGTAATAGTTAACCGTATATGCTTGTCCTAATTCCGTTTTAATCTTAACTGAGGCCATTCCGGGAAGTATGGTTTTTTTAGCTACTATCTTCACTTGCTGCAGCTGTTCACCGCTAAACGGCATTCTGTGCACATAGAGAGGAACCATATCTTCACCTTTGCCTTTTGCTGTAGCTCCGTCAAATGTCAAATCCTTAGCTGTACTGCTTCCGCTAACAGGCTGCCAATTAAGCACAACGGGTAAGGTTAGGGATTGGGCGGTGGCAAATGTGCTAAACACAAGAAGGTAAAACGCCAACCTAAACCTAAATTGTAAAAACTGCATTATTAAGAATATTTGTTGCATAACTTATTTCAAAATCTATATACTTGAAACTTTAATCATTGTTGTGTAAACGTGTAATATTACAAAATAATTGCATGTTTTTAAAGAATTGGTTACAGGTATTATATGTTTTCACTAACTTTGATTGTTACGCAAATTACACTATTATAAATGAGCCTGCGGCTTCGCATTAGAAATATATATCTTCACATGTTGGCACTTTGTATGTGGAGTGGTTTGCATGCGCAGGATCCTCAATTTACCCAGTTCTTCGCTAATCCTATTTACACCAACCCTGCGTTTGCCGGAAGTTCCACTGTAGCACGATGTGTACTTAATTACAGGAGTCAGTGGCCTGGTATAGCAGGTACTTTCAAAACATACTCAGCATCGTATGATGAACATTTTGATGCAATAAATGGTGGTATTGGTTTAATAGTTACATCTGACGAGGCAGGTGTTGGAACTCTACGTACCACTTCTGTGAGTGGTATTTATTCATACCAAATCAGTATAACCAAGTATTTAACGGTACGTACATCAATACAAGGAGGCATTCAGCAAAAGTCAATTGATTTTAATAAATTACAGTTTTTTGACCAAATTGTGAGACAACAGGGTTTTGTTCGTCCAACTCAAGAAATCCCTGTGAATACAAATCCTACCTATGCAAATTTCGCTGCAGGTATTATTGCATATACCGAAAGATTTTATGGTGGCTTTGCAGCACATAATATTACCGAACCAAGACAGGGCTTCTACAGCTCACAAAACGATAATGTGCCAATGCGCTACACTTTTCATACCGGGCTTGTTATTCCGATTTCCAACCAAGCCGACCAAAACCGAGCTGTGAACATATGGCCTAACATACTGTATATGCAACAAAGTTTATTTAACCAGCTCAATCTTGGCATTTATGTAAACCGCGGACCACTGATAGCCGGCACCTATTTCAGACAAAATAGCGTAAACTCAGATGCATTTATAGTGCTTATAGGTATGCGGCTTCCCAAGTTAAGAATAGGTGTATCGTATGATGCAACAGTATCTGATGCTCGCCCCGGGGCCCGACAGTCGTATGAATTTTCATTATCCTTCGAGTTAAGAAAACGTGACAGGAAAAAGTCTGTAAAACAAATTAGGTGTCCCGATTTTTAAGTATATCAATTACCTTTGATGTGAACTTAAATCCGATTTGAGAAAATTTACAACTATAGTATTCAGTTTGTTATGGGCAGCTTCTTTGTTTGCTCAAGACCCCCAATTTTCTCAGTTTTACGCCAATACAATTTATACAAATCCAGCATTTACAGGTGCCAGTGGTCGCTTGCGACTAGCTATGGCCGCTCGCAATCAGTACACTGCAATGCAGCGAAATTATAAAACCGCAGCTGTTTCGCTTGATGCTGATTTTAATTCGCTGAACGGTGGGCTTGGCCTTATTGCCATGACAGATGTTGCCGGAGATGGCTTTTTAACAACCACATCCGTTAGCGGTATTTATGCATATAGAACAGCATTAACCCGGAAAATATCCTTTCGAGCTGCACTTCAGGCAGGAATAATTCAGAAGAATTATGACTACTCTCAATTTCGCTTTGGTGACCAAATAGATGATCGACTGGGCTTTGTTTTGCGTACGAGGGAAACCAATGTACAGGAGCAAATTAGCTTTCCTAATTTTTCCGGAGGTATATTGGTATTCAGCGACCGAATTTTTGGCGGTGCTGCGGTGCACAATATAATTGAGCCCAATCAATCGTTTTTTTTTCCAAATAGTAACGATGCCGATTTCAGGCTTCCACGGAGATATACAGCACATTTAGGATCAATTATTTACCTGTCACACCAGCGCAATGAATCTGATCGTACTTACATATCGCCCAATATTCTATACATGCAACAACGAAATTTCAATCAGTTGAATCTGGGATTTTTCTACAAAAGGGAAGTATTATCAGGTGGGTTATGGTTCCGCCAAACATCCAATAACTCAGACGCTATCATAGGATTAGTAAGCCTCCGATTTAACAGATTTAGAGTGGGTTACAGTTATGATGCCATAGTTTCGAAAGCACGAACGGCTACCGTTGGAACCCATGAGTTAACGCTTGTGCTTGAGATAAAACTGCCCAGAAAAACCGAGTCGAAACGGCAGTCAAAAATGCTGAAATGCCCAGACATGTAAGAAATTTTGAAATTATCTGGATTATTTTTCGTTATATTTGAAAAAAATTATTATTTAAGGTGATTATGCGATCATTAAAATTTATTCCCTTGCCGCTGGTTGCGGTATTACTTTTAACTGCATGTAGCAAAAATAAAAGTGAAACCACCGGATGGAAATACAATAATTCTAAATGGGGTGGTTTCGAACGTGCCAAATTTACTGAGCAGGAAACAGGACCAGGTCTTGTGTTTATTGAAGGTGGTTCTTTTATTATGGGCCAGCATGAACAAGATTTAACATACGAGCATAACAATGTAAAGCGTACTATTTCGGTGCCTAGTTTCTATATGGATGAAACCGAAGTAAGCAACTTTCACTATTTAGAGTATTTATATTGGTTATTACGAGTTCATGTAACCAATCCACAAATTTATATCGGTGCTCTGCCTGATACACTTGTATGGCGCAATAAATTGTCATACAATGAACCCCATGTGTTATATTACCTGCGTCATCCTGCCTACAGAGATTATCCGGTGGTAGGTGTTAGCTGGCTACAAGCAGTAGAATATACGAAATGGCGTACTGATCGTGTTAATGAAATGATTTTGGTTCGTGAAGGCCTAGTTAATCTAGATGTCAAAAAATCAGTCGATGATAATAACTTTAATACAGAAGCTTATTTATTGGGTTTATATACTCCTAACGTAAAAAAACAATTAAAAGACTACCACCCGGATGGCAAAAAACGTGATGTGCGTATGGAAGATGGTATTCTTCTGCCTGACTACCGCTTGCCTACAGAAGCTGAATGGGAATATGCCGCTTATGGCTATATGTCGCCTGACATGAATGAAAATATTGATGTTCGCAGAGTTTATCCTTGGGATGGTCTTACCTTACGTAGAAGTGACTATGAGAAATTCCGCGGAAAAATGTACGCCAACTATCAACGCAGGAGTGGTGACGTAGCAGGTATTGCAGGACGCCTAAACGATGCTGGATTCTTCACTCAACCAGTTGACGGTGGTAGTGATTACATTCCAAATGATTTTGGTTTGTTCCACATGGCAGGTAACGTAAGTGAATGGGTTATGGATGTATACCGCCCGCTTTCATGGGAAGATAACAATGATGTTTCCTCTTTCCGTGGTAACGTCTACAAAACAAAAGTAACCGATGCTGACGGTCTTATTGCAGAAAAAGATAGCCTTGGTCGCATACCATATCGCGAAGTGACGGAAGCTGAAAATGTAAAACGCAGAAACTATCAGCGTGCTAATAATATCGGATATAAAGATGAGCTATCATACGAAGATCTGGAACAGAAATATGAGTATTCAGTTTCCTCACTAGTAGATAACCGTGCTCGTGTTTACAAAGGAGGTTCATGGAGAGACCGTGCATACTTCTTACATCCTGGTACACGTAGATTTTTGGATGAAGAGTTATCTACTGCAACCATTGGTTTCCGTTGCGTAATGGACCGTGTGGGCGATGCGCGTAAAAAGAATTAAAATTATTTGATTTAACCCTCAAAAATCCCGGTCCTGCCGGGATTTTTTTTAGCCCCTATATTACATACACCATGTCGCACACTCCCCATCACAAAGCCGGATTCGTAAGTATCATCGGAAAGCCCAATGTGGGCAAGTCTACACTAATGAATGCGCTGGTAGGCGAAAAAATTTCAATTATTACACCAAAGGTGCAAACAACCCGCCACCGCATCATGGGCATACTAAGCAAGCCCGAGTATCAAATTGTATTTTCAGACACACCCGGCATCATAGAACCAAAGTACAAGTTGCACGGAAATATGATGCAGGTAGTTAACGAAAGCCTGCAGGATGCAGATGTTGTCTTATTCATAACAGCTCCAGACGAGCATACCAAAGCTGACAGCGAATTGGTTGAAAAACTAAAACTGATTCGTACCCCATTAATCATCCTGCTAAATAAAATTGACTTGTACGCAAACAACGAAGCTGTTATTGAGGAAATAAACACCTGGCAAGCAGACTTCCCGGCAGCTACAGTTATTCCGGTTTCAGCCCTCAATAAGTTCAATACAGAAGCTATCATACAAACTATTGTACAGTACATTCCAGAGTCACCATCGTTTTATCCCGATGACCAGCTAACAGATAAAAGCGAGCGATTTATAGCATCCGAAATCATTCGGGAGAAAATAATGATGCGCTATAAAGAAGAGATACCCTATGCAGTACAGGTTGAAATTACCGAGTTTAAAAACGAAGAAAATCTGTTGCGCATATCAGCCGAAATATATGTGATGCGTGAAAGCCAGCGTCAAATTCTGATAGGTAAAAATGGGGTAGCTATTAAGAATGTGGGCATTGCAGCACGCAGAGACCTGGAACAGTTTTTCAAAAAACATATCTTCCTGCAAACTTATGTACGTGTGAAAGAAAACTGGCGCGACAATGACAGCCTGCTTAGGCAGTTTGGCTATAAAACCGATTAACGGCTTATCTTTGCCCCCTATAATTAAGGCATCGCATGGGAAAACTGGTAGCCATAGTAGGCAGACCAAATGTAGGTAAATCAACTCTGTTTAATCGCTTAATCGGTCAACGTCAGGCAATCGTTGATGATTTTAGCGGGGTAACACGCGACCGGCATTACGGTCAGAGTGAATGGAACGGAAAGACATTTACGTTAGTAGACACGGGAGGTTTTGTACCTAACAGTGCCGACATTTTTGAAAATGAAATCGCCAATCAGGTTAAAATTGCCATAGAAGAAGCGGACATCCTACTGTTTATGGTAGATGTTAGTGCGGGTATCACTCCTTTAGATGCATCTGCCGCTGAGTTATTGCGGAGATCGAAGAAGCCCGTATTGGTTGTGGTCAATAAAGTAGATAACAGCAGCAGGCAACTGGAAGCCGGTGAATTTTATAGTCTAGGATTTAATGAACTATTTACTGTCTCATCGGTATCGGGTGGTGGTACTGGCGAATTGCTGGACCGCATTTGTGAATTAATGCCTGATGTAGTACCTGAGGAAACAAGTGAACAGGATGAAAATGCAGAATATGACCAACAACCGGAACAAACAACTCCGGCATTGCCTAAAATAGCAATTGTTGGGCGACCCAATGTTGGCAAATCATCGTTTGTAAATGCACTTTTAGGATATAACCGCAATATTGTAACAGATATTGCCGGTACCACACGTGATGCTATTCATACGGAGTACAAGGCCTTCGGCCACAACTTTGTACTTGTAGATACTGCGGGCATCCGAAAAAAAGGAAAAGTTAAAGAAGATATTGAGTTTTACTCGGTTATGCGCTCATTGCGAGCTCTTGAAGATTGTGATGTAGCCGTACTCATGATAGATGCAACTGTGGGTATGGATGCCCAAGATATGAATCTGATTCATCTGGCTGTTAAAAACGGTAAGGGACTGGTAGTACTCGTTAACAAATGGGATTTGGTAGAGAAGGATCATAAAACCTCTCTCCAATATGAAAAAGAAATTAGAAAAAAAATGGAGCCCTTTGTGAATGTGCCCATCTTATTTACATCAGCTACCGAGAAGCAACGGATACACCGGGCAGTAGAAGTTGCTGTAAAAGTGTACGAAAACAGAAAAAGGCGAATACCAACCCATAAGCTCAATGAAACCATGCTGCCTTTTATTGAACATTATCCTCCCCCGGCCATTAAAGGTAAATACATACGTATAAAGTTTGTCACACAACTTCCTGGAAGCAATCCTAAATTCGCCTTTTTCTGCAACTTGCCACAATATATTAACGAACCATACAAGCGTTATCTGGAAAACAAAATTCGAGAATCTTTTGATTTTGAGGGTGTTCCCATTACCATTTACATGCGTAAAAAGTAAAAATGTGGATATCCCTCGGATTTATTTTTGGTAAATAGCTGATTCGTACTATCTTCGCACCCGTTTATCATAAATTAAATCAACAACACAATGAAAAAAGTATTATCAATCGTTGCTGCTGCTGCTATGTTAGCAGTAGTTGCTTGCGGACCTTCAGCTGAAGAAAAAAGAAAAGCAGAAGAAAAACGCATTCAGGATTCAATCGAAGCTGCTAACCTTGAAGCTGCTCAATTAGAAGCTATGGAAGCTGAAGCTGCACCTGCAGATACAACTGCTGCTGCTCCTGCTGCTGAAGCTGCACCTGCTACAGAAGCTGCTCCTGCTGCTCCTGCTAAGTAATTTGAATTCAATTACTCAAGAAAATGCCGGATACTCCGGCATTTTTTTTGTTTAAAACAGTTTGGTTTTCAGGTAAAGCACACTTAACTTTGCCATCCTTTAAAAAATATCGTCATGCCACAAAGAACATTCCAGCCATCGGTAAGAAAAAGAAGAAACAAGCACGGATTCCGCGAGCGTATGGCCAGCGAGTCTGGTCGTAAAGTATTGGCTTCACGCAGGGCAAAAGGCCGTAAAAGGCTTACCGTATCTGACGAGAAACGCCACAAAAAATAAGGCGCTCAGTTAATCGACTTACCCTATATGTATACTCTCAGCAAATCAGAAAGGCTGTGTAGCGATACATTAATCAAAAAATTATTTGACAAAGGAAACCGTAGTTTATCTCGGTTTCCTTTTCGTTTAATCTGGATTGAAACCGAACATCCGGGTAATGAGACTGTTCAGGTACTGTTTCTTGTTTCAAAGCGTAATTTCGCCAAAGCCGTTAATCGTAATAAAATAAAAAGACAACTCAGAGAATTGTATCGGTTAAACAAACCCGAATTATACGCACGGCTAAGTAACCGTAAAATCATTTTAAGTGTTGCATATACCGGAAAATCAATGATTGGCTTTAGTGAACTTAAAGGGGCTTTTGATAAATTAATGAATGAATTTTATGGCATCGTTTAGGTCTGTCATTAACGCTCCGTTTATAGCCCTGATAAAATTGTATCAGTACCTGCTCTCGCCTTTACTGCCCAATGCCTGCCGTTACACTCCAACCTGTTCGCAATACAGCATTGAGGCTATAAAAAAATATGGCCCTCTTAAAGGCATATGGCTAGGCGTGAAGCGCATTTCCCGTTGTCATCCGTGGGGAGGCAGCGGATACGATCCGGTTAAATAATAGCATACATCACCACGTTACTAAAATTTGTACCTTGTGCACAATTATGAAAGTTAAACTACGCACGTTTATTAAAAAATACAGATTGATGCTTACTGCAGCTGTTGTCGCACTATTGCTGTCGTTTACAGCTGCTCAATCCAACTTCTTCGAAATTTCAAAGAACCTTGAAATTTTTGCTGCTGTTTTCAGAGAAGTAAATACCTATTATGTAGATGATATAGATGCCGGTAAGCTGACTAAAAAAGCAATTGATGAAATGCTTAAAACGCTTGACCCGTATACGAATTATATATCCGAATCGGAAGCTGAAGACTTTCGTTTTCAAATGACAGGTCAGTATGGGGGTATTGGTGCGCAGATATCGCAAAAAGGCGATTATGTGGTTATAACTGACCCGTATGAGGGTTTTCCCGCACAAAAAGAAGATTTGCGTGCCGGTGACCTCATTATTGAAATAGAAGGCAAGTCCACTCGTTCAAAAAATTCATCAGATATCAGCAAAATGCTGAAAGGACAAGCCGGAACAAAAGTTAAACTAAAGATAAAACGGGAAGGTGCGGGCGAAATGGAAAAGGTACTGACACGTGAAGAGATAAAGGTGAAAAATGTACCCTACTTCGGTATGATAGATAATACAACAGGGTATATAAGGCTGCAATCTTTTACCAACGATGCTGGAAAAGAAGTGCGAGATGCTGTAGTGGAACTGAAAAAACAAAAAGCTGAAAGTATTATACTGGATGTTAGGGGAAATCCCGGAGGATTGCTGCACGAATCAGTGAATATAGTTAACGTATTTGTGCCTCAGGGGCAGGAAGTAGTAAGCACCAAAGGCAAAGTAAAAGAGTGGGAGAAATCATACAAAACACTTAATGCACCAACTGACTTAAGCATTCCCTTAGTTGTACTAACCAGCCGAACTTCGGCCAGTGCATCCGAAATTGTTTCGGGCTCACTTCAAGATCTGGATCGGGCTGTAGTAATTGGTCAGAAAACATTTGGCAAAGGATTGGTACAAAGTACACGACCGCTTACTTACAATGCACAACTCAAAGTAACTACTGCTAAATACTATACTCCATCCGGGCGCTGCATACAGGCACTCGACTACTCTCAGCGAAATGAAGACGGAAGTGTAGGCACTGTACCCGATTCACTTAAAAAAGAATTTAAAACACGAAACGGACGAAAAGTATTTGATGGTGGCGGTGTTGATCCTGATATAGCCGTTGAACAAAAACCTTATTCAAAAATCACACAAAGTCTGCTAAGCAAACAACTGATATTTGACTATGCCACATACTACCGCAACCGACACGAGAGTATTCCTGCTGCCCGTGATTTTAAAATTACCGATGAAATTTTTGCCGACTTCAAAGCCTACTTAAGTGATAAGGATTATGATTATACCACGCAAAGTGAACAAGCACTTGAAGAGTTGAAGAAAAAAGCTGAACAGGAAAAATACTACGATGCCATAAGAGAGCAATACGATAAACTGAAGGCTACACTGACACACGATAAGCAAGCCGATCTGGATAAAAACCGCAGCGAATTATGCGAACTTCTTCAGGAAGAAATTGCACGCAGGTATTATTTTCAAAAAGCGCGCTACGAATCAACATTCAGTATAGATGAGGACGTGCAGGAAGCGCTAAAGATTGTAAAAGATAAAAAGCGGTATGCTGAAATCTTAAATCTTAAAAATTAATCTACCCCAATGTTGCACTGGCCCGATTACATGACGCTTTTTATTCTGGGTGCTGCCGGTTCTTTTTTATCGGGCTATCTGGGTGTTGGCGGAGGCATCATATACGTACCAATACTCGATTACTTTTTAAGCAAGCTCGGTTATAGAGATGAAGAATTGGTAAAAGCTATACTCGCTAATTCCTTATTCACCATAGTCTTTTCAGGTGTAATTGCCAGCTACAAACAATACCGGCTTAAAAATTTCTATCCAAAAGAAATCCTGCTTACAGCCATTCCGGGTATGATTAGTGTATTGGCCATGACCTGGCTGATTACACAAGGAACCTGGTACGATAAACCCGCATTTAATATTGTTTTTGCATGTATTCTTGGCGCCATTGTACTTCGAATGCTGCTGTCAAAAAAAACAGAATCGAGTGAGGAACAAGTACCATCTTTCGGTTATGCTGCAACTGGGTTTACAACCGGAATTGTAACAGCACTTTCAGGGCTTGGTGGCGGTGTACTTATGACCCCCATTATCAGCGAGGTACTAAAACAACCGTTAAAAAAAGCAGGCTCCATTTCGAATGGTGTAATTCCTTTACTGGCTATTACTGTTGGGATATATAACCTCAGCCACACACACATTCATAAAATTCATGCGTTCCAACTGGGTGCTATTGTATTTCCGTTGGTCATTCCGATGATTATTGCCTCATTTATATTTGCCCCGCTTGGTGTTCGTGCATCACACTATGCCAGGCAATCGGTTGTTAAAACTATATTTACCGTCTTGGTCAGCGTTATTTTAATTAAGTTACTGTATGAAATTATTCAATCGCATTAGTGTATTGCTGTTGGTTGTATGTGAAACGTTATGGGCTCAGTCACCTGTAGACTACAGCATGATGAAGAAAGAATTGAGGCAGCATATACTGGTATTGTCTCATGATTCGATGCAGGGCAGACTTGCAGGTTCGGTAAACGAACAAAAAGCCGCAGCATACCTTATACGCCAATTTGAATTAGCCGGTCTGAAGCCTGCCGGTTCAGAAGGTTTCAAACAGCCATTCCCTTTTAAGCGCGTTCGGTTTACACACAAAACAGATGGTGAGTATTTTTTGCTTAAATCTAAACGCCACACACTTTCATTTGCCCAATACAAGCCAGATGAGTGGCATGAACTGGTCTATCCTTTGCAGTATTCAGGTCAGTCTGATTTTTCAAAGAAACAGCAAACAGTTTGGGCAGGTTATGGAACAAAAGATGAACAGAAAGATAAAAATGATTATGTCAGATACGCGCTGAAAAATGCAAAAGGTAAGGTGTGGGTGATGTGGTATTCATTGCCCGATGGAAGCAATCCGCACAGCAAGTATGCTGAACAATGGAGTGCTTCAGCACGAGTTGACTCGGCCATAGCACACGGAGCAAGCGGCATTATTTTTATGGCGAAACCCGGAGATGATCCCCCCGCCTACCGTTCATTTGCCAATCCTGAACGTTGTCGTGCTGTACCGGTTTGGTTGATGAAAAATATATCTGACAGCATGCAGTTTGATAAGGCAATTTTACAGTCGGACATCACCTATTTCGAGTTATCATCGAAAGCACACAACGTTATAGCCGCCATAAATAATCAGTCTGATAAAACAATCGTTATAGGCGCACACTACGATCATTTGGGGTTTGACGAATACGGACATTCTACATACAAGACCTCTGCCGGTATACCCAAAGAAATTCATAATGGTGCCGATGATAACGCCAGCGGTACAGCAGGATTACTGGTATTGGGCAAATTGCTTCAACAAAAAAAATATGCTCGGTTAAATTATATACTCATAGCATTTAGCGGTGAGGAAGATGGATTGCTTGGCTCAGGGTACTATACACGAAATCCGACTTCCGACATAAAAAAAATAATGGGCATGCTCAATATGGATATGATAGGGCGGCTGGATACAGCTAAATATACATTGGGTATAAACGGAACCGGAACTGCCAAAGAATGGGATAAACTGCTTAGCAGTATTTCCATCGATTCGCTGAAGTATAAATATACCACAAGCGGAACAGGTGCCAGCGATCATACATCGTTCTACAACGCAGGTATTCCTGTGTTGCATTATTTTACAGGTACACATGCCGATTACCATAAACCCAGTGATGATGAAGAAAAGATAAATTATGACGGAGCCGCTAAAACCATTGAACATATTGCACAGCTTGTTTCATTGCTGAATGATAAGCCAGAACTGAACTTTAAAAAAACTGCTGCTGACAGCACTGCACGTGTATCATTTAAAGTCACATTGGGAATAATGCCCGATTACATGTATGAAGGAAAAGGCGTGCGGGTTGACGGAGTTACAGAAGGCAAGCCGGCTGCTGTAGCCGGAATACTCCGCGATGATATAATCATGAGCATCGGCAACTATTCTACTGCAGGAATGCAAGAGTATATGGTGGCCTTAAGCAAGTTTAAAAAAGGAGATGAAGCTATGGTAACGATTATGCGTAAGAATAATCTGCTTACGCTAAAAGTTTTATTTTGATTTATTAATAGGTATAACAACCGCTCCCTCATGCACCAGGTACAGTCGTCCTGTATTTATGTCGGTGCAACAATATTTTTTCTTCATGCGTTCGCCTTTCACCAGCACTATACGCGACTTCTTACTCATCTTAAATGCTACACCCGAAGGCAAATCCTGAAGCATATTCACCTCTCTTTTATCGTATTTCAGTAAAGCACGGGTAAGTTCAACATCACCGCTATGGGTGTAAGCAGGCCGTTTCATATGTTGGATGAGTGGCTCAGCCACATCGGGCGGAAAAAAACCTGCCATAACAATAGTGCGCATATGCGCTTTAAACTCCGACTTCCATTCCGTTCCATGCGGAGCATGTTTCTGGCCGTATTTTACATATGCAGTGTGGTGAGCCAGTTCATGTATGAATGTGATCAGAAAATCATAAGGACTTAGATTATGATTAATCGAAATGCGGTTGCCCTTGCCCAGGTGTGGGCTGTAGTCGCCCAGTCTGTCTTTGCGTTCTATTTCAATGTGCAAATGCAAATTATACAACATGATGAGTTCGCTGCAGTATTCAACTGCCACAGGGGGCATGTACTTTTTCAGAACATACATAAGCTGGAGTTTATGCCTTTGTTTCTGTTCGTTTATCTGACCGAGTAAAATTGACGTGTAGTGCTGCATGAATAAAATCCATACAAATGAAAACAATGTATCTATAAAGTGTATATTGCTTTTACTAATCAAATGTTCGTTATGGAAAATAAACCTGCTACCGATCAGCCACCGGTTACTATCAACAAAGAAGAAATTACAGCTTATAAATTTGTTAGTTATGATGTGCTGGACGATACCGATTCACGCAAACAACGAAGAACAGATTTAGAGAAGGCTATGCTGTTGGGTAATAATGCTCAGTCTAAAATCAATATTGTATTTTTAACCACCGAAGGACTGCTAAGCGTGCAAACAACTGTTTGGGCTGCAACTGATGAAGCCATACTGCTCAAAGGTGGTGTAAGCATACCTGTACACTGTATAAAAGAAATACGCTTTTTGTAAGCGACTGAACTGAAAACAAAAACGGCCCGCATGCGGGCCGTTTTTGTGTAATCAATATAAAAACATGGCAACTAACTAAACCTAGCTGCGCAGGTTTTCCGAACTTAAAACTGGAGAACCGTACTTGTTGGTTGTTGATCAACTTTGGAAGTTTGATTTTCAACCGCAGGGTTCTCGTTCAATTCCTGTTTTTTTGAAACGTTTGTATTCGTTTTAGAAGGTGCCGTTTCATTAAAACCAAGGACTTCAAATTTATGCTCTTTTGCAAACATACCCAAAGCTACAGCTTGTTTTATTCCGATGATTACCAAATCAATACAAAATTCATCAACTGAAATCCCTTTAGGGTTGACAGTGAACGAAATACGATTATCAAGGCAATAATCGAACACAACAGCAATATGCTTACGCTTGGTTACGAGGGTTAATTTTTCTTCTGCCATAATTTTTTAACTATTTGATTATTAGAATATTAATGAATGTGATTCTTTCTGTGAAGGTAGTATATGCACTGCCAAACCCCTACTAATGCTTCAAAAGTTGTTTTTCACCTCAATTCACAGATTATCCACGCAAATCATTGTTGGTGTGGAAGAAGTGTGAATACAGCACTGTTTATGCACAAAACATGCATTAATAAGCTGATAAAGAATTAATTGTATTTACCGAAGCAGGGTAATATTTCCTTGTCTGGTGTAAGCAGAACCGTCCCATCCGGTGAAATGAATAATGTACACGTACGTATCATCGGGCTGTTTAACTCCCTCTTCGTCAACACCTTTCCATTGCACATTTTTATCCAGTGTGGTAAACACCAGTTGACCCCAGCGGTTATATATTCTTAACTCATAATCTTTAACAAATACATCGCGTATACCTACCTCATCGTTGGAGCCATCATTGTTTGGTGTAAATGCATTCGGAACATAAAGCAGAGGGGCCTGAATAAGTTCAATTGTATTCGAGCGGCTTTCAGCATCGTAGAATCTGCCTGCCTGACCCGATCCGGCTGTATGTTCTTCACGGGCAACAATGGTGTATTTATATATACCCGATTTTGTATTCAGCTTATCGTCTGTGTATTTAACTGAAGCGGGGCTTCCTGAAGCAATTATGTTGTTATCTGAAAGATGATCGCTACGCAATACATCGTATTGACGTGTTCCATTTAACCAGTATGTGTAGGGTAGCCATTCCAGCTTATGGGTAAAAGGATTTGAATTACCCTTCAGCACTATGGAGCAACTAAACGGTCCGGTATTGCTTTCATTCTGGCATGTATCGCGGGTAACCATATAGTAGCAGTAGCTTTCCTGCTGAACATCCACGTTCTCATCTACAAAAACAGTATCTGTCGCTTTAAAGAAATCAGCCAATTCAATCCATGATGAAGTGTTGCTACGGGTTGTCTTGAAAAGCCTGTAACGGGCAAAATCCTTCTCCCTGTTAGCTGGCCAGATAATTTTCAGCTTCTTATTTTCCTCTACCGTTACTGTAATCAGAGACTGTGCCCTGGGTATTTCTTCCAGATTATCGAATGAAGTAGATGTATCAGATGTAATGCCTGTAACATTGCAAAGATTAGCTGCACGCATGTAATACTTGTAATCGATATTGCGGTTGTCAGGTGCATTCGCGTCAAGGTATCTGCGTTGGGTTACATTGCTAATTGAATCAATTATTTCAAACGGTCCATTATTAATAGCCCGGTAAACATAATGCTGTTTAAAATAAGGATTGGTGCTGCTGGTATCTCCGTAGTCAAATTCTATTTGGTTATTTTTTAAATAAAAGCAAAGAATATCAACCGGATTTACAACGGGCATAGGAGTAACATTTATAATAAATGTACCTTTTACTTTGCGGGGCATAGGGCAGCCGTTATCTGTAGCCTCTACTGTAAAGGTTGCTGACTTTCCGGCAAGGGCGCAATCGGTTTGCCAGCACACACGGGTTACAACATTTTGTGTCCCTACTTTAATCGTATCGGTAATTTCAGGTTTTATAGAAAGTGTTGAATCTTTAAGCGCGCTGGAAGAAACCTTAACATAGAGTGAATCTTGAGGGTCTGAAACATCTACATCCAAACATATTTTCTGGTTAACCTCCACATTTTGTATGGTGCTAATAAATTCTCCCTGAAGCCCTTTATAAAGTATAACTGGTGTTACATTGGTTAAACAAGCGTTCACATTAAACTGCAATTCGAGTCGCACTTCACCGATCTTTTTTCCGAATCTGAACTCTTCCACTTTAAAAGCTGCTACATACACTCCTGCCCTGTTCGGGTTCATGAGTATGTTACCATTGTCCTGGTTTATTTCCAATCCCGGATTACCTGTCAACTGATTGGTTTCGCTGTATGTAGGCAACCACTGAATTCCGGGATAAGGACCAGGATCTGGGCTGTTTGTAATTATGGTATTTTTATCCAGCGTTCCGTTTAATGGTGTAACGAGTGAGTATACCAATATATCTCCATCGGCATCAGTAAAGTTGAAATTATAGTTGAAATCGTTGTTCGTACACATGTACGTAAACGGATTATTGCTGAATGTGGGGTTGCTGTTTCGCAGGTTAAATGCAGGTACTTCGCAGTACAAGGCAATACCAGCATCGCCAGGCTGAACTATATTTTCAATGATCCCATTTCGGCAACAACGCATGTACACAAAATAATATCCATCGGTACTGTTGTAAACAGTTGGATTGAAGGTGACATTTAATTCGTAAAAGCCCAGTTCAGTACACGCATTCGGTGCTGGTGCGCAGTTAGGACCTGAGGATTGCAGCTGAGTAACCTGTACATTGTTAAGTGAAAAATTTTGTACCCGCTGATTCGTCTTTTTATTAAACATGCCGATAGTAGCTGGCCTGTCGAACGTAGCATTTGGGTTACCATTGATGCAATCGCGTAGCACTTTCATCTGCAGCTTGTAGTTATTTCCGCTTACGTAAACAAGCGAAATGCTGCCTCCCACAATATGGGTGGCAAAAGCATAACTGCTCCATAAAAAGATTATAACGAAGATAATTCCGCCTCTGTACACAATTCAAAGTTAAAAGAATATATCTGGTAATGAAATATGTACGGAAAACTTTACCGAATAGCAAAAAAAATCCCGGAATGGGTGTATCCGGGATTTTGATATTGTAAGCCTTACTGTACTTGTTATTTGGCGTAATTAACTGCCCGTTTTTCGCGTATAACTGTAATTTTAATTTGACCCGGATAGGTCATTTCCTTTTGGATGCGCTGAGACAAATCAACGGAGAGCAAATCGGCCTGATCATCGGTTACTTTATCGCTTTCAACAATAACCCGTAGTTCCCGCCCTGCCTGTATAGCATACGCTTTTTCGACACCGTTGTAACTAAGCGCGGTATTTTCTAGGTCTTTCAGGCGCTTCATATAATTCTCACTGTCTTCTCTGCGAGCACCCGGCCTGGCTCCTGATATAGCATCGCAGGCCTGTATGATAGGTGAAATAATCGATGTCATTTCAATCTCATCGTGGTGGGCGCCTATGGCATTCACCACATCGGGATGTTCTTTGTACTTTTCAGCCAGTTTCATGCCCAGTAATGCGTGAGGTGTTTCAGGGTCGTCATCGGGTACTTTGCCAATATCGTGAAGTAATCCGGCCCGTTTGGCCAGTTTAACATTCAGTCCCAATTCGGCAGCCATAGTTGCACACAGGTGAGCTACTTCGCGTGAGTGCTGTAGCAAATTCTGACCATAGCTGGAGCGGTAGCGCATGCGACCAACCATTCGAATAAGTTCGGGATGCAGACCGTGAATACCCAAATCAATACAAGTACGTTCGCCAATTTCAATCACCTCCTCTTCTAGTTGTTTGCGGGTTTTGGTTACAACTTCTTCAATACGTGCCGGGTGTATGCGACCGTCCTGAACCAAGCGGTGCAGTGAAAGACGGGCAATTTCTCTTCGAATAGGATCAAAGCACGACAAAATGATAGCTTCAGGCGTATCATCAACAATAATTTCAACGCCTGTTGCTGCTTCAAGTGCACGAATATTACGGCCTTCGCGACCGATAATGCGGCCTTTTATTTCATCGTTCTCAATATTGAATACCGATACCGAATTTTCGATAGCGTGTTCAGCAGCAGTTCGCTGAATAGTATTAAGAATAATTTTCTTGGCCTCTTTGGTTGCTGTAAGTTTGGTTTCGTCTACTATCTCTTTTACCTTACTGATTGATTCGGTTCGGGCTTCTTCCGTAAGGGCAGAAATAAGCTGTGATTTAGCCTCCTGTGCAGTTAATCCGGCTATTTTTTCCAATTGCTTTACCTGATTTTGAAGGGCTTTTTCAGCCTCCTCTTTTTTGGCCGTGGCTATCTCCAGTTGTTTATTTAATGTTTGACGCAGTTGGTCCAGTTCATTGTCCTTACGCTGAATGTTTTCCAACTTTTGGTTCAAGCTTTGTTCCTTTTGCTTGTACTTACTTTCAAGTTGAGCAATTTGTTGATTTCGTTGAGCTACCTCTTTTTCATGTTCTGATTTGAGTTGCAGGAATCTTTCTTTAGCCTCCAGACCTTTGTCTTTAACCAGGATATCGCCCTTGGCTTTGGCTTCACTGATAATTGAATCTGCTTTTTTCTTCAGAACGGATTGTTGCACGATGTACATTAAGCCTGCGCCTATGCCCAGACCCCCAATCGCTGCAATAATGATTACATAAATTTCCATGTTTCCGCTTAATTTTAATGTGTGTGTACTGCGTTAAACGGTTATTCAGTAAAAGGCTAAACCTTTATTTTACCCAGCAGTTGCTGCAGTTCATGCAGCTCTACTTCTATATTTTTCTGAGCAATGCTTTGATGTTCAGCACTGTTCATTTTATGGGTCACTTCCTCCAGCACTATCATGGATAAAATGTCCTGTTTATCTTTTACAGCAAACTGCTGTTGCAGCAATTTCATTTTATCATTGATGTGGCGGGCAGCTTTTCTGACTGTTTCTTCCTGATCTGCTGTAACTTTCAGCGGATAGGTACGATCAGCTATATTCACTTTTATGGATAGTTCTTCCAAGGTTTAAAGCTAACTTTCACTCAATAACCGAATGCACGCATCAATGTCACGTATATAGGCATTCAGTTTGTTTTTAACTTCCTGCCGGTCACGCTCATCATTCATGAGTGCATCAGCAAGTTTAGCAATTTTATTTTGATCTGCCACCTGTTCCAGTTTATTTTTTTCTGTATCGAGGGCGGTTTTAAGCTCTTGTATCTGTATTTCTGCATGATGCAGCTTATCCTGCAATTGTCTGTTTTGCTCCATCAAAGCATTTACCTTGTGCCTGATGAGTTGCAGAGTATGTAAAATATCTTTTTCAGACTGAGCCATGTAAATTCGTTGTTCGTCTAACCGATACGTGCTCACTAGCAAATAGGCACCTGCACTGATTCATGCCCAGCACACGTAGCCATTGTAAAATGCTTCCAGCGTATTGCGATTACCCGTTAGCTTTTTTATGGTCGGCCAAAAACTTCTCCAGCCCGGCATCCGTTAATGGATGCTTAAGCAGGGCCAGAATAGAATCGAGCGGGCTCGTAATGACATTTGCACCGTATTGTGCAGATTTAATGATGTGTATCGGATTGCGAATAGATGCTGCCAGAATCTGTGTTTGGAAACCCTGAACTGCGTATATCTGAGCTATTTCAGCAATCAGCGACAAACCATCGTAGCTGATATCATCCAGACGACCAATGAATGGAGAAATATATGTAGCACCGGCTTTAGCTGCTAATATAGCTTGACCTGAACTGAAAATGAGCGTACAATTGGTACGAATACCTTTGGAGGTAAAATACTTGATAGCCTTTATTCCATCCTTTATCATGGGAACTTTTACTACGATATTTTCATGCAGGGAAGCCAGCATTTCGCCTTCGCGAACTATACCATCAAAATCAGTGGCAATCACTTCGGCACTCACATCTCCGTCTACTATGTTGCAGATGTCGATATAATGCTTCAGTATATTATCGGTACCTGTTATACCTTCTTTAGCCATCAGCGAAGGATTGGTGGTTACTCCGTCAAGTATTCCGAGGTCGTTGGCTTCGCGTATTTGTTTTAAGTTTGCTGTATCAATAAAAAATTTCATATGCGTCTGATTTACGCACAAGAATAGTGCTTTTTACAGTTACTTGCATGAATAATTCATCCACACATGACCGATGCAAAAATATTCTGGCAGCAACGCTACGAGGCCGGGCAAACGGGCTGGGATTTAGGTGATATTTCGCCACCGCTCAAACATATTATTGACGGGGTAAGCGATAAATCACTGCGCATTCTGATACCCGGTTGCGGGAATGGTTACGAAGCACGTTATCTGATGCAAACTGGGTTTACTGATGTGACAGTAATTGATATTGCCCCTGCTCCGGTAGAACGATTAAAAGACGAACTGTCAGACTATATTAATGCGGGTAAATTAACAGTGCTGTGTGCTGATTTTTTTGAGCATACGGGGCAGTACGATTACATCCTGGAGCAAACATTTTTTTGCGCTATTGAGCCAGTTATGAGACAACGATATGCCGAAAAAGTGTGTGATCTTTTAAAACAGGGAAGTATATTAACAGGTGTTTTGTTTAACCGCGATTTTGACGGAGGACCTCCGTTTGGTGGTTCGGTGAATGAATACCAAACCTATTTCAGCAAATTGTTTAAATCAGTACAGTTTGAGCCATGCACGATTTCAATTGCACCGAGGGCCGGTAACGAGGTATTTATTCGTGCAATAAAATAATCTGCACTTGTTGCGCTAAGATATATCAAGCATAGCCCATAAACGTACAGTTGCATGGTCTAACAACAGACCTGCGACATAAGCATGAATGATTATTTTATCAGTAACTAGTGTAACACACTATACCAAATCCCAGGTATCATATAGCAGGTTGATGAGTCGGTTCTCGTTTTTCTGCATACTCTCATCTGCCATTACCACATCCATGGCAAAGCGAGTAATGGTATGACGTTCATCTTCTGTGCTAATAGTATAAAACTGCTGGGCTACTTCTACGAAGTGATTTTCGCGCTCTTCGGGTGGAAGAACTGTTAAGAAGGCCTGCTCTTTAATCAGGTCAATATTGTCGTTGAAATGGTCATTCAGGTAGTCAATAACTACATCATGTTCTTCTGATCGTATGATATTATCTGACATACTGAGTAACATCAATAAATGAAATCCTGCTTCAGTTTTATTCATTTTTTTTACAAACTGAGTTTCCATAGGCATGAAATTTATGTAGTGAATATAATATGTTTTTTAAAAGATACAACTAAAAACAGAACGAAAAAGTATGTTTGCTGAAATTATTACAAATCATGTCACTCGATACTAGCAAATTAGGATTTGGTACTCGTGCCATTCATGCGGGTCAGGAACCCGACCCTACAACAGGAGCAGTTATGACCCCCATTTATCAAACTTCTACTTACTGGCAGGAAAGTCCTGGAAAACACAAAGGATACGCTTATGCGCGCGGTAAAAACCCTACCCGTACAGCGCTTGAAAAGTGTCTGGCTTCGCTTGAAGGAGCCAAACATGGCTTGTGTTTCAGCAGTGGAATGGGAGCAACCGATGCCGTAATAAAACTTCTGCGTCCGGGTGATGAGGTCATTACCGGCAACGACTTATATGGTGGAACTTACCGCATGTTCACAAAAGTTTTTGCACAGTATGGCATACGTTTTCATTTTATTGATTTGACAGATGCCAATAATATACGCACTTACATAAATGATAATACAAAACTATTATGGATTGAAACACCTACCAACCCCACGATGCAAATTGTAGATATAGCAGCATGCTCAGCCATAGCCAAAGAACATGGAATTACGCTAGCAGTTGACAATACATTTGCTTCGCCTTATTTGCAAAATCCGCTGGCGCTGGGTGCCGATATTGTGATGCACAGCGTAACCAAATACCTGGGCGGACACAGCGATGTGGTGATGGGAGCGTTACTAACCAGCGATGATAAATTGTATGAGCAACTTGCATTTATACATAACAGCTGCGGAGCTACACCCGGACCTCAAGACAGTTTTCTGGTATTGCGTGGTTTGAAAACATTACACCTGCGCATGCGGGCACACTGCGAAAACGGCAAGCGCATAGCCGAGTTTCTACAATCACATCCCGCAATTGAAAAAGTATACTGGCCCGGCTTTGCCAATCATCCCAACCATGAAATTGCCAAAAAGCAAATGCGTGATTTTGGCGGAATGATTTCCATTGTACTTAAGCAGGCTGATCTGGAAAAGACATTTAAAATTGCATCCTCGTTTCGTGTATTTACACTGGCCGAAAGTTTGGGTGGCGTTGAAAGCCTAATCAATCATCCGGCAACCATGACACATGCATCAATTCCAAAAGAAGAACGCGAAAAAGCTGGTGTAGTGGATAATTTACTAAGACTTAGCGTAGGTGTTGAAGATATTGATGATTTGCTGGCCGACCTAAAGCAGGCATTAGCTTAATCGAAAGCCCCCTTCAGCTCATTGATACGATTGGCATCCAGTCGTATGAATATAAACAGCAATATGGTAAAGCTGATCAATGCTGAACCTCCGTAACTGAAAAACGGAAGTGGTATTCCTATAACTGGTATTAAACCCAGAGTCATACCAATGTTTACTAAAAAGTGAAAAAACAGAATACTGGCTACACAGTAACCATATACCCTGTTAAATTTCTGCCGTTGCCTTTCGGCCATAGCCAGTAGTCGCCACAGCAACAGCATGTAAAGTACAACAAAGATGAAAGAGCCTGCGAATCCGTATTCTTCACCTATAGTACAAAAGATAAAATCAGTGCTCTGCTCCGGTACAAAACGAAATTTATTTTGCGTGCCTTCCAAGAAACCTTTACCCAGCAAGCCACCCGAGCCAATAGCAATTTTTGACTGCTGAACATTATAGCCTGCACCCTTGAGGTCAACTTCTTTGCCAAGCAACACATTGATACGTTGCTTTTGATGTGGCTGCAACACATTTTCAAAAACATACCCCACTGAACTCACCAGCCCTATGAAACCTATGGCCACTGCTGCTACAATCAGTAGATTTTGTTTGTTTCGTCTGATGAACAACGTAAAAACTGATGCCAAAACTGCAATAGCAATGCTAAGATACAAGTTAGGCACAACCAATGCCAGCACCGACATGAGTGCCAATGCAAAACCCAAGGTAAGTATTATGCCAGGCATACCTTCGCGGTAAAAAACAAATATGAATGAGCCGAATACAAGAGCAGTTCCGGTTTCGTTTTGCAACAAAATAATGAGCATGGGAAGCAGTACCAGTACCGCACAAATTATTTTCGTTTTACGGTCCTGAAATTTTATATCGTAACCGCTCAGGTAACGAGCAAGGGCCAGACTTGTTCCAAACTTGGCAAACTCGGCAGGTTGCATTCTGAATCCGCCTATTTCAATCCATGAGCTGGAGCCTTTTACGGCAACCCCAAATGCGAGCACTGCCAGCAACAAAAGAATTGTTAAGCCATACAGCGAATAAGCAAATGCATAAAAGAACTTTTCATCGATGAGCAGAATGAGCATGCCGAGGAAAAAAGAAACGCCCATCCACATCAACTGCTTTCCATAGTTTTGGGTCAGATCGTAGATATCCGGATTGGACTCTTTGTACACCGATGCGTAAATACAAATCAATCCCCATCCTATGAACAGGAAATAGATAAGCAGTGTTATCCAATCGATACTAGCGGGCTTTGGCTGTTTCAGTTGAGTCATTGCGATAAGGCATTAAGTTCCCTTTTAGTATACGTTCAAGTAGATATGCGCGTGTATCATGTTTTCCTGTAAGGTACTGTTCAATCATAAGACTGGCAATAGGTGCAGCCCATGTGGCACCAAAACCTGCATTTTCAACAACTACCGCGATGGCAATTTTCGGATTTTCGCGCGGTGCAAATGCAAAAAATATGGAGTGATCTTTTCCATGCGGATTTTGTGCTGTTCCTGTTTTTCCGCAAATCACTATGCCCGGAATACGGGCTATTGTTCCCGTACCACGTTCCATTACATCCTGCATCCCGTCAATAATCACAGGGAAATAACCGGTATCAATGGTGGTCCAGTGTTTTTGCGATAATGCAGTATTGGCATTTTTTGCTCCATCAATTTTTTTAACAATATGTGGTGTAACCCAGTATCCGCGATTGGCTACAGCAGCCGTGGCATTGGCCATTTGCAATGGAGTAATACCCAGTTCGCCCTGACCAATACCCAACGAAATAGTGGTTGATGATTTCCAGTGATAGCGTCCGTAAATTTTATCGTAGTATGTAGTTGGCGGTAAAAAGCCTTTGCCTTCACCAAATATATCTACACCTAACTGCTGCCCTATTCCGAAACTGGAAATATGCTTGTACCACTGCTTGTAGGCGTCTTCTACCCTGGGGTAGGATTTGTTGTCAATTACTGTGCGGTAAACCTGGCAGAAATAGGCATTACACGATACAGCTACTGCATCTCTTAATGCCAATGGTGATCGGTGCGGGTGACACCCGACTTTTAGACCTCCGAGGTGAAAACCTCCTGCACATCCATACGTTGTGGTAGGATATAATACCTTCTCCTGCTGCCCTACCAAGGCCATGATTACTTTAAAAATGGAACCCGGTGGATAAGGTGCTGCGAGCGGCCGGTTAAACAACGGCTTGAGCGGGTCGCGCAAAAGTTTCATGTAGTTATTGCCTCGGTCGCGTCCTACGAATAAATTCGGATCATATCCCGGACTGCTCACCATCGATAATATTTCACCGGTTGATGGTTCAATGGCAACTACACTTCCGATTTTATTTTGCATCAGCTGTTCACCCAGTTCCTGAAGTTTTTGATCAATGCTTAAAACTATATTTTTTCCTGATACAGCCGCTGTATCAAACTGACCTTCTTTGTAACGTCCTTGAGTTCGGTTTTTAGAATCTACCAAAATATACCTAACACCTTTTTTGCCCCGCAACACTTCTTCGTACGATCGCTCTACACCGCTTTTTCCAATGAAATCGCCCATGCGGTAATAACCGTCTGATTTTTCAATATCGCGGTCGGTTACTTCGCTGATGTAACCCATGATGTGTGATGCGTTGCTGTGCCTGTATTTACGGTCGGTGCGCACATCAACAAAAAAACCGGGGAAATCATACAGGCGTTCCTGAAACGCTGCATAAATAGGTATAGTTAACTGACGTTCGAATAAAGCCGGACGGTAAGGTGCGTAGCCCACACTTCGTTTTATTTTTGTAAAGCGTGCCAGAAAAACCTCTTTTGTTATCCCTAGCGTTCTGCAAAATGTAGCAGTATCCAGATTTTTTACCTGCTCGGGAATTACGGATAAATCGTAAATAGCATCATTGTAAACCAACAGTTCTCCGTTGCGGTCATAAACAAGTCCGCGTGCCGGGTAAATGGTCTGCTCCTGAAGTACATTGGCCTGAGCCGAGCGTATGTAACTTTCGTCCAGCAACTGCAGTTGCGCCAGCCTGATGATGTAAATAACGGCTACTGAAATGAATATTACCAGTAATATGTATCTTCTGTTTTGGTTATTCATTTCGTTTGCGCACGTTGTAAAACAACATCAAACCAATAATTATAAGAAGCAGAGATACCAGGGAACTTACAAACACACGCAGCAATGTTGTAAAGAATTCACGAAGCGAATACAGTTCGAGATAAAACAACAGCGTGTGATGTACAAAAATCATAATGAAACCATACAGTACAAACCAAACCAATCCTTTTTGTGATACGGATGGAACAATATTGGATTGCTGATCCTCTTTTGTAGTAACTGCATTCAGGTAATGAATACGTAAAAAGCCCATCATGTTGGTGGCAGCCATGTGCAAACCAGGTGTGCTGGAAAACGCATCCATAACAGCACCTGTAACAAAAGCGATGAGAACAGTGTGCCAGGGCTTGGTATTGACCGGAAGTAATAATACAAATACAACATATATGTACGGATTGACCATGCTGTTCAGCTCAATGTTATTCACCACGAAAAGTTGCAACAGAATAATTACTGCAAACCGAATGAGATATGATGCGAATTCTAGAATCATGGATTTAGTAATCCCTCCAGATTTTTCTGTTCGTTTTTCAACAGATTATTGATTACATATACAGTTGACAAGGTAGAAAAATCGGTGAAAAGCTGCACCTGTATGGTATGAAAATTATCTCCCGCATCGATTGAAAAATCGCTGATGCGACCGATTGGAATACCTTCAGGAAAAATGGTCGAATAATTGCTTGTGATAACCAAGTCATTTACCTTTATGGGTACGTGTTTATTTACATCCAGCAGGCGGGCATAGCGCGGATCTTTACCGTCCCACACCAGTGAACCGAATGCCTGCGTGCGTTCCAGTTTCGCACTAATTTTACAGTTGTTGTTTAAAAATGAAAGTACCGTTGCATAATGGTCAGATACGTTGAGTACTATGCCCACAATGCCGCTTTCGCTGATTACGGCCATTTCGGGCATTACGCCATGCAGCCGGCCTCGGTTTATAGTAATGTAGTTATTTCTTTTAGTTACTGAATTATTCACAACACGTGCTGCCAGATAGGTATACTGCTGTTTGTACACCGAGTCGCTAATCGTTTTTGTTGTGAGGTTGTTTTGATAGTAAGAGGTAAGCAATTGGTTATGCAGGCGGGCATTTTCACGCTGAAGGCTATCGGCCACTGTACGTAGTTTAAAATATGATTCAACATCACTTACCCGGTTATAAAACGAACTGGTAACACCTGTGGTGTAATTGACAAAACTGGCCTTCTGATAATTGTTAAATCTATAGATAAGAACAAATGCCAGGATCTCCAACGTAAAAAACATCAGAAACACATAGTACTTGTAAACAAAAAATATCAGATTGCGCATGCCCTGTGATGAATGGTGTGCAAATTAGCGTATGCCTGCACAAGCATACAAGAAAATTATCACCGAATGTGCATTACTGAACCCGTTTGTCAGGTCATTAAAAACTTGAAGCTCTTCAGGTTTTTAAGAGCCATGCCTGTGCCACGCACAACTGCACGAAGCGGATCATCGGCCACGTGTACCGGCAGGCGTGTTTTTTGAGAAATGCGTTTATCAAGTCCGCGCAGCAAAGCACCGCCACCGGTCAGGTAAAGACCTGTTGAGTAAATATCGGCAGAGAGTTCGGGCGGAGTTAATTCCAGTGCACGCAGTACCGCTTCTTCAATTTTAGAAATTGACTTATCCAGCGCTGCTGCTATTTCGCTATAAGAAACTGTAATCTGTTTGGGTATACCCGTCATTAAGTCGCGACCGTTTACAGCAAAATCAGGCGGTGGATTATCAAGTTCAGTCAACGCTGAGCCTACTTCAATTTTTATGCGCTCGGCTGTGCGCTCACCTACCAGCAGGTTATGTTGCCTGCGCATGTAATCGAGAATATCATCGGTAAATTCATCACCTGCCACACGAATTGACTGATCGCATACAATGCCTGCCAAAGCAATCACCGCAATTTCGGTAGTACCACCACCTATATCGATAATCATATTCCCCATAGGTTCAAATACGTCAATGCCTATACCTATAGCTGCTGCCATTGGCTCGTGAATGAGGTAAACTTCTTTGGCACCTGCACGTTCAGCGCTGTCTTTTACTGCACGTTTTTCTACTTCGGTAATGCCTGATGGTATACAAATTACCATACGCTGCTGAGGCTTTACCAGTTTGCTGCCCTGCGGTATCATACCTATGAGTCCGCGTATCATGTGCTCAGCTGCATTAAAGTCGGCAATTACACCGTCTTTCAGCGGGCGAATGGTTTTGATATCTTCGTGCGCCTTTCCATGCATTTGCTGGGCCTGACTACCCACAGCTATTACATTTCCGGTTCTGCGGTTAATGGCGATAATAGATGGTTCATCCACTACTACCTGATCTTTATGAATGATGAGTGTATTGGCGGTGCCAAGGTCAATGGCTAAATCCTGCGTAAGGAAGCTGAACATTCCCATGTGTTACAATGCGCTTATTAGTAGTTGTGCTTAATCAATCGAGTCGCAAATTATACTATTATCTGAATATTTTATATCCGATTTTTAGTGTTTGAAATGGCGTATACCCGTAAAGTACATAGCTATGTGGTGCTCGTTGCAATAGGCTACACTTAAGTCGTCTTTAACTGAGCCCCCGGGCTGAATTACCGCAGTAATTCCTGCATTTCCGGCTATCTCTACACAATCGGGGAAAGGGAAAAAGGCATCGCTGCTCATAACCGCTCCATTCAGATCGAACCCGAACTCAGCGGCTTTAGCTATTGCATTTTTAAGGGCATCAACCCGTGATGTTTGCCCCGCTCCTATGCCTATCAGTTGTCTGTTTTTTGCCAAAACAATGGTGTTTGACTTGGTATGCTTTACTATGCTATCGGCAAACAGCATATCTTCTATCTGAGCCGGTGTGGCTGCGCTTTGGGTAACGTGCTTCAGATTTTCGGCTTTAAGAATAACGGTATCACGGTCTTGTTCCACTACACCATTCAATATGCTGCGAAACAATTTACCCTGAGGCATTGCCATTTTTTGTACAAGCAACACTCGGTTTTTTTTGCTTTTTAGTATCTCCAGCGCACGTCCTTCATAACCGGGCGCAATCAGCACTTCCATAAACAGCTTGTCTATTTCGTGTGCGGTAGTTTCATCAACCGGGCGGTTAGCCACAATTATACCGCCAAAGGCCGATACCGGATCTCCGGCCAGTGCATCGGTGTATGCCTGCGCCAGTGTGGGGCGGGTAGCCACACCACAGGGATTGTTGTGCTTAATAATGGCCACCGTAGGCTCTGTGAAATCGCCCATCAGGTTGAGGGCTGCATCCACATCGAGCAGATTATTGTAGGAAAGTTCTTTGCCATGCAACTGTTCCAGTATTTCGTTAAGCGGACCGTAAAAGGTTCCTTTCTGATGTGGATTTTCGCCATATCGCAGTGCCTGAGCTGGTAATACGCTGGCTTTAAATGCACGAGGCGATTCACGCTCAAAATAATTAAAAATCAACCCATCGTAATGAGATGTAACATGAAAGGCCTTACCGGCAAATGTCCTGCGCTGTTCCAGACTTGTTTCACCCGACTGGGCGGTAAGCATCTGCGCCACCTCACTGAAATCTTTTTTGTCGCACACAATGAGTGTATCGTTATAATTTTTAGCAGCAGCACGAATAAGCGAAACACCTCCGATATCAATTTTTTCGATTATAGCCGATTCGTCTGTGGTTGATTTTACGGTTTCTTCAAACGGATATAAATCAACCACCACGAGGTCGAAATACGGAATCTGGTATTCGTTCATTTCCTGTTTATCCTGTTCGTTTTGCCTGCGTGCCAGTATGCCTCCGAATACTTTAGGGTGCAGTGTTTTTACACGACCTCCGAGTATACTTGGGTAGCCTGTAAGGTCTTCTACTTTGTGCACAGGTATGCCCAGTTTTTCAATAAAATCCTGAGTGCCTCCGGTTGAGTATATGGCAACGCCTTGCCCATGCAGTGCTTTGGCCAGTTCGTCAAGACCATCTTTGTAAAATACGGATATCAGTGCGTTTTTGATTTTGCGGGGTTGAAGCATGTTAGGAGTATAAATTGAAAGGTATGATAAGTAAGAACGGCAGCGAAAATAGTACAGCCAATTGGTATGCGAAACAGAAATTGCACGAGTTGGATAAAATGTGGATGAAATGAGTGGAAGGGTAAAGGATTGGAAAGTTGAAAGATTACAAGGTTAGAAGGTTAAAATATTAGAAGGTTGAAAGGTTGGGAGATTACAAGGTTATTAGGTTGGAAGTTTTTGTATGTGGTTTATTCTTTCGTCTCGCTTCTTTCTTCTCACATCCTTCCTTCATAAGCATCGGAAATTTGTTCGCACTTATTGCCGTCTTGGTGCACGTGCTACCGCAAGTAATTTCAGAAATAGCAGAACAATGGCTATAGTGCCAATATAGTCCCCATACCTGACGTAAAAGGTAAGTGACGCATTGAGTTGAACTTTTTGCCTAAGTGCTGCAGGCTGCCACCATTGGCTTTGTTGCAGCACATTCCCTTTGTCGTCAATAAATCCACTGATGCCGGTGTTGGCCGAGCGTACAATATATCTTCGAGTTTCTATGGCGCGTAACCGGGCATAATCAAAATGCTGCCTATAGCCGGGTGTATTTCCCCACCAGCCATCGTTGGTGATAACACAAATCAGATTGGCACCTTTACGAACATACCCAGTCACGTATTCGCCATATACTGATTCGTAACAAATAACCGGTGCTACACTTACGAATTTATTGTACGCAAATACACGTGGTTCGTTATCGCTTCCCAAACTACCGCTGGTGCCCCCTAAGTCGATAGCTAGTTTTTCAAGAAACCCGAACACTTGCGGATACGGCATTTTTTCGACACCGGGTACAAGCTTTGATTTGTGGTACATATCTACTGTGCCTGTAGCCGACATAAACAACGCTGTATTGTATGAATCGTAATAAATTAAATCGTTGTATTTACGGGCAGTCAGTGACCTGTCTTCCATAGCACCGTAAATTTTGTAGGTATCGGCACCGGTTAGCAACCCAGCAGCTGGAAACTTTTGTTTAAACCGCTGCACCTGTCCGATAAGTGGTTCGCTGTATAAATCTTTTTCACTTAATCCGCCTACCAGTGCAGTTTCAGGAAAACAAAATAAATCAACAGATGAATCGGCAACCTGGTTGGCCAGATTAAGCATTTGCGTAGTTTGTGTTTCGGGCAACATTCTGTCAAACTTTTCGGTGTATGGATCAATGTTGGGTTGAATGACAACAACATCAAATGGTGCGCCCTGCTGGCGGTAATCACTACCTACAAACCATGAAAATAAGACTGGAGCAAAGAGCCAGAAAAATGCAAAATGAAACGCAGCATGAACCCGTCCTGGATTAGAAGTATCATTCCAGTTTTCGACAATCCTAAATAGTTTTACATTGGCCCACAACACCCACAATGTTCCGCCTAAATGACCTGTGTATTCATACCACTGCACGGCCCATACAGCATTGCTGAACACATTTCCCAACATAAGCCACGGCCATGATATTTCCCAGTTTAAATGCATGTATTCGAAAGCCAGCCACGCTGCTATCAGTAGGCTCTGTGCGCTGCGCGCACCCAGCCTGGCATAATATTTTTGAAAAAGAACCCACGGCAAACACATGAATAGCGTATTGAGTATAAAAGCAGCCACGGCACCTTCGGGTGATGCATTCCACACCCAATAGGTGGTGCCCACATTCCAGCAGAACAGAGCCAAAAAAACGTATGCAATAAACCAGACCTGTTGCTGCTTACTCAGCAACTGACGGTGAATGATAAATAGCGGAACAAATCCTGCAAACGCCAGATACCACATTGCAAAAGGTTGCCACGCCAGTATAAATAAACCGGCAGAAAGCAATGCCAGCAGTATAAGTTTCAGGTGATGAATAACAGCGGCTCTCATGAAATTACAGCGGATATTTTTGGAGCATATGAAGTGCCTTTTGCATGACATTGTCGCGTGTTGCCTGCACACGGTAATATCCTTCGTCACGCCAAATCTGACGGGCAACAATAGCCTTTATCTGCATATTTAAGTATTGCGCCACAGCATTATTCCATTGTACGGCTTGCACGCCATTAAGTGAGGCAAACTGTACCAGTTCTGTCGCAAGCTGTGCATTAAATGTACGTTCGAATTCAGCTGCAGAACTATACTTTTTAAGTGCTGCACGGTTTTTATCTGCATACTGGGCAGCGAACCTGTTAATCAAATTTTGAGTGAATAAAGCCGAAATGTAGGGGTGACGATACACCGTATCAATAGGAACAAAGAGGTCGGGCATGATACCTCCACCTGCAAACACTGTACGTCCTTTTGAAGTAAAGTAAGCAATAGTATCGGTAGTTGGTCTTGCCGTATTTTCTTTTTCCAGTTCACCGTTGTCAAAACGGTCAATCAGTTCGTGTTCGTATTGTTCGGTTCCTTTATCGTAAGGTTTTTGAATACATCTACCCGAGGGAGTGTAGTAGCGTGATACGGTTAGCCGCAGTCCACTTCCATCTTTCAGTTCGAAGGGCTCTTGCACCAGTCCTTTGCCAAATGACCTTCGTCCAACAACTAGACCCCTATCGTTGTCTTGTATGGCACCGGCCAGAATTTCGCTGGCTGAGGCTGAACCTTCATCAATCATTACTACCAATTTACCCTGTTCAAAAATGCCTGTTTTTTCTGCTTTATAATCAATACGTGGCTGATTGCGTCCTTGCGTGTACACAATCAACTTACGGTTATCAAGCAGCTGATCGGCCATTTCAATAACTGCAGCCAAATAGCCACCCGGATTGCCGCGCAAGTCAATAATTAAACTGCCGAGTTTGCCTGTAGCTTTAAGTTCCTTTAATGCATCCGCAAATTCGTTGGCAGTTTCAAGTGCAAAACGTGATACTTTAATGTATCCGGTTTGGTCATTGATTAAAAACCAAGTGTCTACACTTTTTACCGCAATTGTATTGCGCGTTATGGTGTAGCTTAGTTTTCCAGCCACATCAGGTCTGTAAATGGTAACCTGCACACGTGTTCCTTTAGGACCACGCAGCTTTTTAAATACCTGCTCACTTGTAATACCAACACCTGCTATCAAGGTATCATTCACATGTGTAATTCGGTCGCCTGCCATAATTCCCAGTTCTTTTGAAGGACCTCCTTCAATAGGAGCTACTACCATCACCGTGTCATTGAGTATGGTAAATTCCACACCAATACCTTCAAAGTTGCCATCCAGCTGTTCGTTGGCTATTTTAAGTTCATCGGGTGTAAAGTATACCGAGTGCGGGTCGAGGGAGCCAAGCATTTCACGTATGGCCTTTTCTTCCAGTTTTCGGGCATCTACCGAATCGACATACACCTGATCGATAAGCCTTATGAGCTCATAGATTTTTTTGTTGCCGGACGAAGCCATACCACCTGGTGCGAGATAAATTCCAATAACAATGCCTGTAGCCAGCATTGTACCAAACACAAACGGAAGCCATTTTTTATTCATGTGGGCTCAAAGGTAAGTGTGCAGTTAATAAAACACATACATCTGTAAAAAAGTTAATTTTTGAGTTGATAGCCGTTGGTGTAACATTGCATGAAATACTGTAAAGCAATGGCCGATAAAAAGCTGAAAAAAGACAAAAGTAAAACTGCAAAAACGGGATCAAAAAAAACTGTGCGATCAACTGCCAAAGCTGCTGCTGTGAAGCATAAGCCGGAGCACAAACCAATAAAATATACTGAAGCCGTATCGCTCTATAATCATTTAGAGAAAATGTCCACGCTGCAATTGCTTACCGGTATAAACCAGGAAGACCGCAAAGTTGCAAGTGCGGTTAAAAAACAAATCAGCCGTATACAAAAACTGGTAGATGCAGCATTTGACAGAATGATAAAAGGTGGACGATTATTTTACATAGGCGCTGGTACCAGTGGCCGTCTGGGTATTGTTGATGCCAGCGAATGCCCCCCAACCTACGGAGTTCCTCATGGCATGGTTATAGGGTTGATAGCCGGTGGCGATACAGCCATTCGCAAGGCAGTTGAATTTGCCGAAGATAGCAGAGACCAAGGCTGGTTAGACTTGCAACAACATGCTATTTCCAAAAAAGACATTGTAATAGGCATTGCCGCATCGGGAAGTACACCTTATGTAGCTGGTGCACTGCATGAGGCACGTAAAAAAGGCGTACTCACCGGTTGTATTGTGTGTAACAAAAATACACCCGTATCAGCCGAAGCCGATTATGCTATTGAAGTAATTACCGGACCCGAATTTGTAACCGGGAGTACACGTATGAAAGCAGGTACAGCCCAAAAGCTTGTGCTTAACATGATTAGTACATCATTGATGATAAAATTAGGCCGTGTAAAAGGCAACCGCATGGTTGATATGCAGCTGACCAATAATAAACTGATTGACCGCGGCACACGCATGATTATGGAAGAGTTGAAAACAGATGAAAAAACAGCTTCAGCATTGCTTAAAAAATATAAAAGTGTGCGAAAGGCTGTAACCGCAGCAAAAACGAAGTCGAAAAAGTAAATCCCAAACTGCAACCCAATTACGCGGTTATTTGTACATTAGAGGTAAATAAAATAATTGTATATCAATTTATTACAATTTAGAAAGATGAGTAACAAATGAAATTACCCATAATCTGATATAATTGAAACGCATAAACTAACTTAATTATGAAAACACCAAACATCCTAACCCGACTGATTTTGTTTGCTTTCGCATTTTCAGTAATTACATCTTGTAATTCTATCTATCAAGCAGCACCACCTTACACAAGTGTTGAACGAATGATACAGCTTAAAGCCGATATGAATGTTCAAAACGTAAATGAAATTCTTGGAATTCAGCCTTACGATATATACACCATACAGGAAACCGGAGGTTCAATTCTGGTTTACAATTACCGTGTAAAAGACAGAAAAGTAAAACTGCCTACTGAATTGAAAAAACAGGACCAGTTTATACACAGCGAAGAGTATCAGAAAGCGGGAGAGCCTTATTATAACCTGGAACACAGCAAGCTTTACATTTTTTTCAAAGATGGAAAAATGAAATCCATGATGACCGACAGAGGGCTTGAAAAATCAGAATACCTGATGATACTCGATAATCATATTCGCTACATTTCGAAAGAAGATTATGATAAAATGAAAATGTTCCGACTTGGCGTTAATCCAACATACCTTGTAAGCAAGGATACCACTTCTGTTATTATCAATTTGGGCATGCAGGAGAGGTCAGGGTTACTTGGCAATGTAGGTTCTACAAAAACTACAGAAACCAAAAAAGGAAGCGTGATTGGTGCATTAGCCGGGGGTATTTTAGCTGCAACAAGTATTGTAATATTAATTACACTGCTCGCCTCTTACTAGTTATAATATACTTCATTTTTGTTTTAACACCACGTATGTATTTACGTGGTTTTTTTACATCATGGCTCGTACCGAAGGGGCTATAAAAATTTGTATGGTTTTTTAAATGGTTAGGTATCTCACATTTGTTATGCAACTAGCCAAAAAAAAGCAGATTGAATAAGCTACGAACACGATTATAATCAGCCAGACCTGTTACTTTATCTGCTGTCTAGTTTTTTTTACTTAAAATTATGACTGCGTAGGCAAGGCAGTGAGCACTATAAGTAAACGCATTTAAACCTAATGTAACTACATTTAATATTTATGAAATATGTAGGTTATTTTTAAGTCATTGTCAGTATCTCTTGTCATAGCGTGTGATATTAGTTTATAACCTTCTTCGTTCATCTTTTTGATGATATTAGCTACGACAGGAAAATATTTTGAACTAAATGCTGAGTTGCGTATGATTATATTTTTCTCTTTTACCAGATCTTTCATGGTACCATTATCATAGACGATATATACATCAGCTTTCCCCCATACATAGTTATTGATAACAAGAGTTGCGTAGGAAGATTTGGTTTCTTCTGTTTTTGATTCTACTACTACATGTGTAATGCCTGCTGTAATTAATGAAAGCATAGAAATGATTAGTAATTTCATAAAGTGTGTTTATTAATAAAGTTGGTTATTGTAAATACAGGTAAAAGCTAACTAAGCTGTAAAATGTTTACTTATTAATCGCTGAAGTGGAATGTGTAGTGCAGAACTTGCTGCAACAATGGTTTTACCAAAAATAAAATTTTCGCTGCCACTAAATTCGGTAACCTTGCCTCCGGCCTGTTGAACAATAAATGCTCCACCGCATACATCCCAGGGTTGAAGTCCGTATTCAAAAAAACCGTCAAAGCGTCCGCAGGCAACATACACGAGATCAACTGCAGCACTTCCCATTCTGCGCATTCCGCGTGTTGTTTTCATTAGTTCATCCAGCGTATTCAGGTAGTGTTGCATGGTATCAAAATCGTAGTATGGAAAGCCTGTTGCCAGCAGTGATTGTGCAAGTTCGGCAGTTTGTGAAACCCGAATAACCTGACCGTTTAAATAGGCAGGGCTATGCTGCCAGGCATAAAAAAGCTCATCTCTGTTTGGTTCATACACTATACCCATCACAGGTTTGCCATTTTGCAGCAAGCCCACGCTAACACTGTATACAGGCAGTCCATGAATGAAGTTGGTTGTGCCATCAAGCGGGTCAATTACCCATGTAAACCATTTTGATTCGGCAGCTGTGGTTGACTCTTCGGTAATAAAACCTGCCTCGGGCAGTATTGACCGCAAGCCATCCACCAGCATTTTTTCGGCTGTTTCATCCACGTAAGAAACCAGTTGATTAAAACTTTTTACCTCTACCCGGTTGGCATTAAATGAAGCTGATTCCTTTTGGATAAATGCTGCTGCCTCTTTTACCACGCTGCAGGCACGGGAGCATAATTTTTCTAAATCAACCTCCATTTATTTTCGTTTTGGTTTATAGTTGGTACTCAGTATTCGGATAGATGTTCTTCTGTTTTCCTGATGCTGCTCTTCCGTACAGTCTATGCCATCTGCACAATCATTAACCAGCTTGGTTTCGCCATATCCTTTAGCCAGCATACGGCCCTTTTCAATTCCTTTTTCCAGCAAATAATCAACACATGATTGTGCTCTTCGCTGCGAAAGTTTCAGGTTATAATCTTCCGGAGCTCTGCTATCCGTATGCGATGAAAGTTCAATAGAAATAGACGGGTTTGCTTTTAAAATAACAGAGATTGAATCCAGTATTTCTTTTGATTCTTTCCGCAAATCAGATTTATCGAGGTCGTAAAAAATTCCTTCAAGTACAATTTCGGTTTCGGTATCTGGCACAGTTTGTATTTTAATCAGCAATTGCACTGTAGTATCGTTCATCACTTCCATACTACTAATGGAAATCGGGTTGCTGTTAAAGTAGTTTTCTTTTTCTGCTACGATATCAGCCACACTGTTTAGTGGCATTTCACCCACAAACAAGCCGTCATTTCCTGTACGCATATTCAGCAGCATAGCCGACTGATTGGATACTTTGACCTGCGCACCTACAATGGGTGCTTCGGAAATGGCATCTACAACTTTACCTTTTACAACAAAAAAATACGGTTTAATCAGCAATGCATATATATCATCATCACCAAGCGATCCTTCACGGTTTGATGAAAAATAAGCAACGGGCTTACCCGGCAGCCGCAGTGCTTTGGGCAGGTATGATAAATTGAAATCATCACCCCCCGAATTAATAGGATACTTCAAATTGAGTGCTGGTGTAAATGCCCCGGCTATATTTCGTGTGACAAAAATATCGAGGCCTCCCATTCCCATCCAGCCTTTTGAGGCGAAGTACACATTCCCTTCGTCATCTACAGTTGGAAACATATCGTCATCGGTTGTATTTACATTGGGCCCAAGATTTACCGGTGTACTCCATGTATTGGATACTTCATTGTAATCTGCATAATAAATATCTTTTTGCCCGAAACCACCGGGCATATCACTTGCAAAATATAAGCGCTTGCCGTCAGGTGCCATTGCCGGATGTCCGTTCGAGTAAAATTCGGAATTGAAGGGCAGCGACTCGGGAACCGACCAGCCCGTATCTCTGAAATATGAAACAAACAGTTTACAGCCTACACTTTTTCCATCTGTGCCATTGCACTGTGTTAGGTACATGGTTGTGTAAGCACTGTCAATCCATGCTGTTCCGTCATTGAACAAGGTATTTACCGAGCCCTTTAGTTTTTGAACGGAACTCCAACGGCCGTTTCGGTATACCGATTCAAAATAATCAGAACATTTCTGACCTGTCCATTCAAATATGTCTTTCCCCAAGGCTTCAGTGCGTGACGATGCCCATATAAGACGGTTGTATTGATAATACGGAGCATAGTCAGAGTATGGAGTATTAAACTCCTTTGCATTTTGTATGGTAAATTTCTCAGGTCTTTCTTTCCACTGAATAGCCACTGCACAAGATTGCTGTTCGCGTTTGGCATCCGCATCATCAGGAACCTCGAACAGGTAATCATAAAATTGGCGTGAGGCCTCTTCATAGCGTTCAAAGTTTTTCAGCAGGTGACCGTAGCTGTAAAGTATTTTCGGATCAGGATATTTGGTATTTACCAGTTTGTCGTAAAACTCGAAGGCTTTTCTAAAGTTATTGGCCTGACGATAACTTTCGGCAATCATGTACAATACTTGATCGCGTTTTTGTTCATCTTTAATTTTGGGATGAATTTTGGAAAAAAGCTGAGCCGATGTATTGTATTTACGCTGCTTGAATGCAGTATGTGCTTTTTCAAGCTCCAAATCCAGAGCCGTCATTTGTTCCTGTGCTAATGCAGCAAGTGACCAAATGCATGTGAAAAGCAGAAATAATTTACGCATGTGAAACGTGAAGTAAATAAAAAAAAGGCAAATCCTGTATACAGCGAATGTATTATTTACCTTTAAATGGCACAATGAGGGCATCTCCCCAAAGTTCCTCCACTCCGTAAAATTCGCGTTTATCTTCCAAAAACACGTGAGCTACTACATCAAAATAATCAAGCAGTACCCACTCTAAGTTATCAAAACCCTCGCGGTGCCAGGGTCTTGCTCCGGTATGTTTCCATACTTCTTCTTCGGCTGAATTGGCTATGGCTTCTACCTGTTTGTTATTGCCGGCATGGCATATCACAAAAAAATCAGCTGAGGCTGCCGGTATATTACGCAAATCGAGAATGGCTATTTCTTCGGCTTTTTTCTCAAACATGCCCTGAGCTATCATTTTGGCCAGTTCAACGCCCGAAGCCTCTAATTTTACAGGTGATGTAGGAGCAGTGGCGCGTTTGGTAGTTTTAACAGTTGTTTTATTAGTTGTCGTTTTCTTCACTTTATTCAGTATATCTTTGTGGCCTGCAAAATACTATAAAATTTTGAGCAACCCATTTTTGCACATAGGTTCATCCGTATTAATGTACGAGGAAGTTGATTCCACCAACCGTGTAGCACGTGAATTGGCAGGTTCTCATGCGCTGCCCGAAGGTACCGTTGTGGTGGCCAGGCATCAGCGTGAAGGACGGGGTCAGCAAAATGCCGTTTGGGAATCGGAAGCCGGGTTGAATTTGCTGGCAACTTTTATCCTTACTCCCCTGAATACCGAATTGAATCGACAGGTTGTACTAAATATGTCTGTAGCAAATGCTATTCATCGCTGGATGAGTTTGTATACTGACAACTGTCATATAAAATGGCCAAATGATATCATTGCTCAGGGTAAAAAGACAGGGGGCATACTCATCGAAAATACTATATGCGGAACCGAATGTAAATCTTCCTTCATAGGCATAGGTATTAACGTTAATCAAGAGCACTTCTCACATCCAAATGCCACTTCATTATACAGGCTTACGGGTAAAACGCATGAAATTGCTCAATGCCTGAAAGAACTGACCGAGGAGTTGCGTAACGAACTTCAAAGGTTTAATGCTTACGAAGATGCTGCCATTCGAAGCTATTACATGTCACATCTATATTTAGTGAACGAAGAAGCCGAATTTACTGTAGATAGTCAACGCGTGAAGGGAATAATACAGGATGTGGATGATGCGGGCAGATTGCTTGTGTCCATCAACGGAACAGTGCGGGCATTTAATAATAAGGAAATTCGTTTTCTGGCCGTATGATGGTGTGCTTAGATTTTGGCAATACACATGTGAAAGCAGCTCACATTTCACGTGGTAAAATACTGAACAAAGTTCGCACGGATTATTCCAATTTGCATGAATTGCATCATTTCATAGCTGATTCGGGTGCTGCGGCATTAGCTGTATGCAATGTATCGGGCAAAGGTGATGCCATTCTGAATACATTACCTGCAAACATTCCGGTTTATAAATTAACGGGCGATACTTCCCTGCCCTTTACAAGCGAATACAAAACTCCGCATACGTTAGGTACCGATCGTATAGCTGCCATTGCAGGTGCGCAGCTGCTGTTTCCCGAAACTGCATGCTTAGTCATTGACTGCGGAACATGCATGACTACAGATTTCATTACACGCGATGGAGTATACAAAGGCGGCAGTATTTCGCCCGGTTTGCATATGCGATTAAAAGCCATGCACACGTTTACAGGCAAACTTCCTGAAATTGATTTTAAGGTGCCCGATAGCATTACGGGAAACAGTACAAACGAGTGTATGCGCACGGGAGCATATCATGGCATAATAGCTGAAATACGCTTTTTAGCTGAATACTATACACAGCAATTGGGTACCTGTCAGTTGGTATTGTGCGGTGGCGATGCAGAATTGTTTGCCGAACACCTGAATTTAAACATCTTTGCAGCTCCCGATTTGGTTTTATTCGGGCTATATCAAATTTACCACCAACATGACTCATAAGGCATTAAGCCGATACTTTATACTTCTTCTCCTGATTAGCGCATCAGCTGCGCATGCACAAAATTTAACCCGATCGCCTTATTCCGTTATTGGTCTGGGTGAGATGCAGTACACTGGAAATGCTCAGCTGGGTGCTATGGGCCAGGTGGCTCAGGGCATTCGCAATCATACGTTTATCAACCATGAAAATCCTGCTTCGTACTCCTCACTTGATTTAACCTTGTTTGAGGCCGGAATGAGTTACATTAACGGTACTGTATCAAATGCCCGTTCAAACAGCGGGGTAGAGAATTACAGCTTTAATTATTTCGCACTTGCCGTTCCGCTTTCTGCAAAAAAAGGTTTAGGTATGTCGTTTGGGCTTCAACCCTACACAGCCATGGGCTACAATGTGAGGCTTAATGCCGTATATCCCGGCTACGAAGCAGTGGAAGTGTTAAAAGGCTCAGGCGGACTTACACGCGTATATGGCGGATTTGGAGCAAAAGTGTACAAAGGCCTTTCTGTAGGTTTAAACACGTCATATGTGTTTGGTCAGCTTGTACAGCAGCAACAACTGCTTGTAAATCCTGTGTTCAATATTTTCAGTTTAGATGTGCAGCGTAAAACTTCGCTTGGTACATTTCTGTGGCAAGGCGGTGTGCAGTATGAATATACCACTGCCAATGATAAATATACATGGGTAGCCGGAGCAACGTATACATTGCCTCAGGTTGCCAATGCCAAACAAGATTATTCATATAGAACCATTCGGGCTGACGGAATCACCACCATTGATACCATCGATAACGTGACTGACAGATCAGGAATAGTAAATATGCCTTCAATATGGCAAGCCGGTGTATCGCTAAGCCGAAAAGATAAATGGACCCTTGCGCTTGATGTAAGCGGTCAAAACTGGAGTGATTTCCGCTTTTATAACCGCAATGATTCGCTGCGCAACAGCATTGGACTGAATGCAGGTTTCAGCTGGATTCCTGACTACAGCGATTTCAAAAACTTTCTGAACCGCACTGAGTACCGTGCGGGTGTACGTTATAATACGGGAAATGTATCCATTGACGAAAATGTCATATCTACAATGGGATTTTCTGCAGGCATCGGCATCCCGATGGGCAAAAGTAAATCGAGGCTGAATCTGACAGCTGAATATTTTGTACGGGGCACTACCCAAAACAACCTATTACGTGAAGAATATTTTCGCATTACGCTGGGAGTAAATATGGTAGATAAGTGGTTTAACCGCTACAAGTATGATTAAACGTGCGTGCCATACCGTACTCGCAGTATACGTTTTGCTGCATGTGGTATCCTGCAGCAACGATATCGATAAAATACAACTGCTTGCTGAACCTGAACATCTGCCGTTGGAAAAAGGAAAGAATATTACCATCATATATACCGATTCAGGTTGGATGAAAGCAAAGGTGGTGGCTCCGGCCCTTCAGCGTTTTGCTACGGCCACACGTAATGAAACCGAACTGCCTGAAGGTGTTTCAGTAACATTTTTTAACCGCAATCAACAGCCGGAAAGCTTTATATCAGCCAGGTATGCACTGCGTTACGACCGCGAGCATAAAATGGTTGCAAAAAAAGATGTGGTGCTGGTAAATATAAAAGGTGATACACTGCGCACCGAAGAACTTTTTTGGGACGAAACAGAGCAAAAGATTTACTCGAACAAATCGGTACGCATTACTACTCCCGATGAAATTATTTTGGGCAAAGGGTTTGAATCGAACCTTGATTTCAGCAAATACCGCATCAAGGAGATTAGCGGCATCATCAGTATGAAGACTGCACAATGAAAAGATTAATTACATACAACTGGCTGATACTTTGCGTAAGTGCGTTGCTCACCGGTATTTTTATCAGTGTGTTTGAGCATTTCTGGGCCGGTAAGGCTTATATGTATTTTATGCTGGCAGCCTTGTTTGGCTGGGTGTATTACAGGCAAAGAAAAGGTGCCTGATTTCAGTCAAGTCACTGATTATTTTTAAGAAGACCAATAATTAACAGGGAATAGCCTACCTTTGCGCCTCATTTTACAGCAGGCATGCAACCCAAAATTAGAAACATAGCTATTATAGCCCACGTTGACCACGGTAAAACTACTCTGGTCGACAAAATTTTACATCAAACCAAGCTGTTCCGCGAAAATCAGCAAACCGGTGAATTGATACTGGACAACAATGACCTGGAACGCGAGCGGGGCATTACCATTTTGGCCAAAAACGTATCAGTTAGGTACAAAGACACCAAAATCAACATTATTGACACTCCGGGTCACGCTGACTTTGGAGGGGAAGTAGAGCGAGTGCTAAACATGGCAGATGGCGTATTGCTTCTGGTAGATGCATTTGAAGGGCCTATGCCTCAAACCCGTTTTGTGCTGCACAAAGCTCTTTCGCTGGGCAAAAAACCTATAGTGGTTATAAATAAAGTAGACAAGCCCAACTGTCGTCCGGATGAAGTACACGATGCAGTTTTTGATTTGTTTTTTAACCTTGATGCTACTGAAGAACAATTGAACTTTCACACTATTTACGGAAGTTCAAAACAAGGCTGGATGGGTCGCGACTGGAAAACTCCGGCCGAAGATTTTACCGCCCTGCTTGATGATATTCTCGAACAAATACCGCCTCCGCATGTTGAGCAGGGAACCCTGCAAATGCAGATAACATCGCTCGATTATTCATCTTTTACCGGGCGCATAGCCATTGGTCGACTGCTACGTGGTTCACTGAAAGTGAATCAGCCCGTATCGCTGGTAAAACGTGATGGCAGCATACAAAAATCCAGAATAAAGGAACTGTACACTTTCGAAGGTTTAGGCCGAATTAAAGTGGAAGAAGTGCATGCCGGTGATATATGTGCTGTGTTCGGTATTGAAGGGTTTGAAATTGGAGATACCATTGCCGATTTTGAAAATCCTGAAGGATTAAAACCCATTTCCATAGATGAGCCTACCATGAGTATGCTTTTCACCATTAACAACTCACCATTTTTTGGTAAAGAAGGTAAATTTGTAACCTCGCGCCACCTGCGTGAGCGTCTTGAAAAAGAAACCGAAAAAAATCTGGCCATGCGCCTACAGGACACTGAGTCGCCAGATTCCATTATAGTTTATGGCCGCGGTATTTTACACCTTTCCATACTAATTGAAACCATGAGACGTGAAGGCTACGAATTGCAGGTTGGTCAGCCACGGGTAATCGTTAAGGAAATTGACGGACAAAAATGTGAACCTGTTGAAATTCTGACAGTAGATGTGCCGGAAGAAAGTGCCGGAAAAGTTATAGAATTGGTAAGTCAGCGTAAAGGCGAAATGCTGGTTATGGAACCCAAAGGCGATTTGCAGCATCTTGAATTCAGCATACCATCACGTGGTATTATAGGATTGCGTAACAATGTATTGACAGCTACTGCCGGAGAGGCCATCATGGCGCACCGCTTCAAGGCTTATGAACCTTGGAAAGGACCTATACCATCACGTTTAGCCGGTGTTCTTATCAGTGGCGAAAAAGGAACAGCTACAGCCTATGCCATTGATAAACTGCAGGACCGCGGACGCTTCTTTATTGATCCGGGAGATGAGGTGTATGAGGGAATGGTCATTGGTGAAAACATTCGCCCTGATGATATGGTGCTGAACGTTATTAAAGCCAAGCAGCTTACTAACTTCCGTGCAGCAGGAAGTGATGAAAACGTGAAGATTGCTCCCAAAATTAATTTCTCACTCGAAGAGTGTATGGAATATATTCAGGGCGATGAGTACGTAGAAATTACTCCGAAAACATTGCGCTTGCGTAAAGTATTGCTAAACGAGAACGACCGTAAGCGCGCTAAAAATGCTGCAATGGCCTAACAGGCGTCTGCATTGAAATTTCTTTTTTAAAGTTGCTGATAAACCTGCACTGCTACTGCTGGCTCAATCGGATGAAACTTTATAAATAGCATACTGATTGCTTCTGCCAATCCAATTATTGAAGTTAAATGCATACAGCCAATCAGGTATAGATGTGTAAACGCACAAAGGACTGGCATTCGGAATAGATGGCACAAGGGGTTCTTCAGTTATTACATATGAATTTATTGCCGGTTTGTATTCGGTAAACGGCAACACAGTTAAATCCTTTTTCTTGTAAAATGTTGCTTCGTTAGAACCACTCATGAATGGATTATGACGGGTATAATACAATGTACTACCGGCCGGCAATTGATAAGCAAATTTATATACATGAGCCAGTTCGTGTGCTGGCTTAAATAATATAATCAGCAACGCAACCACATTTACCGGTAAAAACAACCGAGCCGTTCCGTTCCACAATTTTTTATAGGTCGTTTTATTAAGCCTTTCATATACCCATTGCCAAGCTATAACTGCTGCAAGCGGAGCAAAAAACAACATAGGAAAAATAAACCGCAACTCTTTATGCCCCACCGCAGAATGTCCCAAAACAAAAAATAGTGCGGCACAGCCAATCATCCTGTATGCAGGTTGAAAAACCAACAGTGCGAAACCGGCTATGGCCAACAGACTGAATGGTGGAATTAATTGCTCAACCGTTTGTGTAAAATACCAGTACCACGGTGAAACACCAAAACCGGCTGCTACCTTATTCACTATGTTTTGATAAAAGTATGTGTACGGGGCGAACGCCCAGTTTCCATAATAAATACTATCAAGCCAGGTTGCAAAGCCTATGCTGAGTAGTCCTCCAGCGCATAACCAAAGTAAATACTTGGCAGATGTGCGCTGAAGCAGCAGATAAACAGAAACACCGACAAGTGCAAAACCCATTTGAAACCTGAAAGCAAAACTTAACCCAAGTATTACACCTGCCCAGAAACCGTGTTTTTTCATGAGCAGCAGCGATATGCCCCATACAAAAAATGCAGCTGACCAGGTTTCGCTGGAAAAACGAACATGCATATACACCAGACACCAGCCAAACAATAGCAATATTAAATGCGTTCGCTGAAGATATGTATGCGTAAATGCCAGTGCACGTTGCAACTGCAGTGATGAAAACACACATAAAACAGCGGTAAACAACCTGAGCATGAATGCCAAAAAAAAGGGATTATTCAGATGTAAAACACCTGCACACTTCAGGATAGTATATGTGAGCCAAACCTGAATACTTGGGCGCATTTCAGCGGCAAACTCCATCGGCAGGGTTGCGGTATTTTTTTCGCCCGTAATAGCGTATGTGAATTCAATAAGCTGAAAATGCTCATCAGGATGATGCCAGCCCACACTGAACCAGGCTGCTATCCCATGCACCAAAAGTGCCAGTATGGTTAATCGAAATGTGGTTAAGCCCTGAAGGATTTTCATCAATGCTTCAAAGTAATTTGATTTTTAGTGAATTGCTGATTGCTGTGAATAATTTGCAATATACAGGAGGGTATAACGACTGACTATTTTCTATATCAAGACCGGTGCAAATTCACCCGTTTTTTAACATGGATATGTATGAAAATGCATTTACTTTGCGCCAAATGCGGTATGTAAAGGTTCTACTTCTTTTTGTGTTGGCTGCCCCATATACACAGCTGAATGCGCAAATGTTTCCATCGTTCGGGAATTCCCGTACCGGAAGCTCGGGCATGCAGTTTTTGAAGATATCGCCTGACGCCCGCTCGCTATCGCTCGCGGGCGCTGGTGTAGCCACAGCCAACGATGTAACAGCCACTTACTGGAATCCGGCTGCCATTGCCGAAGGTGATACTGCACGCTTAAAAGTACATTTTGCACATACACGTTACTTCGGTGATATATCAGGCAATTTTAGCGGAGCTGTTTTCAAGCCGGGGAAATATTCATTCTTGGGCGTGTCCGTATTTTCAATGAACTATGGCTCCATGAACGAAACGACTGAATTTGAACCTACAGGCACAGGCCGAACATTTACAGTTACAAACTACAGCGTAACACTTACCTACGCACGTGTGCTTACCAACAATTTCAGCTTTGGGGTAAATACTAAATTTGCCAACGAAGGGTTTGCAGGAGTAAATATCAATAACGTATTGTTCGATTTGGGATTGAAGTACCATGTAGGTATTAAGAATGCAAGATTCGGCATTAATTTCAGCAATTTTGGTTTAAACGTTAAACCTACAGGCGAAGTACAGGTATTAAAATTCAGTGGCGATGAAAGTACCACCGATTTTACTTCGGTAACAGTACCTGCTATTTTCAGGCTGGGCGCTGCTTTTGATCCTATATCGACCAAAGACCACAATTTGTCTGTAATTGGCCAGTTAAACCACCCGACAGATAATAATGAAACTTACGCACTTGCTACAGAATATTCATTTATGCACTTGCTGTACGGTCGTATTGGCTATGAATTTGCTACTGATACACGCTATACGTTTCCATCGGCAGGTATGGGTTTACGACTCATGCGTAATTACGGTGGATTAACTATTGATTATGCCATAGTTTCGCGTCAGGTTGTAGGAAATATTCACCGCATCGGATTATCTCTTGTACTGAAATGAGAAAATTACAGGCACATATTATTTTATTGGGCTTATGCGCCATTTTGCTGACTTCATGTTCGGCTCTGTTTGGCGATAAAAATGATGATCAGGTAAATGATGTATTCAAGCAGGGAGCAATTGACCCTAACCTGATTCCTCAAAGTGTAGGATATGTTCCGCTATATCCTTACTTCAGCGGATTCTCCAATCCGGTAGATGTATTTGTGGGGTATGACGAATTGATTTATGTAGTAGATGACAACGGACTGAATATACTTGACCAGAAAGGTACCAGGTATCAGATTATTCCCATTCCGGGAGCTACAGATGTAACACAAGACCGCAGGCTGCACACTTACGTGGCCGGACGTATTTCATTGCCTCGCGGACCAGGTGGCAGCATGGTTAATCTTGCAGCAGTTTACCACCTGACCAATACGGCAACAGGAAATTACACCATAGTTGATACGCTAATACATCCCGACTGCGATGATTCGCGTGGCATCACTGCGTTTCGGGGTGCCGATGACGAAGCCGTACAGTTTACCGGCATTACCTGTTTGCACGACAATTCGCTTTATGTAACACGCACTGGCCCACGAAACGATCCAAACTCATTTGTACGTCCAGACAATACCATACTTCTATATGATGCTGCAGGAAAAAATACAGGCAGTGCAGTGGGCCTAAGTTCATCATCAGCCAGCTTACGCTCATGTCTTGGTGTTAGTTCCATAGCCGGGTATGCCGCACCACCTCAACGATTAGAAGGTATGAATACCAGCAAATCATTTTTTATTACGCAGATCGATAATCAGCCTATCGAGTACAGGGTACTTGGGATAACCGTAACAGATGATCCGGATGCTGGCACTCAATACACCGAAACTCCTTCACTACTTAATTTTGATGTAAGCAAAGGCGACCGTTTTATGTATGAACCGTTCAGGTTTAAAAAGCCTGTTGATTGTTTTATAGCACCCGATAACCTGCAATATATATTTGTAGTTGACAGCGAAACCGATTCGCTGTATATATTCACCAATCAGGGAGTTGAAGGCGTTAACCCACCGGCTACATTTACATCGCGCAAGCAGGTTATTGTTTCATTTGGCGGAACGGGCATTGACGGAACAACAAACGGTCCTTATAATTTTAATGATCCATCGGGCGTATGCTATCACCGCAGAGTGGTGTACATTGCAGACAAAGGCAATAACCGAATTTGCCGGTTTATTCTGAATACAGATTTGCAGTAACCGTCTTAATAGGCCATTTCGCTCAGGAAGTGAACTTTCATCAGTTGTAAATCTTCCCTGCTAAACTCGTTGCCATATTCCTTAATGATGTCTTCCAGCGAATCGTTTTGGCATGTACGTATAAAATCCAAGACCTCATCTATGATTTCATCATCGGCAATATTATGTATGTATTGCTGAAGATTAAGTTTAGTGCCTGATGTAACAATGCTTTGAATTTCATCAAGCAATTCTCCCATGCTCATGCCCAGCGAACGAGCAATGTCTTCAAGTGCAATTTTTTTATCAATGTTGGTGATGATTGCAATTTTCTTAGCCGATTTATTTACAACACTTTTCACGACTACATCTTCCGGACGTTCAATTCCGTTTTCTTCTACATATTTTGCAATCAATTCGATAAAAGGTTTGCCGAATTTAATGGCCTTCCCTTTATTCACCCCGGTAATCTTGCTCAGCTCATCCATGTTTATAGGATACTTGAAAGCCATTTCCTCCAATGATGGATCACCAAAAATAACGTAAGGTGGAAGGTTCATCTGCTTGCCCATTTTCTTGGTCAAGTCTTTCAGCATATCAAACAATTCCTCATCAAACACATTTTCAACTTCTACGGTCTCATCTTCTTCTGTAACTTTTTCAAATTTCTTATCAATAGCCAGTTCCAGTTTAACCGGTTTTTTGATAAACGATTCGCCCGATTCGCTAATGGCCAACAAACCGTAGTTTTCAATATTTTTAGTTACGTAGCCCTTTACCAGCAGCATACGCAACACCGACTTCCAGAAAATATCTTCATGGTCTATTCCGGCACCGAACAGTTTCATTTTATGGTGACCGGCCATACCTACCTCATGCGTTTTGTTTCCAATCAGCACATTCACCATATGATCCAGATTGTACTGTTCATTCAGTTCGTTCACTACCTGAAGTGCCAGCTGTGCTTGCTCAGTTACATCCTGTTTATCTTTTGGATGACGGCAGTTATCGCACATCTTATTGCATTTTTTTTCTTCAAACTCTTCACCAAAATAATGCAGTAAAAATTTTCTGCGGCACGATGAGGTTTCGGCAAATGCCTCGGTTTCAAAAATGAGCAGTGTACCAATTTCACGTTCGGCAACAGGCTTATCTTTCAAAAACTTCTCCAGCTTTTCAATATCTGCAGGGTTGTAAAACAGCAGGCAATCGCCCTCCAAACCGTCACGCCCGGCACGGCCGGTTTCCTGATAATAACCTTCAATGCTTTTGGGAATATCATAGTGAATTACAAAGCGCACATCGGGTTTATCAATACCCATACCAAAGGCAATGGTAGCTACAATCACATCACAGTCTTCCATCAAAAATGCATCCTGGTGGGCAGCACGGGTTTTGGCATCGAGGCCGGCATGGTAGGGTAAAGCTTTAATTCCATTGGCCTTTAGTACTTCGGCCAATTCTTCCACCTTCTTGCGGCTGAGGCAGTAAATGATACCTGACTTACCTTTACGAGGTTTGATAAACGAAACCATTTCCTTTAAGGTATCGGCTTTTTTACCTTTAGGTCGCACTTCGTAGTACAGGTTAGACCTGTTAAATGATGACTTGTATAATGTAGCCTCCGTCATCTGCAGGTTTTTAATAATGTCCTGCTGCACTTTTGGAGTAGCTGTGGCCGTTAAGGCCATCATAGGTACATCTTTAATTTCCTTAATCATTTGTTTGATGCGCCTGTATTCTGGCCTGAAATCATGGCCCCACTCCGAAATACAGTGAGCCTCATCAACAGCTACAAACGATACATCAATACTTTTTAAAAAATCAATGGTTTCGTCTTTTTTGAGCGTTTCGGGAGCTATATATAGCATTTTGGTTTGTCCGGATGTAACATCCTTTTTAACCGTGGCTATTTCGGTTTTGGTAAGTGATGAATTTAAAAAGTGGGCAACTGTCTCGTGGCTGAATGAACGAATCTGATCAACCTGATTTTTCATGAGCGCGATAAGGGGCGAAATAATAATTGCTGTACCCGGCATCATAAGGGCTGGTAACTGATAGCATAGTGACTTACCACCACCGGTGGGCATAATCACAAATGTGTCGTTTTCGGCCAGTATATTGTTTATGATAATTTCTTGGTCGCCTTTGAAACTGTCAAACCCAAAAAAGGCCTGAAGACTTTTTTTCGGATCATAATTAGTAGCTTTTGATTTTACAGCGCTTGTTTTGGATGGCGCTGCAGTTTTAGTTTTAGCCATGTAGGTTTTTATTATCTATCTCACTGATTTTTACCCAAAGGGGCACGAATTTAGTTTACGTTTTCGGGATTTGAAAATTAAACCCATAAAACTTTCTTTGCAATGACTTTTATCAGTTATTGCAACGGCAAAACTGCAGATTAATATACGTGAGAAAGATAAAACATGCAACCCACTAAAAACAAAAACCACTATGCCGTAATCATGGCCGGTGGTGTAGGCACACGGTTTTGGCCATACAGCCGCTCTAATTACCCCAAGCAATTCCTGGATATTATGGGTGTTGGGAAAACCCTGCTTCAACTAACCTATGAGCGGTTTTTAAAACATTTTGATACAGAAAACATCATCATTGTTACAAATAGCAATTATGTAGGCATTGTAAATGAACAGTTGCCCGGAATACCGGCATCGTGCGTATTGGGCGAGCCATCTATGAAAAATACCGGAGCCTGCATCAGTTATGCTACAGCTGTTATTCATAAACGAAATACGCATGCCGTATGTGTAGTGGCACCATCCGACCACCTGATACTGGATGAGTACCGTTTTCACGAGAATGTGGCTACCGCTATGGAATATGCCAAAAAATCAAACGCGCTCATCACTTTGGGAATCAGACCTACACGCCCTGATACCGGTTACGGCTATATTCAATACATTGAAAACGATTCGGCCGAACATATTTATAAAGTGAAAACATTTACCGAAAAACCCACCCTGGAAATTGCTCAAACATTTTTAGAGAGTGGCGATTTTTTATGGAATGCAGGCATTTTTGTGTGGAGCGTATCGGCTATTAAAGATGCCATAAAGCATCATATGCCAGAGCATTATGCTCTGTTTAAAAAGGCCGCACGAAGCTTCAATACCCCTGATGAGATGAAAGTCATTCAGTCTATCTACGAACAATGCCGTTCCGTATCTATTGATTATGGCGTGATGGAGAAAGCGGATAACGTATATGTTATACCTTCTGAATTTGGCTGGAGCGATTTGGGTACGTGGACCTCTTTGTATGAAAACTGCGATAAAACAGCTGACAGAAATGTGATGAAAGGCCTGAATGTGATGAGTTACGATAGCAACGACTGCATGGTAAGCAGCACGGGTAAAAACAGGCTTGTGGTACTAAAAGCTGTAAATAACCTTATAGTAGTAGATACTGATGACGTGTTGCTGATATGCGATAAGAACCGAGAGCAAGAAGTGAAGCAAATAGTTACCGACATAAAACTGAAATTTGAAGAAAAATACACCTAATGCTTCTGCCTCCCTATTTAAAGCCCGGAGATAAAGTGGCTGTTGCAGCCACTGCACGTAAAGTTACTCCCGATGAAATGAGCCATGCATATGCATTGCTTCGTTCGTGGGAACTTGACGTGGTAGTACCTGACGAACTTTACGACAATGATAATCAGTTTGCCGGCAGCGACTATACCCGCACCCGGGTGTTGCAACAATTACTGAATGATACGGATATAAAGGCCATCTTCTGCGCCCGCGGTGGTTACGGTACGGTACGAATTATTGATCAGCTCGACTTCAGGCTTTTTGCTCAGCAACCCAAGTGGATTGTTGGATTTAGCGACATCACCGTATTGCATGCGCATATCCACCGTTGTTTGGGAATCGGCACACTTCATGCGCCCATGCCCATAAATTGTCTGCCCGATAAGCTGGATTCAGAAAGCATGCAGTATCTGCATGATACATTATTTGGTGATACTGAGAATATAGTAGCTGCGGGACATGCGCTGAACCGTGCAGGAACAGCAGAAGGTATTTTGACAGGTGGCAATCTATCGGTGCTGTATAGCCTGGCCGGAAGCCGATCGATGCCTGATACACGGGACACTATATTGTTTCTGGAAGACCTGGATGAATACCTCTATCATATTGACAGGATGATGATGAACCTGAAGCGAAACGGTTTACTTGACAATCTGCGGGGACTAATAGTAGGCGGCATGAGCGACATGAAAGACAATGCAGTACCTTTCGGAAAAACAGCCGAAGAAATAATAGCAGAACACGTAGAGGAGTATGAGTATCCGGTGTGTTATCAATTTCCTGCAGGTCACGAAAAACGCAACCTGGCCCTCATATTGGGAGCAAAGTATAAACTTGATGTAGCGAAAAATATGAGTACATTGAAACTAGTTTCATAGAAAATAATAAATTCGCAGCCCTCATTTCTCATTCGGGGTGTGGCGCAGCCCGGTAGCGCGCTTGCTTGGGGTGCAAGAGGTCGTGGGTTCAAATCCCGCCACTCCGACAATGATTTCCTCTGTCACAATATGACGGAGGATTTTTTTTGAACGGTTGAGCGTCCCGATGGGTACATCGGGAAGGTCGTGGGTTCAAATCCCGCCACTCCGACCCGCAAAAACCGATCTGGTAAGATCGGTTTTTTTATTTCGCAAAGTGTTGAATGCAACGCATTCATAAACGACAGCGAAATAAAATACAGGACGCGTTAGCGACTGGGTTTTGCGGTTTCGACTCCCAACTTTGGATTATCTAAATCCCGCCACTCCGACAATGATTTCCTCTGTCACAATATGACGGAGGATTTTTTTTGAACGGTTGAGCGTCCCGATGGGTACATCGGGAAGGTCGTGGGTTCAAATCCCGCCACTCCGACCCGCAAAAACCGATCTGGTAAGATCGGTTTTTTTATTTCGCAAAGTGTTGAATGCAGCGCATTCATAAACGACAGCGAAATAAAAAACAGGACGCGTTAGCGACTGGTTTTTGCGGTTTCGACTCCCAACTTTGGATTATCTAAATCCCGCAAAGTGTTGAATGCAGCACATTCATAAACGACAGCGAAATAAAAAACAGGACGCGTTAGCGACTGGTTTTTGCGGTTTCGACTCCCAACTTTGGATTATCTAAATCCCGCAAAGTGTTGAATGCAGCGCATTCATAAACGACAGCGAAATAATCTTTAGGGAATCTACACGATTGAAGGAAAAAGAATATGGAAATAAACCGCTGCATGTATTTTAAATAATTAATGCATTTTTGAACATCATGAAGCGTGCTTTAGTATTTTGTATTCTTCTGGTGGCTGTAGCCTTCAGTTTTAAAAATCTGAAAGAGCCCGATATATGGTGGCAATTGCGCACCGGAAACTGGATTCTGGAAAACACAGCTATACCAAATACCGATCCTCTTTCATTTACTTATGAAAACAACTCGTGGACCAATATAAAATGGGGCTACGAAGTACTGCTCGCTATTTACGAAAAATGGGCAGGCGCAGCAGCTATTCCTTTATTGCAAGCATTGGTATCTATCGGTATTATTTTATTTTTATTTACACTTACGGGTAAACTGCTGCAGCATTATCACCGACAACAGTTTAGTTTTATGGTGTATCCATTATTGTTGTTTGGATTGTGCATGCTGGAATTCAGAATGACTGCACGTCCTGAAATGTTCAGTCACCTGTTTACTGTCGTTTACATGCTGCTGATTACCTTGCACACCATAAAGCCAACGCGATTGGTCTATCTGATTCCATTGCTTCAAGCAGTGTGGGCCAATATGCACGAAGGCTACGGTGTAGGTTGGGTAGTATTGCTGATTTGGATCGCTGCACTTTGGATTCATTCAAGCATTCATAAAACCGAAAAACCTATGCGCGAAACGGCTGTAGTAGCACTTGCAATGCTTGCTGTATGCCTGAATCCTTACGGAGTTGAATTGCTGTGGCGTCCTGTGGGCTTGCTTACACAGCTACAGGAAACCAAGTACACCACTGAATTTTTGGACTACACGTACTTTCAATACTGGCAAAAAGAAGCGTATGCTGCATTGCTGTGTTCAGCTCTGGTTATCGTATTTCTTGTTATAGCTGTACTTAAAAATAAAGAAAAGAGCAGATTGCCTTTATTAAAGCGGATTACACGGGACCCACTATTAATATTCTTCTCAGCGCTGGTGATTGCATTTACCTACCTGGCTTTAAATGCACTGCGTAACGTGGTGTTTCTTCAGCTTATTACACTGCCGTTACTGGTAGCCTACGTGCCACTGCATATTCACGAAAGGTATCCCCGTTTGCAGCAATACAGAATGATAGGCACGCTGTGTTTATCTGCATGCCTGTACATTGGAGTTATTACAAACCGATATTATGAATTTATCGGTAGCACGCAACGCTACGGACTTGAAATCTCAAGTTTAAATAATCCGGAAGGTGCAGCTACATACCTTCAAGCAAATCAACTGGAGAAAGAAGTTTTCAGTGATTATATGATTTCATCTTATTTCTTGTGGCGCCTGCAACCTCGCTATAAATCATATATCGATTTACGTGAGCATGAGGTTTTCCCACCTGAGTTTTTCACTGAATTTGCTGCGTCTGTTTTTTATCCCGAAGTGTTTTCTTCCATTGATTCGCAGCATACATTCACAGCCTATGCATTATATACACCACAGTTTGCTCCGCTACACCGCTACTTATACACGCATCCGCAGTTTAGGCTGGTATATGTTGATGCTGTTGCGGCAGTGTATGTAAAAGACACCACAACCACACAGGCCACATATTCGTTTGCAAAGCCTGTGGCTACATTCGGTTTTGCTCCATTACTCAGCCGAGTGCTCAATCCCTTTTATCGCAACCTTGACTATGATACTACAGTTGAATGGATCAATGCGGCTGCATACTTTGTTTCGGTTGGCGATGCCGGCAAAGCACTCGATTATGTAAAAATGGGAATGCAATCCGGTAGGTATAATGACATGTGTTATGTATACCGTGCTAAAGTGCATGAGTTGGTGGCATCATCTGATACGGCACTGCGTGTAGCGCACTCCGATTCGGCTATGGTCTGCTATCAGCAGGCAATTGCACTGAACAGGGAAAATGCTTCTGCCCTGCAAGGTCTGGCTGTGCAGTACATGAACAGAACACGCATGAAAGACGCTATAAAGTTATTTGAGCAATGTGTTCGACTGGAACCAAACAACAAAGATGCATATGTGCAACTTGCCGAATCATATAAATACGTGGCAAATTTGAATGGTAAAAAAGATGATTTACTGAAAGCCATTACAGCTTATGAGAAAGCCTATCAACTCGATAAAAAGAATTTATACATCAGTGCATCGCTGGGTCTTTTGCATTACAGCAACGGTAATTGTGAACGTGCTGTTGGGTTGCTTATGCCGGTTAAAGATTACGAACGAATCGGGGTGAATGAGCGCAACATGATTAAGCAATGCCTGATCAATTGCGGTGTACGTATTTAGTGATGTTTGAAGCCTATGCCTTTTCGGCCTGATTCAACCTTGGCTGCTTTTTCAAGTACATCCTCTTTCATTTTGTTTTTATATTCCTGCATTGCATCTGCAAGTTCATCGTTGTGCGTAGCCAGAATCTGAATCGCCAGTAAACCTGCATTTTTTGCATTGTTGATAGCTACAGTTGCAACCGGAACTCCACCGGGCATTTGTACTATTGACAGCAGTGAATCCATACCATCAAGTGCTTTAAGTTTTACAGGAACTCCAATTACCGGAAGTATAGTGATGGAAGCAACCATACCGGGCAAGTGTGCAGCACCGCCTGCTCCAGCTATGATTACCTTGAGTCCGCGTTCGCGCGCGGTTTGTGCATACTCAAACATACGATCGGGGGTGCGGTGAGCTGATACTACTGTGATTTCGTATGCGATATTAAAATGTTCCAGAATTTTGGCAGCTTCCTGCATCACTTCCAAATCAGAATCGCTGCCCATGATGATACCTACTTGCTTTGACATAAATATAAATATGTAGTACGAAAGTACACCAATTTTCTAAAACACTTAATCCACTATACCCAATTCTTTTTTCAGATACCTGGCCGTATAGCTTTTTGTTTCTTCACATACCTGTTCGGGAGTTCCTGAGCACACTACCTCGCCACCATATTTGCCTCCTTCAGGTCCGATATCAATGATATGATCTGCTACTTTTATTAAATCCAGATTGTGTTCAATAACCACAACCGTATTCCCTTTATCTACCAGTTTTTGCAATACATCAAGTAATACACGCACATCCTCAAAGTGCAAACCTGTAGTGGGCTCATCAAGTATGTAAAATGTATTGCCTGTATCACGTTTGCTTAGTTCGGTGGCCAGTTTCACCCGCTGCGCCTCACCGCCACTTAGTGTTGTGCTTTGCTGACCCAGCGTCAGATAACCTAGTCCCACATCGTTAAGTGTTTCAATTTTGCGTAGAATGTGGGGTGTATTTTCAAAAAAGCGAGCTGCTTCTTCAATGCTCATGTCAAGCACATCGTTAATGCTTTTACCTTTGTATCGCACTTCCAGCGTTTCGCGGTTGTATCTTTTACCATTACAGCCTTCGCATTTCACGTACACATCGGGTAAAAAATTCATTTCAACCGTGCGCATACCTGCACCCTGACATGATTCGCATCGGCCACCTTTTACATTAAATGAAAAACGGCCTGGCTTGTATCCACGTATTTTGGCTTCAGGCAATTGGGCAAAGAGGTTACGTATATCGCTGAATACTTCTACATATGTTGCCGGATTGCTACGTGGTGTGCGACCAATCGGACTCTGATCAATATCGATGACTTTATCAATGTGTTCGAGTCCTTCTACTTTTTTGTATGGCAATGGCTTTTGGCGCGAGCCGTAAAAATGCTGGCGCAAAATGGGATACAGTGTTTCGTTTATAAGCGATGATTTTCCGCTTCCGCTAACTCCGGTTACGCAAATAAATTTACCTAACGGAAAATCAGCCGATACATTTTTTAAATTATTACCAGAAGCACCTTTCAGCGACAGTTTATGTCCTGTTCCTTTCCTGCGTTTTGCCGGAACCTGTATTTCTTTTTTGCCTTTCAGGTATTGTGCCGTCAGCGAATCGGCTTTCATAATATCGGACAGTGTGCCCTGAGCCACTATATGTCCGCCATGCACTCCGGCACCGTTGCCCATATCCAGAATATAATCGCTTTCGGCCATCATATCTTTGTCGTGCTCCACCACAATTACGCTGTTGCCAACATCACGCAGGGCTTTAAGCGAATCAATAAGCCGGTTGTTATCGCGCTGGTGCAAACCTATGCTCGGTTCATCCAAAATGTAAAGCACACCTACCAGCTGCGAACCTATTTGTGTAGCCAACCTTATGCGCTGGGCTTCTCCACCGCTAAGTGTACGTGCGGGTGAATTCAGTGTGAGATAATCGATACCTACTCCCAGTAAAAATTTGATGCGGTTGCGAATTTCTTTGAGCATCTCAACTGCTATTTTCATCTGCCTTTCGTCCAGATGCGATTCGATGGTATCAAACCAGGCAGCCAATGCACTAATTTCCATTGCTGCCAGCTCGGCAATGTTTTTACCCCCTATTTTATAATGCAGCGATTCTTTCTTTAAGCGGGCACCATTGCATCCGTTGCAGGCGGTGATAGACATAAATTCTTCAGCCCAGCGCACCACGGCATCGCTGCTTTTTTCATGATAATGCCGGGTAATAAACGGAATTAAACCTTCCCACGTAGTGGTGTAGTTTTGGGTGTAGCCGCTGTTGTAGGTAAACGGAACAACAATGGGATCGTCACTTCCGTGCAATACCACATCCAGCGCCTGACGACTCACTTTCGATAACGGATCGGCAAAAGAGAATTTGTATTTCTTGGCCAGTTCACGCAGCTGTAGAAAGGTCCAGTTGTCGCGTGCCTCGCCCAATGGTGCCAGTCCGCCTGTATTAATAGATAGGGAAGGATCGGGAATAATGTTGGATTCATCAATAGAACTGACAACACCTAATCCATCACAAACCGGGCATGCGCCATACGGAGAGTTAAAAGAAAACGAATTGGGCTGTGGTTCATCATAACTAATGCCGCTTTGCGGGTCCATTAGAAACTTACTGAAATGTACGGTTTTCTGAGTTTCGGTATTCCAGATCAACAAAATGCCTTTGCCCATTTTCAAGGCCGTTTTCACCGTTTCGGCCAGCCTTACCCGCGTCTGACCCGATGGTTCGATACGGTCGATAAGCACTTCGATATCGTGAATTTTGTAACGGTCGGCCTGCATTTTAGGAGTAATTTCCTTCAGTTCACCATCGAGCCTTACTTTAGTGTAACCCTGTTTGCGAATTTGCTCAAACAACTCGCGGTAATGACCCTTACGGCCTTTTACCAGCGGTGCCAGCACGGCAATTTTTTTATGCTCAAATTGCTGTATGATGGTGGCTATAATTTGATCTTCTGTCATTTTCACCATCTTCTCACCGGTTTCATAGCTGTATGCATCGGCTGCGCGAGCAAATAACAAACGCATAAAGTCATATACTTCAGTGATAGTACCCACGGTTGAGCGAGGGTTTTTGTTCACTGTTTTTTGCTCGATAGAGATTACGGGAGAAAGTCCTTCAATTTTATCGACATCGGGGCGCTCCATATTGCCAATGAACTGACGCGCATAAGCCGAAAATGTTTCCATGTACCTGCGCTGGCCTTCGGCAAAAATGGTATCGAATGCCAGTGATGATTTTCCGCTGCCACTGAGGCCGGTGATGGTAACCAGTTTGTTGCGTGGAATGCGCACATCAATGTTTTTGAGGTTGTGCTCGCGTGCACCCAAAACATCTATATACTGCTCTTCTTCGGTTTGTTTTATGTGTGGTATTGCTTTTGATCGGGCCATGGGGTTAAGTTGCACATCTGTGCATATGTAAACTGCGAATGTACTTGTATTGTTTCAGCTTTATGCGATAAGGTTTATATGCATGATATTTATAGTTTGTTGCACTACAATTCAGGCTCTTACCCAGGGCATGCAGCAGCTGTTTCGGCCTACGGCATAATTACCCCGCTGCAATTGCCTTTATTCCTGCAATTCTTTATTATTTTCGTGCACTTTTACTACAAACAATAAATATGCACAGAACACATACATGCGGAGAACTCAGAATTTCGGATGCCGGTAAAACAGTAATACTGGCCGGCTGGGTGCAGCGTAACAGAGACCTGGGAGGAATGACCTTTATAGATTTGCGTGACCGTTACGGCATTACACAACTGGCCTTTAACATGGACAGCAACCCCGAGCTATGCGAAAAGGCACGAAAAGTAGCCCGCGAATTCGTGCTGAAAGTAACAGGTACTGTACGCGAACGGGAAAGCAAAAACCTGAATATACCCACCGGAGAAATTGAACTGATTGTTTCAGAAATAAGCGTGCTGAATGAAGCACAAACGCCACCGTTTACTATTGAAGAAAACACCGATGGCGGTGATGACCTGCGCATGCGTTATCGATACCTTGACCTGCGCAGAAACAGCGTGCGTGCTAATTTGCAACTGCGCCATCAACTGGCACAACAAACGCGTTTATACCTCGACAGTCAGGATTTTATTGAAGTAGAAACTCCTGTACTCATCAAATCAACACCTGAAGGTGCGCGAGATTTTGTGGTGCCCAGCCGCATGAATCCGGGAGAGTTTTATGCACTGCCTCAAAGCCCGCAAACGTTTAAGCAACTGCTGATGGTGGGTGGCTTTGACCGTTATTACCAAATTGTAAAATGCTTTCGTGATGAAGACCTGCGTGCCGACCGTCAGCCTGAATTTACACAAATTGACTGCGAAATGAGTTTTGTGGAGCAGGAAGATGTGCTGAATATGTTTGAAGGACTGATTCGTCACCTGTTTCTGAAAGTGAAAGGTATGGACATAGGCACATTGCCACGCATGACTTATGCTGATGCTATGCGGTACTATGGAAGCGATAAACCCGACACTCGTTTTGACATGAAGTTTGTAAAGTTAAACGATATAGCTAAAGGAAAAAACTTCAAGGTATTTGACGATGCCGAACTGGTAGCAGCTATATGTGCCAAAGGCTGTGCCGATTACACACGTAAGCAACTGGATGAGCTGACTGACTTTGTGAAAAGACCACAGATAGGAGCAAGCGGACTGGTGTACGTGCGGGTGCAACAGGATGGCAGCATTAAATCATCGGTTGATAAATTTTATGATGAAAACACTCTAAAACTTTGGGCTGAACGATGCCAGGCAGGCCCCGGAGATTTACTACTGATAATGGCCGGTGATAAAAACAAAACACGTAAAGCACTGGGTGAACTGAGGCTTGAAATGGGTACCCGTATGGGGTTACGTAACAAAGACACCTACTCATGCTTATGGGTAGTTGATTTTCCGTTGTTCGAATTTAATGCAGAAGAAGGACGTAATTTTGCCATGCACCATCCGTTTACTTCACCGAAGCCTGAAGATTTATACATGATAAATCAAATGCTGGCCGAGCAACGTGAAGAGATATTGACTGACCGGTTGCCGGGACAAATTAAAATGCCGCGTGCCAGTGCGTACGATATGGTTATAAACGGAGTGGAAGTGGGCGGAGGCAGTGTGCGCATATACAACAAAGACTTGCAGTCTAAAATGTTTGAACTGCTGGGCTTTTCGCAAGAAGAAGCACAGAAACAATTTGGCTTTTTAATGGATGCCTTTCAGTACGGTGCACCACCGCATGCCGGCATAGCTTTTGGGTTTGACAGGTTGTGCTCATTATTTGGCGGAGCTGATACCATACGCGATTTCATTGCATTCCCTAAAAATAACAGCGGCCGCGATGTAATGATAGATGCCCCGAGTACGATAGATGAAAAACAGTTGAAGGAATTGAATATAGAACTAAAAGCCTAGATGTGGATTTCAATGTGTCGCGCATGTGATCGAATTTTTAGTAACACACGGACGAAACGTCCGCGTGAACTGGTGGAGCTGATACCATACGCGATTTCATTGCATTCCCTAAAAATAACAGCGGCAGAGATACGATGATTGATGCGCCAAGTACGATAGATGAAAAACAGTTGAAGGAATTGAATATACAAATCAAAGAGTAGAGTATTCCGGTTTAACCCATAGTCATTAAGCATTTGTAATACGTGAATATTTTAACCGCAGTACGATACTTATACAGACACGTACAATTAATATAATCTATAAAAACTGACGAAATTTTGAAGCTTACGGATAAACCAATATATAAGCGATTGATTATTTTTAGAATAAAACATTTTTTGTACCTATCTTATATTCTGATATTTAACTAATTTATTATTTGACAAATACGGAATTCAATTCCGTATTTGTCAAGTTTATACCTCAACAAGTTGTCTATTTTTCCAGCGCTCCAACTTGGGGATACTGCGCGTAGCCAGCCAGGCCAATAAGCGATTAATGCCGGCCTGCTGCATTTGTTGCACGCAAAATACCTGCATTTTTTGTGCCGTATCAATTTCAGGCGGAGTTAAAAATTTCCCGTTTTCGTAACACATTGAACAATACTTGTTGCTGATGGTTCCGTCCTTTTCAGTACCTCCACCCTGTTTATCTTTTTTCAGGGGGTATCCGCAACTTTGGCAAAACTTGTAGGTTTTCATAGGCGCTTCGATTAAGTAATTTTTACATATTCTGCTTCACACTTGTCCAGTCTTTTCAATTTGAATGGATACATGTAAAGTATTACTGTGCATTATAGTCGATGTTTATGCTTCCTGTGTCCAGTTGGCACGATCCATGGGGCTGAACTGCCAAGGAGCCTGATTATTTTCCAGGTTATTGAACATCATGTTCCAGCTTTGCGGTGCCGCACTTTGCTCCATAACTTTATACCTGCGCATCTCCACAATAATTTCCATAGGGTTGATGTTTACCGGACATGCTTCTACACATGCATTGCAGGTGTTGCATGCCCACAATTCGGCTTCGCTGATATACGTATGCAGATTTTTGCCATCATCGGTAAATGTACCTTTATGGTCATCTATATTTTTACCTACCTCTTCAAGCCTGTCTCGTACATCCATCATGATTTTGCGGGGCGAAAGCAATTTTCCGGTATTATTTTGAGGACAACTGCTGGTGCATCGGCCACACTCGGTGCAGGTGTATGCATCCATCAGATTTTTCCAAGTTAGGTCCTGCACATCCTTTACCCCAAAACTGGTAGGCGGCTGGTACCCTTCAGGTGTGGCTGCTGATGGGTCAAGCATGAGTTTCACTTCCTGTGTTACACTGGCCATGTTATTGAACTGACCTTTAGCCTGTAAATTGGAATAGAAAGTATTGGGAAATGCCATGATGATATGAAAATGCTTACTAAAAGGCAGATAATTCATAAAGGCAAAAATGCCGAGAATATGAAACCACCAGGCTGCACGTTCGATTCCGATAAGCAAACCGTCTGACAGATTTGTAGATTCAAAAAGCGGCAACAGCAACCAGCTGCTCACCGGAAAAGAACCTGCTGCTATATAATGTTCATGGCCACGTATCTGCAACAACTGATCGGCTGCATTCATACATAGCAAAGCGGCCATCAGTATAATTTCAACAAACAAAATAGTGGCCGCATCACGGTTAGGAAATCCGCTAAGTTCAGGCGAACGGAAGCGGGCCAGTTTTACAACGTAACGCCTGCATAGAAAAAAGATACAGGCAACAAGCACCCCAAATGCCAGCCACTCAAAAAAGCCGATAGCAGCATTGTACACCGGACCTAAAACCGACAATACACGATGTGTTCCGAAAACACCGTCAATGAGTATCTCCACCACTTCAATATTGATAAGTACAAAACCAACATATACAATGAGGTGAAGCAGAAAAGGTACTGGCCTGGCAGCCATTTTGGTTTGCCCGAAGGCCACTTTTAACATGGTTTTCCAACGTTCGGCTTTGTTGTCGCTCAGGTCAACATCCTTACCCAGCAATATATTGCGTCTTATTTTACCCAGATTGCGGGCAAACAACCAGATAGAAACAGCCATAACGGCTACAAAAACAAGTTGCTCAATCATAGTGGCAGTTATTTATGCAAGTATAGTAAAGTTATGCCTTAGTGAGTGGGATTGAGAAAGGATAAAAAAATTTTGTGCGCAATATGGAATTACACTACATTTGCCGTCCTTAACCGGTGCGGTAGCTCAGTTGGTAGAGCAAAGGACTGAAAATCCTTGTGTCGGGGGTTCGATTCCCTCCCACACCACAAATAACCCCTGTAAATCAATAGTTTACGGGGGTTTTTTATTACGAGGTACACTTTGGGGACCCGCCCCCGTCTACACGTACAATTTCCTTTTTCCAAACTATATATGATAAGCTGTTTTTGCTGAGCAATTATTATAAAACAGCCATTTGCATATTGTGCAAATTTTCACTGAACTGTTTTGTATAAATCAATTGGGGGTAGATGTATTATTCACTCATGTTCGTGGTAACAAATACAACATTGGCTATGAAAAGAATAATTGCTTTACATACTTCCGTTTTGATTGCACTATGTTTTACAAGTAATCTTAACGCACAATCTGTAAGTCCTCCATTTCAAAAAGAATACACCCTATACATTAATCAACCGTTAGGGTTTCTTTCAAAAGTAAGGTTAACACTTGAATGCAAAATTCAACCCAAAATATCAATCCTGTATAATATTACTGCGTTTTATGGTTTTACTCCGGGCCTACATGGCTATGTTGAATGGCGTAAGTATATCAGGCAAAAGGAGAAAACGGAATTAGCCGTTTATGCACTAATTGGTGCCGGCCAATCGGCTGGGGCTGTAGGATTTTACGCCATGGCTGGTGGTGGAATAGGGCAGAAGATATATTTGGATAAACAAAAGCGCTTCTCTCTGTATTGCATGCAAGGCCTAAAGTTTTGCCCCAATATTATTGGCCAACATGATAATGGCTATCCAGCAGGACTTTTTTATGTAACGGGCCCGGCTGCTGTTCTTGATCTGAAGTGTAACTTCGGTTACAGATTTTAATTGGACGACTCCATCAAATAAAGTTAAATAACGTAACCACTTTCAGTTGCTTAAGCACTTTTTTCAACCAATCAATCATCAGTTGATTTTGCCGAACGGCTCGTTTCAATTTTTTCACCCGGTGTTCAAGTTGATTTAATTTATCCATCGTTATTATATATTTATTCCTATTCTTCATAATCACTTTTGGCATATTTCAGCCATTCGTATCTATATGATCTTAACTGTACTCATCTCCACGCATGATATATTTGTACTACGTAACTGTTAATTGTACCAAATAGCATTTCAAACGACAAGCTGTATACTCTTATGTTAGCGAACGTATAGTTCTGTTTAAATGCTAAAATCATACCGCACAAGAACATATCAGGCCTGTCTGAAATGTCATTCAAACATGTGTAAATAGTCTCAATACATTAAATTGAATAAACCTAAAATGTGTAAGATAATTACTGTTTCATACAAATTATTGCGATGCGATTTGCATTCATTATTAAAAACTCTATTCTTCTGATACACGCATTCTGACTGATTACTTATAGCATGATTATCTACAAATCATTGTTAGGCCATGCATAAATTCGACATCTGGTATAAAAGCAAACAGGTCATGAAACATTAATACATTTCATGACCTGTAAATACAACGGCTAAATAATACCGGTGTGTGTGAGAAATAGGGCTATCTTGTTGCTTTTATAAATTTCTTAGTCGCGGTTGAATTGCCGTGAATAACATGTATAAAATAAACACCGTCAGCAAGTGGTTGAATGGTTATCTCTTCACCGGTCAGCTGGCTAGTCTGACCTTTATCGGCCTGGTATATCAATTTACCATACATATCCATAACCTGAAGTTGTGTGGCATCTGAAGTCGTAAACAATACATCTACGTTTACGGTATGTGAAGCCGGATTAGGATATATGCGAATACTACCAATGTCTCCGAGATCATTCATACCTACATTATTTACAGCAAACGGACTTGATATGTTCTGGCATGCATTGCTATCAATCAATACCGAGTAATTTCCGTTCTGCGTGAAAGTGTAGGTACGAGCTATTGCTCCGGTAATGACTACGCCATCTTTGAACCACTGGTATGTTGTACCCACTGAAGAGGCCGTCAGTGTATCGTTGCTTCGTGTTATCGAAGGCTTAACAGGTAATGGCTTAACGGTGACCAATGAAGTATTGGAAGTGTCTTTTAATTTACTGGCACATTGCACATTCGATGTTAGTATACATAAAACTGCATCGCCTGCATTAATTGCATTTGACGTGTATTCCGTACTATCTGTTCCAACCTGAATTCCGTTTTTAAACCACGTATATGTTGGCGATGTACCACCATTAAATGCAGTAGCAGTATAGGTTACGGGACTTCCGCTGCAAATTGCCGTTGAAGAAGCCTGTACAGTAATGTCGGGAGTAACACGTGGTGTAACAGAAATAATAGTGGCAGCAGAAACAACAGCTGTGCTTGAAGGGCAACTCATGCTTGAACGAAGAATTACCTGAACCGAGTCGCCATTGTTTAATAATGCCGTTGTGAAAGATACACTGTCAGTACCTGCATTCAATCCATTAATCAACCATTGGAATGAGGGTGAATTTCCTCCGTTGGTAGCGGTTGCACTAAATGTAACCGGTGTCCCCTGACAAATTGCATTACCTGTTGAATTAACAATTACCGATACCGGCATGATTGGATTTACCTGCATCACAATTTTATTAGATATCACGCTTGTTGATGAAGCGCACACAGCATTAGATGTAAGTACTGCATAAAAAGTGTCATTCGCATTAATAGTTGAAGTAGTATATCCGAGACTATCAAACCCAACGTTTTGACCGTTACGTTTCCATTGATATACAGGCGCTGTACCTGCATTGGTAGCGGTAGCCGTAAATCGCACACTAGCACCTGTACAAATAGCCGATTCGGTTACCGATACAGCAATAGAAGGCGTAACTGTTGGTATAACCTGCATAATAATAATGTTAGATGTATCGCTGTTTTTGGTACGACAAGCTGCATTGGCATTCATGATTACTTTTATGGTATCTCCGTTTGCTAAGCTGGCTGATGTTAAGCCTGAACTATCAGTCCCGGTAGGGCTTCCGTTTATACTCCACTGGTACGATGGTGCTGATCCGCCATTTACTGCTGTAGCCGTAAATTGTACAGCCGAACCGCTGCAAATAGAAGCAGAGGATGCATTTATAGTTACATCAGGTGTGACTGTAGGTGTAACTGACATACGCAGCTTGTTGGAAGAGACTGTTGTTGTTGATGCACAAACAGCATTTGATGTAAGTACTACATATATACTGTCATCATCAGCAAGCAGATTGTCAAAATAGCCGGCAGAGTCAGTGCCTACATTGGCATTATTTTTCTTCCACTGATAAGAGGGTGTGTTTCCTTCATTTGTCACAACGCTGGTAAAGCTAACCGGAGTTCCACTGCAAATACTGGTTGAACTTGATGCTATCGTGATTGTTGGCGTTACCGTAGGCGTCACACTCACTCCAATTTTATTTGAAGTTGCCAAGGTCGGTTGAGCACATGTAGCATTTGATGTCATATATACCTCTATGGTATCGTTATTTGAGAGTGTTGACGTTAAATAAGTATTATTGTTTGTACCAACGTTTACACCATTTCGTTTCCATTGATAGGTAGGCGCAGTGCCTCCATTTACAGGAATAGCAGTAAACGTATCCACCACACCTGAGCAAATAGAAGTAGATGATGCCACTATACTAACTGCCGGTGTAACCTGATTTACACTTACTTTAATAAAGTTAGACGTATCTGAAGTTGGGCTGGCACAACTGAGGTTAGATAGCATAATAACTGTAATGCTATCATCATTATTAAGCACACTGGATTGATATATGGATGTATCGGTACCTACATTTATACCATTACGCTTCCACTGATAATTTGGTCGTGTTCCACCATTAACCGGTGTGGCAGTAAATGTTACAGACTGACCGTTACAAATACTTGTTGCACTGGCTGCTATCGTCACTTGTGCGGGTTGCGTTGTATTCACATTCATGACAATTGAATTTGAATTGACCGTAGCAGGAATAGCACAGGTGGCCGATGAAGAAAGTATACAAATAAGTGAATCGTTGTTAACCAAAGAACTGGTAACTATTGAGTCTGAATTACCAAACGATACTCCGTTTCTGCGCCATTGCAGGAGTGGCGAAGTACCACCGTTGGTGTACATTGCTCTTAGGGTAACACTTGTTCCGCTGCATATAATACTGCTGGATGCCGTTATCGATATAGCAGGAACTACACTCTGTGTGACCGTATACGACCGTGAAGCACTGTCGTTGGCCGTATTTATGTCAACACCTCCGTTAGGTGCTGAAGTATACACGGTAAAAACAGGGTTGCCTGAATTAAATGTAACTTGCCCTAAATGAATTGAACCACTGGTAGCTCCTATTGCTAAACTTCCCGACCATGATGTGGTTAGCTGAAGAACCCCATCAACCAGTACATGAATGTTAGCCGAAGTGATGCTCTGGTTACCATAGTTTCTGAGTTTAACCGCTACGTTACGTGCACCGCTACAGAAGCTTCCTGTCAAAGGTGTGTCGATGCTAACCACACCCATATCTACAGAACTGTAGTATTCGTCTGCACCTAAATCGGGAGGAGATAATCTGGCTTCACCATCTATATCGGTAGTTACTTGTGATATCGTAGTGCCCTTATCACCTGATGTTGTTAGGTGAAAATCACGAGCCCCTACGTAGGAATTGGCTGATGAAACCGAATTCAAGTTGAAACCTCCGCCACCTACAAAGTTGGCTGATGTGTAAGTTGTTCCATTCAGGAAAATCAGGCTTACCGGTGCTGTTCCCGGTTTATAATAATTATTAAAGTTAAAGGCAGTAAATGATGTAGGACCGTTTAAGTAGAATGGCAGTCCACTGCCGCTTGTAGCTGCATAATAGAATACATTATTTCTGATGTTCAGGTTATTTTGATTGGTAAATCCATTTACATACATAACTGCACTTTGAGAAGATGATGTAGCAATATCTGTTAGCATTGTATTGTTCCATATATCCCAGAAATCGGAATAATTCCAGTGTACAGCACTTGCGTTGGTTGTTCTGAAGCTTCCACCTATCATGTTGTTTATCATTTTACCACGCGCTGTTGATGTATTACTACAGAACCATGTATAAATACCGTACTGACCTGAACCGTGAATGCGGTTGTTTGAAATTTCATGGAAATTAATTCCGGTTGTATACATATTATTTAGATACAAGCCTTGGCTGTTTATATTTCCGGTCACACGCATATTCAGATTGTTGTTTATAAACTTCAACCCATCAACATAATTTACATACAGGCCATAGTAAAATGCACTGTCTATATTATTGCGTCTTATACGTATACCATTTGAGTATGGTGTGTTTGTACGTCCGTTAATGACAATCGAATAATATCCGGCAATAATTCTATTGCTGTCAATTTCTACGTTATTCACGAAAGTTGTGGCTGATGTTGCGAAAGGATTAATTACATCTGTTCCGCCATTGATGAGTATACCTATGTATCCTGCATTTGATGAAGATGCTCCACTACCCGCTATTCGTATGATACAGTTTTTGATCTTAGCCTCGTGAGAAGAACCCATAATGTGCAACGGTACACCAAAGCTTGTGCCTGTACTTTGTATAGTCATATTATTAAACGACACATACGGTGAGTTGTTGATGCGTAAGGTATGAGCCGCTGTGGGTGACACAGGACTGAATGTTAAAACTGTACCACTTGGCGAAGAGCCTGTAAACCAAACACGCGTAGTATCATTCACACCGCTTATTCCGCCTATATTAACCTGCTCGTTGTAAATACCATTGGCCATTGTAAAGTATACATCATCTGTAATACCGGCACATTGCAATGCTGAAACGGCTGCACCCACTGATGCAAAGTTTAATGGACCGCTGCCCGCGGCATCGATAGTATATGCTCCGCTCATAGCCGGACATATCGGACCTGCTGTTAACGTATCATCTATGGTGTTGTTATCAGGAACTCCGTTGGGCAGAGAAGTATACGCTTTTATCGTATATGCACTACCTGAAACAAAATTATACTGATTAACGCCTGTGAAAACAACCAACTGAGTATCGCATGGAAGTATGGTGTCTGGTATGAACATACTTACCGGTGTTGCATTATTTACTGAGTAACTTACATTCACACCGGCAATAATTGTATTACCTAAATTAGAAACTACAACAGCAATATCCTGTAATCCCGCTGCTAGCGGTGAAGTAGGAGAAACTAGAGTTGTCACTCCTGCATTATCGGCAATACCACCGGTTAATTCGTCTGCCCCGATATCGGGTGGATTCAACCTGGTTTGCCCGTCAATATCGGTTGTTACAGCAGTTATCTGTATTCCGTTATTACATGCATTGTTGATGTGCAAGTCTCTGCGGGTTAAGTAAAACGGATCGCGGCTTATAGAGTTAGAGTTAAAACCGCCACCACCTACAAAATTATTTCTGTTGTAAGCTGTGCCCACAAAAATAAGTGGGTTACTGTTACCGGGCTTGTAATAATTGTTGTAGTTAAGTGAACTCACATTGCCTGCAGTAGCAGCATAAAATGGCAACTGAGCAGATGAACCCGAACTTACGGCAAGGTTATTATTTCTAACATCCATCTGATTCGAATTGGTGAGGTGAAGTGCACCATTTGCGTTAGAGGTGACCGTGTCGGATAATATAGAGTTAAACCAGATGCCCCAACTTCCGCAGTATTCAGTATATATACCGTAGTGAGTACTGGCATTTCGGAAACCGGTAATCATGTTATTGGCTATACGCGATGGGGCACTGAAACTTCCGTTAGAGAAGCCTGCGTATATACCGTACTGACCCATATCAAATATACTGTTGCCTGATATTTCATGTATCTGACCTGATGATGCATAGCAACTTTGAATGAATACAGCTGTACTGTTTATACTTCCGGTAGCCAACATATTCATTGTATTGCCAATTATTTTTACTTCTGAAATATTGTAAGCATACACACCGTAGAAGAAAGGATTGTTAAAATTATTCCATCTGATTTTATTGTTAGCCCCGTTACTGTTATATATCCATATACCGGCATAGCCACCATTAATAGTACAAGAGTCTATTTCAATACTATCAACTACAGCTTGTGTAAAGGCTGACGTGGTTGAACCATTGACCATTATAGGTACAAACACATTGCTGGTACCTGCTGCACCATTTCCTGTAATCTCAATACGGCATTTTCTGATTTTCACATTTGACGAATTCATCAGGTGAATTGGCCAAGCATTACTATTTCCGGTACCGGCAATGGTCATATTTTGTAAATTCACAAAGGCTGCATTTTGCAGTCGTATTGTATGTGATGCTGCCGCAGTGGTGGCAGAAAAGGTAATCGTAGTATTGCTTATACCAGCACCATTAAATGTAATGGTATTTGTTACCGATGTTCCGGCAATGGCAGGTATAACAACCTGTGTAGTGTAGGTTCCGGCAGCTACATTAAAGGTAACTGGTCCACTTATACCTGAACATTGTAAGGCAGCAATTGCAGCATCAAAGCTTGTATAGTTCGTAGACCCGGACCCTAATGGATTAATGGTAAATGTGCCTGATGCAGCTGTACAGATTGTTCCGGTCGACAGCGTATCATTCAGATTGTATGAATCAGTTAAACCGTTTGGTTGCTCGGTGTACACTTTAATTGAATACACATTACCACCTACAAAGTTAAACTGATTACTACCTGTAAACGATACTAGCGCTGTATCACAAGGAGTAAGGGTATCGGTAAAGGATACGGAAACAGGAGTTCCGTTATTTATGCTGTATTTAACTACTCCACCTGTTACCGTATTACTGCCATAATTTTTAATAATTACCGTAATATCCTGTAATCCGGCTGAAAGCGGTAGAGCAGGATTAATTAACGCTTTTACTCCAATATCATCTGCACCTGAAGGTACTTCATCTGCACCGATATCGGCAAATGAGGCACGTGCATTTCCATCTATATCTGTAGTAACACCCAAGCTATCTCCGTTGTAACATCCATCAAATACCCGCAGGTTTTTCGGAGCTAAAAAGACAGGATTGTTCATCAGTGAATTTAAGTTAGATCCGTTTCCTCCTACAAAGCTCAGGGGCGTAAATGTACCTCCGTGGTATATAAGCGGTGATGATGAGGTAATACCCCGTTTAAAAAACATATTGTGATTAAATGCTGCAGAAACCGAATATGAACTGCTTACAACTCCATAATAAGGCAATCCCGCACCTGAAGATACAGTATATGCCAGAATATTATTTTTAGTACTCATGTTATTGCCAAAAGCGATATAGAGTGCTGAAGCAGATTGATTGGACGTAGAGAAATCGAGGTTTACCGTATTGTGGAATATATCCCAATTATTGGAACTGTTAAATGAAATACCAGTAGCATTTGGCGAGTTAAATCCTCCACCTATCATATTGTTCCATAACCTGTTTCTTGCAGTAGTATTCGAAGAGCTGTTAATGCTAATACCATAAGCACTGATATCATAAATGCTATTGCCAGTGATGTCAATAATTCGTCCGTTCGAAGAGTTCATGTTAGACAGGTATATACCGTATCCATTAGTATTTAATGGCGCGACTGTTCGTCCTGTAATCGTATTATTCAGAAACGATACACTATCGTGATTTTCATTATATATGCCATAGAAGTACGAGCCGTTTAAGTTACTGTTGCGTATTAAAAGTCCTGTGGATACAACCGATGAACTACCTCTGAAAATAATTGAGTAATAGCCATTGTTTATACTGCTTGAATCGATAACAGCATTGTTTATTTGTACTGTAACGTTTTCGCTGGTTGTCGAATTACTTCCAACTATACCTATAAATGCATTTGAGGTACTTGTTGGAGCGTTAGTTCCTGCAATATCAATACGACATGCGGCTATTCTATTGTTGTGTGCACTGCCAAAATAGTGTACTCCCCAGCCCATGCTGGTTCCTGTAGTTTGTATGGTAAGGTTTCGTACAGTTATATACTCGCAATTGTTAAATCGGAGTGTATACCTTGCATTTCCCATGCTTGCAGCAAATGTTAGTATACGTGTAGATGCATTGCCATTACCGCCTTCAAATGTTATTGTATTCGTATTACTCGCACCACTTATGGCCGGTATATCAACCTGTTCGTAATAGGTTGCTGCTGCCACATTAAATACAACGGGACCTGTAATACCCGCACACTGCATAGCTGAAACAGCAGCATTGAATGAAGTAAAGTTGTCCGGTCCGCTGCCTGATGGATTAATGGTATACGTACCGTTGAGCGGACCACAGAGATTGACATTTACTGTGTCATTTCTTCTGTTCACGTCTGTTACTCCGTTTGGCGAAGATGTGTATGCTACAATAGATGAACTGCCTGCTGTAAAGTTAAATTGCTGTGTTCCGGTAAACACTACGTTTGTGGTACTGCAAGGCTGAAGACTAAGTGCTGTCAGGGTTTGTACAACAGGCGTACTTCCGTTTACTGAGTAAGCTACCGTTAGCGTATCAATGGTATTGGATCCATAGTTTTTAATCTGTACGGTTATATTCTGTAAGCCGGGTACTACCGGTGGTGTGGGTGACAATACTGCTATCACACCGGCATCATTGCTTCGTGCTTCATAAGCTCCGATATCAGGTGGTGTATTGCGTGTAGTGCCTTCTATATCGGTAGTTACAGAAGGCAGTGTAATCCCCTTTATACAACCACCATTGCGCAGGTTTACATTGGATGCAAATGCAGGATTGACATTACGTGCATTTAAACCTCCCCCCGCTGTAGTTTGATACGTTGACGGTGTGTAATTGGTACCTGTTCTGAAAAGTAAATTTGTACCTGACTGATTAAAATAATTATTGTAGTCTATGCCTGTTATTGAGCTGTTGGTATAAAACGGCAAACCGTTTCCGCCAGAAGCGGCATATATGAAATGGTTGTTTCTGATGTCAAGATTAAACGTGCTGAAATGATCTAAGTAGATTGCTGCGTTCTGTGGGTTTGATGTATTTGCATCAAGCACAATGCTGTTGTGGTAAATATCCCAGTAATCAGCATACTGCCAGTATACCCCACTGGCATTGGTTGCACGAAACCCACCTCCGATTACGTTATTGAAAAAGCGACCTCTTGCCGTTGACGGATTGGTGTTGTAATAGTTATAAATACCATACTGGCCTGCATTGTAAATAGCATTACCTGATACTTCATGAAACAATGAACTGCTCGAAGAAAATCCAAAATTCAAGCTCATACCAAATGAATTATTATTACCGACAATACGCATACGAACCGTATTGTTCAAAATCTTGATAGCCTCGGTGTAATAGGTATATACTCCGGCTGAAAAGGCGCTGTCTATGGTGTTATTTCGAACAAAAATAGAATTTAGGTATGGTGTATTGGTTTGACCTACTATACATATACCATAAAATCCAAATCGTATGATATTACTATCTATTTCAATATTTGACCCAAGCGATCCACTTCCCTGCGGATTGGTCACGTCTGAATTATTATTAATTATTACAGCATTATATGCCGATGAATTACTGCCGGCTGCATTGCCAGTAAAACTGATGAAGCAATTTTTAACCGATGTATTACTGCATGAACCAAGAATGTGAACAGGTACTCCAAAGTTAGCTCCGGATGACAAAATGGTAAGATTTCGGATACTAACAAACGGAGAGTTTTGAATACGTAAGGTATGACCCATCGTACTCACGGTAGGGTTAAATGTAAGAGTTCTGTTTGATGAACTTACGCCATTTATGGTAAGTGTATTGGTAGCCGAAAGTCCTGTTATACCGTTCAAAGTAAACTGTTCATTGTATACACCGGGTGCTACAGTAAATACTACAGGACCATTTACACCTCCACAATTAAGTGCAGCTGCAGCTGATGCAAATGAGGTGAAATTAGTCGGACCGCTTCCCGTCTGATTGATAGTGTAAGAGCCGTTCAATGCCGGACAAAGAGTAATCGTAATTGTATCATTCAGGCGATTATTGTCACTCAATCCGTTGGGTTGTTCAGTCCAAACCTGCAATACATAAGTTGTGCCCAAAACAAAGTTTACCTGATTAATACCGGTATATAGGATACCAGCTGTATCGCATGGAGTTAACACACCGCTGTATGATGCCGTAACAGGAGCTCCACCATTTACTCTGTATTTTACGGTAGCAGCAGTTATGTTATTTGTGCCAAAATTGTTTATCACTACACGTATATCTTGCAAGCCTGCTGTGAAAGGCACAGCAGGAGATTGCAGCATGGATATACCGATATCGTTTGTAATCGTTCCGGTAAATTCATCTGCACCCATATCAGGCGGTGTTGACCTAACCTGTCCATCAATATCAGTTGATACTACACCAATGGGTGTACCGTTCAGACAGCCAGATGTAATATGTAAATCTGTTGCAGATACAAAACCCGGATTTTCATTTCTTGAGTTGGAGTTGTAACCTCCGCCACCCTGATAGGTATTTCGTGTGTAACTGGTTGAACCAATTGTAAGCAGGTTACCCGATGCCAGATTCAGGTAGTTGTTGAAGTTAAGTGCAGTTATTGCTCCGGTGCTTGTTATATTCAGGGGCACGCCCGAGCCCGATGTTGATGTATAGGCAAAGATGTTATTGCGAATATCTATTCCAGTTGAACTTTGAATAAACATAGCAGCATTTTGCTGACTGCTTGTAGCTGTATTCAGATTGATTGTGTTGTGCCAGAAATCAATATAATTTTGGTTTCCGAAAAATACACCTGTAGCCGAAGACGAGCGAAACCCTCCTCCTATCATATTATTGGCAATCAGAGATCGGTACAGTATATTACCGTTATATACCTGATTCAGGTTCATTCCATTCTGACCTGCATTGAAAATACGGTTTCCTGTTATTGTCACAATATTGGTACCCGAGCAAATACTAACCTGCGATCCGATTCCAATTGAATTAGCCGATCCGGTTATTCTCATACGAATCAGGTTGTTTTCGATATTCATTTTGTCATTGTACAAAGTGTATATACCGTAGTAGAACGCACTGTCAATTTGATTGCCTCTGAAATTGATATTGAATGAGTACGGATTATTAAACGTACCGTATTGCAAAATTCCATAATACCCCGACCGTATTACATTGCTGTCTATTTCAATATTATTGGCTAACGAACCACCAGACGTTGGATTGAATACATCCGTATTGTTATTAATCAGAACAGGCATGTAGGACTGATTTGAGCTTAAAGCTCCACTGCCCGTTACCTGTAGTATACATTGCTTAACAGCAATATTATTTACGTTACCAAGCAAGTGCAGTGCATTTCCATAATTTGCACCTGTAGTTTGTATGGTTAATCTGCGTAAAATGATATGTGAAGCCGCATTTATTCTAAAGGTATGCGCAGCCGTATTGAATACTGGTGCAAACGTAAGTATACGGTTTGCTGCAGTATCTCCATTAAACGTAATTGTGTTAGTTGCCGATGAACCAACCACAGCATTCAGTATCACCTGCTCGTTATAAGTACCAGGAGCAACGTTAAACTGAACCGGTCCCGAAACACCTCCGCAATTCAATGCGCTTACGGCATCCGTAAATGTTGTAAAATTCGCTGTACCTGTGCCGCCCGGATTGATTGTATATATACCATTTAAGAAAACACACGTTGGACCAAGTATAGCTGTATCGTTTGATAGGCGAGGATCAGTCAGGCCATTTGGTGCCGATGTGTATGCCGTAATTGTATAACTTACCCCGAAGTTAAATGTAAATTGATTTGCACCGCTGAATATGACTGTAGCAGTATCGCATGGTGCCAGCGTTCCGGAGAATGTGACCACCTTCGCCAAACCTCCATTTACTGAATAGGCTACCAGAGCCGAGGTTACCGTATTGCTTCCGTAATTTCTGATAACCACACGCACATTTTGTGTGCCTGCACCAAACGGTGCTATGGATACAACCCCGATATCATTATTTTGACCCACATATTCATCGCAACCCATATCGGGTGGATTATTGCGAACATCGCCATCAATATCCGTACTTACCAAAGTGGTATTAAACCCATTTATACATCCATTGCCTGTATGCAAGTCAGTTGATGATACAAACTGAGGATTCACACTCACCGAGTTTTGGTTATACCCCATCGCACCTTTGTAATTGGCAGTTGTGTACGTTGTACCTGTCATAAAAAGCAGGGTCGCGTTTGAAGCTGATGTTTTGAAATAATTATTGTAATCAAACCTGAATAAACCTCCGGGCATGTTCGATATGTATGCAGGTATACCTAAACTGCCTGTTGGTCCGTTATGCGCCAATGCATTATTACGTATATCCAGATTATTTCCGCTGCTTACAAATAAAGCTGCATACTGAATGTTGTTGGTAGATACATCTATATTCACTGAGTTGTGCAATACATCAAAATTTGTTGCTGAACTCAGGAAAATACCGTAGGCATTGCTCGTGCGAAAACCGCCTGCAACCATGTTGTTGTTCAACTGGTTTCTTCCGGTAGTTCCCGATCCACTGCTGGCTATGTAAATACCGTAGTTGCCGCTATTGTAAAATCTGTTCGCATTGATACGGTGAATACGATCGAGGGTATTTTGTGCACTTTGCATGTAAAACCCAAATGCATTTGTTGTGCCGGGTGTTCGCATATTCACAGTGTTATTACTAAAATTCAGCGATTCGTAAAAGGAGGTATAAACCCCGTAGTAGTATGCATTCAAAATCTGATTGCCACGAATCACGTTATCAAATGGATACGGTGTGCTGGTTCGGCCATACATAAATATACCATAGTACCCGCTGTTAATTGTATTGCTGTCCAATTCAAATCCGGTTATTTGTTGGCCACTGGTAGTAGGTGCTGTTACATTGTTGGCATTGCTCATCAGCACGGTTATGAAATTGGCACTGGTACTGCTTGTCGCTGCACCCGTTAGTTCGATCACACAATTTTTAACTCTGCTGAAATTGCTGTTTCCGCTTATTTGTAAAGCCACACCAAACGATGTACCTGAGGAGCGTATGGTTAGTTGCCTGAGTGTAACAAATGCGGCATTATTAAGTCGTATGGTATGGTAATTAGAAGATGTATTAGCTGCGGTATCTACTATACATGTGGCGGCATTTGTACCAATAAATGCAATCGTATTTATAGCCGATGTGCCGGCAACAGGTCCTATGTTCACCTGCTCAGTGTATACAGCCGGTGAAACCGTAAATACAACAGGCCCCGACACTCCGGAAAGTGTTAATGTATTTACTGCAGCGCGGAATGTTGTAAAATTAGCCGGTCCTGATCCGGACGGATTAATAGTATAGTTACCATTAAGCGCTGAGAATTTAGGTCCGATAATGATGCTGTCATTTATTGTATTATCATCAGTAACACCATTTGGCAGGTGTATGTACACTTTGAACGTATTCAAAATACCGCTCAGGAAGTTTGCCCGCTTGGTTCCACTTAGTGTAATACGAAGCGTGTCATTAACACCCAGCGACAAGCCGGTAAGGGCGCTGTCCTGCATAGACGAACCATTGACTGTGTGACGTAAGCTAAATGCTGTAACTGGCGTGCTGCCGAAGTTGCGTACCAACACAGTAACATCTCTCAAGCCGGATGATAGGAATGTGTCGGGTGAATGTAAACTCACAATGCCCAGATCAAGTGCCAAACCTGATGCAGTTTCATATGCACCCAAATCGGGTGGGTTATTTCGTATGGCATTGTTGATATCGGTGGGTACTGACGGAATAAATACACCGTTATTAGCGCCCGTGGTTATAGTTAAATCCCTGGAACCTGTAAATTGAGGATTGTTTCGTAATGAATTAACCCCGCCCGCAGAAGTTGTGTTGTAATTCAACGTATCATAAGTAATGCCGTTTACCTGAATCAATTGACTGGTTGTAGCGGGTCTGAAGTAGTTGTTAAAGTTTAACGCAGTAAAGGTACATCCCGATGCAGAACGCAGCGGCCACATATTTGTACCTGCAGACGGATGAGTAATAGCCAGATTATTATTCCTAACATCATTCAGTGTGGATGTTGTTTGTATGAACAATGCTGCGCCTGTTCCTGTTGCTGGATTATCTATGTTAACAGAGTTAAACCATACATTCCAGTTACTGCTTGAGGAAAGGAAAATTCCATAGGGGATGCTGTTTCTAAATCCTCCGCCAACTGCGTTGTTTATTATCTGACCACGGCTAGCCGAATTGGCTGATGAGTTGGTCATGTAAATTCCGTATTGTCCTGCATTGATAATTTTATTGCGGTTAATTTCTGTAAATGCAGAAGCCGTTCCTGAAATTCCAGATAGGAAAAATCCGTAACTTCCGGTAGTAGCCACACTGCGCATATTAACCGTGTTATTATTCATTCTGGCAGCAATCAAGTTTTGTGCATACAACCCATTATTATTAGCACTATCCAGTGTATTATTTCTAAACACTACATTGGTATTGTTTCCGTTACCTACTAAATATACTGAAGTATTTCCACCCCTTACCAGGTTGCTGTCAATTTCTACATTTACTGATGGTGATGAAGACGAAGTGGGTGAAGCAGATGTGCTCCAGTTATTCATCACTATACCCACATAGTTGTCCGATGTACCATTCAGTCCGTTACCTGTAAATTCAATCGTGCAGTTTTTAATGCGTGCATTGCTGGTATTATTCAACAAGTGCAGTGGCCATCCAAAATTTGTGCCCGTACCACGTATGGTTAAATTGCGCAATGTTACGAACGGAGTATTATTTATACGTAATGTATGCAGCGAATTGGATGCCGTTGCTCCAAAACTCACAATACGGGTTGATGCATTACCTGCACCCCCGTTAAATTCAATAGTATTCACTGCCGATGCCCCCGATACATTTGCAATATCTACCTGCCCGACATACGTTCCCTGCAGTACATCAAAGTAAACAGGACTTGTAACACCTCCGCAGCTTAAGGCTGCTGCTGCTGCCGATACATTGGTAAATGTAGTGGCTGTTGGAACAGAAACAGAACTGTCGATGGTATAATTACCAGCAAGAGCTGCACACAAAGGCCCCAAAATCAGCGTATCATTTACCGAAAGTAAATCGGGTGAACCATTCGGATTGGCAACAAATGCAAGTATAGAATAACTAACTCCCGGCAAAAATGTGAAGCGCTGATCGGATGAACCGGGACCACTGGTTGCATTAAATTCTACACTTACGCTATCGCAAGGTGCCAAAGTACCTGTCCAGTTTATGGTTTGAACAGTACCCCCGTTTACACTATAATTAACATCTGCTGATGTAACAGGCAATGTGCCATTGTTACGAACAACAACCCTAATATTTTGTGTGCCTGCTGGCATTGGTATCTGCGGTGACAGTATCTGTTGCATACTCAAATCAAGTGTAGTAGCTGACGTGTTTTCGTCAGCTCCGATATCAGGCGGATTGTTACGGGCATGGCCTTCAAAGTCAACAGTAATGCCGGGTATGCTTACTCCGTGGTTGCATGTAAGATTTGTCCGTAAGTTTTTGGAAGAGATATAAGAAGGGTTAATGCTAACTGAGTTGCTGTTTAAACCCAGTGCACCTCTCATAGTTCCTGATGAATAAACTGTGCTACCTATACCAATAAGTCTAAGCGGACTACCCGCTTTAAAATAGTTGTTATAATCAAGCTGATTGAAGCTGGATTGATTATCGCAAAATACTGCAAATGCAGATGAGACTGCATTTGTTACTGCCAGGTTATTATTGCGCACATCTAATCCTGAACAGTTAGACACAATTTTAAGTGCCCCTGCCTGAGTGGCGGTAGCCGCGTTATCCAGATTAACACTATTAAACCATACATCTGTATTCGTGCAATTCTGGTTCATGTAAATTCCTGATGGATCTGAACTTCTGAAGTTACCTCCAATAATATTGTTCACTACACGTGCCCGCTGAGATGTTGTTCCTTGCAGGTAGTAAAGATTCATGCCATACTGCCCGGCATCTGTAATCACATTGCCAATAACTTCCTTGGCATACGTGCCTGAGTTGGCCGGGAAATTGGCATAAATACCCATTGATGAAGATGTGCCGTTAGGCCGCATGTTTATAGTGTTGTAATTACACCGAAATGATGTTGTGTAATAAAAATATATACCGTATTGATTTGCATTACTTATCAGGTTATTATTCATGGTAATGTTATTGCTATTTTGTGTATACAAGAACATACCCGTGTTTCCTCCTTCAATCGTATTACTGTCTAATTCAATATTAAACGCGGTGGAATTACTGAATATACTGGTGTTAGAATTGTTAAGCACCAACCCGATAAAGTTGTCGTTACTTCCATTTACACCATTTCCGCCAGTAAAGTTGATGATGCAGTTTTTAATTTTTATGTTCGATGAACTGTTACCTAATATGTGCATGGGCCAGGCAAATGAAGCTCCTGTGCCTCGTATGGTCAGGTTACGAATAGTTACCCAGGGTGTATTCTCAATTCGTATAGTATGACTTTCGGGCTGAGTGGTGGCTGCAAAAGTGATGATACGGTTGACCGCATTACCAGTGCCTCCGTCAAATGTGATGGTGTTCACCGATGAGGTTCCAAGTACACTAATCAGTTTTATTTGCTCGACATACGGCACTGATCCCATAACCGTAAAAAACACCGGACCTGAAATACCGCCATTATTTAAAGCCTGTGCCGCTGATGTAAAGGAAGTAAAGTTGGTCGCACTGGCCGGTTGCGATTGATCAATGGTATAACTGCCGCTAAGACCTGTAAAAATAAGGGGTACATTGGCTGTATCATTTACAGTTAAGGTATCGGGATTACCGTTGGGTGTATCTGTGTATGCTTTTATCTGATAGGGCGTATTGGGTAAAAATGTAAACTGACTGCCTCCAGAAAACGTAAATGTGGCCGTACTGCAGGGAGGCAGACTTCCGCTAAACGACAACATTACAGGGGTTCCTCCGTTTACAGTGTAACTTACGTTAGCTGATGTAACGGTATTTGAGCCGTAGTTCCTCAACAATACTGTAATGTTTTGACTCCCTGAAGCAAAAGGCGCAGCAGGCGAGATGATGCGTTCTACTCCTATGTCATTGTTCATGGGTGTCACTTCATAAGCACCTATATCTGGAGGCACATTTCTAACAGCGCCTGTAATATCTGTAGTAATGCCAGAGATGGCTATACCATTGTTGCAAGGATTTATTGGCCTTAAATTAAACCTGCCTGCAAAGCCCGGATCGGAAACGGAGGAGTTTGTATTGTATCCTCCATTGCCAATCAGGTTAGCAGGTGTAAGTACGCTTCCGCCATAGTATAAAGTAGGTTGTGTTGGTTGAATGCCTGCTTTGAAGTAAGTGTTATAGTTAAGCGAAGAGGTATTTATAACTACATATTGAAATGAACTAATGCTGGGATAATAAAATGTGTAAGCCGAACTACCCGGAGCAGTTACTGCAAAAATATTGTTCTTAATATCAAGCAACGTTGAACCAGTAGAACAACAACTGGTGAAGAAAAAGGCAGCAGCCTGAGTCCCTACAGTTACATTATCGAGGTTGACACTGTTATTAAAAATATCCCATGCATAAGAACCCAAATAAATGCCGCACGGATTATTGACATTTCTGAAACCACCTCCAATTGCATTATTGGTTAACTGACAACGCGGAGTTAACTGACCTGAAGTTCCTGTAATGTAAATACCGTAAAACGCGGCCTGTATTATTTTGTTTCTGCTTATCTGATGAAAATTACCTACAGTGGGTGCCGAGCTGTTAACGTAAATACCGGCACCGTTCAGATTGCCTGCAGAAAAAAGATTAAACTCATTATCATTAATGCTGAACTGCCCTACAGATTGAATATAAATTCCATACAAATTTGTACTGTCAACCTGGTTTTTCCTGAACGTAATACCCGTATTGCTTCCTGTTCCTGAAACATAAACACCGTGTCCTCCTGAAATTCTGTTGCTGTCAATTTCAACATTGTTGGCTGGTGAACCGGAACCCGTTGGACTAGATGTGCTGTTGTTTACCACCACTGCACAAAAGTTTGTACTCGTATGCGATGAAAAAGGAGTTGAAAACTGAATGATACAATTTCTTACCCTGACGTTGCCCGAATTATTGAAAATATGCAATGGCCATGCAAAACCCGAACCGGTTCCGACTATGGTTAAGTTCCTTAATTGTATAAATGACTGATTATTGATACGAATGGTATAGGCGGTAGCCAATGATGTGGCGCTGAACTGAACAATGCGTGTAGCTGCATTGCCTGTGCCCCCATCAAAGGTAATCTGATTGGTTGCACTTACCCCTGTTATGCCTGTAATGTCCAGTTGCCCAATCCACGTGCCGGCTGCAACCTGAAAAATCACCGGACCGGTTACGCCTGCACCATTTGGCGTACCACCATCTGTTCGCGTACCTAAGCGCATATCACTAACGGCCGATAAAAAGTCGCGGTAATTGGTAGTTGATGCTGCCAGCGATGAATCAATGGTGTAAGTGCCATTCAGTGCAGCAAATGTCCTGCCTGACAAAAGAGTCAGCGTTAACAGAAACAGCAGGGTTACAACCCTGTGAGTAAAGGTAATGTATTTCATAGAGTCAGGTATTTAGGTGAATAAAAGAAATTTGAATTAAATTATATTAAATGATAAAACAAAATAAATATTGCCTATACCTTTAATTGTGGCAATGATTTAGGCGTAGAGTTATGTTTAAGACTACTCGGCATTTATGGTATCCTTTTACATGCATTTTATATAATCCTTGACTTTACGCATGCAATTATTCATTTTGCACAACAAACACTCTTTATCATATGACTACACGGATACTAATCCTATTGCTGGCTTCAGTCAGCGGTCTTCAGGCACAAAACACCTACCGTTCTTACCTCAAAGACAATACAACCTACCGCGAACATCCGCTTGATATTACACGCATGAAAGTGGAAGTGCAGTTTGAACCCGAAAAGGGATTGGTGAAAGGAAAGGTTACACACTCCTTTACCGTGCTGCAAAAAAAAGTGGACTCCGTATTTTTTGACGCACCCGGTATTGCCATAAAAAAAGCTACCCTCAACGGACAACCACTCGCATACTCTGTACAACCTAAAGGTATATGGATAAAGCCTTCTTCTCCATTAGCGTGGGACCAAACCGGAAACATCATATTTGAATACGAAGCCACTCCGCGTAAAGGAATTTATTTTATAGGCTGGAATGTTCCTGTTAACCTGAAAAAAAATCCGTTTGCTGTACGCAAGCAAATATGGACGCAAGGTCAGGGAATAGACAACCGCTATTGGATACCCATGTACGATGACATGAACGATAAATTCATCACTGAAACAGTTATCACATTTGACAAAGACTACGAAGTACTTTCAAACGGAGTGCTGCAAAAGAAAAGCGGTAACAAAGACAATACCACTACCTGGCACTACAGCATGAGCAAGCCACATGCAGGTTACCTGCTGATGCTGGGCATAGGCAAATACGCTATCAAAACAAGTAAAAGTGGCCGCGGTGTACCCATGAATTTTTATTACTACCCCGAGTTTGCCGATCGCATGGAACCTACTTACCGCTACTCAGAACGCATGGTTGATTTTCTGGAACGCGAAACCGGAATTCCGTATCCGTGGGAGAGCTATTCACAAATTATGGTACAGGACTTTTTATACGGTGCTATGGAAAATACAACAGCCACCATTTTTGGCGATTTCTTTAACGTAGATGCACGCGCATATATTGACAGAAATTATGTGGGTGTTAATTGCCACGAACTAACCCATCAGTGGTTTGGCGACTATATCACCGCACGTGATGGCCGTGACACCTGGCTGCAGGAAAGCTACGCCACGTATTACCCCAAAGTGTTTAATCGCGAAATTCTGGGCGAAGATGAATACAACTGGCAACGCAGAGGCGAACAAAACAGCGCTATTGAAGCCAGCAAGAAAGACCGTAATCCCATCAGGCACACACAGGCAGGCACAACACGCGTTTATCCAAAAGGCTCAGGCGTTATCAGCATGCTTAGCTATGTGCTGGGCGATGATCAGTGGAAACGTGCACTCAATCACTACCTGAAAAAACACGCCTATGCCAATGTAGAAAGCAATGACCTGATACAGGCCATACAAGATAAACTGGGGTTGGATATGAGCTGGTTTTTTGATCAGTGGATATACCGAGGTGGCGAGCCTGAATATACAGTACACTACGAAGACCTGTTTTATAAAAACGGATCACGCTGCACCGAAGTAGCCGTTGAGCAAACCCATGCGCGTGATGAAGCCGTTGGCTTATTTAAAATGCCCATCGTAATTCAGGTACACTACACTGATGGCAGCATGGATGAAGTAAATGAATGGATTCAGGAACAAACCGAAGTTGTAAAAATACCTAACCGTGCCAATAAGGATATTGCTTTTGTGCTGTTCGATCCCAACTCAAACATCATGAAATCGGTGAAGTTCAAAAAAGAGTATAATGAACTGGCCGAACAACTGAAGCGTGCACCACATATGCTTGACAGGTACGATGCGCTGGTAGCCATGCGTGAAACTGATGTGGCCAAAAAACGAAGCCTGCTGCTTGATGCGCTGAAAAAAGAAACCTTCCATCAAATGAAAACCGAAATCGTAAATCAGCTCATTAACGATGCGGCAAGTGCTGAACATATTCGTGCTGTATTCAACCAATCTGCTACATCGCCCAAGCTGGCTGCTATTCGTAAATTTACCGGCAACGATGACCAATGGAAACAAACCTGTGCAGCAGCACTTAAAGACTCGAGCTATGATGTGGTACAAGCAGCGCTTGAAAAATTATGCAAAACCTGGCCCGCTGAAGCCGCTAAGTGGTTGGATGCTACCAAAGAGTTGGAAGGTATGGGCAATGCCGTTCGTATCAAATGGCTTGAATTGGCTTATCAGCACAGCTACAATGTGCAGGCATCACTCGATGAGCTTATTGCATTTGCCGGCCATGCATGGGAATTTCGTACACGCAACAATGCCTTCGCTTCACTCAAAAATTTAGGCCTGTGTGATGACCGTTTGGTTTCCCACCTGATGGATGCCATGCTGAGCACCAATAGCAGGCTGGCCTCACCTGCAGCTCAACTTGCCGAACACTTTGCTTTGCAAACAGGCTACCGCAATCTGTTTTTATCGCACTACACCGGCAAAATACAAGAGCCGTGGCAAAAAGAACTGCTGAAAAAACAGTTGAGCTTTTTACCCTAGCTACTAAAATGAGTAGTAAAGCGATAGCTGAATACCTACACCGCTCAGTAAAAAGCTGAACTGTTTATCTTTTACCATTTTACTGGCCGAGCTATCACTGGGGCCGGATGAAGAATTGAACGTTGCCTCATCAACAAATTCAATTTCTTTTTCCGACTTTTTCATGCCGGCCAGTTCATCTACTCCGTTTAAGGTTGATTTAATCATTATGGCTTTGGAAGGCACATAATGTTGCAGGTTTGAAAATAACTCGGCTGCTATACCTATATGATTTGACAAACGCATTGTATATCCTGCCGAAGCAAAAAGCCCGTAACTCATATTGCCCGATATCTCCACCTCACCTTCACGGAGCTCATCGGGGGCAGTGGTGTAATCTTTATCCATAGCACTTAAGGTAATATAGGTGAGGCCAAAAAGCGGTGCCACCCTGAAAAATAATTCGCCCGATGAATACGATCTGAAGAAACGAAGGGCAGGACAAAAATTAATTGTGGTCGACTCTGTATAACTTTCAATCTCTCCTGTCAGTTCAGAGTTTGCAAATGATGTGATGCGGCCAACCAACGATGATGTACTGCGTATATACTGAACTCCAAATTCAACGGCCATGCTTTCGTTCAGTACATAGCCCGCATTTATACCTGCATTAAAGCCGGAACCCAGGTTGGAGTAAATGGCTTTTTCTTCTGTAATCATATTAAATGATCCTATGTTGGTCGATCGATACACAATGTCGGTTCCTGTAGGCTGCTTAATGAGTGGTAACGAGTATCCGGTGTGAATACCAAGATAAAATTTACCCTTCTGTGCCTGTGCCTGAAATACACAAACACATGTCATAAAGGTGATACTGATGAAGCGGATGATTGTTTTCATAGTGTGATGGGTTTAAATTGTACATCGTTTGCAGAATATTAATTTATGCAGTTTGGTTTTGAGTCATTCAAAGAATACGAGATACCAGCGCAACAGAAACGCATATAATACCACTGCGAGTGATGCAGGCTTACACAAAGCTAATGCCTTGAATTAATTTATTTCAAAAAATATGCCTGTTAACTCTTACCTAACGTATGACTTTCAGCAGCTGTTTAATCGACTAAATCAATAAACAAATAACTACATTTGAAGTATGCGTACGTTTATTACCATAGGTCTTGTACTTGTCACACTCACTGCTATGGCACAATCGGTGCTTAGCCCCTATACCATACAGGCTAAACGCAGCGAAACCTGTGAAGTATTTATCACCCTTGAGCTGTTTGATAAGCAGTACCGCAAAGATTCACTCAATCAGTTTATCATCAACGAGCTCATTAAATATCACTATGGTGTAAACAATCCCGGGTTGTTTGTAAACCGTTTTTATGCCAATACCAAATATGCCAGTGATGCTCCGCTGAATATCAATATTGCCGGCATGAATACGTTTAGCAATAAAGGCGTGTATTCGTTTGTGGCTTGCCCCATCAATGCATGTACCGATGAAACGTATTCCAATTACGAATCCGTTGCGTTAACTCTTGATTCTGCTTCAGGCAAAGCGCTACGTGTGTCGGACATTATCGAGCCTCACCTGCTCGACAGTTTTGAAACATTCATTTTACAAATTGCACAGCGATACGCCATACGTAACATGCCCACCGGTTACATTACTTCACTGTCGCCTGTAGAAGTGCGTTCATCCAATCCATTAAGTAATCCGGTAAATGTGCTTACTTACCACAAAGGGCTGCAGCCACAGTTTTATGTACGCAATAATTTAATCATGCTATACAACTATGCTGCCAACAGCGATTATCCGTATAAAGCCGTAGAGGTGGCTTTGCCGCTGAACCTGACTTCTTATTTTATGCGCAAGCGGTACCGCGAAGTTTTTTTGCCTTAATCTTCTTTCATGGCATCCCAGTACTCCTTGCCATAACGCACCAAAATTTCTGAGCCTGCTTTGATGTTGCGTGTGGCTTTAATGTAAGGCTTGCCTTTTATCACTTCATACACACAGTTGTTGCGCAGACCTTTTACACGTCCCGGACCAGCAGCATCATTGGCATATCGCCCAAGTGCCCACAGCGTGTATTGCGCATCTACACAGTTTTTTGAATTGATATAAAAGTAGTAACCACCCTTGCCTTTTTGCCCTTCGTTGCGGGCCAGGCATTCTTTCCACGTCAGTTTTTCTCCTTCGTATTCGCACACCAGTTCATCTTTCTTAATATCATGTGTGGTGTACAACCCTTTGCCCGATTTAGGCAGCTGTGATTTTTTAACTATAAGCATAAGCGGCCGCGAATATGCATAAAATATGTACAACTTAAGCGGAGCACATTTGTGAATGTATACACAATGCCATTCATTTGAAGCATGCAAATTGTATCGTACAATGTAAACGGCATACGCTCGGCTATGGGTAAAGGCCTGCTCAACTGGATGGAAAGCCGCAAAGCCGATGTGTATTGTTTTCAGGAAACCAAAGCTTCGCGCGAACAGGTTGATTTAACCCCGTTCGAATTGTTCGGCTACAGAAGTTACTGGGTAAGTGCCGAAAAAAAAGGTTACAGCGGTGTGGCTATTTTCAGTAAACATGAACCCCAAAATGTTCAATATGGTTTTGGCGTGCCCGAGTACGATACCGAAGGCCGCTGGGTAAGTGCTGATTTTGGCGACCTCACCGTTGCCAGCGTGTATATTCCATCGGGCAGCAGTGGCGAGGTAAGACAAGAGTATAAAATGCAATGGCTCGCTTTTTTTTCAAACTTCATACACGAGCTGAAACAGAAAAAGAAACATCTCATCATCTGCGGTGATTATAATATTTGTCACAGGCCCATTGATATACACGATCCGGTGGGCAATAAAAACAGTTCAGGCTTTTTGCCCGAAGAACGCGAATGGATGAGCACCTTTATGGAGAGTGGATTTACCGATACATTTCGTCATATCAACGGAGACATTCAGCATCAGTATAGCTGGTGGACATTCAGGGCCGGTGCCCGTGGTAAAAACAAAGGTTGGCGCATTGATTATTGCATGACTGATGAAAACCTGAAACCGCGAATTTCAGATGCCGGCATTGAACCCGGTGTGATGCACAGCGACCACTGCCCGGTGTGGGTAGAGGTAAAATAATATTGCGTTAAATAGGATTGCTGCTTATGACTACGGTGTTGCCACTGCGCGAGGTAAAGTACTGCTTCAGCGGTATGCGTGCCGGTCCCGTTTGCACAATGCCGCTAGAGGCTTCAAACCTGGAATTGCAACAAGCCGTAAAGTTAGGTTTGAATTGTCCGCAGCGAAATTGAATACGCGAACTATCAACCGAAACAAAGGCACAGGCATCGGTTGGGTTAAATGAACATGTGCGGTCGAAGGCCACAAACCGGTCGTCAAGTGTATGGTATACAATAATGCCTTTGTTACCCTCGGGCAGGTAAGCATACCCTTGCAAATTATTGAGGTCGGAAAACTGAGGAAAAGCCAGGTTGATGCTGACAAATACCTGTACAGGAGGAAAAAAATCTGCCGTTTGCTCCTGCGTATTGTCTTTTTTGCAGGCCAGCATCAGCAGCAGCAGGTATACATACAACAGTTTATTTTTCATACGTGTAAAACCCTTTCCCGGTTTTGCGCCCGTGATGGCCGGCATCTACCTTTTGCTGCTGTATACGGCTAGGACGAAATTTTCCATCCTGATGAAACAGGTTGTAAATGGATGATGTCACTGAAAAGTTGGTGTCTACTCCTATCAGATCCATGAGCCTGAACGGACCCATTTTAAATCCCGAATTTTCCATCAGTGCGTCAATAGCCTGCACATCGGCAACGCCTTCTTCCAGTATTTTCAATGCTTCCACATAGTAGTGGCGCGCCACCCGGTTCACAATAAAGCCTGGAGCATCGGCCGCCTGAACACAGGTTTTGCCCAGCGAAGAAATAAATTCCGTGCAGTAAGCTGCTACAGCCTTATCAGTTTCGGCACCCGAAATAATTTCAACCAGCTTCATCACCGGTGCCGGATTAAAAAAATGTATGCCCAAAAAACGCTGAGGATGAGGCACACCAGCCGCTATTTGTGTAATGGGAATAGATGAAGTATTGCTGGCCAATAGCGTATCATTGCTGTTTATAGCGGCTACCTGTTTAAAAAAAGCCTGCTTCACATCCAGCCGTTCAACAATGGCTTCAATGACCAAATCACATACCAAATCATTTACCTGAGTGGTGTAATGTAAATTTGCCGTACTTTTAGTTGCCTGCTCCTGTGTAAGTTTGCCTTTGCCAACCAGCGTTGCCCATGAAGCTTCAATGGTTTGTCGCGCTTTTGCAAGTGTGGCTTCGTTAACATCGTACAGCAGGGTGCGGTAACCCGCCTGTGCCGTAATCTGTGCTATGCCTGCACCCATGGTGCCCGCACCGGCTATGGCTATTGTGTGTATTGGCTTTTGCATAGGGCAAAAATACGCGTGTTTTGCCAACAAAACGAGCTTCGGTCTGTTTTATGTATATGCACTACAAAAGTACTGTGGCAATACAGCCCGATTTGCATTACCTTTGTACCGTTATTTTTACAAGTTACTATTATGATTACTGTTACTGAAAAAGCTAAAAAACGCATAAATGACCTGCGCACCGAAAGCCACTACTCGCCCGAATATTTTCTGCGTGTAGGGGTAGAAAGCGGTGGATGCTCAGGACTTTCGTACAAACTCGATTTTGACAATCAGGTGAAAGAGGGCGATGAAGTGATAGATTTTGACGGGGTGCGCGTAGTAACCGACAAACGCAGCGTGCTTTACCTGTTTGGCACCGAACTCGACTTTACCGATGGGCTCAATGGCAAAGGATTTACCTTTAACAACCCCAACGCTTCACGCACGTGCAGCTGTGGCGAGAGTTTTGCCGTATAACTCAAAAAAACAGCGAAAACTTTGATTTTGAATTGCAACTCCTATATTTGCAGTCCTTTTTAAAAAAACACATCCGATAAATCAGTTAGTATGGCAAACCATAAGTCAGCAGAAAAACGTATACGCAACAGCGCTACGAAACGTTTAAGAAACCGCTACCAGGCTAAAACCGTAAGAACAGCCAGCAAAGCCCTTAGAGCAACTTCAGACATGAAAGAAGCTGAAGATATGCTGAAAAAAGTTTCTTCAATGCTGGATAAGCTGGCTAAGAAAAACGTGATTCACAAAAACAAAGCGGCAAACCAAAAATCGAAACTGGCCAAAGTGGTAAGCAAACTGGGTAAGCCTGCTGCCAAAGTTGAAAAGGCTCCTCGTAAAACAGCTGCTAAGAAAACAGCTGCTAAAAAATCAGCTAAGAAATAATTCCAATTGTTTATTCATACATTTCCCGGAACGAACTTCCGGGATTTTTTTTGCGGTTACTCACCGTTTTTTATCATTACCTCAGCGCCTGCATCAGCAGCTTTTTGTATTCGTCATGGGTAATTTCAATACAGCCCATACTGCCCAAATGCTCGGTGTAGTACTGCGTATCCAGCAACTCAAAGCCATGCCTGTTCATCCAATGGACTAAAGCTACCATGGCCACCTTTCCCGCATCGCGCTGCACATGAAACATGGATTCGCCAAAAAATGCACGCCCCAGCGCCACACCGTAAAGGCCACCAGCTAAATTTCCCTGCATGTCGCGGGTTTCAAAACTATAGGCATGCCCCATGCGATGCAATTCGCTGTACACGGCTATAATATCTTCCGATATCCAGGTGGTGCTGCGCGCAGCACAGTGACGCATCACCTGCTCAAAGTCGGTGTTAATGGTTACTTCATATTTGCCCGAACGCAATACCTGCTGCAGCGATTTTGAAATTTTTAACCCATCAAGCGGTATAATGCCACGCATTTCGGGTTCGTACCATCCTATTTCATCATTTTGTGATGGGTCGGCCATGGGAAAAACGCCTATGCTGTAGGCAAACAACAATGCTTCGGGCGTGAGCAAATCACTCATGGCTACACATCCAGTATGTTTTTGTTTGATGGCGCATTCAGCATGCTTCGTTCCAGCTCGCTGTACACCGATTTGATACGGAAAAATGTATCGTCACCGGCCTGCACCTTGCGCTGGCTACCCGCACTTTCCAGTTTATTGATGACATATGCCACGGTAAAGTGTGATATATCTGACGCAGGTAAATAGCTGATTGTGCCATCAGCCACGGTGGTAGCCACCAGCTGACTTTCGTGCATGTCATCGAGCAGGTTTTTGAGTAGGCCCGGTTTTATGTCGAGCTTGCTGCTCATTTCAGCAATATCGGGTGCCGGTTTCGACTGGCTAAACTTAAGACATACGTAGCGCAATACGTAAATGCTGTATAGCATGCGCATTTTGTGGCTCAGCAACTGTTTCTCATCATCCATGTCGAAGTTGGTTACGTTTTGCACCGAATATGCAATTTCAGCTCCTACCAGCACAATCATCCAGCTAAATTGAAGCCACGTTATAAACAGTGGTATGGATGCAAAACTTCCATAAATGGCGTTGTAGCGCGAAACCCCCACCTGAAACTCGATGTAGGCCCACTGAAACAACTGAAACACAACACCGGCTACAATGCTTGCATACCACGCTGCCCTGGGCTTAACGCGCGTGTTGGGCATAACAATGTACAGCATAAAAAACAATAATGCTGTAGTTAAATACGGCAGCAGGTTGATAAAAAATACTACTGCTTTGGAAACAAACGGACCAAACAGCAGCAACTGACGAGCAAATGATTGTATTTGTGTAGCAATAAATACATTGACCACACCCGTAAGGGCTATAAAAACCGGAGCCAGCATCATAATGGTGAGGTAATCGGTAAACTTGCGTGCCCATGTGCGGGATGTTTTTACGTACCAGATTGAATTGAAAGTATCTTCAATGCTGCTGAGCACCTGTAAAACCGACCACAGCAACAGTACAAAACCAAAGCCGGCAATCACTTCACCTTTTGTGCTCATCAGAATATTGTGCACGTACTCTATCAGGTTTTCGAGTATTATGGGCTGACCTGCAAAAGCTTTTTCAAGCTGATCAGTTAGGTAGGCCTCCAGTCCAAAACCATGAGCTATACCAAAAATCATGGCTATAACCGGAACTATAGAAAGCAGCGAATAAAGTGTGAGTGATGTGGCCCGCAACTCGAGCTGCTTGGTGCTGAAATCGCGAACCGACATGAGTACAATGCGTGCCAACTTGATGCCACCACGCTGCCAGCGCGGAAACTTATCTAGACGAACGTACCATATATCGTTTGAAAAAAATTCTTTTAGTTGTTTGAATGTCATTTCAGGCTATGTTACATGAGCAAATTCAATTCCTGATATAAAATTACAGAACCCACTGATAAAACCAAGAATAAAACCACTTTTCTGAATGTGGCTTCCGGTATGCGTGCCAGCCATTTTTTGCCTATAAGGGTACCCAGGTATGAAATACCTATCAGATAAGGAATCATCCATAACAAGTCGGGGGTAAAATAATCGTGCTGTACATACACAATGCTGCGGCTTATGTCAATGCCCAAATCAATAGCAGCCGATGTTCCTACGAATACATTTTTAGGTAACGCAAATGCCGCCATGCTTATACCACGAATGGCCCCGCCTGTGCCGCAAAATCCGGCAATGAAACCTGCCAGTCCACCGCTTATTACAGCACTGCCCTGTGTGGCTTTCAGCTTCAGGTTATCGTAGTAAAGCAGCACAATGCTGAACAACACCAGAAAAATACCCAAAGCCAGCTGTGCATACTCCAGCTTTACTTGTGTGGTGAGGTAGGCCCCAACCAGCACCAGCAAGATGCCCGGCACTCCGTAAAAGTACATCAGCCGGTAATCTATATGCTTGCCGAACAATATGATTTTGCTGATGTTGCTGAACACATGCAATAGCGAGGTAATGCCCAGCACCAGCTGAAACGAATAAAAAAATTGCGCCACCGGAACAAAAAACACCGATGAACCAAAGCCGCCCAGCGTACCCAGTATTTCGCAAATTAATGCAGCCAGTAAAAACAGAATATTGGTGAGCAAACCTTTTCGGAATAAAACTCAAATTTACAGCAAACAGTGCAAGAAGCCAATTTGCACAACTGCTGATTTCAGCAATGAAACATATTGTTGTTGTGTGGGGTATATATCTTCGCTGCCCTATAACGGGCAGCACAATCCAAACTTTGGAGTAGACAAGTTACTCAGCAGGTTCGTCTGCCGCTTGAGGTGCCGGTGTCGGTGTAGTTTCCGATACCTTTTTTACGTTTATGGCACTTATGCCTTTAGGACCTTTTTCAGTTTCAAATACTACGTTGTCGTTTTCTTTTACCACGCCATCAATACTGTTTATGTGAACAAAAATGCTTTCTTGTGAAACTGCATCTTTGATAAAACCGTAACCCTTATCATGATTGAAATGAACAATTTTACCCTTGCGTAATAAATCAGCCGGATCAACTACCTGACGTGTTACCGTAATGCGAATATCATCAGCAATAAATACTTTTTTCTTCTTTGGATCGGGCATTGTAGTGGTAATGTTTCCATTCTCATCTACATAAGCCATCATGTCTTCCAGTGATTTGCCTTTTAAGGAATTGGCCTTACGCTCTTCTTTCTTCTGGGCTTTGTCTTGTCTTTTCTTTAAGCGTTTTTTTTCTTTTTCTTTTTTACTGAATGTTTCCTGCGATTTACTCATAAGTGGTATTAAAGGGGTTATTGAATATGAAGGCTTGAATTAGTAATAACACCCTTACAGTGCAAAAAGCAATTGCAACCTATCACTGGGCAAAGGTACGCTTTATTATGGATGAATGTACACGAAATATAAAACGCACCCAATGCGGCTACTAGTTTTTTCGTGACTTTCGCCTGTACTTGCCGCGTGTGTGGTAGTAGTAGCGTGATCGGTTTCTGTTTTTCACCGCATTTTTAGATGTGCTGACCTTGCGCCTGAAATGGCCTTTGCGCATGCGGCCCCGGCTGTCAACGCTGGGCTTTACGTAAGTCCAGTCGCTGTTATCGCTTGTAGAACCGCTATCGCACGAAAATAAAAAACATAAAATGAGCAGAGGTACCCATCGTTTCATAGGGAGTAAAAGTATAAGGCTATACGAGAATACGGATTAATAATGAAAAAGACAATCAGATAGTGTAGCTGCTTTGGCCTGTGCACTTTTGAAACGTTATATTTAGTCAAATCATGAAGCGCAGGTGCCGGAGTACGAAAACTAAAGATTATTGGCTTTAGGCTTGGAAGATTAGCCTATTTCTAAACAACCAACCTCCGCATAATTTTTATCACTTACAAACGAATTAATGATATCAGCATGACTTTGAAGTATAACAATTAAATTCTCCGAACTAGTGTTTCCAATTCTAAGCCAAATAATTTTTGGTGGATGTCCGTAAAGAGTAACCAAATCATAAAAATCTGCATCAAAGGTCACAATGGTATAACCTTCTTTTTTTGCAAAACTCCATATATCCCGATCACTCTTATCCTCAAGGCTTAGTTCTCTTACTTGTCTACAATTAGAGAATACGAACCTTAATCTGCTAGCTACACGGAATGAAATATTTTGATCAAAGAGTAATTTCACGAGGCGATGAGAATTTTATGCTCTCTGTCTGCAGCATATGATAGAGCTGCTTGCAAGTCATCTTCTGTTAATTCAGGAAAATCATTCAAAATTTCTTGCTTTGTCATACCAGAGGCAAACCAACCTAAAATATCGTAAACTGTTATTCTCATTCCACGTATCGAAGGCCTTCCAAATCGGGTATCTGCATTAATAGTAATAATCTCTGAATAGTGTTTCATACTGCTAAGATAATTAAAAGACTGTTGGTTACAAACGGTAGCTAAAAACAGCAGCTGCATTGTCTATTAAATGGATTTAAAGATGCCTGCGAAAACCAATCATTTTACCTCCCATCAATACGTGTAAAGCACGGCATGCCAAATGGCTACAAATTCTTCGATGGTCACGTAACCATCGATGGAAAACTGAATATCCGTTGAATAGGTAGAGTTGCCTTTGTATACTTTTCCGTCTTTGATGGTTGCCAGCACATCGCTGCTGTAAGTTGACCGGCCTTTGTACACCTTGCCGTCTTTGATGGTCATAACAACATCCGTGCTGTATGTAGATGTGCCCTTGTATACCTTGCCTTCGGATACATTGTAAAGTACATCGCTTGAATAGGAACTGTTTCCTTTGTAAATTTTGCTGCCGTTTACATTGCATATCACATCTGATGAATAGCCTGATGTTCTTTTATACACTTTACCGTTATTCAGGTTGCAAATAACATCGGTTGAGTAGGTGCTTCTGCCTTTGTACACTTTTGTTTGTGCCTGCGTAGTAAAAGTATTTAGTAAAGTAGTGGCCAGTAAAATTAAATACTTCATGGTAGGTTTATATTTTTTATGGCGATTTTGTAATTACAGACCGCAGGTTCGATATATATCGGACTGCGAGAATAATGAGAATGGCAGTTTAATTCAACACAACCTCGATAGCCACTTCATTTCTGCGGTTGATGAGATCCCACGGGGCGTTGTACCCCATATATAAAAATGCACCCACCGTTTGAATATTGTGTTGCACAAGTTCGCTTTTCAGCTTTTTGCTGTACAATGCTATTTTTTCATCCGAAGAGTATCCGCTATAGGTTATAACTGCCAGTGTTTTTTCACCTTCTTCACGCAGTTGCACGCGTTCAGAGTTTGGTTTGGGCAAATCTTCTTTTTTGTACTGACCCGGCATCACAAAATACATCGTGGCGGTATCCGCCATTTTTACAACAACGGGTGCGGTCATGGCAATTTTCTGGTTGCTGGTATTGCCTCCAAAAATATAACCGGCAATGGTTCGAAAACCACTGCTCATGCTTTTATCCATAGTGGTATCGGGCAGTGTGGTTTGTGCTACCAACATTTTAGGGTATTGCCTGATTTCGATTGAGCCAATGGTTTTAATGACTTTATATTTTGGTGTTTCAATGTCTCCAAACTTAAATGATACAAGCAGGGCAACCAATGTGCCAAGCAGCACCACCACCAAAAGGGTAACGAATAATACTTTCATAACTAACTGAACAGCAATAACGGTTTAATGTTTTGCTATACCCGGCTGCTGCGCGTTCCGATGCCTCTCAGAACAAAGTTCAGCGTAGCTAATCCCTTTGCGTGGGGTTGGTACAATGGTGAGTATGCTCACGTACGACATTCCGAGGAAACGGAAAAGGCAGGAAGACTGTGAGAATTGAGGAAAATTTGATTGTAGAAATTATTTATCTATTCTTCATAGTAGTACGAGTAGTCAATACCTTTCATGAACATTTCCCGGTCATTTATTTTAGTGGTTAGTGCCGGTTTTATTAGGTGCATCAATACAGTATTGTCAACTGTGCTTGTAATCATCGCATTCATATAATCCACTTTTTTTATTTTGCTCCAGTCAACATATTTTTTCACTTGTTTTTTGAGCATCACATCCAGCCAAATTCTTGTACTTCTGCCATTGCCTTCCATAAATGGATGTGCCTTATTCATTTCAGTATATTTCAATACAATTTCATCCAATGTGGTGTGAGGCATGGTATCAATGTTTTGCAGTGTGCTCTTTAAGTATTGGGCATACACAAACCGATATCCACCTTTTGAAATATTTTTATCTCTGATCTGGCCTGCAAAATCGTATAAACCTCCAAACAAGTACGCATGTATTTGTTGTAAACCCTTTGTGGTGACGACTTCGAATTCGTTTATCAGGTTTGTTTCAAACAGTGTGTATGCTTTCTTTTTACTCTGCCCGTCAATACTGGTGTCGCTGTAAAGAAACCAGTCTAAAAATTTAGTGGCCTTACTACCCGGGAAATTTTTAGCTAACTCAATAATGCCGGTACTATCCAACAGGTCGGTTTTGTATTTTTTGCCATCAGCGGCTTCCAATTTCAGTTGGGTAGTGGCGCTAACCAACTGACTATTTTCCTTTTTTAGTTTAGCTTTCAGGTATTTCCAATAGTTACGTGTTTTTGTATAATCCGGCTCTTCATTTAAAATACCCACTACATCCACTACACTAAACCACCACTTGGCATGCCCATCATCCCACACGACACGCACCTCACGGTCGTTAAAAAAGCGGATAGATATTTTCGTGTTTGCTGTTTGCACGTGAGCTCAATTTGGTATGTAAAGAAAACCGTTACCGTTTTTGCACGGGCTATATTAATACTTAAAAATTATTTTTTGTTCTCATTTAGCATTTACGGCATGCGAGCCTTAAGATATGCTTATACTCACGCATTATACTTGCTCGTGAACATGGGGGGTATACTCACGGACCACAGGTCCGATATATATCGGACAGCAAGAACGAAGAACGGAATTTTATCTTTTAAACAAGGTAAAATACTCTTCAAATACAAAAAGTCGGTTGCGCTTTGCCTCGGTCATTTCTTTCAAAATGTTTAACCGTATAAAATCATCTAACAACTTGTAGGTTGTTACCAAAGAAACACCTGTTCGGTTTGAAACCATTTCTGCATCTACAATGGGCTGCCTAAATAAATAGTCTAAAAGGATTTTAGCCGTATTTACTTTTTTACCCAGTGTATATATACGTTTCTCTTCGCAGTCTTTTTTAAGTGCTATGATATCTCTCAATGTTTGGCTTGAACTTTCGCAGGTTTCAATAATACCGATCAGAAAAAATTTAACCCAATTTAACAAATCGTTCTTTGTTCTGACATGTGTCAGGTTATCATAATAAGCTGCTCTGTTTTTTTCAAAAAAATCAGACAAGTAAAGCACCGGGTTTTGAATGATGCCTTTTTCTACCAAATAGAGTGTTATCAAAAGCCTGCCTATACGTCCGTTTCCATCCAGAAAAGGGTGAATGGTTTCAAACTGGTAGTGCGCAATAGCTATTTTCACCAAATCTGTAAGTCCTGTGTCATCGTTGTGAAGAAAATTTTCAAGATCGCCCATCAGGGTATTTACTTCTTCCCATACGGGTGGTATAAACACTGCACTTAACAAAGATGACCCTCCAATCCAATTCTGACTTCTGCGAAATTCACCCGGCAGCTTGTGCTCTCCTCTTGCTCCCTGAAGCAACGTTTTGTGAGCTTCTTTTAACAAGCGTGAACTTAGGGGCAACTCACCCAGGCGGTTAATTGATTCATTCAATGCTAAAATATAATTGTTTACCTCCACCCAATCATTTCTTCGCTCCGGCTGTATATCTGTTTCTTTAAGAAGGGCTTCTTCCATATTGGTTTGTGTGCCCTCTATGCGACTGGAAACTGTTGCTTCTTTCACCACGTACATCCGGATGAAGTGCTCAATATCCGGTATTTGATGGGAATAGGCATCCACTTGCCCTATGGCTATTGCCGATTTTTCTACCAAACGGGTAAGTTCACGATCGTTCCAAGACCACGTACTATTGATAAAAGTAGGCATAAAAGCTTTGTATTCAAGCTGTTTAATTACGGAACCGGCATTGAAATCATGTATTTTCAACATGGTAGCAAAGTTAAATAAAAAACTCGTTATTTAACCATAATGGCACTAAAGTTAAATAGTGCAAATCTTATTTAAGTTTCCGGTCATTGAAATAAGACGATTTTCGGACCAACCAGAAAGGGATATCGGATAATTTATACTCACGCATTATACTTGCTCGTGAACATGGGAGTATGATCACGGACCGCACCGACCGAGAGAACAGGTAAGCTTCATTTTCCAATTTTTAATAATAGGGACTGTTTCACAGTCCCTATTATGATTATTATAGAAGACCGCCTCCTAAAATAAGCCTTAGAAGCCCAAAGAAAATCGCTACAATACAAATAATAATACCACCTTTCGATTTTCCAATGATTGAAAGAACAAGGCCAATTATTGCTAGTGGAATGTTTATCCAGTTCAACCAACCAAGTAGTGGTATCATTCCAATTAACATTCCTATTAAGGCAAGTATGCCAAAAATCCGTCCTATTGTTTGCATACAAAATATAAATTATCTTAAGTACTACTTATTTTGTTTTTCGGTGTCGCACTGCACGAATGCGCACTTGCCTACATTGTTCATTTCACTTTAAAACATGCTGTGCCAAAACCTTTTGTACATCATAAACATTAACGGATTTGGTAAACTGTTTGGTAATGCTAGGTTGTGATTCACTCGAAATCCAAATTTTTAATTCTGCTTCAAGGTCAAATGAGCCTGCCGTTTCAACACTAAATCTTGAAATGCTTTTGTATGAAATTGATTTATATTCCGTTTTACTACCTGTAATACCTTGCTTATCAACTAAGATTAGTCGCTTATTTGTGAAAATGAATAAATCTCTTATAAGCTTAAAGCCAAGTTCGATTTCTTCACCATCACATAAAAGTTGACTGTATTGTTTGTTTAGTTCGTCCTGACTTACTGCACCTGCATTACCAAGTATTGCTGATAAAATTCCCATTTTGTTTTGTTTGATTAGTTGTTGTAAAAATTTAATTATTTGAAATGCTTATATAGTCCAATAACCTCAACTATGATGTGTCACGATAATACGGTTCACTATAGTGTTCAATTATGTTAAGTTCTAGTTCCATCACGTTGCGCATCACATAATGCTGCAGGTCGCAAGTAATTAATGCCAAGCACCACGATGCCAACACACTAATAGATTCAAAATTACCTGTGCCAAAAGGATGATTAAACTAATAAAGTACCACATGATTTATGTCGATCTATCAGCTATAATGATTACTTATTGCCAAGTTAAGTCAAGAGTAACAGTAATACCATTTTGTGTTTTTGTTACAGATGACGGATATGGATTACTTCCAATTGTATAATCGCTCATAATAAAGCCAACATAGCCTATATTATCATCTGCATCAGGTGTATCGAAGTCCCAAATATCTACAAACCTGCTTACATTAAAGTCTGTAATTTCAAATGGTGTGGTAAAATTCCATGAAAGAGGAAGCATCGATGGTGTTACATCATTGATGCGAGAATTTGTGCCATTAACCAATACTGTACTTGCTTGGTCTATGATATTAAAAAATACATCTGGCCCACTTGCAATGTCCCAACCTGAACCGCTTCCATTAACAAAAGGTATGTTAGTTACTGTAACTTTTGTAATTTTAACTTTAGTGGGTGCACTTCCAATATTTACTGTTTTTGTTGTCGAGGTACTTCCACCTTGACCTTTAGCTGTGAGCTTAACTGTATATACACCCCCTGCGGCATATAGATGTTGGGGATTCATGTCTGTCGAAGTTCCATTGTCACCGAAGTCCCAAGTATAACTTGTTGCATTTGTTGAAGTATTTGTAAAAGTAACTATTGTGGGCGCTGGGTTGTTAGCACCTGAATATGTAAAATCAGCGGTAGGTGTTGGTGGTGTTGGCGTTGGTTCGTCCTTTTTACAGGAATTAATGGATCCAATACCAAAAATTGTAATTAGAAGTAATAAATAATTTTTCGTTTTCATGTTATGTTTTGATAATGTCCCTACTCATATGGCCTTTCGGTATCGCCCCGTTTTTATATTGGTATCTGGTCTCCATATTTATTTATATAATTTTCATTAAGGATATCATTCTCAACCAGTGGAGTTAATGGCTTTAGGTCTTTGCCGGACCCATTGCTTATACACCTATCTAAGGTATGCGTCCTTTTTGTTAACTTATATAGCTCCTTTCGTTTGTACACACTAACAATTGGTCGTTTATCTAAATGACTTACTTGTTTTCATTTTTTATCAATCCGTTACTTATTATTCCCTATAGTAAAGCCTACAGATCTTTTATATACAGCATGCTAGAGTTTCGTAACAATTAACTGCTATTATATTATTTATCAATAATACTAATTTTGTAATTAAATGACAACTGTACAAAAAATATTTTTTCCACCTAAGCAGCAGGTCCCTAGTTAGGTTGGATGAATGCTCATGCATTAAATGTTTAATATACAATGGGCTGCGAAGACAGCAGAATGTCTCAAGGGTGTATTAGCCACACAGGTATTCTATATAAAAGTGAATAGGGAGTAAATAAGGCAACACTCTACCAACAAGCCACCGGATTCTGATACTGCCTTTTTTTAGGATGATGCTGAAATGGAGTTGATGGTGGTTACGGGTTTCTAATCTTTTTAGCTTTTTCTTTTTACTCATCTTTGAATGATTTATACTTTTATAGTATAAGAATCATTCACCGTTGCTTTTTTGTTGCCTAAAGGCAAGATATCAATCTGATATTATCGATATTGCTCAAGGTCGGCAGGAGTGAGAGTAAGATTGAACTGGTTTCTGTAAACTACATTAATACTAATACTATCGGTTTTTTTTAAGATAGTTTTTTGAACGCTTTATTTTTGCAATCAATTCATTTATTTCATAGCCTGGCTCTACATAAAACAAGTCACAATTATTCTTTTCGGAAAGCATTTTCTTTCGTTTGTCCCGCTCAATATTTTTATTGTATGATTCTATCCCACCGAAATATGAAACGGGCTCAAAGTGCTGCTTTCCTTGATATTCAATAGCAATATTTAATAATGGGAAATAAATATCAAAATGTTGCCTTCCGAGCCAACTTGTTTTTATATGCTGCAAAACAACTTCATTTTCAAAGTGCTGTTTCAATTGATAATATAGTTTTGTTTCACTAACCCAACCTTCGCCTAAGCGTGGTAGGCTTAGTAACTCTCTAACCTTATTAATAGGCGCGTACTGGGATTCAATGTATTTATCTAATTGCTTTTCATCCTGAATATAGTTTAGTGGCGGTAGTTCCAAATGGTTTAAGAGACTATTTATTATGACTGGTTCTTCGTATCCTCTAGATGTGTAATTAAATTTAAGTAACTGTACCTGAATTCTTTCATTTTTAATTGTCTTATACGGTACATATAAATCTGCATTACGAAGTAATCCATAAATACCGCCTTCAGTAAAACATTGCAAATCTTCATCTACTTCATCTATTGTTTTATTACCAAAATGAGACAAATGAGCATTAAAACCATCTCGATATATAGTATCTAATGAAATCCAGAAATCTGACACCCTACCACGTAAATAAAATTGTTCAATATGTGAATCGATACATGATTTATAATATTCCTCAAGAATATTCGTGTCCTCGTTTAACAGTTCTCTAATTGACACGGGGATACCGGTTGGATAAAATGGGAAACTATTTTGTTGTTCAGGCCAATAATATTTATTCTTTAATTCTTCTCGCCTCTGTTTTGAAAAAAACTTTAATCGATAGTTAGTAAGCAGGCCATGGTCTAAGTGTATTTTAAAGTCAGATTCGAGATTTTCACTTAATGAACATTCAACATATTCGAATATATTTTGATGCTCAAAGTCATTATTTTTGGGAGGTGTAGAAACATAAACCTTTGAATAAAGTTAAGAATACTTTTCAATTGCTTGATAGACGAGTTGTTCGCCAAACTCTTTAAAAAAATAAGAGCGATGCTCGTACGACTTATTTGTTAAATATTTAGTACTCAAGACTAAACTGTAATTATTTGCCGAACCGATTGGCCTTTATTCACCGCGATTTTTAGTACGTATTCTTGTTCCCCTACCCCTCATACCCCAAATTAGGGGCCAGCCATTTTTCAATGTACTCTACGGTTTCGCCTTTGCGCTGGGCGTATTCTTCTACCTGGTCTTTGTTTATTTTTCCTAAGCCAAAATATTTGCTTTCGGGGTGGGCAAAGTAGTAGCCGCTTACACTGGCTGCAGGGTACATGGCAAAATTTTCAGTGAGTTCAATCTGTGCATTTTTTTCTGCCTGTAACAAATTGAACAAGGTGCGTTTTTCGGTATGGTCGGGGCAGGCAGGGTAGCCCGGTGCGGGCCGTATGCCACGGTATTCTTCTTTTATTAAATCTTCGTTACTCAGGTTTTCGGAAGCAGCATAGCCCCAGAATTCCTTGCGCACACGCTCGTGCATGCGTTCGGCAAAAGCCTCGGCCAGGCGGTCGGCTAAAGCTTTTATCATAATGCTGTGGTAATCGTCATGGTCTTTTTCGTAGGCTTCAACCAATTTTTCAATGCCAATACCGGCTGTTACGGCAAAGCCACCCATGTAATCAGCAGTTCCGGTTTCTTTAGGCACTACAAAATCGGCCAGGCATTGGTAGGTTTGTCCTTCGGCTTTTTCGCTTTGCTGGCGCAAAAAGTGAAAAGCAGTTTCGCTGCCATCATGTTGTACGACCACATCATCGCCAATGCTGTTGGCCGGCCAAAAACCAATAACGGCTTTTGCCTGCAGCAGGTTTTCGGCAATCACTTTATCGAGCAGCGCATTGGCATCAGCAAATAGTTTTTGCGCTTCCTTGCCCACAATGGCATCATTCAGTATGGCGGGGTAGCGCCCTGCCAGTTCCCAGGTCATAAAAAAGGGAGTCCAGTCTATGTAGTTGCGCAGCTCGGCCAGCGGGTAGTTATCAAATACTTTAATGCCGGTAAATGTTGGGGCCACGGTATTTTCGGGTTTTACCACGGTGCGTGTGCTGCGGGCTTTGGTTAGCAGTACAAAATTCTTTTCGCGTTTGCGGTTTTTATACTCTTCGCGGAAGCGTTCATAATCGGCTTTGATGGTGCTGTGAAACGTCACTGCATTTTCTTTGTTGATGAGGTTTTGCACCACGGGCACACTTTTGCTGGCATCAATTACATGCACCACTGAGGCGCTGTAGTGCGGGTCAATTTTTACGGCTGTGTGCACACGCGAGGTGGTAGCACCACCTATAAGCAGCGGAGTTTTCATGCCCAGGCGTTCCATTTCTTTGGCCACCTGCACCATTTCGTCTAAGCTTGGAGTAATCAATCCGCTCAGTCCTATAACATCGGCATTTATTTCTTTGGCTTTGGCTAAAATTTTATCGGCCGGCACCATCACACCCATGTCTACAATATCAAAATTATTGCAGGCCAGTACCACGCCTACAATGTTTTTTCCTATGTCGTGCACATCGCCTTTTACTGTCGCCAGCAAAATAGTTCCCTGGCTGTTCGACATATTGCCTGATTTGCGTTTTTCTTCTTCCATATAAGGCATCAGATATGCAACGGCTTTTTTCATCACGCGGGCACTTTTTACCACTTGTGGCAAAAACATTTTTCCCTGCCCGAACAAATCACCCACGATGTTCATACCAGCCATCAGCGGACCTTCAATCACGTCTAATGGTTTTGGATATTTGGCGCGGGCCTCTTCGGTATCGGCATCAATATAATCGATAATGCCTTTTACCAGGGCGTGGCTCAGGCGGTCTTCTACGGTTGCATTTCGCCAGGCTTCGTCCACCACTTTTTCTTTGCCTTTGCCTTTTACTTTTTCGGCATACTCCAGCAGGCGTTCGGTTGCATCATCTTTGCGGTCTAGCAATACGTCTTCTACATACTCCAGCAATTCTTTATCAATTTCATCATACACCTCCAGCTGACTGGGGTTAACAATGCCCATATCCATGCCGTGTTTAATGCCGTGGTATAAAAAAGCTGAGTGCATGGCTTCGCGCACTTTATCGTTTCCGCGAAACGAAAACGACACGTTAGATACACCACCACTTATTTTGGCACCGGGAAGGTTTTCCTTTATCCATTTGGTGGCTTTGAAAAAGTCGAGGGCATTTTTGCGGTGCTCTTCCATGCCTGTAGCCACAGGGAAAATATTGGGATCAAAAATGATATCGCCTGCGGGGAAATGCACTTTTTCGGTAAGTATGCGGTAGGCGCGTTCGGCAATTTCAATTCTGCGTTCGTAGGTATCGGCCTGTCCTTTTTCATCAAACAGCATGACAATAACTGCAGCCCCGTAGCGCTTAATGAGCTTAGCCTGATGTATAAATTCTTCTTCACCGCCTTTTAGCGAAATGGAGTTGACCACACATTTGCCCTGCACGCATTTAAGTCCGGCTTCTATAATTTCCCACTTGGAAGAGTCAATCATAATGGGTACGCGTGCAATATCGGGTTCGGAGGCAATGAGGTTAAGAAAACGCACCATGGCTTCCACGCCATCAATCATGCCTTCGTCCATGTTCACGTCAATGACTTGGGCACCGCCCTGCACTTGCTCTTTGGCTATTTCGAGGGCATCTTCAAACTGGCCTTCTTTGATGAGGCGCAAAAATTTTTTAGAGCCGGTTACATTGGTTCGTTCGCCCACATTAATAAAATTGGAGCCTTCGTAAATCACCAGGGGCTCAAGACCTGAAAGGCGTAACGTATAATCTTTGGTTGGGGTCATGTCGGTTTTAAAAAGCAGCGCAAGATAGGAATATTTGGTATGATGTGCAGCGAAACAACAGGGGCTTTAAAATGAATGAGGCGGAGCAGGTCTTTTGTTCCATTGCGGAGCAAGGGGGTGGTTTTAAAAAAATACCCCGCCACAGTGGGCGGGGTATTACACAAGATGAAGAAAACGAACTACTTATTTTTAAGAAGTTTGTGATATGTAACGGCATCACCAGATGTAAGCCTAAGCATGTACATGCCTTGTGCATAACCGCTCATATCAAAGGTAAGTGATTGGTTGAGTACGGTACTGTTCAACACTTTTCCGCTCATATCCAACAGATCAACGTTTACCAAAGAAGCTGACGTGGTAGACAGGTGCAACATATAATTTACCGGATTAGGATAAACACGAACGGCATTCAGTTCCTGTTCGGCCAATCCAATGTTCAGATCTTTCAGCCGCACCGCTTTTATCTGGAACGAAGCGTTGGCCAGAATGGAATCGACTGAAGCCTGAACGGCACGCACAGTCCATTTCAAATTGATGGAATCGCCTTTGGCCACACCGGCAGAGCCAAGCAGTGTGCTGATAGCACCCGAGGTAAGTGTAAGTGTGGTGGCTGTGCCGCCAGCATCAGAAGGAATAACTGCAATAGGATTGCTAAAGTTGCCTGATGGCAAATCAATCAGCCACCTGTAGTTGGTTGCAGCTGTTGAGGGCTGCCAGGTAATAACCACATTGGTAGTTTCATTGTCGCGAACGGTAATGCGGGCATTATCGGACGGTGTCAATAAATTGAATGGTCCCAGGTTGCGTTTTCTTACGAGGGTAATCGTAAAGTCATTGTCCGCTTTCAGCGAGTCGTTTCCGCGATAACCAAATACGGTCCATTTTACTGTCACCGAATCGCCCAACTGCACACCCAAATTGCCAAGAGTTGTGTGCACAGCGCCAGACGTAAGGGTTAATGCGGTAGCTGTACCAGCTGCATCAGATGGAAGAACCAGCAGTGGATTGCTGAAATTACCTGTTAGCAGAGTAGCCATCCATTTATATAAAACAGCCTGACCATTGCCCCAGGTAATGCTTACAGGAGTTGTATTGCCTGATTCTGCAACAACTCTGCTGTTGTTAGCAGGCGAAGTTAGCGAGAAGGCAACCAGTATTCTTTCACGAACCAGTTTTAGGTTAAACGATTGTGTGGCCGTTAATGAATCGGTGGTAGTAAATGATTTTACTGTCCATTTCACTGTGATGGAATCGCCACGTTGCACGCCCAGTGTTCCAAGTAATGCATCAATCTGCGCAATGGTTAATGTTAGAGCTGTATCGGCACCGCTGTTGTTAGACAACTGCGAGTATAAACCGGGATTGAAATTACCGGCAGGTACATCCAAATACCAACGGTAGCGTATAGCATTTGTAGAGCGGGTCCAGTTAATTACTGCGCTTCCGGGGTTTGCTGATGAAATCACCAAACGTGCATTGTTGGCTGGTGATAATAAATTAAATGCACCCAATTGTGGGGCAGGTGCCTGCCTTACCAACAATAAATTAAAAGACTGAGCTGCATTTAATGAGTCCGAAGCAGTAAATGATTTTACTGTCCATTTTACATTGATGGAATCACCTTGTTGCACACCCAGTGAACCCAGCAGTGCATCAATTTGTGAAACAGTTAATGTTAGCAAGGTATCAGCTCCGTTGTTGTTTGAAAGCTGTGAATACAAGCCGGGGTTAAAGCTGCCGGCAGGAACATCCAAGTACCAGCGGTAACGAATGGCATTGGAAGAGCGAGTCCAGTTGATGACTACATTATTAGCATTTCCTGATAAAGTAACCAGGCGTGTGCCCGATGCAGGACCAACCAGGTTAAATGCTCCCAACTGCGGAATAATTTCTGATTTGCGTACACCCTGCAATTGATAACCGGTGGCACATCCGCTTGCAGGTGAAGAACAAAACTGGATAACAGTACCTTCAAAGGTAAACAGTCCTGAAGGTATAGCCAATGCAGGTGCATCATCTATTTCAGAATCAGTTGCAGATATCACACGCAATACGGTGGTATCACCTGTGGTGGTTCCATCCCATACGGTATAATTAGTGCTGGCTGCAAAATTACCAGTACTGCCTGTTCTCAGATTTACAATACGTACCAGTTCACTTTCAAAACTTTCAGGGTTAGCTAAAAATTGTTTAACGGTAATCGTTTGTACTGCTGGCAGTGGTCTGTTTGTAGCTAGTTTAATCACAGTATTTGTTGGTGTGTAAGCACCGCTTACCAATTGTATTTGCGCATAATTATTAAAGTCATTTCTATTGGCAATTACTTCTACGCTATCCCCTGCTCTCAATCCACCTGTAACTATTGAATCAACCATAGCACCGGATGACTGACGCACTCCTATAGCGGCTGTTGCATCCTGAACATAAATGAAACGGCCCCAAGCCCTTGTTATGACCCCACGTATGCGTACCAAGTTTGGCGCAGCAATATTGCGGGCCTGCTGTATAGAAACAGCAGGATTTGTTTCAGGGAAAATGGCATCAGGTCTTGCATTGAGCAGCTGAATTCTTCTGTCGCCAATCAATGAAGTATCTCTTACATTGAAAGGAGTAGCCGTGTGAAAAGTACCCATGTATTCGGCAAACGCATCTTGCTCACTGCCAATAGCGGCAAATGTGGCGATGCCTGTATTTTTTATCGCTGTATCCAGATTTACCCTGTTGGTAGCATTGGCAGGAAACGGATACGAATCGCCCCCTGTGAACAGGAAGTTAAGGGTTACCAATTTAAACGTACGTGTGGTATCGCCCACCAGCAATCCATTGCGCACAATGGTATCCAAGCGGTTTCCGGCTGAGTCGGTAACAACCAACGAAAGTATCTCACTGCCGCGCGGACGTGTGGTATCGTAGCTAAACTGCACACCTCCTACCTGAGGGAATTGACCCGGTGTTGCACCCGGCACCGTTGCTGAAATACCATGTTCTAATATTCTTCTTAAGCCGGCAGCATTAACAGTTCCAATAACCAAACCATTGTTAAAGCGTAAAGAGTTCTCAATATCCAGTTGCGATACATCGCCTCTGTTTTTATTGGCACTTGGGTTGGCAAGCGTTTGCTCCAGTGTTACATTAGAGCCTACAGCATTTACATATCCGATGGCTGAGCGAATACCTCCGCCATTTTTTATAGAAATCCTCACCTGAGGATCATATTGTTTGGCATACCACAGGTTGGCATCAGATGTAAGGTTACCAAAATTTGTTTCTTCTGTCCTAACAAAATTTCTTCTGCCTTCCAGAAACACGTTTGATCTGCCGAATTTGTTGCCATCTTTTGCGGTAATAACAGAACCAACCGCGTTGCATAATGTTCTTACATTGGCTCCTTTAGTTCCGGTTGCAAATGCAGCAGCATAGCTGCCCCAAAGTGATGTAACCATTGCCGTGTCGGCTACATAGGCACCATTTATGGTTGAGTCGAGCAAGTTAGGCAACAACACACCCGCTGTATCAAAATCACAAACAAAACGGCCAACATATTTCCACTCACTGGTGGTGTTTAGAATAGCCAAAGGCTGTCCGTTATTGTTGGTCGCTAAAATAGGATATCTTTCTGTGGCTACATGGCCCGGAGTTAAGCGATCATTACCATCTGCAGTGAATGCATGGTTACCACCCGAAATAATAATATCTACATGCCTGAGCAAAGGGGCCAGCCCTTTTTCATTGGCAATTTGCTGCAGGTGCGAGAGTAAAATAATTTTATTGATGCCCAACGAACGGAGTGAGTCAACTACAGGTTGTATAATGGCTGCCAACGCAGGCATATTATCTGTTGTAGGGCCGATAATGGTAGTTGCACCGGGAGAAGAAATGGATGCAAGAACCTGAGTGGTGGCACCTACTATACCAATGCGCTCGCCACCGCGTTCAATAATTACAGAAGGTGCAATACCTCTTTTTTGTGAGTTGGCAGTAATGGTTGGTGAAGTTCTGAATGCTGTATCTGATAATATCTGGTTGGTATACAGATAACTTAAATTAACATCATTTGCAAAGTTAAGGTTACATGATACAAACGGGAATTGAGCACCTATCCAGCGCCTATCTGCCCCACTACTTCTTATATCTACACCAATCTGACTGTTTAATTCTGATGTTCCCAAATCAAATTCATGGTTTCCTAAAGCAGATGCATTGTATCCAATTGCATTCATGATAGCAATATCAGGGCGGCCAATAGCAGCACGTAGTTGACCGCTGTTTCCCGACCAGTAAGATGATGCCGTTGTGCGCAGAGGTGTTTGCAATGAAGCATCTTCACCTGATGACAAAAACGGACCCGGAAGCACATTATCGCCTGAAGAAAGGATAAGTGTATTGGTGTGGCGGTCTTCCAGCTCATCCACAACGGCTGCAAAATTCGGAGCATCCACTACTGCAGAAACACTGCTCTCCATATCTGATGAATGTAAAATTTGCATTTGATAAGCGCTACGTGAATTGACCTGATAAATTGCAACGGTGCCGCTTACTTCGTTGGAAAGCATTATCAAATCTTTTCCGTTGGGGCTTTCGTTTCGTGGTATAAACACTATGCCTTCAGGACCCAAATCTCCTACTGTTGCTAAATTAGCCTGGCTGGGTGTTACGCTAAAATTTCTGGTGTTAATATACTGAACAAAATACGGATTATTGGGATTGGTGATATTGTAAACAAAGAAACCACCAATACGCTCAAGACCAACAAATGCATATGTCGAATCCAGTATGCGACCAACAGTAACAGCTTCGGGTTCGGGACCTTTATTATCACTGCGGTCATCCAAAGCATTGGTGGTGTGGCCTGCATTAAAGTTTGACGGGAAAAGCGCTGCAATGCGTTGTTCAAAATCGTCTTTGCTATCCCACACCAATGCACCGGTAGTTGCATTCCAGATAGAAAATGAACGTGCGCCAAACGTAAAGATACTATCTATTCTGCCGTCATTATTGAAATCGCCCCAGCGGTTGGTTACATTTAAACGGCCTAATACACTATCGGTTTTTATTGCTGCTACTGCTGCTGCCCCACCAAACTTAACTGTATCCAATATAAACGAGGCGTTGTTTACTCTTACTTCTTCATTATTGGCACTGCCCCAATCTGCGCGGGCATCACCTTCATTTGCAGTTACCAAGAATGTTTGACTGCCTGCACGGTAGCTAACAATGCCATCGGGCTGATACATGCCGAATACAGGTAAGGTGCGGATATTGATTATTCCCGGTAATGTAGAAGATTGTCTGTCGGATGCATCCAGGCCATTGCCAGCCAAATTGTGGTTTTTGAAACCTAGCGGTAAAAGTGCTGTAACTGTAGCTGTATTTATATTCACCACTGCCAGTGCATTATTCTCCTGGCAAGTTACCCACGCTGTGCTGTTGTCATCAGAAACAGCGATGTACTCCGGTTCCAAATCTTCAGCAACTGTTGAGTTGCGTAGGAAAGCGCCTCCGCTTTGTATTCTTCCTAAAATGCGGATATTGGGATTAATGGTTGCAGGAGCATTGAAAGCAGTAAAGCCTGCTGTCTGCACATTGGCTTGTGTAAGCGATGAAGCACCACCTGATACATCTATGATAGAGATAGAACCTTCAGGATCTATCGTATATCCAACATTGGGCTCTCCTTCATTGGCACACAATAATTTTTTACCATCCGGTGTAAAGATAATATGGTCAGCATTCGCTCCTGCTTTCACCTTACTGATGAAATTTCCATTTGCATCTAAAAATACGATGCTGCTGGGGTTTGTTTTTCCGTTCGAATCTATCACCGCAATGGCAACCAATCCTTTTTTATTTGTAGTTATAGATGTTACATCAATACCATAAGGTTTAACAGAGATGGTTGAAATCAGAACAGGATTAGACGGATTGGCCATATTCACAATTCTGAATGAAGTGTCCGGTCCGTTAACAACATACATTCGTTTGGTACTTGGGTCATAAGCTGATATTTCAGCCACACCACCATTTGAGTTGTAGGTTCCAATAGAATACCTACCAAGAAACTGTGCATTAATTTGTGCGGAGGCGATGAATGGTGTTGCACTAATTAGTGCGAACACAACGCCTGTAAACAGGAGTAAATTTTTTCTGCTCATACAATTTGAATTGAGCTACGAATAACATCGCGAAAAAAAACTACACCGTTACGCAGGCTTTATATTTAAATCAAAACAATGTTAAGCTAACCTCAATTGCATGAGAAATCGTGTAAAGCAGGTTTGTACTTCGTAGAACAAATGTTGGTACTGCGTATGGCGAGTGTATTTATTCTACTATATACTGTGTTGGTGGCAAAATGTAGAAAGAAATGGTCTTAAGATTGATATATGCGCTTACAACTGCTGGCGGTTGCCCAGTGTGGCCTGTTTCAGTTCGGCAATCAGTTCGGGGTTTTCTTCAAATGCATTGCCTACCACTACCACATCGGCACCGGCTGCACATGCTTGTGCCACCTGTGCTGCATCGCGAATGCCTCCGCCCACAAACAGCGGAACGTTTATTTGCTCACGCACGGCTTTAATCAGTTCGGCAGGCACCGGGTGATGAGCACCGCTTCCGGCATCCATATATATGCAACGCAAACCCAGCAGTTCGCCAGCAAGTGCAGTAGTGGCTGCAATGGCAGGCTTATCGGCCGGCAGCGGAATAGAGTGACTCATATACGAAACCGAAGTGATGCGACCACCATCAATAAGCATGTAGCCCGTGGGTATAACTTCAATACCACTTTTTTTGATATGCGGTGCAGCTACCACGTGTTTGCCTATCAGCAAATCGGGGTTGCGGCCTGAGATAAGTGAGAGCAGTAAAATGCCATCGGCCTGGCTGCTCACCTGCATAACACCTCCCGGAAACAGCAGCACGGGTATGGAAGTAAAACGTTTAACTGCAGCCACACACTGCTCAAAAAATCCGTTGGTGATAAGGCTTCCTCCTATTAGTATAAGGTCAACACCGGCTTTGTTGCTGATGGTGCAGGTGTGTTCAAGCACCGACTCGTCACGTATGCTATCGGGGTCAATTAATACAGCCAGCAGCTTTTCGCCACGGGCTCTTTTTTGTTCGAGGGCAGTATATATAGTATGCTTCAAAACGTGTTTGTATGATAAAAAGGACAATGTACTGATTTAGAAACCATTCTTAAACAAAGTAAACCCTAGGCAAATAAACGACTTTTTGTGAATAATTTATGTTATACACAGGTTAAGTGCCACCAAAATCGGGAGTATGTTATGTGGACGAATGGTAGGTGTGGAAAATGAAAATTGAATCATGTGGTTTGCTTGTAGATTTTTGGATGAAAACTCCCTAAAAAAAACGTAACGTAATTTTTACATAAATATAACCATTAAAACCGTCTCGAAAAAAGTATGAGCAGCAAAACCAAAAAAGCAGAACCCAGGGGCCTGGAGATTGAGCGCTTCTTCACCAAAGAAGGAGTAAGTCCGTATGATCAGTTTGTATATGATTACCGAACATCGGTAATTAAAAATCCAAACGGAACAAAAGTATTTGAAATGAACAATGTGGAGGTTCCTAAACAATGGAGTCAGGTAGCCACGGATGTTCTGGCACAAAAATATTTCCGCAAGGCGGGGGTACCCCAGCCCGATGGTTCGGATGGAAGTGAAACATCCATAAAACAGGTTGCACACCGTATGGCCGACTGCTGGAGACAGTGGGGCGAGCAATACGGTTATTTTAACTCAACCGAAGATGCTCAGCGCTTTTACGAAGAGATGGTGTTTATGATTATAGGCCAGTATGCTGCTCCAAACTCGCCTCAATGGTTTAACACCGGACTTGCAACTGCTTATGGTATTAAAGGAAAACCCCAGGGACATTATTATGTAGATCCGACTACGGGCAAGCTCGAAAAATCAACTTCTGCTTACGAGCGTCCGCAGCCACATGCCTGCTTTATATTATCCGTAGATGACGATTTGGTAAACGAAGGCGGTATTATGGATTTGTGGGTGCGCGAAGCACGTATATTTAAATACGGTTCGGGCGTAGGCACCAACTTCTCACGCATTCGCGGTGCCGGTGAAAAATTGTCGGGCGGTGGTACATCATCAGGCCTGATGAGTTTCCTGAAAATAGGTGACCGTGCTGCCGGTGCCATCAAATCGGGCGGAACTACCAGACGTGCGGCTAAAATGGTGTGTCTTGATCTGGACCACCCCGAAGCCATTGATTTTATAAACTGGAAGAAAAACGAAGAGAAAAAAGTAGCTGCACTTATAGCAGCCGGTTATGCCAGCGACTACGAAGGTGAAGCATACGCAACTGTTTCGGGTCAAAACTCAAACAACTCGGTGCGTATTCCAAACGACTTTTTCAAAGCCCTGGAAGAAGGCCGCGACTGGGAACTGAAAGGTCGTGCCAAAGGCAACGTGATGAAATCAATACCTGCCAAAGAAATTTGGGACATGATAGGCGATGCAGCTTGGGCCTGTGCCGATCCCGGTGTGCAGTACGATACCACCATCAACGAGTGGCATACCTGCCCCGAAGGAGGCCGTATCAATGCATCAAACCCATGCTCGGAATACATGTTCTTAGACAATACAGCATGTAACCTGGCATCACTCAACCTGATGAAATTCTTCAACGAAGAAACCTGCACATTTGATGTGAAAGCCATTGAGCACGCCTCGCGTCTGTGGACCATCGTGCTGGAGGTTTCCGTATTGATGGCGCAGTTCCCTTCAAAAGAAGTGGCTCAGTTGTCATACGAATACCGCACACTCGGATTAGGTTATGCCAACCTGGGTACTGCCCTGATGGTATCGGGTATTCCTTACGATTCGCCAAAAGCGTTTGCCATTTGCGGAGCTATTACAGCTATACTCACAGGTACTGCTTACCGCACATCAGCCGAGATGGCCGAGTACCTGGGTGCATTCCCAAAATACAACGAAAATAAAGAACACATGCTGCGTGTAATGCGCAACCACCGCTATGCAGCATACAACGCCACGTCCGACACGTATGAAAATCTGTCGATAAAGCCTGTAGGCATTGATCCCAAGTATTGCCCCGATTACCTGCTGAGTGCTGCCTGCACCGCATGGGACGAAGCTGTGCAAATGGGCGAAAAATTCGGCTACCGCAATGCACAAACTACGGTAATTGCTCCTACCGGAACCATCGGTCTGGTTATGGATTGCGATACCACCGGCATTGAGCCTGATTTCGCACTGGTGAAATTTAAAAAACTATCGGGTGGCGGTTACTTCAAAATCATCAACCAATCGGTGCCGGCTGCCCTGCGCAACCTGGGCTACACCCCTGAGCAGATTGATGCCATCATTAACCATGCTACCGGACACGCCACGCTGAACGGTGCTCCACACATCAACCCTGAGACACTGAAGTTCCGCGGATTTACCGATGAAGAAATTGCCAAAGTAGAAGCAGCCGTGAGCGGAAGTTTTGAAATAAGCTTTGCCTTTAACTCGTGGACGCTGGGTGAAGATTGCCTGAAGCGTTTGGGCTTCTCGCCCGAAGAATATGGCGACTACAACTTTAACCTGCTGCGCAAACTGGGCTTTACCAAAAAAGAAATAGAAGAAGCCAACGACTACGTGTGCGGAACAATGACTGTAGAGGGTGCTCCTTATCTGAAAGAAGAACACCTGCCTGTGTTTGATTGTGCCAATAAGTGCGGCAACAAAGGCGAGCGTTACATTGCAGCATCTGGTCACATACGCATGATGGCTGCTGCACAACCTTTCCTTTCTGGCGCTATTTCAAAAACCATTAACCTGCCCAATGAGGCCAACGTGGATGATATAAAAGACTGCTACTACCTTAGCTGGACACTTGGCCTTAAAGCCAATGCCCTGTACCGTGACGGATGTAAACTGTCGCAGCCGCTCAGCAACAAATCGGATGTGAAAGACGAAGACGATGTGCACGAAGCAGTAGAAGAAGTACTGGGAGCAGATGCCAACAAACCGGTGGGTGAACTTTCGCCCGAGCAGGTACTGGAGGCAGCCACTGCCATACTGAATAAAACACACGACACCGCATTTAAACACAAACTGGCCGGGGTAGTGGCACGTAAGGCATTGCCCGGAAAACGCGGAGGCTTTACGCAAAAAGCAACTGTAGGCGGACAAACCATTTTTGTGCGCACCGGTGAGTATGAAGATGGAACATTGGGCGAAATATTTGTTGACCTGCACAAAGAAGGTGCAACACTGCGCTCGCTGATGAACTGCTTCTCGATTGCTGTTTCGCTGGGACTTCAGTACGGTGTGCCGCTGGAAGAGTACGTAGATAAATTTACATTTACCCGTTTTGAACCCGCAGGTATGGTAGCCGGCCACGACAATATCAAGAGTGCAACCTCTATCATTGATTATATGTTCCGTATGCTGGGCTTTGAATACCTGGGCCGCGAAGACTTTTTGCAGGTACCTCCTACCGAACAGCAAAAGTCGCAACTGGCAGTTAACAAAGTGAATCAGCCGATGGTTGTGCGTACAGTAAGTGTTGTAAATCCTGTATTGAACGAGAGTGTTGCCCCTGCACCTATCGGATTTATGAAACCGGCCACAGCGCCACAGGCAGCTGCATCGGTAACACCGGTAGCCGATGTCACCCCGGTTGATCAAACACAGGCGTATATCAAGAGCATGGGCGACAGCCCGGCCTGCCCCAGCTGCGGAAGTTTAACCATTCGCAGCGGTGCGTGCTACAAGTGCATGAACTGCGGAACGCAGACTGGTTGTTCATAAGCCACGTATTTCCCTCCGCACGTGGGGAGGATAACTGAATATAGAAAATCCCTCATCGAGTAATCGGTGGGGGATTTTTGTTATCGGTCAATTTCGTGCATCTTGCGTCACAAAATTTCATCCATACCAATGCCTAAATTTCACCTGTTTGCAATATTGTTTTTTTCAGTTCTATGCTATACTCCTGTTGCATTTGCACAATCAGGTTCAGTAACCGCTCCTTACACCAATGGTGAAGTAAGAGCATTGGCAAATTATGGCGATACGGTTTTGGTTGGTGGCAACTTCACCAAAGTATTTTCATACGAGCAATCGTCTGAACGAATTGCCTATTTCGATACACTGAACGGGCAGCACATTGCAGCTAAACTTATCACCAACGGAGATATCAAAAAGATTATACGCGATGAAAATGGCACCGGATTCTATATAGCCGGAACATTTACCACCGTTGGTGATTCTGTACGCTCAGGTGTAGCGCATATTGATGCTGCAGGAAATGTAACTGCACGGTTACGTGCATGGCGTATGGAAACTCCAAATTATAACGACCTAGTTTTGCGCGGTGACAGCCTGTTTGCTGCAGGTTCATTTCTCAATAATATTTACCCGGCAAACTCTGCTGCGTCAGGTTATCTCAAAGGCATTTCTACACTTACCGGTACAAATGATAACAGCAATTTACCCGAAGTAAACGGCCCTATAGATTACATGGTGACAGATGCCATGGGTGCACGTTACATATGCGGTAGTTTTACCCGTGTGGGCAATCAGCCACGCAACATGGTGGCAAAAATTGATAGCCTGGGCAATGTGCTTCCTTGGGAGCCAAATATTACAGGTGCTGCAGTAGTCACCATGATGCTGCGCGGAAACAGAATTATACTGGCAGGAAGATTTGAATTTGTAAATGGACAGACACGTAATTCTATTGCCGAAGTAGATACCGCAAGCGGAAAAAGTACTACCGCATTGAACATAGTAGCCAACCGAGGTGGCCTGTTGTGCAGCATCCATTCGATTGATCGCTGGCAAAACACGCTGGTGTTGGCGGGTGACTTTACGCATATTGGCGATTCGGCACGTTTGCGTGTGGCTGTAATAGATACCCTAACCTGGAGAGCCACCTCGCGCATTATCGATGTGGATCCAATGGCAGTTAAAGTCATTGTAAGTGGCAATCAGTTGTACATTGGCGGTGCGAGCACGGTAAATGGCATTAGCCGATCAGCAATTGCTAGTATAAATCTGGCAACAGGAGCGTTGAGCGCACTTACTATTTCACCTAATGCTTTGTCGGGGATATCCTTTGTTACGTATGATATTTTATTAAACGGCACTACACTTTATGTAGGTGGATTGACCATTCCCATTAATGGGTTGGTTACCAATGCCTGTGGGGTGGTGGCCATAAACACGGGAACAGGATCTATCATCACTCAGTTTACTGTGCCACGCAACCAGGTTGTTTATAGGCTTGCTTTGCATCAGGGTTTGTTATACGCCAGTGGAAACTTCACTGCAATGAATACCAATCCACGCAGCGGGCTCGCTTCCATTAATGTTTCTAACAATACACTTACGGGCTCTTTTGTAACGAATACACTTTTAAATGAAACTGTGTTGGGCGGTTCAGGTAATCGCATGTTAATTAGTGCAACCAGCACAGAAGAATTTGTACGGTTTAATAACAACCAGACCATAACCGGAATGCTGGTATTTCATACCACCAGCGATTCGATGTTTACTTTTAACCATCAGGTATTTGGTCAGGTGATGTCGTTGCTCATATCAAACGATACCTTATATATGGGCGGTTCATTTACAATTTATGGCAGAAACCGTGGTGCAGATTCTACCCGCAACAATTTTGCTGCCATTCGTTTGAGTAATTATGATGTGCTATCGCCTGTATTTAGCGGAGTTTCCGGCACCGTGAATACGCTAGTTAAATGGAACAATACCATTATTCTTGGCGGGCAATTTTCCGCACATCCAAGCGGTCTTGTAGGGTTGAATATTGCCAGTTCTTCACTTCAATCTTATATACGACCACACACGGGTACGGTAAATCAAATGTGCCTTATAAACGGGCAGCTGTATCTGGCAGGTTCATTTACATTATCCGGAAATGCAATCGGACTGATCTCCACTTCTACAAATCCACTAGGCAGCAATACGACATGGAGTACGGATTATACTTCGTGTTCAACGATATACTTTTATCAAAACCGCTTGTACACTTTTGGTACGTATTTGCAAAACAGTATATCCCTGAAGCAAATCAGAACCTTTGCTTTGCCATCCAATCCTGCAATAGCGCCTTCTTTACTTACATCGCGCAGTATGGATGTGCCTACAGGCGATGTGTTTTCATTTACAGATGCCGGCAACCGAATAATGGCTGCAGGTACTTTTACCTTTTTAGGAAGTGAAGTAAATGCCCAACATTTTTTTGCATACCAACGCAGCACCGGTAAAGTGTTACTTACCCATCTGCGGTTCAACTCAGGTGCTTTCCTAAATACACTGGCTTGCTATGGAAACACCTTGTATATGGGTGGCGGATTTGACAGCATTGGCGGTTTGGCCAGGCAAAATATAGCGTCCGTAAATTTACAAACAGGCACAGTTAACACATGGAATCCGGGTGCGAACTCGTGGGTTATGGCTTTACACGTGGCTGATTCCAACCTATGGGCAGGTGGCTATTTTAGTTCATTTGCAGGGCAAACCCGAAATGGCCTGAGCGTGCTGCAACTTCCTGCTAATACTTTGCGCAGCGGAGTTCCTCAACTCAGTACAAACGCCATTGTGTTACATATCAAATCCAATGCAAACTCCGTATTTATCGGTGGCGGTTTTGATTCGGTGGGTGGTGTATTTATCAGCAGGCTTGCATCGTTTAACAGAACATCACTTGCACTTAACAGTGCATTTGTACCACATCTGACCAGTGCCATTACAAACGGAGTGAGTCAGATGGACGTGGTAGGAAATGCGGTGTACGTGCTGAACCAGAATCGGCAACTTTTAAAAATCAATACAACATCAGGCTTGCCCGACTCGGTGTGGACGAAACCCACTTTTAGCTCGGATTATCGCAGTATCATTCCTTATCGTTCAGGTTTGCTTCTGTTAGGTACAACTTCGCTTTTAATCGATACCGTTCAGGGCAATCAATCACCGTTAAAATTAAACGGAGGACAGTTGAGTTCGTGGTCGCCTTTTGGTACGCGCGTATATACCGGATGGGTAGTAGGCGATAACCTGATATGCGGAGGCTGGTTCAGCAATGGTATTCGCAAACACCTATCCGAATACGGACTGACCGGTAATGAGTTTTTGCGCATGGAAACTTCGCAGCTGAATATGTGCAAGGGTCGTAATTTTACCATTCGTGTATCCGGTGCTGATACACTTACAACAAAAGACTTTGTGGCACGTATCAATGGCAATACGTTAGGAATTATAAGTGTGCCATCCAAAATGATATTGACTGTTCAAATACCTCAAAGTATTCCAAACGGTTCGTTTAATTCCTTAACGCTCGAATCAGCTACCACCACACTTCAGGCATCTCGAGTAATTATTACAGGAGACCCAGCATCAAAAGTTTTACAAACATCGCGCTCACCTGTTTTATGTACGGGCTACAACCTTTCTGTATTTTTTGCAGACTCAACCAATCGCAATTCAGATACATATAAATGGTATCGAAATGACACCCTCATATTAGGTGCCAATCAATATATGCTGTTAGGTATTACAGCACCGGGTAGTTACAGATCTATTGTTGAAACTCCTGCTAATTGTATAGATACCACTACTTCAATTGTTGTTAGCAATACCGGATTGTGTCAGGCACCAACCTTGTCTGCACAAGGTTTGAAATTCAAATCCATCAGCACAACAAGTGCAATTGCTTTTTGGAAAAACGGAAACGGTGCACGTAGAATTGTGATTGTAAAAGCAGACTCAGCCGTGAATGTAATTCCAACATACGGCACAACTTACACAGCAAGTATTGAATTCGGAAAAGGTGACAGTTTAGGATTTAAAAATTATGTGGTGTATAACGGAACAGGAAATGAAGCATTGCTCATCGGATTAATTCCCGGCAAAACATACCATATCGCTGTGATTGAATACAACGAAACAGGTGCAGCCAGTTCCTATCAATCATCACCATATCTTATTGGCCGCATTACCCTGCCAGCGGCCACGTACTATAGCAAATCCACCGGAAACCTGAATACGCTGGCTACATGGGGAACAAACACAAACGGAACCGGAACCTCACCCACTAACTTTAGTACACCAGCCATATTCATCATTACAAATAATACTGCGCCTGCACTTTCGGGCAACTGGATTCTCGATAGCTTGTCGAGTGTTGTGCGCGTTGAAACGTTTGGTTTGCCCGGTACAATACAGTGTACGATTCCGGCCGGCATACAGGTGCAGTGCGGAAATATGGTTGTAAGCGGAAGAAATGTACTTACTGTAAGCGGTGGCTTAAATTGCCAGTTTGCAACAGGACTTGATACCAGCTTGTACATATGGAACGGAAGCGCACAACAATTGATTCCCGAATCGCAAGTAGGGCGATTGACTGTATCGGGTGGGGAGAAAAGAGCGTTAGGAAGAATTACGGTTTCCGATACATTAAATTTAAATGCCATCATCCGCATGCAAGGCGATACATTTACACTGGGTACGCAATTCTTTCCCGTAGGTCCTTTGGTGCGCAGCAGCGGATTTATAGACGGACCCATGAATAGATGGATTCGAAACATCATTACTACAGGCACCAATGGTTTACTGCCAACAGGCAGAGAAAACAAATACATGCCTCTTCAGTTTAATTTCACATCAGCGCCTACGGGAACAGGTAATGTGCTGTTTACCGCTCATGCATTGGCGGCAGTGCCGGGCAATAGCGGACTTCCGGTTTCAGAAGGCGGAGTAAGCATTAAAACAGCCGGTAGAAATGGATTTTGGCGTACTGCAAATACATTAAACCGCACGGGCATCAGTTTTACATTCATTGCAGGAGCAAATAATTACAACGGAGTAAACAATCCGACCACCACACGGCTTATTTTCCGCAACCCTGGCGGTAATTGGCAAACATTTGGAACGGCCGGAGTAGTAGCAGGAAATGCTGCGGCTTTCACCATCACAAAAACCAATGTATCGTTGTTTGGTGAGTTTGCCATTGGAGCAGACAGTGCTGTTAATCCTTTGCCGGTTACACTGCTTTCATTTACAGCGCGCAGACAAACTAATAATAACGTATTGCTAACATGGCATACACAATCGGAAACCAATAATGCATATTTTGAAGTGGAGCGCTCAACTGATGCACACACATTTTATGCTATTGGAAAAGTGAATGGTGCAGGTACGCAAACCAACGGACAATCGTACCGATTTACCGATGAAGGTTCAGCCGATTTGTTTACAACAGATCATACGCTGTATTACCGTTTGAAACAGGTAGATGCTGACGGAACTTACACAAACAGCTTTACTGTAAGTGTTGCAACAGACGACCATACACCACAGTGGAATATTTATCCTAATCCGGCATCCACGTATTTGATGTTTGAAGGATTAAGCGAAGAGGCTGTTATCTATGATTTGCTTGGCCATGCACGAATGACTGTGAGTGGAAACGGTATAGCCGATGTTAGTACGTTACCCGATGGTCTTTATCTCATACATTCAGGCGGACATAGCCGCAAGCTGATTAAACGCAGTAAGTAATAGCTGCAAATTTTTATCCCAATCTATATCAGGAAGAAGCCGCGGCAGCAGATGTCTTTCCGCTGTACATGGAGTGCATGAAAAAAATATGCGGCAAACTGATGCACGACAGTACGATGAAGAAAACTGACAGATAATGTGTTTGTATAAGCAGTGTGCCTGTAAGAATGATAAGTGCACCGGCAATACTGAATGGAGCTGATTTTTTCCATAGTTGTGCTGAGTCCATGCGCAACTCATGCGTAAGGTGTTTCCAGCCCAGTAGGCTATGCTGAAATATAAAATATACGGCAAAGGCCATTCCTACCGGCAATACAGTGAGTATGCCTAAACAGCCCAGTGTTATGTACATAGAATACGACCGCTTTGCAACAGCCATAGTCAATGCCGCTGTGGCTAAAGTCAGTTGTAACGTAAGCACACCTGCACTGCTGAATTGAAGAAGCCATGATGAAATAGCAAGTCCGGGAATGTGACTGAGAATATTTTGCGTTTCGTAAAAGTGTGTAGCTAATATGAGCAATAACAGACACGAGCCCCACAAAAATGCCAGCGTATTTTGATGAAGTCGCCACTCTTTAAAATCCGTTTGTCCGAAGTGCCATGCCGAAAAAACCAGAAACATAACAAGAGCCAAATCGGGCAGTGCATACCACAATGCACCGAAAAGGGCCGCTACGAAAAGGTACTTTGATATAAAAACACTCAGCGCCTGTGTTGATTTTTGTTTTACCGAAGTGAGGTGATCAACTGCACCATGCGGCAATCCTATTGCCATGAATCCGGCTCCCATGATAAGCCATGCCAGTTCATCTAAACGAATAGCAAACAGTACTACCATTAGTATGGCTGCGAATAATGATACAAGAGAGGTATAGCTATACTTCACATGGCGAAATACATCGGCAACGGCATAGCGCAGAAACAAGCCAATGGGTAATTTGCTGAATAAAACAACCTCATCACGTGGTGCTGATTTTTCACGCAAAAATTGCAGCACCTGAGGTGCAGGAACTTTGCTGAATAAGGTTTCAAAAATAGGTTTACCTGACGCGGGCTGTCGCTCCAGTATGGAAAGCAACAAGCGATCGTAGTAAGCAAAACGTTGAGGTGGCACTACACGTTCTACTGGTCTTTTGGTAATCAGTGCAGCAGATATGCGCACTGCATCTTCGGCCATGGCATGAAAGGCATAACCGGTTGTTGATTTAATTAGTCCAGCCCTTGCACCGGTGTGGTGCCACATGCTACCGTTATTCTCAGTCAGTATGGTGGCATTGGTCATTGGAATAATTCCTTTTTCAGTACGCACAATGGTGTAGTTGGTACTGATAGATGAAATGTACTTCTCAAGCACAGGAACCGATTCCTGTTCGAGAAGAAGTTCTTTGCCGAAACGTGTAAACTCAACCAGTGCGCGGTTTTTACTGAATGGCAGAACATACATGAACTGACACTGTCCGTGTTGTTCAACACTAAAATCCATGAGCACCGCTGAATGTGTATCAAATACTTCATTGTCGGTTTCTATTTCCCAGCCCCAAAACGATTGGTAGAGGTGATTGGCCGAAGGCTGAAGAGCATACTGCGGTGGACGGCTGTCGAACACAGTAAATGCTTCAATGGTTTCATCACCCAGTTTTATGTGGCATGAGTGGCCATTTATAACAGGAGCAGCGGTAAGGTGTGTATGGTAATGCTTGGCCTTTACCAGCTCCACTATCTTCATCGCCTGGTCGTGAAGGTTTTTGCCCGACACATGCCGGTAACCCAAAGGTGAAATATGCTGATGTGTGCTACCGCTTATTTTCAGATTGTGCCACGTATTATCTATAAGATGCGTTAAACCTAAGTTTTCGCATTCTTGGTCTGTTGCCCAAAAGCAAAATGTTTTTTCTTTATTAGTTGACGTATCGGGATCAATTACACCGATGCGTTTGTTGCGAAGCTGACCGCTTCTGTACAGCCTGAGTAGTAGTAAACTGTTGGCTGCACCCATGCCTATGAACAGGAAGTCGTACTGATTGTATTCACTGGTGTTCATGCAGGTTGGTATTAGGTATCTTTGGTTGGGTTGTTTAGGTTTTCGGTTTCATCAACCGGATGGTACATTCAGGTTTTTGACCTTACTAGTCGGGTGGAGATTGGGTAAGGGATAGTATTTGAGAGTTGGCGTAATAATAGTGCGAGGAGAATGCCGGAAACGCAATTAAGCCGGGACTAAAAAATAAAAAAGGGAAAGCAATTTGCTTTCCCTTTTTTAAATTTCTTTGATTAATCTTCAGCTTGTCTTGATAAGCTATAGATTACTAAGCCGAAGCCGATTTTGTTTACAGCATCAGCAATGTTGTACACGATATCCATGGCATGCACAGCAGCCTCAGTATCGCTTACCAACTGCACACCGAATAAGCCACCTGGAGTTCCCAGTATGTATCCCAAAGGATAGATAGCCCATCCAACAAGCACAAACCAAGCCAGTACACGAGTAGCTTTAGCTACTTGCGGACCTGCGTTTTGAGCAAGAGTAGCAACTTCACCAAACCAGATCAGGTACACGATGTAGAAATAAGCAATACCTGAAACTACACCCCAGAATACACTCTGATCTCTGTAGATGGTTTCACCGAAGTAACCGGTCACCAACATCACCAATGATGCAAAGATGAGTTTCCAAAGCAATCCCAATTTGGCACCTGCCTTTTTGGTAATCAGATAAAACTCAACACACATTAAAGGTACAGTAAGAATCCAATCTACATACCTGAAGAATGTTGGTGAATCACCCGTTTCGAGGTTGTACCCTCTCATGTAGTAGTAGTGAACTGCTGCAATGAAAGTAATCAAACCTGATACAAGCACTGAAGTTCTCCATTTTTGACTTGTGTTGTTTAATTCAAAAAAGAAGAAAACAGAGGCGGCCATCATGGCCATTGTTCCGATGAAGAACGTGAATGCAACGTAATTGTCGCTGGCAATTTTTAAGTGTTCCATTTGAATATAAATTAATTGTACCACACACAACATGACCTTGTTTTATTGGTTTACCGGAAGTGGAATTAAATTCCCACACCTGTCACAATTATTTGTAAATCAGACTAATATAATTTTACAAAAATTCTACATTAGAACTATTCTAAAATTATAAGAGCTGCACGAATTGATAAATATGTATTATTTAACAACTAAATAGTTATATAGCAATTTGGGTATTCCACTAAAATTGCCTTATAAATCTTTCAAAATCTGAATATTAAAATGTTTTAATAATGACGTTAACGTCAACCTAAAAAAGATGAATTATGAGTTCTCCACATCTTGTAGTGCTGCTTCAAACCCATATAGTTATACAGGTTGTATTAACCCTGCGTGACTGTTTCCATGAGTGTGCGAAACGCCATAAACTTTTCGCCAAAGCGGTTTCTTCCGTCTTGTTGCAATGCGGGCGCAAACTCATCGCGGTAGCGTTCATAGTGTGTCATGTCGCGGGCTATGTATTGCACCACGTATGTTACTCCGGTTTCATCGGGTTGCCGGGTCAGCATTTTGCAAAATTCGTAACGCTCAAACATTCCTGTATTCATTACATCATGCAGGTGTGTATGCAGCATCCAGTTTACCCATTCCTGTTCAATGCTGTCTTCAAGGTGTATGGTTACGTTGTATATAATCATTTGTTATTTTCTAATTAATGGTATCGCCACGTATTTTACGAATGCGCTTGCGCACTTCGGTCGTAAAAAAACTTCCCGGATATTCGTTTAGAAAACGGGAGTAATATTCAAGTGCCTTTGTCTGATCATTCTTTTCACGTTCGTAAATACTTGCCAGGTCAAATAATGCATTGTCACCGTAAATACCGGAACCGTGTTCTTTCATCAGTTGTTCGAGCAGCGCAATTGCACTGTCGGTTTGTTTTTTCCTGAGTTGCAATACTGCTTTCTTGTACAGCACCGGACCTTCCAGTGTGTGACGCGGAAATGTGACCACCAGACTATCCAGCAGTTGCTCGGCTTGAGCATACTGTTTTTGATATAGTAATAAATCAGCACGGGCAAAAAGTTTCAGCGGCTCCTCTACGCTGTCTATCGTATGGTCTTGTATAAGCAAAGAAAGTTCGATGGCATTGTTGGCTATTAGTTGCGTAGTGGCTGTTTTTAAAACATCAAGTTGTGCACGTGCCCATTCAAATTCGCCTAAGTAATAAGAAAGGCGCGCATTTCGAAATTTGGCCTCCTGCCCAAGCGGATCTTCTTTGTAGTCTTTATCTACCTGACCATACAGCAACATTGCCTCCCACTCTTCGGCATTCAGCACATAAATGTCGCCCAATTCCAGTTTGCATTCAGCTGTAAATTTGGCTTCCATGCGAGGCAGAGTTATTAGTTCTTTAAACAGGACAATGGCTGTATCGCGTTTGTTTAAATAGTAAGCATACAGGCGGGCCAGTTCGCGCATGGTATTGGCGGTAAAATAGTATTTGCCGTATTCGCTGATAAATGCTTTGTACTCATTTTCGAGTGTTATCAGGTCTTGCTGTATGTAGCTGTTACCTGAAATGATTTTTAGCTTACGGGCTTCTATAGCACCTGCTTGTGCATTGGCATAATTCGGATGATTTTTACCCTGACCTATGATGTACTGATAGTATGTGACAGCAGCATCGAAATATTCATTTTGTTGTGCCAGCTGCGCCAGTTCTATCATGCGCAATCCGTTTTCCTTGTTGCGTTTATCCAGTGCACGTGCCTGTATAAATGCGTTGTCAAAATCTTTCCGCTGCACATACAACCATATCAACAGTTCGGCATAGTTATCATTTAGCGGATATTCCTTCATGCGCTTGAGCAATGTGGTGCGCAGCAATTCAAAGTCTTCATTTCTGTCGAGGTAGTTTTGTAAATAGCCACTAATTTCTTCCAGCAGATTGCCGTTCCACAACAGTACATTCATATACTCTTCCATCATGGCAGCTGTTGCATTTTTGAATGCATAAAGCTGTGCAAGCTGCACGGCAAACATGTCGGGGCTGTTATTTATTTTCCTGCTTTTGATGTAAACGGCTATGGCCTTATCGGTATACCTGCGTTTTTGAAATGCATTGGCCAGTAAGTGTGTTTCCTGTTCAGCACCTTTTAGTTTTTGTATCAGTTCATTGAATACTTTTTCAGCCTTTTCGGTCTGGTTGTTCAGCATCCACACATGCCCCAGATCAACCTGATAAAATGGATTATCATCGTTGCGCTTTTGCATCTTTTTTACCAGCTTCTCAGCATCGTTGTATTGCTTTAACTGAAAGTAACAGGTTAGCAGGTTTTCATAAATGTAACTCGACTCCGGATTTTGCTGTATGATTTTTTCATACACCTGTGCAGCTTTATCATATTCGTTATTGCTGAAATACTGTGCAGCCAGTTGCTCCTCGTTTTGCTGAGCAAGAAGGCAGAAAGGAACCAGACATAACCAAAATAAGAGTGTACGCATACCTTGCGAAGATACATGTTGTAAACGAATTACGAGCAGGCGTATTGTGCCGTTTACAGGCATAGCAATACACTAATCGTTCATCAGCAATCGGAAATAAAACAGTGGATTTCGCAATTTGGCGCGCAGGTCAAGGTCTTCAAACATGCAACTGATAGTTTCGCGCAGGGTTTTATTTTTATGTGCCTTATTAACTACAAAGTTGAACAACCAGGGATATTTACACAACTTCTGCAAGGTGTGGCTCAGCTTAAGTTCATCCCACTGCCGGTCATAAAAAGCGATATCATACTCGCGCAAAAAGGCAGCATCAAAGCGGTTTGCCTGAATGCCTTCTTCAATTCGAGCAGCAGCCATCATGCCACTATACATCGCATTTCCTATACCTTCACCGGTAAATGGATCAATCAATGAACCTGCATCACCTGTCAGCAAAAAACCATCTCCGCTTAGCGGTCTTTTCTTAGACCCCAGTGGCAATCCCCAGCCTTGTATTTTACCTATCATTTGCGCATTGGCAAAACGGTGTTTGATATTCGGGTTATTGGCAATAGCGCGCAGCATATCTTCTTTCAGGTTGATGCGTTTTTTACTTACCGTATGGCTTAGCATACCGGCTCCTACATTGGCTTGCCCGTTGGGCAGCGGAAAAATCCAGAAGTAACCTGGCAACAGTTCTTCCAGAAAATGCAGTTCAATAAAATGCTGCGGATGCATTTCGGTTACGCCTTCGTAGTATGCGCGTATGCCTGCGCAGTAGTGTTTGTTTTCTTTGTGTATGCCTGCCAGATGTTTGGCTACCTGACTTCGATCTCCTTCGGCACCTACAACCAAATCAACATGATTGATACTACCTGCTGATGTTTCGATAGTGAATTGTTTTCCGGTGCGCACAATCTGTTTTACTTCGGTGCCCTGCATGATGTGGGCATAGCGTGTATCAAGCCGTTTAAACAATTCATAATCGAACTGCATACGTCTGGAAATAAAACCCGGTGGTGTATCACTTTTTGAGATATCGGATTTAAACGGAATATCAATGGCTTTGCCATTGGGCGCTACAAACTTCACTCCCCAGCTTTCAATAAAATCTGTTTTATTTTGCCAAAACTCGTTTACCCAATCCGGATTAATCTGATTCAACACATAAACGGTTTTGCCACTCAGTGCATCCCCGCATATTTTATCACGCGGAAATGTTTGCTTGTCAATAATGGTGTGCGCGATGCCTGCTTTAGATAAAAACAATGAAGTGGCACAGCCTGCAGGTCCTGCACCTATTATTACGATATGTGGCTTTTGTTGCACTTGCTTAATGGTGTTGTGCTGCAATGATACGGGTTGGCCGCTTAGCATTCAAAACAATAGTGTGTAAATTCAGCCAGAGCTGCCGCACATGCTTCGGGTTCTTCTATCATGCCCATGTGTGCCGATTTCTCTAAAACCTTGATATATCCTTTTTTAAGCTGCACTGCCTGATGCATAAGTACATCAATAGGAATGAGCGCGTCATAACGGCCGGCAATATACGCTACGGGCAGTCGTGTTTGCCGAATCCAGCCAAGCGAGTCGTGGCGACTTTTCATTGCATGCAGGGCTGTGGTCAGTGCGTGTGGTGCAATGCGGGCTGCCCTCTCTACACGTGCAGCCACATAAGGCTGATTGCTGTGTTCGGCAGCAAACAGTGGTGGTATAAAATGCCTGACATACTCATATGTGCCATGTTGCTGAATAAAGGCTACGGCCTGATCGCGTTTTTCTTTGCGCTCATCGCTATCCGAAGCAGCGGTTGAATGAAGCAAAATCAATCCGCTAAGTAGCGAGGCATATTTTTGGGCAAAAGCCAGCGAAACATAACCGCCCATGGAATGTCCGCACAATACAAAGGAAGTAACCTGAAGCTTTTGTAGCGTTGAATACACCTCATCGGCCATCTGCTCCAGCGTTACGGAATTATAAACCGGTGCTTCGCCAAATCCTGGCAAATCGATGGTGATAACACTAAAACGGGACTGAAGCAAAAAGACCTGCTCGTTGAAGCAGGTCTTATCTTCACAAAATCCATGCAGGAGCACCAGTGTATTTCCTGAGCCGGATTGAGTATAAGGCAACATCTTAATAAAACTTATAGCGGTAGTCTTTGGCGTTATATACGTCTTTCAGCAAATCAAGCGAACCGTATTCGATACGTGATGCATTGCCGCTGCGCAGTTCTGTTATATAAGGTGTAATGTCGGCATTGGCATCAGCCTGAGCTATGCGTGTAATGGTATACAGGTATACCGCATTATCACCCGCAAAAGGTCCTGATACTTTATTGAGTTGTGTTGTACCAAACAATGTTCCTATAAATTTAGCATCGGGGCCTGCATATGGAACATTGCTATTCTCAAACGTTTGTGCGTTAGCTGGTGTCACGGCTGTTTGCAATTTCATGGCTATATCGTTCAGGTCTTTTGCACCTTTAATGGCTTCTGTAGCCTTAGCCATAAGCATTTCGGCTTTTTTGGATTTGCGGTATTCAGCTTCTGCCTGTTCACGAACATTCTCGAGGTCGGCTTTGCCTTTCTCACGTATACCTGTAAGTTGGGCTACAGCAAATTTGTTGTTGCCCAAGCTGAATACATCCGAAATATCGTTAGCCTTAGCATTAAATGCCCAGCGAACCAATTCACGTGCATCGGTCATGCCTGCCATATTTTTATCGTTTTCACGTATGTCGTCTGCAATGCGTCTGGTGAGTCCCTGTTCAAGAGCTACTTTTTCAAAATCATCATTTCCGGCCAGTGCGGCTGCAAACTGGCTGGCTTTGTTGTAAGCCATGTTTGTAGTTTGTTCGCCCGCTTCAATGGCACGCTCCAGCACACCTGCACATACTGCTTTTTTGGTTTTGTCTTCTGTTATTTTAACGATGTGTATGCCAAATTGTGTTTTCACAATGCCCATATCACCTTTCTTACCTTTTTTCACATAGTCATTAAACTCGGCAACCATCTGGCCTTCCTGAAACCAACCCAAATCACCACCACGAGATGCAGTACCATCAGTTCCGTATTGAGCAGCTTTTTCTTCAAAGCTTGCTCCTCTGCGAATTTCAGCCATCACTTCCTGCGCTTTTTTCAAGGTTTTGAGTGTATCTTCTTTGGTAGCACCTTCCGTGCGGAATAAAATATGGCTGGCTTTCATCGTAAATTTCTCATCTTCTTTTATTCCTGTAACTTTATACAAACGATACTTGCCTTCGCTGAAAACAGGACCAATAACATCGCCTACATTTCCACTGAACAATGCGTTTTGTACATTCTCGGGATAGAAATTTTTAGTGTGTGCAACGGTGTCAAACTTGGTATCGCTGTTCAAATCTACGTACAACGTATCGTTGGTAGCCTGTGCAAACTGTGTAACCTGATCTTGTACCCACTTCAGTATATTGGCTGAGTCTTCTGTTGAAGGGATAATATCGAACAACACATAATCAACCTTACGCAGGTTATCTTTTGCTTTGTATTTATAGCTGATGGTTTTGAAAAACGATTTTAAATCACCTTCATCAATTTTGATGGTTGAATCGGCAATCGTATTGTAGTTGAGAGCAACTAGGTTATAATCAACCTGAGCAGTGCGCTCGGCCAGTTTAGCTTTAGCATCAAGCTTGGTTGCATACATAGCTTTGCTGAGCAATGCATTAAACTTTTTGGTTTCGGCTTCTTTTTTCAAGCCTATTTCAAATTGTGCCCATTGTGTTTTGGTAGTTTCGTCTGATGATTCGCTGAGGTTTTTCAGAAAGCGTGCTACAAGCGTGCGGTCGAACTGACCTGTTTGCTGATTCTGAAAAATAGGAGCACTCGATATTTGAGGATGAATATTTTCTCCCTGAATCATATCGCTTAATTCATCAACAGTTATCTGAATGCCTAGCTCGGAATATATTTTTGACATCACTGACTCCTGAAGCACCTGTGTCCAGGTTTGCTCACGCAACATTTCCATCGTATTTGCATCAATGGTTTGCTGATTCATGCGCTGCTTGTAAAAGCCTTCGTTTTCCGATACTTTGGCTTCAAAATATTTAACATCAATTTTGTCGCCATCTATTTCACCGAGCACGGATGCATCGGCCTGTCCACCAAAAAGGCTACTGTTGCTTTGCAATGCATCGCTGATAACGAATAATGCCAGTGCACCTCCTACGAATATGATGGCTAATCCTGATTTGTTTCTGATACGTTCTAATATAGACATGGGTATAATTT